>Ga0081538_10002865_pt1 | contig 16486 bp, 16 predicted proteins | sample TabmetS5T2R1_FD_71022 | JGI IMG/M metagenome (GOLD analysis project Ga0081538, IMG submission 71022) | Tabebuia heterophylla rhizosphere microbial communities from the University of Puerto Rico - S5T2R1 | ecosystem: Host-associated > Plants > Roots > Rhizosphere ... | reverse complement strand
AGGCGACCGGGCAGCGCTTCCGGGCACACTTCGCGTTCGTGCTCGACCTGGCGACGGACACCGTCAGGGTCGATCGCGGCGAGCTGACCTGCCTAGGCCCGTAAGCCTGGGGCAACCAAGGGGCGGCGCGCGCTCCTTGACAGGGTCGTGCTGCATTTCTGCGCGTCGCCTCCGCCAATCTCGCATCGCAGAGCGGCTGGGCAGCAGCGCCAACCCTGAGCGGAACCTCGGAGCGGTATTGCCACCCAAACGCCTCCCCTAGTGGTAGGGGCACACCGCCTGGCCAGGTGGGAGCTCGTAGACACTCATTCCCGTCGCCTCGGCCCCCACGTCGCGGCCGAACCGGAACATGCCGGCGCGGAAGCCGTCGGGGTCCTCGGGGTCGTGCTTAAAGGGCGGGTCGGCGATGCTCACCCGGCGCATCGACTCACGTCCGGGGCGGGATCGCCTGCACGGCCCAGCCGTTGCCGTCGGGATCGTTGAAGAAGACGAACGACCCCCACGGGAACTCTTGGACCTCGCTTGCCTCGATGCCGCGCTCGACGAGCTCGGCGCGTGCGGCCTCGATGTCCGAGACGACCATCTGCAGCCCCTTCATCGAACCGGGCTCCGCGTCCACGATCCCTTTCCCGAGCGCGATCGAGCATGCCGACCCCGGCGGTGTCAGCTGAACGAAGCGAACCTCGTCGCTGATGGCGTGGTCATGGTCGGCGTTGAAGCCGACCTGCTCGTAGAAGGCCTTCGCGCGATCCACATCCGAGACCGGGACCGCCACGAGCTCGAGCTTCCAATCCACGTCTGCCTCTTTCTCTGCGGGGGCTCCGACGGCGCCCGACCCTACCGGTCGGGAAGTCTGGAAGCCGTGTCGATCTCGGGCCGGTTCGTTCGACGTCCTGATAGAAGCGAGCTGAACAGACGGCTCGAGACCCCGATTGAAGGAGACGTCCATGCGAGTGATGGTGTTCGTCAAGGCCAACGAGGACAGCGAGGCGGGCGTAATGCCCAGCGAACAGGGCCTCACCGAGATGATGAAGTACAACGAGGAGCTCGTTAAGGCGGGCGTGATGCTGGCCGGAGACGGTCTCCACCCCAGCTCGAAGGGTGTGCGCATCAAGTTCTCCGGCGACAACCGCACCGTGATCGACGGGCCCTTCACGGAGGCGAAGGAGCTCGTGGCGGGCTATTGGCTCTGGGAGGTCAAGTCCCTCGACGAGGCCATCGAGTGGGCCAAGCGCTGCCCCTCCGATCCGTCCGGCGTGGAGTCCGTGCTCGAGATCCGTCCCGTGTTCGAGGCCGACGACTTCGGCGAGGAGCTCACTCCGGCGCTCCGGGAGCTGGAGCAGCGCCTGCGCGCGAAGGCGGAAGCCAAGCAGTAAGCCTCCCCGGCAATGACGGCGTCCGATGTGAATCGCACGATCGACGCGGTCTGGCGGATCGAGTCCGCCAGGCTGATCGCCGGCCTCGCCCGGATCGTGCGCGACGTCGGCCTTGCCGAGGACCTGGCGCACGACGCCCTCGTCGCCGCCTTGGAGCAGTGGCCCGAGTCGGGCGTCCCGGACAACCCGGGCGCCTGGCTCATGGCCACCGCCAAGCACCGGGCCATCGACCGGCTGCGGCGCAGCGAGATGGCCGAGCGCAAGCACCAGGAACTGGGCCGCGAGCTTCAAATCAGCCAGGCGCTGGCGGCCGCGGACTGGGACGCCGCGATCGAGGACGTCAGCGACGATGTGCTGCGGCTCGTATTCACCACCTGCCACCCCGTCCTCTCACGTGAGGCGCGGGTGGCGCTCACGCTGCGGCTGCTGGGAGGGCTCACCACGCCCGAGATCGCTCGTGCATTCCTCGTCTCCGAATCGACCGTCGCTCAGCGAATCGTGCGCGCCAAGCGGACGCTCGCGGAGACCAACGTCCCCTTTGAGGTCCCGGGCCCCGAGGAACGCGCCGCACGCCTGTCGTCGGTGCTCGAAGTGATCTACATCGTCTTCAACGAGGGCTACTCGGCGACCGCGGGCGAGGAGTGGCTGCGGCCGTCGCTCGAGGCCGAGGCGCTTCGCCTGGGGCGGATGCTGGCCGCGCTCGCCCCGAACGAACCCGAGGTCCACGGCCTGGTCGCCCTGATGGAGATCCAGGCGTCGCGCTCACGGGCGCGGGTCAGCCCGTCGGGAGATCCCATCCTGCTGCTCGACCAGGACCGCGGCCGCTGGGACTACGTGCTGATCGGGCGCGGGCTTGCCGCGCTCGAACGCGCCGAGAAGCTCGGCGGGCGGCTCGGTCCCTATGCGCTGCAGGCGGCGATCGCGGCCTGCCACGCGCGCGCCCGGACGCCCGAGGAGACCGACTGGCAGCGGATAGTCGCTCTCTACGACGCGCTCGCCGAGCTCTCCCCGTCGCCCGTCGTGGAGCTGAACCGGGCGGTGGCGCTTGGCATGGCGTTCGGTCCGGCGGCGGGGCTCGAGCTCGTGGACCAGCTTACGGACGAGCCGGCCCTCGAGAACTACCACCTGCTCCCAAGCGTGCGCGGCGACCTGCTCGAGAAGCTCGGTCGCCTCGACGAGGCGCGTGAGGAGTTCTGCCGCGCGGCGTCGCTCACGCAGAACGAGCCCGAGCGCAAGCTGCTCCTCGAGCGCGCCGCCGCCTGCGCGCGCGGCTAGACGTCAATCGGCGAGCGGCCCCGGATCGGCCGGCACGTCCACGGCATGCTCCTGGAGGATCTCCAGGGGGACGATGTCGAGGGTGCGTTCGTGCGTCGACGCCAGCACCACGAACGCGGCCGCGCCGTCCTCGTGGGCCAGGAGCCAATTGCGCGCGGTCACGCACCAGCGGTCGCCGGCCACGAGCCCCGGAAAGCGGTACTCGGGCACCGGCGTGCTCAGGTCGTTTCCGATCCCGCGCTGGTGCTCGAGGAACTCCTCCGTCACCACCGCGCAGATCGTGTGGCTGCCCAGGTCCTCGAGGCCCGTCCGGCAGCTCCCGTCGCGGTAGAAGCCGGTCAGGGGCTCGCTGCTGCAGGGCTCGAGCTCCCCGCCGAGGACGTTGCGCTCAGTCACCGGGCGCGCTTCAAGCGGCAAGCTCGGCCTGCTTGGCCTCGATGTCGATTCCGTGCAGCCTGGCGAGGTTCTCGCCGAGGATCTTGCGCTTGGCCTGCTCGGTGAGCTGCGGGTGGCCGCGCTCCTCGACGATGTCGCGCGGCAGCTCGAAGTTCCAGAACTCCTCGAGCGCCCACTGCGGGTGCCAGATCGGGGTCTCGCCGCCGTAGATGATCTTGTCCTCGCCGCACCACCACATCATCTTCCCGAGCGTCTCGGCGAACACGCGTGGCTGGCGGGAGATGAAGTTGACGGTCGCCGCGATCGAGGCATAGAGGTTGGGGTAGCGCACGATCTGCCACAGGACCTCGTCGAGCCACGGCAGGCCGACGTGGAAGATCACGAAGTTGAGGTCGGGGAAGTTCGCGGCCGCCCCGTCCATGTCGAAGGTGCGCGTGTGCTCGACGGGCTGCGGCCCGAGCGGCACGCCCTTGTGGACGCCGATCAGGTTCACGCCCAGCTCCTGCGCCTTCTCGAAGGCGGGGTATGCCACCCGCGGATCGTCCATCCGCCAGGGGAACGGCCGTCCGTAGTCGTAGCGCACGTTGTAGAACTTGAATGCCTTCGCCCCGTACTCCTTGACCTGAACCTCCATCAGGTCGAGCGCCTTCTTACCCTCGAGCGGATTGACGGAGCCCCAGAACACCGCACGGTCGGGGTGCTTCTGCGCCATCTCGGCGCACTTCTCCCAGGACGAGAGCCCGTCGTGGAAGAGGTCTGTGAGCGGGAGCGGCTGCGCGACGATCATGTCGGTGTCGGAGCCCTGAATGACCATCTCGTAGATCTCGTCGACCGACCACTCGCGGAAGAACTCATCGCGGGAAAGCACCTGCTCGCCCTCGCGCGTGAGCAGCGTGTGGAAGGCGTAGAGGTGCTCGTCGAAGAGCTCGCCGGGCGGTCCGATGGCGTTGCGCTTGTCGAAGTTGAACACGTGGCATACGCAATCGAAGACGAAGGCCGGGACCTTCTGCTCCCGTGCCGCGGCCGGCTCGGACTGGGTGTCGATAGCCATCGGTCTACGCTCCTTCGGTTCGTGCGAGCCTCCGCTCGCGGTAGGGCTCGAGCTCGTCGAGCGGCATGCTGAGCTTCTCGCGCGCCGAGGGGGACAGTCGCTCCATCGTCCAGACGGGCTCCCACACCAGCTGCACGTCGACCGTCTCGACCCCGGCGAGCTTGCGCAGGCGGTCCGGGATCGCGCTCGACATGTTGGCGACGAACGGGCACCAGCCGGTGGTCGGAACGAGGTACACGCTCACGTGCGCGCCCTCCACTCGCACGTCCTCGACGACGCCCATGTCCACGATGCTGATCCCGCGGTCGGCGCAGCACGGGTCGTACACGTCGCGCAGCGCATCCATCAGCTCTGCACGGCCCGGCGATTCCGCGTCTCTCACGGTTCCCCCCACGGATCGTCGCTGACATCGAAGGCGAGCCGGAAACCGGTCGTGGGGGTGCCACGGCGCGGCTCGGCGGCTAGCGCGCGCGACGCTCGCACGCCCCAGGCGTGGTCGAGCCACGACCCTCCGCGCACGACTCCCCATCCCTCCGGCGTCCGGTCCGCCACCCACTCCCACACGTTGCCGGCCAGCTGCTCGGCCCCGAACGGCCCGGCGCCCTCCGGATGCGCCGTCACCGGCACGGTCCAGCCCCAGCCCGACTCGGCGCAGGCGCAGAGGTCGGGGTCGAACGTGTCACCCCACGGCCACGAGCGTCCGTCGTGGCCGCGCGCGAGGGCCTCCCACTCGTCTCCCGTCGGCAGGCGCACCGGGCGGCCCAGCTCGGCCGCGGCCCAGCGGCAGAAGGCGCCGACTTCGTCGAGCGAGAGGCCGGTAACAGGGTGATCGGCGAGCGCCGGCGCCTCGAGCCGAGCGGCGAGCAGGGCGTCCGCGCTCGAGCCGTTGACCTCGAAGAACCCACGCGCCTGCGAGTTCACCACGGGCCAGCGGCCGATTCGGACCCGATCCAGCACGACCGCGCGCTCCTCCCCGGGCTCCCCGAGACGGTAGGACCCCGCCGGCAGCTCGACCGATTCGTCGAGCGGAAGCTCGCCTGCGGCCTTCGCGGTGTCGGGCGACGCGGTGCTGTGCATCGACTCCCTCCTGCCGAGGATCCAATCGGGACGCACGCTACCGCCTGCGGCTCGCCGCGTGCGCTCAGGCTCAGATCGTGCCGGGGTAGTACGGCAGCGGGCCGCCGGCCCTGCGCCGCACGGCGCCGAACAGCTCGCGCGCCTTGCCGCCGCGGGAGGCGGCGAGGTCGCTCCACTCGTGTCGGTCGCCCCTCGGGTCGTAGAGGTGGAGGTCGGCGCCGGTGTTGCTGCCGAACGCCTTCCAGCGCTCGCTCTGCACGAAGAAGCTGTTGCCGTAGCCACCCCAGGCGTAGGGGCGCTCCGGAGGGCGCCGGCCGTCGAAGAAGCCCGACAGGTCGATGCCGTCCATCTCGCGCGGAGCGGGCACACCCGCCATCGACAGCAGCGTGGGCGCCACGTCATGGGTCGAGGCGAACCAGCGCCGCGTGCGCCCCGCGAGACGGCGTTCCGGGTGGATGACGATCAGCGGCACGTGGATCAGCTCGGGATGGAGCCGCGTCGAGATCTTGCCCGTAAGCCCGTGGTCGCCGACGAAGAAGCCGTGATCCGACACGAGCACGATCGCGGTCTCACGCTCCAGACCCAGCTCGTGGAGCCGCTCGAGGAAGACGCCGAGCCAGCGGTCGGTCATCGTCACCTCGGCGGCATACAGGGCCTTCATACGGTCGACGAGCACGAGGTCGGCGCCGCTCAGGTACCTCGACACGGGCGCGTAGTACGGCCGCGCCGGCTCGGGCCCGCGATAGTCCGGGTCGCCGTACATGTCGACGTAGCGGCGCGGCGGCGTCCAAGGCTCGTGAGGCTCGAAGGTGTCGACCACGAGAGCGAACGGCTCCGGGCGCTTGGCCGCGGCCTCGAGCAGGCGTGCCCCGTCCCGAAAGACCCGGGCGGCGAACGACTTCGTCTCGTCGTGGACGTAGCGGCCGTTCGCGAGGTAGCGACGGACGCGGTCGCGCGTGTCGGCGTCCTCGATCGCCGGCGGCAACCAGTGGCGCAGCTCGGCATCGGATACCCCCGCCGCGGTCCCGCCGAACTGGCCGCCCCTGCGAACGAAGCGGTCGAAGCTGCGCCGGAACGGCGCCCACGGCGGCGAGAAGCCGAGACCGGTGTTGTCGGTCACGTACGCCGTCCAGTAGCCGGCGCGCTTGAGGACGCTCGTGAACGACAGGCCGGGGCTCGCGAGCGGCGCCCAACCGGGCTCGCCGAGCAGCCCGGGGTACGGGTGCCAGCCGCGGAACGGGAACACGCGCCGGCCGCTGAGGATCGACCTGCGCGCCGGCACTGTGGGCATCGCCTCCGGAAAGCAGCGCGTGAAGCTGAGCCCCTCGCGCGCGAGCGCGTCGACATTCGGAGTGCGGGCGCGCTTGCCGAAGGAATGGTCGGCACGGAGCGTGTCGACGATGATGAGGACGACGTTGGGCCCGTCGTGGGGCCTCGCGCCCTGTCCGCGGACCGCTTGCGGGAGCCCGGCAAGGGCGGCCGCAGAGAGGCCCGCGTCGCGGATGAAGCGCCTGCGGGTGGTGGACGCCGGCATGGGTGCCGGAGCTTGCCAAAGAAACGCACGGCCGACGAGGCACAGAAGGCCCACGTGCGGCCGGGTAAGGTCGTGGCGATGCCGACCGTTCCCGCAACGCTCAGCCCTCCGGTCGATCCCGAGCGCGATCACGTGCGTGGCGCGCCCGAGGCGCCCGTCACGCTCGTCGAGTACGGCGACTTCCAGTGCCCCTACTGTGGCGAGGCCTACCCGGTCGTGAACGAATTGCTCGCGCGCTTCGATGGGCAGCTTCGCTTCGTCTTCCGCCACATGCCGCAGTCCGGTTTGCACCCCCGGGCTCCGGTGGCCGCGGAGGCAGCGGAGGCCGCGGGAGCGCAGGATCGCTTCTGGGAGATGCATGACCGCCTCTTCAGCCACCAGCACGAGTTGAGCGATGCCGAGCTCCGAAACCACGCCGCGGCAATCGGCCTCGACGTCGAGCGCTTCGACCGCGAGCTGCAAGAACGCATGCACGCCGCCCATGTCCGAGCCGACTACGAAAGCGGCGTGCGGAGCGGGACGCCGAGCACGCCGCGCTTCTTTGTCAACGGCGTGATCCACCTCGGGTCCCCCGCACTTCCTGAGCTCGAGCAGGCAATTTCGGCGGCGCTCGCGTCGCCCGCAGGCGCGGTTTGAGCCCGGCCCGGCTAGTCTCCCCTTGACCTCGTCGCGCCTCGCGCGCCGGTGAGGGGGTCAAGCATGGCTGTTTCGAGAGGATCGAAGGCAGCGGTCGCGGGGACCACGACGCGCGTGACTTTTGAGGTCGAGCGCTTCGGCTGGGTCGCTGACGACCGCATCGAGGTCGCGGGCCGTTGGTACGGCCTGCGCGGTCACCGCTTCCTGCGGCCGACGCTCGACGTCGAGGTTGACGGCCATCACCGGCGGCTGCTCGCCCTGCTCGAGCACAAGCCCTGGGCGGCCGATGACGGGGACGAGTGGGTGGCCGCCTTCAGCTGGCAGGGTGACCCTGTCCAGGTGCCCGGGGCAGAGCTGGCCGTGGGCCCCGACCTGACCATCGAGCTGCCCGGCCCGGCGGGCGGGCGCTCGCCGTCGCCGAAGCGACCCGCCCCCCAGGCGCACAACCTGCTGTCCGCTGGGAGGCCGCGCGCAGATATCGAGCTCGATTTGGTCACTGCCCGGGACGAGGCCGAGCGCCTCGCGGGGGAGCTAGAGCGCCAGCGGGCCACTCACGCCGCGCGGGCGGAGGAGCTGCAGAGGCGGCTGAGCGCCGAGCACGAGGCGGTGGCGTCCCTGAAGGAGGAGCTGGCCGCCGCTCGCGCCGCGGCTGCCGCCGTCGAGTCCGAGAGCGCGAGCCGGATCGAGCAGCTCTCGGCCGAGCGGGACGCGGCGGTCGCTGCCAACTCGGCGGCGCTCGCGGAAACCAAGCGCATTGAGAGCGAGCGCGACGCCGCGCTGAGGGGGCGGGCCACCATGGAGCAGGAGCGCGATGCCGCGGTGCGTGCGCGCGACTCCGCACGGCAGGAGCGCAACGCCTGGATGTCGCGTGCCCGCGTGGCGCTGGCGGAGCAGAGCCGGCCCGCCACGGGCACGGTTCGCCGCCGCGCCCCGGCCTCCGCCCCACCCTCTCAGGCTGAGGCCCCGCCCGCTCAAGCTGACGCGCGGCCCCCGCAGGGTGAGGCGCGGCGCCCCCGGGCTGAGGCTGTTCCCGAGGAACGGCGTGCCGGCCCGGCCGCGCCGGCCGCGGATCCACCGCGCCCCCGCGCGGCACGTCCCCGCCCGGCCCCAACCGTCCCGAGCGACGACAACGGGGACGCACCAGCCACCCCGGTCCGCGGGCTGCGCGCTGACGCCGCACCAACCCCCGCCCATCGGCCGCGTGCAGGCGTCCGCACGGTCAAGATCGGCTTCGACGAATCGCTGGCGAGCTCGCCCCGGCCGGGGGCCGCCTCGCCGGACGAACTGACCACGCCCCTGCTCGGCGTCCCGCCGGGGCGGACGGGTCCCCGGCCCACGATCCCGCTCTGGGCCTCCCGCCTGCTGGTTGCGCTGGCGCTCGTGATCGCCGTCGTGATCGTGGCCCTGCTGATCTTCTGAGCGCGCCTAGCCGAGCGCGTGGTCGAGCGCCTCGTTGACCAGCTCGTCCGCACGCTGGTTCTCCGCGCGCCGGACGGGGCGCACGGCCCAGCGCTCGAAGCCGCGCAGCTCCCTCATCGCCTCGAGGAAGAGCGGCTTGAGACCCGCGTGCTTGACCTTGTACTCGCCGCCGATCTGACGCGCGACGAGCTCGGAGTCGTTGACCACCTCGACCTCCGTGGCCCCCAGGTCGCGCGCCAGCTCGAGGCCGAGCAGCAGCGCGCGGTACTCGGCAACATTGTTGGTGGCCTCGCCGATGAACGCGTTGCGCTCGCCGAGCTGGTCACCGTCGGGCGTCGAGGCCACGGCCGCGACGGCGGCGGGTCCGGGGTTGCCGCGCGCCCCGCCGTCGACGTGCACGACGACCTTCACCTGCCGGCGGCCGGATCACCCGCGACCACGCGCCCCTGGTCGTCGAGCCCCCCGTTCCAGTGGCGGAGGGACTCGTCGATCTCGTCCATCTCCTCCCCCTTCTCCAGCATCTCGACGGGGTCGGCCTCGTCGCCCAGGTCGACCCGGTAGCGGTACCAGGAGAGCTCCCAGGCCACGAGCACGGAGACCGCGCTCTGCTGGGAGTCGTCCGGCTGGGCGCTCACCCAGGCAGGGCCGAGCGTTCGCGCGAGGCCGGCGATCGTGCGCTGATGGCTCGAGCGGTTGAAGAGCTCGATCGCTCTCTCGACCTTGCCCTCGGGGGTGGTCGGCATCGCCCGCACGTGGCGCGGATCCTTCGGCTTCGTGCGCGGGCGCTCGCGCGGCGGCGGGGCGGGCTCGTCGGCCGGCCGCTGCTCGCTCGGCTCGGCCCCCTCGATCGGGCCCTGCATCGCCTCCTGCTCGGCGGGCCTCGGCTCATGGTGCTCGGGCCGGGCGGCGGGCTCGGCCGGGCGGCGGCGCCGCAGCCGGCCCAGCACGCCGCGCCTGGGCTCGCTGCGCGGCATCCGGGCGGGCAGGTCCCCTGCGGTGGACTCGCGGATCCAGCCGTGATGCTGTGCGCGCACGGCACACAGATCGCACACATCGTGGCGGTGCCCACCGGGGGCGAGAAACGGCTCGACGTGCTCGCCCTTGAGAATCGTGCGCCCGCAGACGTCGCAGGCCACGACGTCGTGGACCGGCCTTAGCTCCTTCTTCACAGGCGTCGATGATAGGGCCCGAAGCAGCCGGCTCGGCCGGCTGCGCAGGGCAGGGGCATCAATTCAGGCCTTGACGGCTTCGCGCTCCTCCTGTGCCTGCTGGACCACCTGCTGCGCCACGTGGCCTGGTACCTCCTCGTAGCGGGCAAGCTCCATCGAGTACTCGCCCTGTCCGCCGGTGATGGCGCGCAGGTCGGGCGCGTACTCGAGCAGCTCGGCCATCGGGACCTCCGCTTTGACCTCGGTGACCGCGCCCCTGGGCTCCATGCCCAGCGGCCGCCCGCGACGCGAGTTCAGGTCGCCGATCACGTCGCCCACGTACTCCTCCGGAACCGTGACCGTCATGGTCATGATCGGCTCCATCAGCGTCGGCTGCGCGCTCTCCATCGCGTCCTTGAACGCCATCGAGCCGGCGATCTTGAAGGCCATCTCGGACGAGTCCACGGAGTGGTGCTGGCCGTCGAACACGGTCACGCGCAGATCCGAGACCGGGAAGCCCGCGATCGTCCCCGAGCGCATCGCCTCCTGGACGCCTTTCTCCACGGCCGGGATGAAGCCGCCGGGGATGACGCCGCCCTTGATCGCGTTGACGAACTCGAAGCCCTCTCCCTGCGCGAGCGGCTCGATCTCGATGTGGCAGTCCGCGAACTGCCCGCGGCCGCCGGTCTGCTTCTTGTAGCGCGCGCGTGCCTTGGCGCTGCCCTTGATCGCCTCGCGGTAGGGCACGTGCGGCGGGTGCAGGTCCACCTCGGCGCCGAAGCGCTCCTTCATCCGGTCGACGATCACCTCCACGTGGATCTGCGTGATCCCGGCGAGGATCTGCTCGCCGGTCTGCGTATCGCGGTGGAAGTCGATCGTGGGGTCTTCCTCCTGGAGCCGGCGCAGAGCCTGTCCCATCTTCTCCTCGTCGCCCTTGGCCTTGGCCTCGATCGCGAACGCCATGACCGGGCGCGGCATCTCGGGCAGCGACAGCGGGATCTCCGCGTCCTTGGTGGCGAGCACGTCGCCCGCGTGGGTCTCCTTGAGTTTCGCGACCGCGCCGATGTCGCCGGGACCGAACTCGTCCGTGTGCTCGTTCTCCTTGCCTTGTGGCACGAGCAGCTGACCGATCCTCTCCTTCACGTGGGCCCGGGTGTTGTAGACCTGCGAGTCGTGCTTGAGGACGCCCTGGTAGACCCGGAACAGGTTGACGCGGCCGGCGTAGGGGTCGGCGAGGGTCTTGAAGACGAACGCGACCATGTCCTTGGACTCGTCCGGTTCCAGCGTGACCCCGTCCACCTCGATCGCGCCGCGCTTTGCGGGCGACGGCAGGTCCTCGACGAACGCGTCCAGCAGGCGGTTGATCCCGAGGTTGCGAGTGGCGGCGCCGCAGGTGACCGGGAAGAGCTGGCCATCGGTCACGCCGGTCTTGAGGGCCGACACGGTCTCGTCATGCGAGATCTCCTCGCCCTCGAGGTAGCGCTCCATGAGCGTGTCGGAGAGCTCGGCGACCTCGTCCATCAGCTTCTCGCGGTACTCCTCGGCCTGCGCGCGCAGCTCGTCGGGGATCTCGATCTCCTCGCAGTTCTCGCGCGCCGCGCCCTCGTAGCGGTAGGCCTTCATGTCGATCAGGTCGATCACGCCCTGTAGCTCGTGCTCGGCGCCGATCGGGATCTCCGTGGCGACCATGTGCGGGCCGAAGGCGTCCTTGAGCGAATCGAGCGCGCGGAAGAAGTCGGCGCGCTCGCGGTCGAGCATGTTGACGAAGACGATGCGGGCGAGCCCGAGGTCGGCGGCTCGCTCCCAGAGACGGGTCGTGGTGACCTCGACGCCCATTACGCCGTTCACGACGAAGACGGCGCCCTCGACCACGCGCAGCGCGGCCAGCGCATCCGCGACGAAGCTCGGCTCGCCGGGCGTGTCGACGAGGTTGATCTTGCGGTCGTCCCAGCGGAACGAGGACAGGCTCGCGGAGATCGACATCTCGCGCCCCTTCTCGTCCGCCGCGGAGTCGGAAACGGTGGTCCCGTCTGCCACCGAGCCAAGGCGGTTGACCGTGCCCGCGCTGAACAGGAGGGCCTCGTTGACTGAGGTCTTCCCGCTGCCTCGGTGGCCTACCAAGGCCACATTGCGGATCCTTTTCGGCGATTCGTGCGCCATGTCGCTCCTTTCCTCGGGTCCGAGGAGCCTACCCTGCGATGGCTGAATCGAGCGTCTCGTGGAGCGGCGCCGCCGTGCCGACCTCGGTGAGCTCGAGGACTCGGACTAGCGGTGAGCCGGGCGGCACCACGAGGCGCAGCTGCTGGCGCCTCCTCCGCAGCCGCCGGGAGAGGTCGAACACGATCTCGATGCCCGCGGAGTCGAGGTAGCGACACTCGCTGAGGTCGATCACCAGGCCCAGCGCGTCGTTGGGCACCGACTCGAGTACCTGATCGCGCACGAGGCCGGCGTTCGTCAGGTCGATCTCGCCTTCGAGATGGGCCACAAGCGTCGCGCCGCGCCGCTCGATGGCGATCTCGGCGGGAGTGGTCACGCAGCCCTGGCTTCCGCCAACCGCCTCCGCATCGTGACCAAGGTACCTCCGTCCTCGGTCGCGATGTCGACGTCGTCCATGAGGCCGATGATGATCTTCAGGCCGCGGCCGCGGTGCTCACCGCGCCGCTCTCGCCACTGGCCGCGGTCGCGCACGCTCGCCACGAGCTCGCCGGCGATCAGCGCGGCCTCGACGTCGAAGTCCGCGTCGCCCGGGCCATAGGCGTGCTCGATCGCGTTGCCGGCGGCCTCGCAGATCGTGAGCGTTATCTCGTAGGACTCGAGCGCACTGGCGCCGGCGGCGTGCAGGAAGCGCTCGAGCCGGCGCCTGAGCATTGCGAGCGACTCCGGCTCGGCGGGCAGCGACAGGCGCAGGTTGTCGGCCCTCATCGCCGTCGGCCGTATCGCGAGCAGCGCCACGTCGTCGACCGGATCGCGGTGCGGGAGCACCGCGTCCAGCAGACGGTCGCAGAGGCGGTCGAGGTCATCCTCGGCCCGGCCCACCGCAGCGGCGAGCGCGTCAAGGCTCTCCTCGAGCGGAACGCCGCGACGCTCCACGAGCCCGTCCGTGTAGAGGAGCAGCGTCGAGCCCGGGGGCAGCACCGCCGTTGCCTCACGGAAGACCGCCGGGTCAGCCGCGCCGATCGGGACCGAGCGTCCGCCCTCGAGGAAGTGCGGCCCGTCAGGCGCGAGCAGGAGCGGCGGCGGGTGGCCGGCCGCGCTGAACGTGACCTCCCCGGTCTCACGGTCGAGGATCAGGTAAAGGACGGTGGCCATAGCCTCCTCGCCCCCGCTCGTCACGAGCCGGTTGACGCGGGCCACGACCTCGGCCGGCGACGCCTCGACGAGCCCGTAGGCGCGGAAGGAGTTGCGGAGCTGACCCATCGTGGCGGCCGCGCGCAGCCCGTGGCCCGCAACGTCGCCGACCACGAGCGCGACCCGGCCGTCCGGGCGCTCGAGCGCGTCGTACCAGTCGCCCCCGATCCCCGCCCCGCGACCGGCCGGGGGCATGTAGCGGGGCACCAGCTCGAGACCCTCGATCTTGGGCAGGCGCTCGGGCAGCAGGCTGCGCTGGAGGGTCTCCGCGATTGTGTGCTCGACTTCGTAGTGCTCGCGCAGCTTTTTCTGCGCCAGCACACGCTCGTGGATGTCCACGGCCGCTCCCACGTATCCCACGAACTCGCCGCGCTCGTAGCGCGGCACGCCGCGGTCGACGATCCAGCGGTACTCGCCGCCACTGCTCATGAGGCGGTACTCGTACTCCCACACGCTGCGCTCCGCGAGCGCCGCATCCCATGACCCGAGCATCTCCTCGACGTCGTCCGGATGGACGCCGAGCGACCAGCTCGAGCCGAGCTCCTCGTCGAGCGTCGTGCCGGTGAAGCGCATCCAGCCCTCGTTCACGAACGTCACGAGCCCGTCCGTATCGGTGGTCCAGATCATCACCGGCGCTGTGTCGGCCAGGTCGCGGAAGCTGGCCTCGGACACGCGCAGCGCCTCCTCCATCGCGCGGCGCTCGTGAATGTCGGTGGACGTGCCGACGTAGCCCGCGAACTCCCCGCCCGCGAAGCGCGGCGTGCCGACCTCCAGCACCCAGCGGTACGAACCGGACTGCGCGTGCATCAGCCGGTACTCGAAGCGGAACTCCTCGCGGCGCCGGAAGGACTCCCGCCAGCGCGCCAGCAGCTCGGCGCGGTCATCGGGATGGGCGCTCATCGCGAACGTGTCGCCGAGTTCCTCCTCGAGCGTGCGGCCGGTGAAGCGCAGCCAGCCTTCGTTGACGAACGCCACGTGGCCGTCGGCGTCGGTCATCCACATGAGCGCCGGGGTCGTGTCGGCGAGCTCGCGGAAGCGGGCCTCGCTGTCACGAACGAGCTCCTCGTGGCGGCTCCGCTCCGCCGCCAGCCCGAGCACGTTTGCGAGCCCACGAAGGAAGAGCACGTCGTCGCCGGAGAATCGGCGCAGGCTCGCGCTGTAGACGGCGATTACCCCGAAGTGGCGGTCGCGGACCCCGATCGGCGCGACCATCGCGCTCACGATCCCGAGCTCCCGCTGCGCCGGTGTGGGCTCGAACCGGGGATCGCGCGTGAGGTCCTCGATGACCACCGGGCCATCACCCTCGAGCGCATGGCCTGCAAGCTCCTCGGCGTCGGCCCTCAGCACGCCTCCGTGGGCCTCGTCGGGGAACCCGGCAACCGCGCGCACCAGGAGGCTGCGGCGGTCGCTCGTCAGCTCAAGCACGGTGGCGTAGTCCGTCCTGAGCTCGTGGCGCGCGGCGTCGGCCGCCGCCACGACCAGGCCGACCAGGTCGAGGCCCGCAAGCGCGCGCTGTCCCAGCTCGGCGACGGCAGCCTGCTGGCTCGCGCGAACCCTGAGTTCGTCGCGGTGACGGTGTGTTGTACGCCGCAGCCTGGTTCTCATTTGGCGTACAGGCTCAGTCGCCGTTCGAGAGTGGGTCGCCCTGCAGGCGCGACTTGAGGCGCAGGACCGCCTTCGTGTGCAGCTGGGAAACGCGCGACTCGGTCACGCCCAGCACCTCCCCGATCTCGCGCAGCGTCAGGTTCTCGTAGTAGTAGAGGGCGACCACGAGCTTCTCCCGCTCCGGCAGCCGCGCGATCGCGTCCGCCAAGCGGTCCTTCATCTCGGTGGTGTCCATCTCGGCCGCCGGGTCGAGCGCCTGCGGGTCCTGGATGGTGTCGAGCAGCGACACCTGGTCGCCCGAGGCGTCCGAGACCGTCCAGAGCTCGTCGAGCGCGACGACCGAAGAGGTCGAGATACGCACGAGCGACTCCTGGAACTCCTCGAGCGGGATCCCGAGCCGGTCCGCCATCTCCTGGTCGGTGGGCGCGCGGTGCAGCTCGTGCTCGAGCTTGGCGTTGACCTTCTCGATCTCGCGCGCCTTGCTGCGGACCGAGCGCGGTACCCAGTCGAGCGAACGCAGCTCGTCGATAATCGATCCCTTGATGCGCGTGATCGCGAAGGTCTCGAACTTGATCTCGCGCTGGGGCTCGAAGCGCTTGATGGCCGAGATCAGCCCGAGCAGGCCGTAGGAGATGAGGTCTGCCTCCTCGACGTGCGACGGCAACCCGCTCGACATCTTGCCGGCCACGTACTTCACAAGCGGCGCATAGGCGAGCACAAGCCGCTCGCGCGCCTGCTCGTCGTCGTCCTCCTTGTACCGACTCCAGAGGTCCTTGAGCTCGATCGCCTTGAGGTTGGTCTCCATCAGGGGCTTTGGTCACGCACGTGGGTGGGCCCGCGCATACACCGTCTTGAGGCGCTTCGACTCTACCCGAGTGTATGTCTGGGTCGTGCCGATGGAAGCGTGTCCCAGAAGCTCCTGGATTGCCCGCAGATCGGCCCCTCCCTCGAGCAGGTGGGTGGCGAACGAGTGCCGCAGCGTATGCGGCGTGATGCCCGCGCGCCGGGCCTGGAGCGCCAGCCGGCGCCGCACGTCCGAGGTGGACAGCCGGCGCCCGCTCTTGGAGAGGAAGAGCGCCTGGCTCTCGCCCGTGTCGAGCGCGCCCCGGCCGCGCGTCAAGTAGGCGTCGAGCGCCTTCCATGCGTGCTCCCCGGCCGGCACGAAGCGCGTGCGCCCTCCCTTGCCCTCCACCCGCACCTGCTCCGCGTCGGGGTCGACGCTCGTGGTGTCGAGGTTCACGAGCTCCTCCGCCCGCAGCCCGGCGGCGTAGGCCAGCTCGAGCATCGCGCGGTCGCGCAGGTCGAGCGGCGTCGAGCCGGGGATCCGCTCGAGGAGCTCCTCGACCTCGCGCGGCCGCAGCACCCGCGGGAGATAGTTGTCCTTCTTGGGACTGGACACCAGGTCCGCGGGATTCGCCTCGAGCTCGCCGCGCTCGACGAGCTGGCGGTAGAAGGTCCGGATGGCGGCGAGCTTGCGCGCGACGGTCGACTTGGCCGCGCCGCGCTCGGAGACGACGCCCGCGAACCGGCGCAGCTCGCGGTGGCCGAGCTCGCGCGGGCCGAGCTCCCGCCCGGCCGCCCACTCGGCGAGCTGGGCGAGGTCGACCGCGTACGCACGGCG
>Ga0081538_10002864_pt1 | contig 16489 bp, 15 predicted proteins | sample TabmetS5T2R1_FD_71022 | JGI IMG/M metagenome (GOLD analysis project Ga0081538, IMG submission 71022) | Tabebuia heterophylla rhizosphere microbial communities from the University of Puerto Rico - S5T2R1 | ecosystem: Host-associated > Plants > Roots > Rhizosphere ... | reverse complement strand
CACCCATAACGTCATCGGCCTGCTGGCGATCATCATGGCCTGTGGGCGCTGGCTTGAGCTGCGCCTGATGCCGCCGGCTGGGCGCCTGGCAGGTGTCATTTTCGTGTCGGCCTTACTGTTAATCGGCCTGGTCCTACTGTTTTATCGAGAGACCCCGGCGTTATGAGGCTTCTGCCGCGGCGTCCTCCCCCCGGTTACAACGTCCCCGTTCTTGGGCCTACGAAGCAGCGTCACGCACAGGGGCGCTTACAGGCCCTCCCCCCGGCCAGTGGATCAAAAAATAGGGATGTCCATCCATCTCCCCTCGGGGTTCGAGCCTGCCGCCCATGCGGGAGATCTCTCGCATGATCTCCAGCATCGTCGCGCTATCGCGGACGAGGTATTGGGGCTCTCCGCGTTCGAAGACAAAGCGGAACGCCAGCGCCCGTGTCTCGGGGTCGGTGAAGCCAATCTTGAAGGCCGGCTTGTTGCCGTAATACCAGAATGTGCCGCTGAGGAGGTCCGCCCAGATCCAGGCCTGTTCGGCGACTAACTCGGCGGGGAACGCTATATGGCGCACCGGTCTCTCCATGGGCGCCACATCGCGAGCAGCCGCGCGCCCAGCCGGTATGAGCGTGGCGAGGCCCGGAAGGAGTGCCAAGGCCAACGCCACCCAGCGAAGGCCCCTACGGGCGGATCGCGCACGAAATACCGCAGGCGACGAACAGCATTCGATGGTCAATGCACCGAACGCCACCAGAAGGGCTGCCCCGAACGTGGCGGGGATCAAATAGTAGGAGATCGCGATGTGATGCGTGAGAAAATAGCCAGTTGGAAGTCCCCAGAGCGTCAGGGCTGACACGGTAAGGCGGGCCCAACTGAGGCCAAGCTGGGGCCGCTTGTGCCGGGGGCGATAGGCGATGAAGCCTCCTATCCCGATAAGGAGGACGATCAGAGACCAATTATGTTGGCTCCCGCGGCCGCCTCCGAAGTAATAAACCAGGTTCGCCCATAACGGTTTGAGGCTTGGTGGGGCACTATCGGCGCTCCCATAAGTGGGGAGGTACCATGCCCCCGTCATGTGGTATTGATGAGCCAGCAGCGGCACGATACCGGTCGCCATCACGCCCAGGCTGAAGGGCATCGGCAAATCACGGATCGATGGGCGCCATGATTGGGGCCAGAGCAGCGTCAAGAGGCCCGGCACCAGGAACACCACGGGTAATCGAATCAGGATGGCAAGGCCAAGTAAGCACCCGCCTACAAACGCGGCAACAGAAGCCGCACGATCCCTCCCGGGGCTGGATCGTAACCCTAGGGCTGCGAAGACGCCCAGGAACCCCCATAGAAGCGGCACCAGAGCGGCATTGATCGAGAAGCTGTCGGTGCCGATTTTGCGCAGCATGACCAGTCCGAGATACAGGGCCATCGCGACGAACCCCGCCGAAAGCCACGCCTGGCGCATACCCGCGAAGATCAATACCAGGACGCCGGTGATGAGAATTAGCGCGACGGTCGCCCGATTGAGGCCCTCGACTGCCTGTCCCTCAGGGAAGAGCGCTAGTATCAGCCCTGTGCCGGGAGGGTACTGCACGCCAACGCTCCCCGCCCGCGGAAAATAGTGATGCGCGTGCGGCGCGACCATTTCCTCCCACAGCTCCCGCGGGACCTCCCGTGACTGCATCAGATCGATCAGCAACCGAGTCTGCGCTGATTCGAGGTGGAACTGCGGTAGCTCGAGCTTGGCAACCGCTTGACGGACCTGCCTGGCCATCCTCAGGTAACCGAACGGATCGCAGGCGAAGGCGTACTCCTCGACGCTTAATGAGCGTTGGTAGGTGTATCGGGCAGAGAGTACGAGGGCCCCCGCTAGGGCACCAAGCCACAGGTACCCGAAGAGCCGGCCAGATCCGCTTTGCATCGATCGTCGCCGCCGAGTGAACCAGGCAGCCGCAGCGACCATGCCTCCCCCCTTCGTTGTGAGAACCTTCCCCCCAAGGGACGCCCGCTGGTTTGAAGGTCAGCGATCCGATGCCGCATTCGTCGTGTGGTGAGGCCACTTCCGGGCGAGCAATTCGATCCCAAGATCTTGCCCTTCATAGGTGAATGGAGTCGACGTGAACCGAAATCGCTGCGGTCCATTCGCCTCATTGTGTGACAACGCGCATGGTTATCCAACGACTGGTCAGCTGCGTGAGCCGGCCGCTTAGCCCCCATTGTCTAAGCTGACGGCTCAGTGCAAAATTCAGCGGGACATCGCTCTTTCTTACCGCCCAGGCGAGGGGTTCCTTCGTTAATGGCCAATAAAGGCCGATCAATCCTGTTTCTCCGGGGTTGCCGCCGAAGTGCCAAACGGTGGGTGCATCGTGGATAAAGACGTCTATGCGCCCTTGACGAAGGGCGGCTATGCCCTCCTCGACTGTCGGCTGCGGCGTGAGCTTCGCCTTCGAAAATAGCTCTTTTGATGCTTGTTCCCCCGTCGTATTGCGCACGAAACCGACCCGAGAGGTGGTGTTTAAGAAGCTATCCAGAGTGGGAAATCTGCCCCCGTCGCTCGCTCGCACGAGGCCCATCTGACCGACCTGCATATAGGGTTCCGTGAAACTTACGAGCTGGGCCCTGTCCTCAGTCACGGACATCCCGGACATGATGATGTCAATTCTTCCCGCGACGAGGGCAGGGATAAGTTCCGACCACGGGGTTTCCACAAACGTGATCTGCTTGTCGAGATCCCTGCCAAGCTGTTCAGCGAAATCAACTTCCAGGCCAACCAGCTGTCCCCTAAACTTGTACGCCAACGGCAAGTAGATGGGTGAAATGCCGATTCGGAACTCCCGGTTGAGCAGGGTGCCAGAAGGCTCAGGCTCCGGCACCGGCGGAGGCAGTGATACTGGATTGACATAGCAACCTCCGAACAGCACAAGCGCCGCGCAGAAGAAAAGAACAGCGAGCCGGATACGCCTCAGGCACACGATCATCGCCTATCTCCTACCACATACGTCCACCAACTTGGAGGCCCAGCCGCGAACATGAGTTGCTCAGCCCATGAGGACTTGCTCGGGTGCACGTTCGTGATCACGACAAAGAGAATCCTAAATGGAGAGCATAAATGGATGATGAACAAGACTACAAGCACCCCGTCAGAGTATAGGCAACCCAGGACCGGGAGGCTTGGGTGTAATGGATCGCGATTCAGATGAGGGCGATCCAGAGTAGGAACTGGCATGGCACTTGCGCCTTGAGCGCCAAGCTCAATGTGTCGATCGTCGTGGAAGTATGACCCAAGGTTCGGTCAGAGCGTTGCCCTCGACTCCGAGCGCCATAAGGGCAAAGGCCCGAAACACGCCGCTACGACTGCTGTACTCGCCTTCTGGGCTCCACTTGAATGCCTTATGATGCGTTAAACACGACGGAGCCCGCTCTTATCATACACGATCTGGTTCGCCTGCGGGGGTCTGAGGTAAACCCTCTGCCCATGCCCGCACGTGGCGTAACCACGCGGGCCGCGGCATCTCGTAGCCCATGGTCACCAGCCGCGCCAACTGTTGACTCGTGACCCCCGGCAGCACAGTGCTGTGGTCCTCGACCGTGTATCCGCCGCCATGATGCCGGTAGATCATGACCCTTTCCTCGGCATAGCGCCAGACTTCAGGGATGCCGATAGCCGCATAGATGGGGAACTTATCGAGAGAGGGATGGGAGATGTCGATCTCGATCACAAGGTCGGGGGGGGCATCGCTGTGTAAATCGATCGCTGCCTTACCGCGCACATGCGCGGCATGCTGCAGATAAAACGATGCATCCGGCTCGAATCCTCGCCCCAGCTCCTCTCGTTTGAAGGTGGTTGACCCCGCACTGACCATATCCATATTACGGACTTCAGCGATGATTTCCACAATTTGAACCATCAGGTGCAGCGGGCGCTCATGGGCAAATGATGGGGCCATGATTTCTAGTGTTCCCTGATCGAAGGCCATCCTCGCGGCATGACTGTCTTGAAAATCGGCTAACAGGCGCTCGTACGTTTGCCAGCTCACCCCAGTAATGATGACCGGTTGATCTGTCGGGCTAAGGACTGTTGCCATGACGCCTACTCCGCTCATCGATCCACCCCCATGTGGGATGGGTCAGCTATTCTGCGACATTCGGGTGGTCGCACGCCGGAATTCCTATCGGAGCGAAGTAATGCCATGCGACGGCCCGGAGGAGCGCCAGCGCGCGCAAGTAAGGACATCCTTCCCCGCGAGGGAAAGATATCGTGTTAGCAGACCGAACACAAGCGGCTTGACCCGCTTTCATAGCCGTGATAGAAGCAAAGGGGCGGCTGAAGCGGCCTTTAGCGTATAACCAGTCCATGTTGCTAGATCCAGGCACGCGTATGAACGATCCCCTACCGCTGATCGAATTGCGTGGCATCACCAAGCGCTTTCCGGGCGTCATCGCCTGTGACCGCGTCGATCTGCGCGTCTATCCCGACGAGATCCATGTGCTCTTGGGCGAGAACGGCGCCGGCAAGACGACGCTGATGCAGATTCTGTATGGTCTGTATCAGCCCGATACGGGTGAGATCTGGGTCGACGGCCAGCGCATGCGGATGCGATCCCCCAAAGACGCGACTCGCGCTGGCATTGGTATGGTCTTCCAGCACTTCACACTGATTCCCTCGCTCACCGTCGCCGAGAATATCGCGCTGGCGGCCCCGGGGCCGGGGATGTTCTGGCGGCGCAAGTCGTTCACTAAGCGCGCCGAAGAGCTCTCGGCTCGATATCAACTAGCGGCAGCCCCCAACACCCACGTGTGGCAACTCTCGGTCGGTGAGCAGCAGCGTGTCGAAATTCTCAAACTCCTGCATCGGCGCGCCCGCCTCCTCATTCTGGATGAGCCGACGGCCGTCCTTACACCGCAGGAAAGCGCGGCCTTCTTGCGTAATCTGCGCACACTCGCCGCCGCCGGCCATGCCGTCATCCTGATCACCCATAAATTGGCCGAGGCTCTGAGCGTGGCCGACCGCATCACAGTCCTCAGGCAAGGACGGGTGGCAGCGACCCCCGACCCGGCCGGGGTCAGGGAGTCTGATCTGGCGCGCTGGATGATCGGGCGCGCCCCTCCCGCCGCACCGATACGAGCGTCGCAGGCCGCTGCAGCGGTGGAGCTGTCCCTGACGGCGGTGAGCGCCAAGAACGACCGGGGATTGTGGGCACTTCGTGGTGTGTCCCTTGATGTCCGGCGTGGAGAGATTCTGGGGATCGCAGGCGTTGCCGGCAATGGACAACGTGAGCTCGCCGAAGTGATCGTCGGGTTGCGGCAGGCGGTGGGGGGCACGCTGCGGATCCGCGGGGCAGATGTGACCAACGCCAGCCCACAGACGTTGATCCGGTGCGGCGTGAGTTATGTCCCGGAGGACCGTCAGGAGATGGGTCTGGTGCCCCGCGCCAGCATCCTCGACAATCTCTTGCTGAAGGCGTACCGTATGCCTCCGCGGGCTCGCGGGCCATTCCTGAATTACGCCCAGGCCGGCGATCAGGCGCGACGGCTGCTTGCGGCGTTCGCGATACATGTGCCGCGGCTCGACGCGCCGGTCAGCGTCCTCTCAGGCGGCAATCAACAACGTCTACTCTTGGCCCGCGAGCTTGCGACTCATCCCCCGCTGCTGGTCGCCTGCAGTCCGACACGTGGTCTCGATGTAGGGGCGGTCGAGACCATCCATCGCCTGTTGCTGGAGCAGCGCGAGCGCGGAGGCGCCATCCTCCTGATCTCTGAAGACCTGGATGAGCTCATGACTCTCGCCGACCGCATCGCCGTCCTCTATGCGGGGGAAATCATCGGTTGCCTCAGGGTCGAAGACGCCGATGCCGCCACGCTAGGGCTCATGATGCTGGGCGGTCACGCACTAGCCCGTCCAACGCCGGCGGAGCACGGCACGTGATCCGGCGTCTGGCGTTGGAAAAGCGGCCCGACCCGTCGCCCCGGCTGCTGTACCTGCTGTCGGCACTTGCCATCGGCATTGGCCTGCTCCTGGGCGCTATCCCACTCTGGTGGATGGGCACCCCCCCGTGGGAAGCCTATCACGAAATGGTGCGAGGCGCCTTTGGCAGTGTCTATAGCCTCTCCGAGACGCTGGTGAAAGCCACTCCACTGCTCCTTGCCGGATTGGGCGTTGGGGTAGCTTTTCGCGCAGCCTTTTGGAACATTGGTGCCGAAGGGCAGCTCTATATGGGAGCGATGGGCGGGACATGGGTCGCCCTCACCTATCCTGGTCTGCCGGCCCCTCTGCTCCAACCGTTGATGATCGCCGCGGGGTGTTTGGCAGGTGCATTCTGGGGGCTCATGCCGGCCGTGCTCCGGGCGCGCTGGCGTGTGAATGAGATCATCACCACCCTCATGTGCAATTACATCGCCATCCTATGGGTCGATTTTCTGGTGTATGGTCCCTGGAAAGATCCGCGGGCGTTTGGCTTCCCGTTCACGCCCCCTTTGCCCCAAACCGCACGCCTGCCGTCACTTCCGGGGAGCCGTGTGCACCTCGGCCTGCTGCTGGGGTTACTGGTGGCCGCTGGACTGGCCGTGCTGCTCAAGCGCACGCGCCTCGGCTATGAGATACGCATCATCGGGCTCAGCCCTGGCGCTGCACGCTACGCTGGGATGAACCTGGGCCGAACCACGTCGCTGGTCATGGCGCTAAGCGGTGGATTGGCGGCCCTCGCGGGTGTCTGCGAGGTGGCCGGCATACAGGGACAACTCAGACATGGCCTCTCCCCAGGCTACGGCTATACGGCCATCATCGTGGCCTGGCTAGCGCGGCTCGACCCCTGGGCGACTATCGTGGTCAGTGTGCTCCTCGGCGGGCTCTTGGTTGGCAGCGACATGCTACAAATCGCCATGAACTTACCGGTGGCGGGAGCCTATATGCTGCAGGGGCTCATCCTCTTCTCGATCCTCGGCGTTGAGTTCCTGGCCGGTTATCGGTTGGTGTGGAGGGATGCAAGATAGGATGGAGATGGCGCTCGTTCCAGTGCTCCTGGAGGCAGCCGTGCGCGCTGGCACGCCCATTCTGCTCGCCGCCCTGGGGGAGTTGCTGGCTGAGCGCGCTGGTGTCCTGAACCTCGGTGTGGAGGGGATGATGCTGGTCGGCGCCCTGGCCGGATTCATCGTCAGCCAGCAGAGCGGGGGCCCCTGGATCGGCGTGCTAGCGGCTGCTATAGCCGGCTTGATGTTGAGCGGTGTGCATGCCTTCTTGAGCGTCAGCCTGCGTGCCAATCAGGTCGGCAGCGGGCTGGCGCTGGCCATCTTCGGCATGGGCCTCAGTGGCCTCTTCGGAAAACCCTTCGTCGGCGTTCCTGCCGAGGGTTTTGCCCCTATCGCGGTGCCATGGCTGGCGGAAGTCCCGCTCCTCGGCAGGATGTTTTTTCAGCATGATCCGCTGGTCTATGTGGCGTACCTCCTGGTGCCCAGTCTCTGGGTGCTGGTCTACCGGACGCGGCTGGGTCTCAAGGTCAGGGCGGTGGGGGAGCATCCCAGGAGCGCCGATGCCCTGGGTATCAGCGTCGTGGTGGTGCGTTATAGCTGTGTGTTGGCAGGGGGATTGATGGCAGGCATCGGTGGCGCCTATCTATCGCTTGCGTATACCCAGTTGTGGGTCGACAATATGACGGCGGGCCGGGGCTGGATTGCCCTGGCCATGGTGATCTTCGGCGGCTGGGATCCGGTCCGTACTGCGTTGGGAGCCTATCTCTTCGGTGGGGTGCAGGCCCTGCAGCTGCGCCTCCAGGCGGTTGGCGTCACCGTGCCGACCTATTTGCTGATGATGACACCGTATGCCTTCACCATTCTGGCCTTGATCGCCGCCAGCGCCAGCAGGGCACGGTGGCGCCTCGGCCCTCCAACTGCTCTGGGGACAGCATATACCCGAGGGGAGTGATGGCGACGTCGAGACCTGAGCAACCTTTTTGCTCCGTAGGCGTCATAAGGGACAATGAACAATGCTGGCAAGATGGCTCATAGCGGTGGTCATCGCGATGTTGGCCTCAGCCTGCGGCGCGGCGGGCGGCACGCCGGAAGCTCTGAAGGTGGGGTTCATTTATGTCGGTCCCGTGGGTGACTACGGCTGGAGCTACGCCCACGATCAAGGGCGGAAGTATCTGGAGACCACCTTCCCAGATGTGAAGACCACCTATGTCGAGTCGGTCCCCGAGGGGGCGGATGCCGAGCGAGTGCTGACACAATTGGCGCGGTCCGGCCATAAGGTGATCTTTGCGACCAGCTACGGCTATATGGATACGGTGCTGAAAGTGGCCGAGCGCTTTCCCGATGTCGTCTTCCTGCACTGCTCCGGGCATAAGCGCCGCGCTAACATGGGCACCTACTTTGGCCGCATGTACCAGGCCAGTTATCTCAGCGGCCTGATAGCCGGCACGATGACGCAGAAGAAGCGCATCGGGTACGTCGCCCCCATCCCCATCCCCGAAGTGATCCGCATCACCAACGCCTTTGTGCTGGGGGTGCGGGCCGTCGATCCTGAGGTCAACGTCCACACCGTCTGGACCAATGCCTGGTACGATCCCGCTACGGAGAGTGAAGCAGCCAACAGCCTCCTCGACGTCGGGGTTGACGTCATCGCCACCCAGAGCGACTCCCCCGCACCCGTGCAGACGGCGGAGCGGCGTGGGGCCTATGGCGTGGGCTTTAATACCGATGCCAGCAAATTCGCTCCTACGAAGCACCTCACGTCCGCCATCTGGAATTGGGGGCCATATTATGTCGAGGCGGTCAAACAGGTGCGAGCCAGGACCTGGAAGAGCACCGATGAGTGGTGGCCCATCGGCACCGGCATTGTGGGCCTTTCGCCGCTCGGGCCGGTGGTCCCCGACACGCTTAAAACCCTCGTTGAGCAGCGCACACAGGACCTGATAGCGGGCCGCTTCGACGTCTTCTGGGGCCCCATTAAAGACCAGTCCGGGAACCTGCGCATCGCCGCTGGTGAAAAACCAGCCGACGAGGTGTTGCTTGGCATGAATTGGTTTGTCGAAGGTGTGACTGGTACCCTGCCTAAATAATTGTTAGATCCGCTTTGCCATACAGTCGCTGAAGTCGCTATTGGCATCGAGGACATGGAAAAGGGAGTGAGGCGATGAACCTTCGAATTCGTATTGGCGACCTCACCGTAGAAGCCGAACTGAACAATACTGCAACCGCGCAGAAAATCGCTGAGGCATTGCCCATCAGCGCGGTGTTTAATACCTGGGGGGATGAGATCTATTTCCCCATTCCGGTGACAGCTGAGCTGGATGACAACGCTCGCGAGGTCGTCGCGGTAGGTGATCTAGGCTATTGGCCACCGGGGAAGGCATTTTGCATTTTCTTTGGGCAGACGCCGATGAGCCGTCCCGGTGAAATCCGGCCAGCCAGTGCAGTCAATATTGTCGGCCAGGTCAAACGGGATGCCACGCAGTTCAAGCAAGTGATGCGCGAGCGGATGGTGGTATTGGAACCGGGGAGCCCGTCGTGACGTTTATCATGAGTGGAGGCTTCGCGCTCCCTCTCTTGTCTCTGGCGTTCCTCCTCCCTTTGGGGGGATAGGGTGAGGGGATTTTCGACGCCACGAATGGCCTGCCTCAGCCCTGCCCTCTCCCAAAGGGAGAGGGAGAAATAGTTGAGGGTGAGAGAATATTCAGGGTGTATGAGTAAGGGGGAAACCCTATGCTGATCAAAAAAGCCTGCGATATCAAGTCTTCCGAGATTACTGATAAAAGTCTCTATTTGGAGCGGCGCCACTTCTTGCAAACCGCCGCCGCGGGTGCGGTGACCATGGCAGCGGCGAGTCTTTTCCCAGGTCTCTCAAGCCTAGGTCGCGCCCAGACGCGGGAGAAATTGGAGGGGGTGCAAAAGAGCATGCTCAGCACCGACGAGCCGCTCACCCCATACAAAGATATCACCAACTACAATAACTTTTATGAATTCAGTACCGACAAATACTCGCCCGCCGACGAGGCGAAAAATTTCCGCACCAAACCCTGGTCGGTGGTCGTCGAGGGGGAGGTTAACAAACCGGCGGTCTATCAGTTAGAGGACCTGATCGAGCCGCATCCGCTTGAAGAGCGTATCTATCGACTGCGCTGTGTCGAGGGCTGGTCGATGGTCATTCCCTGGGTCGGGTTCCCACTGGGCGATGTCATCAAACGCCTCGAGCCTACTTCGAAGGCCAAATTCGTCGAATTCACCACGCTCCTCGACCCGGTACAAATGCCAGGGCAGCGGCGCTCGGTCCTGAAATGGCCGTATGTCGAGGGACTGCGGATGGACGAGGCGATGCATCCGCTGACCATTCTGGCGGTAGGGCTCTACGGCGAAGTGCTCCCCAACCAAAACGGCGCCCCCTTGCGGCTGGTCGTGCCGTGGAAATACGGCTTCAAGAGCATCAAGTCGATCGTCAAGATGCGCTTCGTCGAGCACCAACCGGTCGGTTCCTGGGAGGTGGCGGCCCCTCACGAGTACGGGTTTTACTCCAACGTCAACCCGGACGTACCGCACCCACGCTGGAGCCAGGCGCGCGAGCGGCGGATCGGCGAGTATTCCAAGCGCAAGACACTGATATTCAATGGCTATGCCGACCAGGTGGCTCACCTCTATGCCGGTATGGACTTGAAAAAGTACTTTTAGCTCGGAAGAGGCCACAGTGATCGACGTGTGGAAGTATCCGCTACTCAAGATCGGCGTGTTCGTAGCCTGCCTGATGCCGCTGGCGGTATTAGCCGGACAGGCTCTCACTCACAACCTGGGCGCCAACCCCATCGATGAGATCACCGACCAGACCGGCATCTGGACGCTGCGCATGCTGCTGATCACCCTGGCCGTGACGCCGGCGCGCCGCCTCACTGGCTGGAACCGATTGATCCAGCTGCGCCGTATGCTGGGGTTGTTCGCGTTTTTCTATGGCGGCCTGCATTTCGTGACGTATATCTGGCTCGACCAATTCTTCGCTGTCGAAGAGATCATCGCTGACGTGATGGAGCGCCCGTTTATCACCGTGGGCTTTGCGAGCTTTGTGCTGTTGATCCCTCTGGCCGTCACCTCTACGACCGCCATGATCAAACGCCTCGGCGGCAAATGGTGGCAGCGCCTGCATCGTCTGGTCTATGCCATCGCCATCGGCGGGGTTGTGCATTATCTCTGGCTGGTCAAGGCCGATATCCAACAACCGCTGCTCTATGGCGGTATTCTGGGAGCCCTCCTCGTGTACCGTTTGTGGAACAGGTATGGACGCCGGTCGCTGGTCGGCATCCCTCGGCTGCGCAAGGCTGCGCTCAGAAGGTGAGAGGCCCTATTCGAGAGCCGGCAGCACCCGCTCGGCAAACAGCCGCATCGAGCCTAACACCTTGTCGTGTGGCATACCGCCGATATTCATCCAGGCCATGATCTGCTGCGCCCCCAACGCTTCGCGAATGTGGTGAATCCGTTCGAGGCAATAGGAGGGCTCGCCGAAGATGGCCCGCTCACGTCGGATGGCGTCGTAGCTGAGGGTCCCCAGGCGACGGCGCGACTCGCCATAGCGCTGATAACTCTCAGGAAAGTCCCCAGACAGCAACCCGCCGAGCACACTGTAGTAGTACATGACATGCGGCTCAGGCTCCGCCTCGGCGTCCTGCTGATGTTCCGCCACATACATGGGGATGAGAAAGGTCACCCGCAGCCGCTCACTATGCTTGGCTGTGCGCCCAGCCTCCCAGTAATTGGCCACATTTTCCCGCAGCGCCTCCATGGGCTGGACATGGCCGGGGACGAGAATGCCGAGACCTCGCTGCCCCGTGGCGATGTAGGTTTCCGGGCTTCCGGCCGCGACAAAGATGGGAGGGTGTGGCTGCTGGAGCGGTTTGGGGACAACTTCCACATCGGACACCTGAAAATATTCCCCCTGGTAGCTGAAGGGTTCGCGCGTCCAGGCGCCGATCAGGATGTCGAGGGCTTCCGTAAAGCGCCCGCGGCTCTCCGCCGGCGCGATATGAAAGGTGTCATAGACTCCAGGAAACGGGTGTCCGCGCCCGACGCCGAAATCCAGACGCCCGTGGCTGAGGACATCCAGTACCGCCCCCTCCTCGGCCAACCTGACGGGGTGATGCAGGGGGAGCAGATTGACGGCGATGCCCAGCCGCAGGCGTTGGGTGCGCTGCGCCGCGGCAGCGGCGGTCAAGAGCGGTGCAGACAAGATCGAGAAGCGGCGGTGGAAGTGTAACTCCGCCAACCACATGGCCTCAAACCCTAACACTTCGGCCTGGGTGATTTGCCCGAGGAGTTCGTCGTAGAGGTGGGATTCCCGACGTCCTTCCGGACACTGCAACTCGGTGAAAAGGCCACATTGCATGGTCGACTCGCCTCTGGAATGGGTTGCACACGAGGGGAGACACATCGCTGCCATCCTAGCCGGCTCGAAGATGGCGGTCAAGGCGAGATTTTCCCTTTACCTCTGTCCTCACAGCGACTACAATCCGGATGACGCCCGGCAGATCCAAGCCCGATGCACTTCCAGGGAGGAGCGTATGTCGGTCAAGCCGCCTGATCCCCGCGCGCTAAAAGCAGAGAATTCCTGGCTCGATCTCCGGCGCGACACCCGCATCCGCGTGCGCGCCGGGCTAATCTCTTTGGCGGTGGGCAGCGCGCTGCTCTGGGCCAAGTTTTTCGCTTACCAACTCACCGGATCGACGGCCGTCCTCTCCGATGCCCTGGAGAGCATCGTCAACGTCGTAGCGGCGCTCTTTGCCCTTGGCAGTCTGCTATTCGCCGGGCGGCCAGCCGATCGCAACCATCCCTATGGTCATGGGAAGATTGAGTATTTTGCGGCGACCTTCGAGGGTGGGTTGATCGCTTTCGCGGCGATCATGATCATCTACGAGGCTGGGAAGGGGTTCTTCGAGCCGCCTGAGATCCGACAGCTTGATCTCGGGCTCGCGATCACTTTTGGCGCTGGTGTGGCCAATGCGGCGCTGGGGTGGTTTTTGATCCGCGCCGGCAAAGCCACCCAGTCACTCACGCTGGTCGCTGACGGCAAGCATGTCCTGTCGGATTTTTGGACCAGCCTGGGGGTCATCGTCGGCCTCCTGCTGGTACGGATGACCGGCATCGCCTGGTTCGATCCTCTGGTCGCGGCCATCGTCGGTGTGAATCTGGGGTGGACCGGTCTCATGCTGGTGCGGCACGCCGCGGGTGGCCTGCTGGATGAAGAAGATACCAAGTTGATCGGCAAACTCGTCAAAGCGTTCGACGCCTACCGTACGCCAGGTATCATTCGCATTCACCATTTACGCGCCATTCGCTCCGGGCGCTTTACCCACGTGGATGCCCATGTCGTGGTGCCGGAATACTGGCCGGTTGACCGTGCCCACGTCCTGGCCGAGAGCTTTGAGGACCGCGTCATGAACGCTTGCGGTGTCGAGGGCGAGATCGTCTTTCACATCGACCCCTGCCACCGGGCCTACTGCGCGCAGTGTGATGTGATGGATTGTCCGGTGCGCGTCGCCACATTTGTCGCCCGCCCGCCGCATACCCTGGATGAAGCCGTACGCACTGATGAAGAGGTCATTCAAGCTACCGGCTTGCAGCGTACCCAGCAGGCCTTCTTCAACTGAATCCAGCGGGCGAGCCCCTCACCCACCACTGGGCTGGGGATGTGCGCCGGGTGAGACGCTCGCCTGACCTTGCTGGTGACTCGGCGGGCGCGCGGCAGGGAGCTGATGCGAGCCTGTGCAGTCCCGTTACCTGCCCTTGAAGACCGGCCGACGCTTTTCGCTGAAGGCGCGTATGCCCTCCTGGTAATCTTCGCTGTTGAAGCACTCGGCCAGCATTTTGTCCAGCTTGCCGAGATCGCGCGATTCCGGGGGGCGCAGCAGTTCGCGCACGGTGGCCTTGGCGGTATGTTGTGTCAACGGTGCGTTGCCGCCGATCCGTAACGCGTACTGCCGCGTGAAGGACTCCAGCTCGGCGTGCGGCACCACATGGTTGACCAATCCCATGCGCAGCGCCTCGGCGGCGCTAAAGTCGGTGCGCGCCGAGTAAAAGATGTCGAGAACGTTGGACGGGCCGATCAGATGCATGAGTTTTTCGATGCCATCGTAATGGTACCCCAGACCAAGCCGCGCGGCTGGGATGCCGAAGCGGGCGCTATCCGAGGCGATCCGCAGATCACAGGTGATGGCGATGCCGACACCGCCCCCCACGCAATACCCATGGATCATCGCGAGCAGTGGTTTGCGGATATCGGTCAGACTTTGTGAGCCGCGGCCGGACACTCGGCGATACTCCAGCTCATCGTCCATGTTGCGTCGCCGGTCCTTAAATTGTGAGATATCGGCCCCGGCCACGAACGCCTGATCACCGGCGCCGCGTAGAATGATGACGCGGATGTCCTCATCTTCTTCGAGGTCCTTGACCATCTCCGGGACCATCTGCCACATTTCCTGGCTGACGGCATTGCGCTTCTCCGGTTGGTTGAAGATAATCCAGCCCAGCGGTCCTTCTTTCTCCATCAACATTTTCGGGCTCTCTGCCATAACCTTCCTCTCCTGCTGCGAGCATGATCGCGCTATCTCTACTTGAACTCATGCGCGCATCACCTGCATCACTCTGCATCAGCAACACACCTTTCACCGCCCTTTCCCTTTGCGAAAGAGCCTGGGTGAAGGGACCCCAACCGCTCGACTATGCTAACATAGTCTGCGTCGTTTGCGTGTGATGAACTTGACACCTACCTGAGGAGTGTGGTGATGAAGGCGGTGTATCTGACGGAGACGGGTTCACCTGAGGTTTTGAGATTCGGGGAGCTGCCCGAGCCAGCGATCGGTCCCAATGAGGTCCTCATCCGCGTGCGGGCCTGCTCGCTCAACCGCCTCGACGTGTTCACACGAGAGGGCTCACATGGCACCCGCATCACCCCCCCACACGTCTTGGGGGGTGACTTCGCAGGGGAAGTCGTGCGTGTTGGAGAGGGCGTGGACAGATGCCGGCAGGGCGACCACGTGATTGCCAGCGGGCGGGGTGGCTATGCTGAGCTCGCGGTCGCTCCGGGCGATCATGTCTATCCCCTACCGAAAGGGTGTACATTTGACGACGGCGCGACGCTGCCGGTGGCAGGTCTGACCGCCTGGCAGATGGTGATGAACCGGGCCCGCGTGCGTCCGGGGGAATCGGTGTTCATTACCGCCGCTGGCAGTGGCGTCAGCACCTTCGCCATTCAGCTCTGTCGCACCCTCGGGGCGCGTGTGATCACGACGGCCAGTAGCGCGGAGAAACTGGAGAAAGCTAAGGCCTTGGGGGCAGAGGCGGGGATCGATTACACGCGCGAGGACATCTTGGAGCGCGTGCGAGCTTTCACCGGCGGCGAAGGGGTGGACGTCGTCCTCGAGCATGTCGGCACCCCGGTCTGGAACGCCTGCTTCGAGAGCCTGAAACCCGGCGGCCGCTTTGTCACCTGTGGAGTGACAGCCGGGCATCGCGTGCAGCTGCATCTGGGCCGCGTCTTTTCGCGCGCATTGACGATCATGGGCGTGGGCCGCGGCACTCCCGACGACATGCGGGCGTTCCTGAAAGTGGTACAACAGGGCAAGGTGCGGGGTCTCGTGTACCGCACGTTTGCGCTCGCGCAGGCCGCCGAAGCCCATCGCATGATGGAAGCCTCGAATTTCTTCGGTAAGCTCGTATTGAATCCCGATTGAAAGCATTGGCTGAGTAGCTATTATAGTCTTAATCTGTGATGTTCGATAGCACGCGGGCTTGCTGCAGCCGAACTGCGGCTGCCAAAGTCCTGAAGAGGGGTGACGAGGGGAAGCAAGGAGGCAGATATGAGCCAGACGTCATCACCCAACAACACGCCGCCTACCCGCACCGGCGGTGTGAGAGCTGGTGGGAAAATCGAGGCCGAAAACATTGTCACTGGAACACAGGTCCAAGGGGGCGATGCCGAAACGGCCCGGGCTCTGTTAGAGCTGGCGCGAGTGCTTGAGAGCGGCAGTGTGGAAGCGGTACAGGACATCATTGTGAAGAACGTTGTGACCGGCTTCCAGTATCTCGGTCAAGGGGGTACCGCGCCCAACCTGGAGCAGTTCCAGCAAGAACTGGCCGCCTTGCGTGAGCGATTAGCCCAAGCGGTGAAGGCGGGCGAGATCACCGACGGGTATGACGCCGAGGATGCCCAGAAAGCGGTAGACCGGGCCGTCGAACAGAGCCAGGCGCAGAAGCCGGCCGCCGATAAGATCACGCCCCAGCTGGAGCGTGCCGCCAAGATCATCAATCAGGCGGCTACCGCAGCGGAATCTGCTGGGAAATTACAGGCGGCAGTGATCAAGTTGGCCCCCATCGCGACGGCCCTCTATCGCCTGGCCAGCTTGATCTTGTAACGGTGCATCTGGCCGGCATACGGGCAGGGAGGTGCCATGGACAGCGTACCCTCCTCCGGTAATATTGCAGCAGGAGGTCATATCGACGCCGAAAACGTCAACACGGGCATCCAGCAGATCCAGTACAACCT
>Ga0081538_10002863_pt1 | contig 16503 bp, 13 predicted proteins | sample TabmetS5T2R1_FD_71022 | JGI IMG/M metagenome (GOLD analysis project Ga0081538, IMG submission 71022) | Tabebuia heterophylla rhizosphere microbial communities from the University of Puerto Rico - S5T2R1 | ecosystem: Host-associated > Plants > Roots > Rhizosphere ... | reverse complement strand
GGCGTCGTCGTTTTGGGGGTCGTCGTTGCGAACAGCGCCATCGGGTTCGTACAGGAGTGGCGTGCGGGTCGCGCGATCCAGGCGCTGGCGGCGCTCGTGCCGGAGCGGGCGACCGTGCTGCGCGACGGGACGACCGCGAACGTGGATGCCGAGGAGGTCGTCCCCGGTGATGTCGTGCGGTTGAGCCCGGGCGCGCGGGTGCCCGCGGACGCCCGCTTGCTCGAGTCCCGGGGGCTGGAGATCGACGAGGCTCCCCTGACGGGGGAATCGGTGCCCGTCGCCAAGGGACCCTCGGCCGTTGCCGCGGACGCGATCGTCGCCGAACGAGGCTCGATCGCCCACGGCGGCACGCTGGTCACGAACGGAACCGCGACAGCGGTCGTCGTCGATACCGGCGACCGGACGCAGCTCGGCCGGATCTCCGACCTGGTGCGGCGGACCGAGCCCGTCCAGACCCCGCTGACGCGCGGGCTGGCCGGCGTCGCCCGACTCATCACCGCGCTCACCTTCCTCCTGGCCGTCGGGTTGCTCGCGGTTGCGCTCGCGCGCGGCTACGCATTCGTGGAGGCGGTGCTGGCGGCAGTCTCGCTTGCCGTCGCCGCGATCCCTGAAGGGCTGCCGGCGATCGTCACCATCGCGCTCGCCGTCGGCGTACAGCGCATGGCCGCGCGGCGGGCGGTGATCCGGCGCCTGCCCGCCGTCGAGACGCTCGGTTCGACGACGGTGATCTGTACGGACAAGACCGGCACGTTGACGCAGAACCGCATGACCGTCGTCGACACTTGGGGCGACGCCTACGCGCTGCTGCGCGCCGCCGTCCTCTGCAGCGATGGGACCGCCGCCCAGGCGGCCCCGACCGAGGCGGCGCTGCTGGCCGCGGCCGCCGAGGCCGGGATCGACGTCGAACGCGAGCGTGCGCGGTCGCCGCGCCGCGACGTGATCCCGTTCGACTCGGAGCGCAAGCTGATGGCGTCGTTGCACCAGAGCGTGCTGTACGTGAAGGGCGCGCCCGAGGTGGTGCTCGCCCTCTGTGGCGAGGTGCCCGGCGCCGCAGGCGCGCTCGACTCGTTCGCCGAGGACGGCATGCGAGTCCTCGCCGTCGCCGAACGCCGACTCGACGACGACCGCACTGCGCTGGGAGAGGCCGATCTGCACGATCTGACGCTGCTCGGGCTGGTCGCGCTGGCCGACCCGCCACGCGATTCGGCGTTGACGGCGGTGCGTGCGTGCATGGACGCGGGCGTCGAGGTCAAGATGATCACCGGCGACCATGTCGCGACGGCGACCGCGATCGCGGCGCGGTTCGGCCTCGTGGGCCGCGCGCTCACCGGTCGTCAGCTCGACCGGCTCGACGACGCCGAGCTGGACGAGGCGGCGGTCGGCGGCACGGTCTTCGCGCGAGTGGCGCCCGAGCACAAGCTGCGGCTTGTCCGCGCGCTGCAGCGCCGCCGACACTTGGTCGCGATGACCGGCGACGGCGTCAACGACGCGCCGGCGCTGCGCCAGGCAGACATCGGCGTGGCCATGGGAGCCTCGGGCACGGCGGCCGCTCGGGAGGCCGCCGACGTCGTCCTCACCGACGACGACTTCGCCAGCATCCAGGCCGCGGTCGAGGAGGGGCGCCACGTCTTCGACAACGTGCAGAAGGCGATTGCGTTCGTCCTGCCGACGAACCTCGGCGAGGCCCTCATCGTGCTGGTCGCGGTGCTCGTGTCGTCGGTCGAGGGTGGCGTCGCGCACCTCCCTGTCGAGCCGACGCAGATCCTCTGGGTGAACCTGATCGCGACAGTCACGCTCGCGCTTCCGCTCGCCGTCGGAGCGCCCGAGCCGGGCGCCATGCAGCGTCCGCCGCGCCCGCCCGGGACACCGGTGATCGGACCGTCCATACTCATCCGCACGGTCCTCATCAGCGTGCTGATGACCGCCGCCGCGTTCGCCTTGTTCTCCGTGCGCGACGACCAGACGATCGTCGTCACGACGATCGTGCTGTTCCAGGTCGTCTACCTGCTCGCGCTGGCCACATGGCCGAACGCGTGGGCGATCGCCGGCGTCTGCGCCGTGCTGGCGCTGCAAGCGGCGTTCGTCTACGCGCCGCCGCTGCAGGACGCGTTCGGATCGGCGCCGATGAGCGCGGTCGACTGGCTCTCGGCGGCGGTCGCCGCGAGTGTCGTGCTGCCGGTGGTGGCGGTCGAGAGGTGGATCAGGAGCTCGGCCGGCGGCAGATCCGCGTGAAGGCCGGGCTTCTCGCCGGTCACGATGTACGTCGTCGTCGCTCCGACGAGCTCGCAGAACGCAGCGCCGCGCGCCTCGCGGGAGAAGAGCGCGCGGCATTGCAGCCACGTGGCGAACTCGGACTGCAGGTCGAAGCCGACCCCGAGCGCCGCGTGGCCGAAGACGTCGTGGACGACTCGAAGCTGGTCGACGACGCCGCCCTCCCGACCGCCCAGGAGCGGATGCGGCGCCTCGCTCGCGATCGTCGTGAGCGTCATCGACCGGTGCTCGCGCAGCTCGGCGCACAGCTCGGCCGCGTCGTGATGGGCGTCGCCGTCGTCGCGGACGAGGTTCACGCGAACGCCGAGGCCGTGGACGATCTCCGACAGCCGCGCGGTCTCGAGCGCGAGCGCCCGGTACGACCGGCGGACGGCGCCGGCCGGCGCCGTCGGCATCCCGGTGAACCAGTCCGCGACCCGCTGCGCAGCCTCTGGTCGCAGAAAGCCGGTCGTTCTCAAGACGCGCGGCGCAAGCGGCGACTCGCCGGCGCGGCGATCGAACTCGTGCTGCGCCCGGCGCCACATCGGAAAGACCTCACGCGGAGCGTCGAAGAAGTCGTACATGTCGGAGCTCACCAGCCAAGACCGGATACGAGCGCGCGTTCGTGACACCGCCTCCGCGGCGTCACTCCTGAAGGGAGGCGAGCTGTTCCTCGAAGCGGGCCATCGCGTCGCGGTGCAGCAGGAGTCCCCAGCTCACACGGGCCACGCCGAGTGCGGCAAGCTCGGCGAGCGAGGGCGCCTGTGGCAGGCGCACGACGTTCCACGGGCCGCGCACATCGGCGGCGAAGCGGCGCAGCGCGTCGGTCTCCCACAGGACGATCGGGTACACGCAGTCTGCGCCGGCCTCCAGGTAGACATTCGCGCGCCGCAGCGCGTCGGGGACGAGCTCCTCCTGGGTCCCGGGGCCGGCGCCGGCGAGCAAGGGCCAGAGGAAGACGTCGACCCGGGCGTTGATCACGAGCGGGTAGCCGGCCTCCGACGCGGCCTGGCGAACCGCCCTGAGCCACTCCGCGTGCTGGTCGGGGTCGCGGAGGGTGGCGGCGGGGTACTCGGTGTCCTCGAGGTTGCAGCCGGCGGCCCCGGCACTCCGCAGCGCAGCCACCAGCTCGCTCGGCTCCAGCCCGTAGCCGGCCTCGGCGTCGACGGTCACGGGTACCTCGACGCCCCTCACGATCCGCGCGGCCGCGGCGAGCATCTCGTCGGCGGGCGCACCCTCGTGGTCCTCATAGCCGAGCGTGGCCGCCACGCCGGCGCTGGTCGTAGCGACCACGGGAAACCCGGCCGCGACCACCGCTCTCGCTGTCGCCACGTCCCAGGCGTTCGGGAGCAGGAGCGGAGCGCCGGGACGGTGCAGCGACCGCAGCAGGTCGCACCGGCTCTCGAGGTCGGCTGTCGGCAAGGGGCTCATGTGACGAGCCTACGCCGCCGTCCTGGCTTTCTGCCCTCCAGCCTCGCGTCTCTCGCGCGCGGGATAATGCGCAGCCAGCATGCTCGAGCTCCCCCAGCCTTCGTCGGGCCTGCTGGACCGTGTCAGCGAGCGGGTTGCGCTGGAACGACTCGTCGCGGGTGTGCGGGCGGGCGAGAGCCGCGTGCTGGTGCTCCGCGGCGAGGCGGGGGTCGGCAAGACGGCGCTGCTGCGGCACCTGTCGGAAGCCGCCAAGGGGTGCCGGGTCGCGCGGGCGGCGGGCGTCGAGTCCGAGATGGAGCTCGCCTTCGCCGGCCTGCATGCGCTGTGCGCGCCCATGCTCGACCGTCTCGGCAACCTGCCGGGCCCGCAGCGCGACGCCCTGAGCACGGCGTTCGGTCTGAGCGCGGGGCCGCCGCCGGATCGCTTCTTCGTCGGCTTGGCCGTCCTGAGCCTGCTGGCCGATGCCGCTGAGGAGCAGCCGCTCGTGTGCATCGTCGACGACGCTCAGTGGCTGGACCGCGTGTCCTCGCAGACGCTCGGGTTCGTGGCGCGCCGGCTGTTGGCCGAGCGCGTGGGATTGGTGTTCGCGTTGCGCGATTCCGGCGAGGCGCATGCGCTCGAAGGGTTGACGGAGCTGCGGGTCGAAGGCCTCGAGGACGCCGAAGCCCGCGCGCTGCTGGAGTCGGCCGTCCCGGGCCCGGTGGACGCTCGCGTGCGCCGCAGGATCCTCGACGAGACGCGCGGCAACCCGCTCGCGCTGATCGAGCTGCCGCGCGGATTGACACCGGCGGAGCTCGCGGGCGGGTTCGCGCTGTCCGACAGGCGTCCACTGGCGAGCCGCATCGAGCACACGTTCCTCCAGCGCGTCTTGGCGCTTCCGCACGACACGCAGCTTCTGCTTCTCACGGCGGCGGCCGAGCCCTTGGGCGATATCGGCCTGCTGTGGCGGGCCACCGAGCGACTCGGGATCGGCGGCGAGGCCAAGCGGCCGGCCGAGGTCGCCGGATTGATCGAGCTCGGCGCGCGCGTGCGCTTCCCGCATCCGCTCGTCCGCTCGGCGATCTACCGCGCGGCGGACCCGGGCGAGCGCCGCGACGCGCACGCCGCGCTCGCCGCGGCGACCGACCCGGACCTCGATCCCGACCGCCGCGCTTGGCACCGCGCGCACGCGACGGCGACGCCGGACGAGGCGGTGGCCGCGGAGCTGGCACGCTCGGCCGACCGCGCACAGGGCCGTGGCGGGCTGGCCGCGGCCGCGGCGTTCCTGCAGCGGGCGGCAGAGTTGACGCCAGACCCCGCCCTGCGCGTCGAGCGCTCGCTCGCCGCGGCCCAGGCGAAGCTCGACGTCGCCGACACGGCGTCCGCGTCCGAGCTCCTGGCCGCCGTCGAGCTCGGGCCGGTCGACGAGCTCCAGCGCGCCCGACTGGAGCGATTGCGCGCCCAGATCGCGTTCGCGAGCCGGCGCGGGCGCGACGCGCCGCCGCTACTGCTCGAGGCAGCCAGGCGGCTCGAGCAGCTGGACGCCAAGATGGCCCGCCAGACCTACCTCGAGGCGATCGCCTCGGCCATGTTCGCCGGGCGCCTGAGCACGGGCCCCGATGAGCGTGAGGTGGCCGAGGCGGCGCGCACGTCGCCGCGGGATCCGGCCCGGAGCGCGGCCGACCTGCTCCTCGACGGCCTCATCATGCGGTTCACCGAGGGGTATGCCGCGTCCGTCGCGCCGCTCGCGCGGGCGCTGCGCGCCTTCGACGATCGCGACGGCGTCGGAGAGGACCAGCGCTGGCTGTGGCTTGCGTGCCGCCTCGCGCAGGATCTCTGGGACGACGAGCTCTGGCACATGCTCGCGACCCGCAGCGTGCGCCTCGCGCGCGACACCGGCGCCCTCCACCTGCTCCCGAACGCCCTCAACCACCTCGCCGCGCTCAACGTCCATTCCGGGGCCTTCGCCACCGCCGCGGCCGAGATCGACGAGATCGACGCGATCACGGAAGCGACCGGGCTTCCCCCGCTCAAGTACGCGGCGGGCCTGCTGGCCGCGGCGCGCGGCGACCAGGTGAAGGTGCAGGCGTACCTCGACGTCTCGGTCCCGAATGCGATCGCCCGTGGCGAGGGCTCGGCGCTTGGCGGGAGCGGGTGGTTCACCGGGTTGCTGCACAACGGTCACTGCCGCTACGGCGAGGCACTCGCGGACGCGCGGCCGGCATCCGAGCACGAGGACGTCATGTACTACGGCAGGGGCTTGGTCGAGCTGATCGAGGCCGCCGTCCGCACGGGAGCGACGGACGAGGCCGCTGCCGCGCTGGAGCGCCTGAGCGAACGCACGCGGGCGAGCGGCACGGAATGGGCGCTCGGGATCGAGGCGCGCTGCCGTGCGCTGATGAGCGACGATGAGTACCTCTATCGCGACTCGATCGAGCGGCTCGCGCGCAGCCGCGCGGCGCTCGACCTCGCGCGCAGCCGGCTCCTGTACGGGGAGTGGCTCCGGCGCGCGAACCGGCGCACCGACGCGCGCGAGCCCCTGCGCGCCGCCCACGAGAGCTTCGGCCAGATGGGGGCCGCGGCGTTCGCCGAGCGTGCGCGCCGCGAGCTCGTCGCCACCGGCGAGACCGTGCGCCGGCTCAGCGCGGACACGCGCGACGCGCTGACGCCGCAGGAGATACAGATCGCGCAGCTGGCCCGCGACGGGCACACCAACCCGGAAATCGGCGCCCAGCTGTTCATCAGCCCGCGCACCGTCGAGTACCACCTGCGCAAGGTGTTCCGGAAGCTCGATGTCGGCAGCCGCAAGGAGCTTCGCGCCGCGCTCGCGAATGTCTCCGCTCACGCGGTTCTGCGCTCCCTCTAGCAAGTACTGTTCCAACCACCACGACCGGAGGGCAGCCCCATGCGGGTGTTCTTGGCTGGCGCGACGGGCGTGATCGGCAGCCCGCTGGTGCCGCAGCTGATCAAGGCCGGCCACGAGGTGACGGCGATGACGCGCTCGGTGCTGCGTGCCAGGCAGCTCGAGGCCCTGGGCGCCTACCCGGTCGTCTGCGACGTGTTCGACGCCGACGTGGTCCGGGCGGCCATCGCCGACGCCTCGCCCGACGCCATCATCCACCAACTCACCTCGCTGCCGCCGCGGCTCGACTGGAGCAACCCCCACCTGTTCGACCACCACAACCGCGTGCGGACCGAGGGAGCCCGGATCCTCGTCGACGCGGCACTCGCCACCGGCGCGACACGCGTCGTGGCGCAGAGCATCGCGTTCGTGTACGCACCGGCGGGCGACCTCGTCAAAGACGAGGACGCGGCGCTGTTCACCGACGCGCCACCGCCATTGGGCGGCACGGTCGCGGCGGTCGTCGAGCTCGAGCAGCTCGTCACGGGCACAGCGGGTGTCGAGGGTCTCGTGCTGCGCTACGGGATGCTCTACGGCCCCGGCACCTACCACGACCGGCTCGGGTCGACGGCGGCCGACATCATCGCCGCTCGCGTGCCGCTCGCCGCAGGCGCCACCGGCATGTACAGCTGGCTGCACGTGGCGGATGCCGCGTCAGCGGCCGTCGCGGCGCTCGAGCGGGGGTCGCCTGGGATCTACAACGTCGTCGACGACGAGCCGGCGCCGCAGCCTGAGTGGCTGCCGGTACTGGCGCAGGCGTTGGGTGCCGATCCGCCCGTCGCGGCGGAGATCCCACCGGAAAGTCCGGACATGTGGCTGCGCGGCGCCTCCAACGCGAAGGCCAAGCGCGAGCTCGGATGGCGACCGCGGTACGCGAGCTGGCGCGAAGGCTTCGCCGCAAGCCTCGCCTGAGCGCTCAGGGCGCCGCTGCGAGACGAGCGTGCACGAACTGCACGGCCATCGCTCCTTCTCCGACGGCCGTGGCACATCGCTTCGTCGAGCCGGAGCGAACGTCGCCGGCCGCGAACACGCCCGGGACGCTCGTCTCCAGCAGGTTCGCGGCGCGCGCGTCGTGGCCGGTGAGGATGAAGCCGTCGGCATCGCGTGCGATCACGTCGCCGAGCCAGTCGGTGCACGGCCGCGCTCCGAGGAACAGGAACAGGAACGAAAACGGCTGCCGCTCCCCGCTCGCGAGCGTGACCGCCTCGAGCTGCCCGTCGTTGCCGTGCAGGGCGGCGATCTCGCTCCGGTCGCGCACCGCCACCCCGTAGCGCTCGAGGTCGCGCACCAGATAGTCCGACATCGTCTCGCGAAGATCGGCGCGGCGATGGAGCAACGTCACCAGCGCGCCGCCGCGAGCGAGCCAGATCGCGGCCTGCCCGGCCGAGTTGCCTCCTCCGATCACGCCGACGCGAGAGGCGCCGCAGAGCTGCGCCTCGGGCGGCCCCGCCGCGTAGAAGACGCTGATCCCCTCGTAGTCGGCGAGACCGTCGACCGGGAGCCGCCGGTACCGGGCGCCGGTCGCGAGCAGAACGGCGCTCGCGACGATCTCCTGCCCGGAGTCCAGTCGCACTAGATGGCGTCCGTCTCCCGGCTCGAGGGAGACCGCACGGTACGGCATCGTCGGACGCGCCCCGAACTTCCGTGCCTGGGTGATCGCGCGGCCGGTGAGCTCGTTTCCGGTGATGCCCGCCGGGAAGCCGAGGTAGTTCTCGATCCTCCGCGACGAACCGGCCTGCCCGCCGAGCGCGGTGCTCTCTATCACGAGCGTCTCCAGACCCTCGGAGGCGCCGTAGACGGCGGCGCCAAGGCCTGCGGGCCCGCCGCCGACGACGAGCAGGTCGACCATCTCTCGCGGCGCGAGCTCTCGGCCGATCCCCAGCGCACGCCAGACGTGACCGGTCGACGGTCCGTCCAGCTCCGTGCCGCCGGGGAGGCGCACCAGCGGGACAACCCGGTCCGCGTCGCGCCAGACGAACGGCAGGCGGTTGCTCCGGGCGAACTCGACCATCCGCATCGTGGCCTCGGACGAACGCGGGCCCATGATCTCCAACCCGAGACCCTGCACCCGCTGCAGCGCTTCGCGGCGGGCGATGAAGGTCGAAAGCAGGAGATCGCTCAGGGCGCCGTCCTCGAACAGCAGGGATCGCAGGGCATCGGGGTCGACCGCGATGTAGTGCAGGGTCTGCGTGACGACCGCCGTCACGAAGACCGTCTGCCCGGACAGGAGGTTCAGCTCGCCGAGGAACCTCGCGGCCCCGTGGCGCACGATCTCGTTCCCGGCCGCGTCGACGATCGCCACCTCGCCCTCGGCGATCGCGATGAACGGGTAGTGCCGGTCGCCGACGCGGTACAGCACGTCACCGACGTCGGCCGTGCGCTCCTCGCCGCGCCCGGCGAGCGTCGCGAGCTGCGACGCCGACAGCGTCGGGCTCTTGGGCACATCAACGGCTGACTGTCGTCCCATGGATGCCGTCCAGCAGTAGCGCCGCCTCGTCGAGCGCTCCGATGGCGGCCGCGCGTCCGGTGCGCTCGGCAAACCTCGCGGCCGCTTCGACCTTGGGACCCATCGATCCGCCGGCAAAGGTGCGGGCGCGCAGCTCGTCCGGAGTCGCGCGGCGGATCGGCTGCGGTGTGTCGGTGTCCCAGCCGTCCTGGACGGTTGTCACGTCGGTCAGGAGCAGGAGCGCGCCGGCGTCGAGCTCGACGGCCAGCAGTGCGGCGGCGAGATCCTTGTCGATGACCGCCTCGACTCCCTGCAGCCCTTGGCCGTCGACGCGCGTGACCGGGATGCCGCCACCACCGACACAGATCACGATCGTGCCAGCCGCGAGGAGCAACCGGATGGTGCTCAGCTCGACGATCTGCTGTGGCTCGGGTGACGCGACGACGCGTCGCCAGGACGTGCCGTCGCGGCCGACGGTCCATCCGCGTGCTCGCACCACGTCGGTCTGACGCGCGGTGTAGGTGGGACCTATCGGCTTCGTCGGATGCCTGAAGGCATGGTCGTCCGGACTGACGACGACCTGCGTCAGCAGCGTGGCGACGTCGCGGCCGGGCAGGGCGTTGCGCAGCTCCTGCTCGAGCAGGTAGCCGATCATGCCCTCGCTCTGTGCGCCAAGGAGGTCGAGCGGGTAGGGGTCGGCTCCGTTGTACGCGGCGGCCTGCAGGGCGAGAAGACCGACCTGCGGGCCGTTCCCGTGCGTGACGACCAGCTGTCCGCGCGCGGCGAGGGCGGCGAGCGCGGGCATGGCGCGCGCGACGTTGCGCCGCTGCGTCGCGGCGTCCGTCGGCTCTCCGCGACGCAGCAGCGCGTTGCCGCCGAGCGCCGCCACGATCGGGCCCATCAGAGCGGGTCGCGTTCGATCGGACAGGACATGCAGCGCGGCCCGCCGCGGCCGCGGCCCAGCTCGGAGCCGGCGATCGTGATGACCTCGATGCCCGCGTGGCGCAGCCGGGTGTTGGTGTCGACGTTGCGCTCGTAGGCGACGACGACGCCGGGCGCGATGGCGAGCACGTTGTTGCCGTCGTCCCACTGCTCGCGCTCGGCCTCGTAGCGGTCGCCGCCGGTCTCGAAGATCCGCAGGCTCGGCAGCTCGAGCGCGTCGGCGATGGCCTGGATGGCGTCCGGCTTCTCGTCGACCGTCACTCCGCGCACGCCCGGCTCCAGGACGAACGCGCGGAGCTGGTCGCGGATTCCCGGGTAGAGCGTGAACGCGTCGCGGTCCAGCATGGTCAGCACGGTGTCCAGGTGCATCGACGAGCGCTGCTCGGGCAGCGGCAGCGCGATGACGCGGTCCGCGACTCCGGCGCCGAACAGGCGGGCGGCCAGGCGCTCGACGGCGGCGGGACGGGTCCGCTCGCCCATGCCGATGAGCACACAGCGGTTGCCGATGACGAGGATGTCGCCGCCCTCGAGCTGTGCCGGGCCGCCGAGCTCGTCGCTCCAGCGCTCGTGTGCGTTCGAGGCGAACAGCGGGTGGCGGCGGTAGATGACGTCCAGGTGCACGGCCTCGCGCCGGCGCGCCGGCTTGGCCATCGCATGCACCGAGACCCCGTTGAAGATCCAGGCCGACGTATCGCGCGTGAACATGTGGTTGGGCAGGGGATCGAGCACGAAGCCGTCGGCGCGCGCAACCAGCGCGCTCAGCGAGCGGCTCGTGAAGGGCAGCTCGTCGAGCGCCACGCCGCCGATCAGCCGCTGTGCGAGCTCTCCGGCCGGCAGCCCCGTGAACCATTCCCGCAGCGCGTCCGAGAGCGCAGGCCCGAGGGCCGCGGTCTTGATCGTGCGGTCCACGACCTCGTCGCGGGCGCTGTCGTCGTGCAGCGTCTCGGCGAGCAGGTCGCCGAGCAGGTGCACGGCCACGCCCCGCTCGACGAGCGCGTCGACGAAGGCGTCGTGCTCCTGCCGCGCTCGCTTGACCCACAGGACGTCGTCGAAGAGCAGGGCCTCGCGGTTGCGCGGGGTCAGGCGGCGCAGCTCGAGGTCGGGCCGATGCAGGATCACGCGCCGTAGCGTCCCGACCTCCGACCCGACGTGGAGCCGCGTGGCGAGCTCAGCGCGCACCGGCGATCACCTTCTCGGGCAGCGGTAGGGGCTCGGGCGCGCGCCTGCGCCAGTTGAGCCAGAGATAGATCGGGATCCCGGCCAGCAGCAGCACGAACCCCTTGGCGATGACGTCGTCGCCGGCGCCGGTGATGGCCCACACCGAGTACGCGAACGCCAGCAGGGCGATCGCGGCATCGCGAGCCAAGCGCCGGCCCTCGAAGGCTGCCGGCTCCTGGACGAGCAGCATCACCTGCGCGGCCGCCGAGTACGCGTACGGGACTAGCGCGGTCAGCGTGGCCAGCAGGATCACGAACGTGAACGCCTCGACGAGGCCCTTGGTGTAGTTGGTCAGCAGCAGCCCGCTGACGAGCACGGAGGAGACGACGAGGCCGAAGACCGGCGTCTGGCGCTCGCCGTGCAGGCGCGCGAACCGCCGCGGGAACAGGCCGTCGCGAGCGGCGGCGAGCGGCACCTGGCCCTGCAGGAGGATCCAGCCGTTGAGCGCCCCCGCCGTCGAGATCAGCGCGACGACGGCGATCACCTCGTCCCAGCCGCCGCCGAAGATGACTCCGGCCGCGTCGGCGAACGGGCTCGTGGATTGCGCCAGCTCGCCGGCCGGGATGATCCCCATGATCGCGACAGTCGAGACGATGTAGACGGCGGTGGTGGCCAGCGTCCCGATCAGCGTGGCGCGCGGGATCGTGCGGTGAGGGTCCTTGACGTCGTCCGCCGGTACGGTCGCCGACTCGAGGCCGATGAAGGCCCACAACGTCAGTGTGGCGGCCGAGGTGATCGCCGCGCCGGTCCCGTGCGGGGCGAACGGCGTGTAGTTGCCGCCGTCGATGAAGAACAGCCCGACGACCGCCACGACTACGAGCGGGACGAACTTCAGCACTGTGGTGACGACCTGCACCTGTCCGCTCTGGCGTGCTCCCAGGATGTTCGTGCCCGTCAGCAGCCACACGAGCGCGACTCCGGTCAGCGCCCCGAGCAGCTGGTCCTCGGCTACCTGCGGCCATAGCACGCCGAGATAGCCGACGAAGGCGACGGCGATCGCGGCGTTGCCGGCCCACACGGCGATCCAGTAGCCCCACGCGGTCTGGAAGCCGACGAAGTCGCCGAACGCCCGGTGCGCGTACGCGTACGGCCCGCCGCCGGCCGGGAACGCCCGGCCGAGGTTCGCGAACACCAGCGCCAGCAGCACGGCGCCCGCGCCGGTGAAGACCCAGCCCAGCAGCGACACGGGTCCGGCGGCCGCCGCGAGCGACGACGGCAGCAGGAACACGCCGGAGCCGATCATGTTGCCGACCACGAGGGCGGTCGCCGTCCATAGGCCGATCGTCCGCCGTCGCGGCGCACCGTCGGCCGGCCTGCCCCTGCCGTTCGTGCTCGCGTGGGCGGTCATGCGAGCCAAGACCGGACAGACGCGCGAGTCGTGACGCGCCCTACACGCGTCACGAATCGCGGCCGTGCCCGGTCTTCGCTGATGCAGCGCACGGCTCCCCCGCGGAAGGAGAGTGACCTGATGGCGCAGGACCAGATCAATGCCCACCTCAAGGCCATGGATGACCTGGACTTCAAGGGATGGAACAACGCCGACTGGCACGGCGTGTTCGCTCACCAGCACACCGACGACGTCTACGTCGACTTCAATCGCCAAGAACCCACGCGTGGGCTCGAGGAGCACATCGATGCGATGAAGGCGTTCGTCGAGTCAGCCGGGGGCACGCCGCCGAAGGTCGTGTCTCACCCGATCGCGTTCGGGTCGGGCGAGTGGACCTGCGTCGTCGGCGAATTCGAGAACGGGAGCCGAATGGTGACCGTCGCCAAGTGGCGCGACGGCGCGATCGCCGAGGAATACATCTGGGTGTAGGTCCTGATCTACACGACCGAGAGGAACCCCGATGACCACGCGCAGGCGTCATGTCTTTCGTTAGCCGCGGCTTCCGCCGGCGGGGTGCCGTCGAGGGAGATGCGTCGCGGATCCCGCCGGGGCAGTACCTCACCCGCGACTTCCCCGTGCTGTCCGCTGGGCCGACCCCGCGCACGCCGCTCGGCCAGTGGAGCCTGACGATCGACGGCGCGGTCGACCAGCCGCGCCGGTGGTCGTGGGAGGAGTTCCGCGCCCTGCCGTCCGAGACGGTGACCGTCGACATCCACTGCGTGACCAAGTGGTCGAAGCTCGACACGACGTGGAGGGGCGTGCCGATCGACACCCTGCTCGACGGCGTCGACTCCTCCGCCGACTACGTGACCGCGTGGTGCGACGGCGGCTACACGACCAACGTGCCGCTCGAGGATCTCGCCGGCGGCCGCGCGTGGGTCGCGTACGAGTACGACGACGAGCCGCTCGAGCCCGAGCACGGCGGCCCGGCCCGCCTGCTCGTGCCGCACTTGTACTTCTGGAAGAGCGCGAAGTGGCTGCGCGGCCTGACGCTCACCGTCGAGGACGAGCCCGGCTTCTGGGAGAACTACGGCTACCACAACTACGGCGACCCGTGGCGCGAGCAGCGGTACTGGGGCGACTAGAGCGCCTGCGGTGGAAGCTCGCGACGGTGCGCGAGATCGTCGTCGAGACGCCGGGGGCGCGGACCCTCGTCCTCGACGTCGACGGCTGGACGGGTCACCGCGCGGGCCAGCACGTCGACGTGCGGCTGACCGCCGAGGACGGCTACCAGGCGCAGCGCTCGTACTCGATCGCGTCGGCGCCGGAGGCCGGCGTCGTCGAGCTCACGGTCGAGCGCATCGACGACGGCGAGGTGTCGCCGTACCTGGTCGACGAGCTGCGCCCGGGCGACGCCTTCGAGGTCCGCGGCCCGATCGGCGGGCACTTCACCTGGTCGGCCGACGAGGGCGGGCCGCTGCTGCTGGTGGCCGGCGGCTCCGGCCTCGTGCCGCTCATGTCGATGCTCCGGCATCGTGCCGCGCGTGCCGACGCCGTCGAAGCGCACCTGCTGGTCTCCGCCCGCTCCGCCGCCGATCTGCTCTACGCGGACGGGCTGGAGTCGCTCGAACCACGCGAGGGCCTGCGCATCGCCCGCACCTACACGCGCGAGGCGCCGCCCGGCTGGAAGGGCTGGAGCCGGCGGATCGACGCGGAGATGATCGCCGCCGTCGCGCCGGACGCCGGCGCGCGCGCCTACGTCTGCGGCCCGACGTCGTTCGTCGAGCGCACGAACGACCTGCTCGTCGAGGCGGGCCACGACCCGAACGAGATCCGCGCCGAGCGCTTCGGCCCCACGGGAGGATGACGATGGACGATCAGCACATCGACGGCAACGGGATGGCCGGTCTGCTCGGCGAGATCGCCGGCGCGGACATGACGGAGGTTCTGCGTACCTGCCAGTCGTGCCGCGCTCGCCGGGCCGTCGGCGAGCACCTCGCGTATCGCTCGGCCGGCGTTGTCCTGCGCTGCCCGAACTGCAAGGACGTCGCTGTCGTCGTCGGCATGCAGGAGACGCGCCTCATGGTTGAGTGGCGCGGCATCTACGAGATCGAGCGCTGACCGCCAGCTCTCGCCGGTGGGCTTGTCACGCCTCGCTCGTCTGTCCGGTCTTCGCTGGTGCACCCCACCGAAAGGACCGTCCTCATGCCGCCTACGATCGTCCTCGTCCACGGCGCCTTCGCCGAGTCCGCGAGCTGGGACCGCGTCATCCGACATCTCGAAGACGCCGGCCACGACGTCATCGCCGCCGCCAACCCGCTCCGCGGCCTCGCCGCCGACGCCCGGTCGGTCACCGACCTCGTCAACAGCATCGACGGCCCGGTCGTGCTGGTCGGGCACTCGTACGGCGGCGCCGTCATCACGAACGTCGACGCCAACGCCGGCGAGATCACCGGGCTCGTGTACGTCGCGGCGTTCGCTCCGGACGCCGGCGAGAGCGCCAACGTGCTCGCGGAGCGCTACCCCGGCAGCACGCTCGGCGACTCGCTGCGGCCGGTGCGGCGGAGCGATGGCACGACCGACCTGTACATCGCGCGCGAGCTCTTCCACGACCAGTTCTGCGCCGACGTCCCGACGGCCGAGGCCGCGCGCATGGCGACCACGCAGCGACCGGTCACGCTCGAGGCCCTGCAGGCGCCCTCCGGAGATCGCCCGCTGTGGAAGCAGATCCCCTCGTGGTTCCTGATCGCCGAGCAGGACCGCAACATCCCCGCCGTGCTCCAGCGCTTCATGGCCCACCGCGCCGGGGCGCGCCGGACCGTCGACCTGCCTACGGCGTCGCACGCGGCGGCCGTCTCGCACCCCGACGCCACCGCACGCCTGATCCTCGAAGCCATCTCGCCGGTGCCCGTCGCCGCCTAACCCTCACAAGGAAACCGACGCGGCGGAGGCGTTCGCCGAGGGTGTCTGGCGTGCGCTCCGGCAAGGAGCTCCGGACGGACGGGTCTCGCTCGAGGCGCATCTGTCCGGCTCTGGTTCGCGGTGCAAGACTCGATGGCGTTGAGGGAGCCCGCCCGGACACCGCGGTACCTGCGAGCCGAGCCGTTGGCGACCGGGGGCGCGGACGGGCTTCCGCCTGAGCTGGGGCCGCGCCGTCTGCTGCGGCGAATGCTGCAGGTGATCGCTCTACTGGCCGCGATCGTGCTCGTGGCCCTGCTCGCGCCCGGCCTCGGCGAGGTGCGGGGCCTGCTCGGTGAGGCGGCGCCCGGTTGGCTGGCCGTCGCCGTCGCGCTGGAGGCGTTGTCGTGTGGCTCGTACGTGCTGTTGTTCCGCGGGATCTTCTGCCCGCGCATGTCCTGGAGGACGAGTTCGCAGATCGCGTGGTCGGAGCTGGCTGTCGGCTCGCTGGTGCCGGCCAGCGGCGCGGCGGGCCTCGCCTTGGGGGCGTGGATCCTACGCCGCGGCGGCATGGCCGCCGACCGGATCGCACGCCGCTCGGTGGCGTTCTTCCTGATCAAGAGCTCGGTCAACTTCGTGGCCGTCGCCGTGCTGGGTACGGCGATGGCGATCGGGCTGGTCGGGCCTGATCGCTCGCTGTTGTTGACCGCGCTGCCGGCGGCGCTGGCCGTGGCAGTGATCGCGCTGGTGCTCGCGATCCCGCGGCTGGGACCTGGTCGCGACCCGGGCCTCGAGGCCTCCCGGCTGCGCCGCGCGGTCGTCGCCGTTCGACGGGCCGTGATCGGCGGCACCGCGGAAGCTGTCGAGGTCGTGCGCGCGCGCGATCTGACCGTCCTCGCCGGTGCAACCGGCTACTGGGCCTTCGACAACGCCGTCCTGTGGGCCACCTTCCAGGCCGTCGGCGCCGACGTCCCGATCTCCGTCGTGCTGATGGGCTACCTGATCGGGCAGCTCGGCGGCCTGCTCCCGCTGCCGGGCGGTGTCGGCGGCATCGACGGCGGGCTGATCGGCACGCTCATCGTCTATGGCGCGCCCGCAGCCGCGACCGTC
>Ga0081538_10002862_pt1 | contig 16506 bp, 10 predicted proteins | sample TabmetS5T2R1_FD_71022 | JGI IMG/M metagenome (GOLD analysis project Ga0081538, IMG submission 71022) | Tabebuia heterophylla rhizosphere microbial communities from the University of Puerto Rico - S5T2R1 | ecosystem: Host-associated > Plants > Roots > Rhizosphere ... | reverse complement strand
AGGTCCTGCATCACCTGTTCGGTTGAACCGGTTTCACGATCGAAGAAGCGATTGATGGCCGCCATTAACTCCCGTTCGCTGCTGAGGACCGGCTCGACCGGCACCCCCAGGAACACCGCAAGATCATCGAGGGGCTGCAGATTCAGCGGGTCGCTCACCGCCACCTTCACGCCGCTGTCGGAGCAGGCGATGGGAAAGACTTTCTGCTGGCGATAGAAGGCGATAGGGACCTTGGACACGGGGAGCTGCTCGAGGCCGGCTTCTTCAAGCTTGCGCCAGTAGGGCAGGCCAAACTGTTCGCTGAGCGCCTCCAACAAGTCCTCTTCGGTAATGAGCCCCTGCTGGACGAGCAGCGGTCCCAGGGGTTGCCCCCGGGCGCGCTCGCTGTCGAGAAGCCGTGCGATATCGGCCTCACGCACTAGGCCGCGCTCCACCAGGATCTCATCCAGCTTGGGCGTTCTCATCCTCTCTCCTTCTATGGACGCCGGGCCGGCGGTGCACCTTCAGCTCCAGGGGGTGGCGGTGCAGGTTCTAACAGCACGGGCCGCCTCGGGTCTACCGGGTTTGGGATGTCTTGCTGGCTTTGGAACTTCTGGTACTGTTCCCCGATCTCCTCTTTGATGCGCTTCAAATCTTCGGCTGTGCGCACGATGTGCGGCGTCAGGAAAATCACCAGGTTGGTCTTACGACTGTTGTCAATCGTTCGGCCGAACAACTTCCCGAGCAGGGGAATGTCGCCGAGGCAAGGGATTTTCTGCTCGTTCGAGTCCGCATCATCCCGGAACAGCCCGCCGATAATGATGGTCTGGCGGCTATCGACGACCACGGTGGTCTTCGCCGTGCGCTTAGATGTCGTGGGGCCGACTTGCCTCGGGTCGAGGCCAGCCGCAACGGTGGGCTGGATGGCCGAAATCTCTTCGAAGATTTTCAGGGTGACCTTATCCCCCTCGCTGACCTGCGGCGTGAAGCGCAAGGTGATGCCGACGTCCTTGCGCTCGATGGAGGTCAGTGTGCTCACCGTGGTCTGGCTCGTGGAAGTGACGAAGGGGATGTTACTGGCCACGACGATCTCCGCTTCCTGATTGTCGGTCGTGAGCAAGTGCGGCGTCGACAGCACGTTGATATCGTTCTCACGTTCAATGGCTTGGACCAACGCACCGATATTCAGGAATTGCTGCCCGCCGAAGGTGATCGTCCCGCTGACGAGACCGATCGCCAGGCCGCTGAGCGCGAACGGATCACGCGCCAGCTCGTTGACCACTCCCCAGTTCTGTCCACCGAACACCACATTACTATTCGTTGTAAAATCTGAGGTGGAGCGCCACTCCACACCGAGTTCCTTAGTCTTCTCCAGGGTGATCTCGACCACGGCCGCCTCGACGTACACCTGCCGTCGAGGGATATCAAGGCGTTTAATGACCTCCGCCAGCGCCTGATAATCTTCCGGGATGGCAGTGACGACCAGCGAGTTCGTGGCCTTATCCGGGGTAATGGTGATCTTTCGTTCACCGGTCGCCGTCGGAACCACCCCTGACGTCGGGCCCGTTGGGGCGGGGGTCGGCGAGGGTGGGGCGGGGGCGGGGGCGGCGGCGGTTGGGGGACGTGCCCCGGGGGGTGCCGGCTGACCGACAGCTCGCACCAGTTCCTGAGCCTGGGCGGTGAGGACCTTGGCGAGATCTTCGGCGAGAGCATTTTCTAGGAAATAGACGTGAATTTGCGCGCGCCCGGGCGGCAAACGAACATCCAATTTGGCGATCAAGTCAAGGGCCATCGCCATCTCATCGCGCCCCGCCACGATGACGACCGCATTGCTGCGTGGATCGGCGATGGCACGGAACACCTTCTCGGGCCCCGCCACCGCTGCGGCGCCTGGGACCCCAGGTCTGGCCACGCCCCGCGCCGCACGCGGGCGCCCGGCTGCAGCTCCCGCTGCTTCACCGAGCTTCGCCTCCACTGCCGCGGTTACCTGCGGGGCGAGATCGATCGCCGAAGCGAACTTCAGGGTGACGACCACGATCTGCTCGTCGGTGACTTTGATGTCCACCTCTTGGATAATCTTCACAAGGCGGCTTACGTTGGATGCCAGATCGGTCAAGATAATCGTGTTCGACGGTCCATAGGCGGTGATATTCCCGTCCTTTGAGATCAGTGGTGTCAGCATGTTCCGGACTTCATTGATGTCGGCGTACCGCAGCGGCACCAGGTGCGTGACCATACGATCGATCGGAGCGATTTCTCGGGGGTCGCGGCCGACATCGGTCTCCACCCCTCGTTGCTTGACTTCGCGCAAGGGGACGATTTTCGTGACGCTCCCCGAAGGCACGGCGGTGAAGCCGTTCAATTCGAGCAGAGATTCGAGGACGCGCTCGAGTTCACCGACACGGATTTTGGTCGGCGAGATCAGGGTAATGCGCCCGCGCACCTTATCGTCGACGACGAAATTGCGTCCAGTGATCTCGCTCACGTATTTAATGAACACTTTGAGGTCAACGTTGTCGAAATCCAATGACACGAGATTGTCGCCAGACGCGGCTTGCGCTCCCTCTCCACGGCGTTCACGCGAAGTACGGGGTTCACTGTCGAGCCGCACGCCCTCGAGCGTTCCGACCCATGCTAAGAGCAGCAAGGGCAACCAACCTAGCAGTCTTTTCCCACTGCGCATGGACTCTTGCCTCTTAAGTTCCGTTTCGCATGCGATCAGCGCATCTCGTAGGTGAGCGTCTCGGTACGATTGCTGCGCTCGACCTCGATCTGTAGCATAGGCTCGGTCTGTAACTGCTGGTACGCCTGGAAGAACTCCTCCAGACTCCCGAACTTTTGGCCGTTCACCCCCTTCATGATGTCGCCGTTTCGCAGCCCCATACGTCCCAGGAAACTATTGCTCGGCAGGTTGGTGATCATGAACCCATCCGGCTGCCCCCCCGTAAAATGCGGCGTTAAGCGTGCCTCTCGCATCATTTGGCCGAAATTGTCGAGCTGCTCCACCAGATCCTCACGGTTGATCCGCCACATGTTCTCACTTACCCGCTCGATCTCCGCTTCACCCGTGTCCTGTTCCTCCTCTTGCGCTGGCTCCGGCGCTGGCTCCGGCGCTGGCTCCCTGGGCTGTGACTCCAGAGAAAAAGGTGGGCGGCGGGGAACAGCCGATTGGCGTCCGGCCGGCGCAGCTGGCGGCGGGCCAGCGCTATCACTTTTCTCAAAGCTGAACAACTCTTCGCGGCGGCCGCGGTTGTCGAGCACCACCCGATTTCGCGTCACTTCCAGGACTTTAGCCTCCCGCACGACGTCGCCGAGCCGATACAGCTCCTGGCGCTTCGTGCTGAGGTCTTCGATGACGGCGTAGGTGCGCTCTGGGGGGCCCACCACCGTCCCGACCAGCTTTAGATTAGCCGCAGGCTTGGCCGCAGGTGGAGGGGGCGCAGAGGGTCGGGGCTGGGGTTGCGGGGCGACTCGACCCCTGGCCCCGAAGAGATTGCGCTCCTGAATCACAGCGTATTGTGGCAAACTACGCTGTTCCGTCGTGTCTGCGGCGGCCGAGGGAGAGTTGATCGGCAGACGGCTACCAGGTTCGATGCGCGAACCAACGATCGCCCAGAACAGGTCTGAGCCGATATAGACGCCTGCGGCGATGAGCACCAGATGCATGAGCCACAGATACCGCTTTACTGAGACCATCGACCCGCTCCAAGCCCGAGGGATACTTCGCACCAACCGCCAGGACGAGACCCATTACATGACAGAGGTTGGTGCGCTACCACCGATACTCCTGCATCTCCTCCTCTCCTCAGCATTCACCGTTTGGCATGGCTCCGTGGGCGCAGACGCTGAACCTCTGGGGCGGTTTTGATCCCGTCAAAGTCAGGGTCCTCTTGCACCCAGGACCACACAGCCGGCTCGATCGCCAGTGCCTTGGTCAGGAAGGCGACAGCTTGACTGACATCACCGCGCCTGGCATAGAGAGAGGCCAGATTATAAAGCGGTGACACATAGGCGCCGTCGATGTGCAACGCGGCCAAGAACTCCTGAATGGCCAGCGCCTCCTGCCCGATCAAGAAGTAGGCGCTACCGAGGTTGTTGCGTACGATAGCATAATTGGGGTCGAGCCGTATCGCCGTCTGGAATTCGTCGATGGCTGCAGTCATCTGTTGTTGGCGGACATAGAGCGTCCCAAGGTTATTCCGTGCCTCGACCAAAGTTGGGTTGAGTGCGAGCGCCTGACGGTAGTAGCGCTTGGCTTCCTCCCCTCGACCTTTGGATTCAGCCTCGCGCGCCCGCTCAAACGCTGCCTGCGCCGCGGTCTGTGCCTCCAACGTCAGGGCGAAGGGGGCGGCGGGCGACGGGCCTCCGTCTGACGGCGTGTCCTGCACCGTGGCGGGCGGCTTCGTGATCGGCGGATGGAGGGGGACGACTGTCTGCGGCGCCGACTCATCTTTACCCGCCAGCACCGTTGCTGGCGAGCCCTGCGGTATTGGCTTCGCAAGTCCGACCGGGAAGTCCCCCTCTTGGGACTGCAGCCACAGCCACGCGCTCACAGCCCCCAGCATCGTCAGGCCGGTGAGCATGCTCGCTCTCATGCTCCAGCACCACCTTCGAGGTGCCGTGCGCGGTCCGCCATAGAACGGCAGCCCCGTTGGACGAGGCTCGCGCTCTCGCTCAGCCTTCTTCAGGGCCTCATGGATGATGCTCATTCCTGCCGAACCCCAGCCAGCGAGCCCCCAACCAGATGGTATAGTATGATCTTCGTGGCCGGGCCCGCGGCCCCGTCGACCTGTAGCGCATGATCTTTTTGCAGCCGACGCACCGCCTCAGCTGTCTCGTCATCGAAAAGCCCTGTGGGTTCTGTCTCCATGTACCCGAGTTGGCTGAGCCGCCGCTGTAGCATCCACACGTCCGAGTTTTGCTTGCCACGCGAGAGGATCTGCCGTAACTCAAGCTCGCGTCGGTGAAACAGGTACGCCTGCCCCGACCACCTCTTGACGAATTCCGCATCTCCCAGCCGTCTGGTCACACCGCTGGCATCGGTCAGCTCAACCCCCTCTGCAGCTACTCCACGCACGATCAGAAGCGTCGGTTCGGACGCGTCGGCTGAAACAGTCTCCACCAAGCAGGCGACGCGAAACTGCTTGAGGTGGTCCAGGTCGGTGCGGATCGCCAGCATCTCCAGACCGAAGCCAGCCGCCACATTGGTCAGCGAAGTTCTCGCAGTCGATCTGCGCAGCTGGAGGTCGCGGCGAAACTCCACTAGCAGGGCGCGCAGAAGCACTTCTCCCGGAAGACCGGCGGGAGAATAATCGTTCATCCCGGCGATGCTCCGCGTCGGAGCTTCCACAACTTCGCCCGACGCCAAGGTGTGGTCGCTCAGACCATCGCTCGTGAGCGGCGGGGAGTTCAGCTGGTCTTGAGGGGGTGAGAGATCAACGCTGGTCTCTGCCAAGTTGGCGGTGTGCATGGCCTCGGGCGGTTCCGCTGCGCTATCGGACGGGGTTATCAAGCCCTTCGCAGAGGTCTCCGTCATTTCCCCAGGCACAGCCACCAGCAACTCAAGGAGCTTTGACCACTTGAGCCCCAGCCAGGTCCCCCCTCCAACCGTCAGCGCCAGGCTCAGGAGGAGTCCTTGCATGATCAGCAACCGGTGTCGAGACGGGTCCCGCGCCATGGGATGAGAGGCGCCGCCGGCTCGCCCTTCTAACTCCATAGCGGCCTGGCGCACGAGGGTATGTTCGATCAGGTTGCTCCCGTGCACATAAGCCGACAGCATGGCACGATCGCAGAGCAGATTGATCTCGCGAGGAATGCCATTGGAGCGGCGGTAGATCGCGGATAAGGCGCGTCGCGAAAATTTGACGCCCCCATGTGAACCCGCCACCACCAGCCGATGATTGATATAATCCTCGGTCTCTTGGCGATTGAACGGCTGAAGATGATATCGCAGGGCGATGCGCTGATTGAGTTGCCGTAACTCAGGGCGGGCCAGTTGCTGCCGCAATTCGGGTTGTCCGATGAGGACGATTTGTAGGAGCTTTCCCCGTTCGGTTTCGAGATTCGAGAGCATGCGAATCTGTTCCAACACCGGGGGGGCGAGATTTTGCGCCTCGTCGATGATGAGCACAGCGTTGCGACCGGCGCTGAATTCACTGAGCAAATACTGGTTCAGGTGATCGATCAGCTCCTTACGCGTCGCCCCGCTTTGAGGGATGCCAAAATCCTCGTTGATCGAGCGTAACAACTCGATCTCCGAAAGAAAGGAGTTAAAGATCAAAGCCGTCCGGACCTGGCGCCCCAGACGGTCGAGCAACGCGCGGCAGAGGAGGGTCTTTCCCGTGCCCACTTCCCCGGTAATGGTGATAAAGCCTTTCCTTTCCTCAATCCCATAGAATAGATATCCGAGTGCCTCCTGATGGGACGGACTCAGAAACAGGAATCGTGGGTCGGGTGTGATGCTAAAGGGTTTTTCTTGGAGGCCAAAAAAGGGGCAGTACATCGATTGATCCCCGGGTTGGCTACTCAGGGCCCCACCCACCTTCCCTCCGTCAGCAGCGGCGCTCGACCTGATGCGCATTGGCGGCTCATAGGGTATTATCCGGCGCTCGCCACATACTAGATCAACGACGTGGTGAAGTCAACTAGCATGAGGCATGAGATCCCGGAGGAGTAATTGGTGTTCTTCGTGCCCATTCCAGACGTGGCGTTGCGGACTAAAGACGATGTCGAGGCTACCTGCTTTCGCTTGTGCGAGCCGTTCCCCCATGGCAAACCCGATGCCGCGTAGTAGCATGTCACCCTGACGGAACGTCAGGCGCAGATGTTGCTGCTCTCGACCCACGAGGGTCGGCGTGCCGGCGACTTCTACGCCGCGCGCCAGCAACACCGGCTGCGGGTTACCCTCTCCAAAAGGTTCGAGCCGCTCGATAAACTGCAGGAGTGTGTCGTCGATCTCTTGCAGGCGAACCTCCGCATCGATGGACAGCAGCGGTGTGCAAGCCGCCGCGGTCAATTGGTCGCGGGCAACACGGTTCAAGGCTGCCTCAAAGCGGGGCACTTGCTCACGAGCGATGCGGATCCCCGCCGCATGCTCATGACCGCCGAATCCAGCCAGTAGCTCGCGGCAGGCCACCAGCGCATTGTACAGGTGGAAGGCCGCGATGCTCCGGCCCGAGCCCTTGCCGGTATCGCCCTCAAGGCCAATGAGCACAGTTGGCCGCCCGTACTCCTCGACCAGTTTGGAGGCAACGATCCCGACGACCCCGGGGTGCCAGCGCTCCGAGGCGAGCACGATAGCCCACCGGTGGTCAACGCCGCCGTCAGCCTCGATGGCCGCTTTGGCTTCGGCATAGATTTGGGCCTGGACCGCCTGGCGTTCGCGATTTACTGTGTCCAGATAGAGGGCCAACTTTTCGGCCTGCACCATATCCTCCGACAGCAGCAGCTCGACTCCTGCCTGCGCCGCGGCCAGGCGGCCGGCGGCATTGAGCCGGGGGGCCAGCATAAAGCCTACCTGACGCGGTCCGATCTCCTGCCCCGCGATGCGAGTGACGCGTTTCAACGTTTGCACGCCCAGCTTCTGGCTACGGGTCAACTCCTGCAGGCCATGCTTGACGAGAATGCGATTTTCCCCCTGCAAGGGGGCGATATCGGCGATCGTGCCTAACGCCACCAAGTCGAGGTGCCGGCGCAAATTCGGGGTCTTGCCGGCCCAGCCCACCTCCTGGCGCAACCGTCCGCGTAGCGCCATGATCAGTTTAAAGGCAACCCCCACACCGGCCAGTTCCTTGGCAGGGTACCCGCACTCCGATTGGTGCGGATTCAGCACCGCTACTGCATCAGGCAGCACCGGCGGCACCTGGTGATGATCCGTGACGATCACATCCATCCCTAGCCGCCTGGCGAGTTGGACCTCATCGTGACCGGTAATGCCGCAATCGACGGTGATCAGGACGCGTGTGCCCTGGGCGGCGAGCTTCCGAACCGCCTCGGCGTTGAGCCCATAGCCTTCCCGCGTGCGATGCGGCAGATAGTATGGCACTGGCACGCCGATGTCACGGAAAAACCAACTCAGTACGGCGGTTGCAGTGATCCCGTCGACATCGTAATCGCCGTAAATGGCGATGGACTCCTGGCGTTGTATGCTGCGGGTCAGACGGTCCACAGCCTCCGCCATGCCGCGCATAAGAAACGGGTCGTGGAGGCGCTGTAAGGATGGGGTGAGGAATTCGCGCGCGGACTCGATGCCCGTGATGCCTCGGTTCGCCAGGAGTCGTGCCGCCAACGGCCGAATCTGCAGGGTCGCAGCGAGCTTCTCCGCAACCCTGGGGCTTTCAGGGGCGATTTCCCAACGTTTGGACAGCATCCTCGTCCTCAAAGCGATCGTCGCCGACGAGATCCCACCGCAGTACCCCATGACGCCTGAGAAATGCAGCGCTAACGCCGTGCTGTCCTTGGTGAAACGAGGGGTCGTTGCAGGGGCAGCCGATGAAGCCATTGAGATGAAGAGACGCGCAGACAGTTGGCCAACTATACATCGCAACCGAAACGGCAACGGTTGCAGGTGGTGCCAGAACTACCAGAGACGGCCTACCAGACGCTATGGCTGCAGGCAGACGCCGGACCATTTGCTCCATATACACCAGCATCCATCCAATACATCTTGATGATTATTAAGCCTCGCTGTAGAATAGCCCCAACTTTCCCAGTTGGGCTTCGAAGAGACCCATGATCACAGGGGGAAGATAACATTCGGCGCATGAAACTGCAAGCTGAAACGCATCTTAGCAGCCGTGGCGACAGGACATGTACCGGGTTGACGACATGGGGCGTGATGCGGGGATCTATGGACGCGTGGGCGACGCAAGCGTGCGCGCTGGAAGCGCGGTGAACCAGGTCAGGCTGGGGGGATGAGTATGGGAGCACCGGATGGGCACTTCTGGAATCGAGACACAGAGACTCTTCCCGGCACGCTACAGCAGGCCCATCAGTGGCGCCTCCTGCGCGAGCAACTATGCTATGCTTATGACCACTCACCCTATTATCGACGCCGCTTCGACGAGTCCGGGGCCGATCCCCATCAGTTCCGGTCGCTCACCGACTACTTTGCGTCTATTCCTTTCTTGAAAAAGGAAGACATCATCGCGGATCAAGCCGAACATCCCCCCCACGGCAGCTTCCTGGCGGTGCATCCGGATGAGATCGTTCGCCTCTATGTGTCGCCTGGTCCGATCGTGTGGTCCTTTACGGCGGAGGGCTATCGGCGCTACTGCGAAGCGTTCGCTAAGGGAGTTTACCTGTGCGGTGCGCGGCGCTCGGATATCGTCGATGTGACCCCGAACTATGCTTGGGTGCCGGCAGGGACGTTTATGGATGATGGCTATCGCCTACTCGGGGCCGCAGTGTTACCCGGTAGTGTAGGGATGTCCGATTTTCACGTCGAAGCGATGAAGTTGCTGAAAGTGACGATTATCCATGCCTTCACCACCTTCCTGGCACAACTGGGCGAAGTGGTGCGCCAGAAGGGCTACGATCCGCACAAAGATCTCGCCGTCCGGCTGGGTATCATCGGGGGAGAAATCCGCTCTGAGGCGGCGCGCCAGGCGTTGGGCGAGCCCTTTGGGGGCATCCAGATTCGTGAACAGTACGGCACCGCCGAGGTGGGCATCATCGCCAGCGAATGCGAGTTCGGCGGCGGCATGCACTTGAGCGATGATCATGTGGTAGAGGTCATTGATCCCGCTACCGGAAAGCATGTAGACGAGGGCGCCAGCGGCGAGCTGGTGGTTTCAGACGTGTGGCGCCAAGCCATGCCGATTATCCGATATCGCACTGGCGACCTGACCGAAGGATTAAATCTCGACCCATGTCCCTGTGGACGCACGGCACCGCGCATGCAGCGTATCATCGGGCGGGTGAGTGACGTCCCACGCATCAAGGGGATGTTCGTCGTGCCGCGCCACGTGCAGAACGTCTTAGACCGCTATCCGGGATTGGGGAGATTTCAGCTGATCGTCGACCGGCCAGCCCACCAGGATGAACTGACGGTGAAGATTGCCCTCGGGCAATCAACGGATCAGGAAGCCTTGGGGCGACGTTTGAGCGCGGAAATTCGCGATGCCATTCGGCTGACCGCGAGGGTCGAATTTGTCGACCCACAAAATGTTCCTGAGGGGGCGCCACTCGTGGTGGATCGCCGTCAGATCGACTGACAGGCCTCGCAAATGCCTTTTCTCGTTGTGATATAATTCCACGGTCGTCTTCTACTGGCAGCCTATGACCGCTCAAACCTGGTAACCCGCTTGTCTGGTAAGCCTCTTGTTTAGGATATTCATATGTCTACCGCACTGCTGGCCCTCGCCCTCGTCGCGGGGCTGGGGATTATCAGCTTTCTGATCGCTCTTGGCCTCGCAGGCCTCGGCATGATGCTGTCCTGGATTTTCCCGCTCACCCCTTTTCAGGGAACGCTGCTGCACCTCGTGTTATTCTCTCTGGCTGTTGTTTTTATGGGGGTAAGCCTGCTGTTTGAGCGGATCAGAGATACGTTGTGGGCTCCCGTAGGCGACGGGGATGGCGTGGACGAAGAGGTCGACTTCCTCGAACGCAATGGCAGCAGCTCGAATGTGCAAAAGCCTCTACCACCACGACGCGAACTGGCCAAGGTCGGGCGCAACGACCCGTGTCCCTGCGGCAGTGGCAAGAAGTACAAGTTCTGCTGTCTGACGAAACTCTAGTGCGAGCTGGGTTCGAGCTCCCGATTGAGCCTCTGAAACCAATCCCATCCATCTCTGCCCGGCACCACTTTGCCCAAGATCACCTGGCGCTTCGCTCCGGTCGCCGATGGGACATTGGCGGGACGCCCGCATACCGTCTCATGAGCAAGGACGGCGAAGACCACCGCCTCCAGGGCGTCTGCCGAAATCCCAAAGTCGTCGCACACACACCACGCGACCTCAGGCAACTCTCGGCGTAACCGGGCTGTCAGTGAAGGATTACGACTCCCGCCCCCACACAGGATGCTCTGGACAGCTGAATGACGTGGCAGAATGAAGCATCGATACGCATCAGCAATGGTCGCGACCGTGAACGCAGTCAGGGTGGCGATCAAGTCATCACCTGTGAGGCCCAGCTCCACCCCCCGTGTCCAGACGTGATCCACAAACGCGGCGCCGAAGACCTCGTGGCCTGTGGACTTGGGTGGAGGTCGCCGCAAAAAGGGATGTGCGAGCAATTCGTCGACAAGCGGCTGATGCACGCGGCCGCGTGTCGCTCGGAGGCCGTCTTTGTCCAGCACCTCTTGGCCGCTAGTTAGGCGACTGATGGCCCCATCGATCGGCATGTTGCCGGGACCGGTATCAAAGGCCAGCACATCCACCAGTTCTCCTCCCGCGGGCAAAACGGTCACGTTGCTGATGCCGCCGATATTGTGGACGATGCGCGTGCGTTGTGCATCGCTAAACAACATGTGGTGCACATATGGAGCCAGAGGAGCCCCTTCACCACCCACCGCCATGTCACGTGGGCGAAAGTCGGCCACGGTCATGACGCCGGTGCGCTCGGCGATCACGCAGGGTTCACCGAGCTGTAATGTGGCGCATATCGGATAGCCACCCAGGGGGAAGGGTTCTGGCAGATGCTGCACCGTTTGGCCGTGAGAGCCGATCAGGTCGACTTTGTCGATGGTGATGCCGGCGCGGCGGCACACCTCCAGCGCCGCCTCCGCAAAGACCTCTCCCAGCACGACATTGAGGCGACAGAGCCGATCGACGGTGCCGGTCCGTGGGTCGGCTGCCGCAAGGATGGCTTCTCGCAATCCTGAGGGAAATGGGAAGGTGCAAAAGGCGTGCAGATCAATGTGCGTTGCTCGGGCTCTGCCGTTGATCTGCACAAGGGCAGCATCAACACCATCCGCCGAGGTGCCTGACATGAGCCCAATGATCAGTGGCATCCGTGCTCTCTTTGGCGTTAACCGGGCGAGTCCCGGTAAATGTGCTGGTACTCCGCGTAATACACATACACCCGTTGGACGTAGCGCCGTGTCTCGCGGAAGGGGATATTGGCGATGAACTCTTCGATATCGTCACCTGCGCGCTTTGACCACCACTTGCTCGCCTGATCCTCGCCAGCGTTATAGCTCGCCAGCACCAGCGGGAGTCTACCCTCAAAGCGCCGGCTGAGCTCGCCTAAGTAGGTCAGCCCGACCTTTAAGTTGAGGGTGGGATCGAAGAGTTGATCATCGGACGACACTGGAGCACCGATGCTCTCGGCCACACGTCGCCCGGTGTCGGGCATCAGCTGCATCAATCCACGTGCCCCGACGCGAGAGAAGGCACGTGGATTCCAATCGCTTTCGGCCATGATGAGGGCGCCGACGAAGAGGGGATCGAGGCCAGCAAAGTCTGATGTTGGAAGTCGTTGTAAGGCGCCCAGTGGATAGAGCATTTCTTGCAGTTCCGCTACCGACAACCCCAGGGCGTGGGCGAGGGTCGGTTTCCCGTGTCGGCGCAAAATCCGCATGGCGCGATGGTGCTCACCCGCCCAATGAAACGCCTGTGCTGCCCGCGCCTGCCAGATGAGAGCATGCACGCCTTGCGTCGAGGCGGCCTCCAGTTCTTCGCCGGCGCCCGCGAATAAGCGCATGGCCCACAACTCTCGGCCGCGCAGGGCATGCGAGTTCGACTCATCGGTGGGCAAGCCATCGGGAATCGCCATGGCGGAGCTCGTCATCCGAGCGGAGCCGTTGAGCTGTTTCGCCTCCCAGGCCCACGCGGAGTGACCCCCCAGACGAGCCGTCGCCAGGTGGCCATAAAATGCTTGCCGGTAGGAGGTCCGCAGCCGTTCGTAAGGGGCCCGGGCCTCGCTCTGTCGCCCGGCGCGCTCAAACGCCCGCCCCTGCCAATACAGCGCGTCTGGTGCTAACCCTGAGGAGGGGATCGTCTTGAGGAGTTTACCCCAGGTCTGCGCGGCGCGGTCATATTCCCCTAGGCCATAGTGCAGCCAGCCCAGATACCACCAAGCGTCGTCGGCATATTCTGACATTTTCCCCTGATCGACGATCTGCTGAAACGCCCGCATCGCCTCGGGCACGCGCCCACGATTCCGATAAAAATGTCCGGTGAGGTAGCCGATTTCATCTGCTTGCTTGCTGCCCGGAAAGCCATCCATCAGGGTGCGGGCGGTCCTCAGAAACTCCGCGTCGGCTTCTAGTCGTAAATACACTCGCCCTTGCATGAGAAGCGCGGCTGGAGCCAGCTCCCCACGGGGGGCGACGGCGTATATCGTTTGAAACGTCGTGACCGCCGCAGCGTTGTCGCGGGCATGGTACTGAGACGTACCGATCTGATAGAGGACCTCCGTCGACAGCGGTTGATCTGAGGCCGCCGCCAGCGCCAGGTTGAATGCTTGCAAGGCGTCTCGATGCCGATTCAGGCGATACAGGCGCTGCGCCCGGCGGTACAAGTCTTCGGCCGCCACAGCCGGGACCACGAAGGAGGGTGGGAGCGATTTTTCGAGCTCTGGCACCTGGGCTGCGGCAGGGTCTTCGGGATGTTCCACCCATAGATATCGCCATGCGCGCAGCGCTGCCGCCGGATTCCCCAGATCACGTTGCACCATCCCTAGGCGTATCAATACCTCGCCGCGATGTACCCCCTCTGGCTGTTCCTGCTGGTAGCGAGTGTATAGGTCGGCCGCACGCGGGAGGTCCCCCAGGCGAGCACTAACTTCTGCTGCCTGGAACAGGGCTTCGGGGCGATGCAAACTGTTGGGAAAGGCATCGAGGAGCCACTGGTACGCCGTGCGGGCCGAGGGCAGGCGGTCAAGCCGGCGGAGCCCCTCTCCCAAATACCACAGTGTATAGTCGCGCAGCTCTGGGTAGGATTCTCGGACACGCTCGAAATGTAAGACCGCTCTGTTGTAATCTCCTGACTGGAAGTAGGCGAAGGCTAAGAGGAATGGCAGGCGCCGCTGCCATGGGGGTGTCAGTAGACCCCGGAGCCGGGGGGTGTTAAGCTGGCGTAATGGCCTGAGGGCGTCTGCGAGTCGACCGCGCTGGACGAGCTGTAGTGCTTCAGCGAGCAGTTCCTGGGAAGACGGCTGCGCTTGTTGGGCCGCGGCCAACGCGGTCTCGCCGCCTAGACTGAGCAGGACAAGCAGCACGGTTAGGATGCGCCATACCCGCATGCGCTCATCATCCCATTGTTAGCGCCGTGAGCCAGTAGGCCATTGAATGAGGCATTATAGGAATGCCGCTCCTGCCATTTCAAGCAAAAAGCTGGACCCGCGAAATCACCATTTGACGAGTGCCGGGGCAATGTTAAAGACGTGCCAGCATTTTAGGCACTGATCGCCGGTCTGAGGATTTTTTCAGCAGATGGTGACCGCACCAACCGAGCCAGAAGCCCGAGTACCCGTATTCCAGCCTGGGGCACGCTCCTTGCTCACCCTCCTACCTGCCGACATCGATCTGACACTCTCAGAAGCTGAGAGCACTAGCCCGGGCGTTGAATGACGCCCTGACGTTGCTACCTGCCAAAGCGCGCTTGGCCCGTCAGATACGGTGGAAAGCTGCCTTGCGCACCCAGACGCGCAAACGCGGATTCGATATGCTGTCACGCTCACTGACAAAGGAGAACATCGGAATGACAGGTTGGCAAAAGTGGATAGCTGCGGTTGCTGGACTTGCCCTCGCAGGAGGGGTCGTGGGGCCGTCACTGGCGTCGGCGCAGCAGACACATGTGCAAGCGCAGGGATCGGCGGCCACGGCAGAGGCAGCCGGCGAAGAGAAGAGCCCGAACACCGGCCGCGTCTCCCTCGGCTTGGGCGCTGACTGGGCGTCGGCCTATTACTTCCGCGGCATTGCCAATGTGCAAAACGGCGGCAGCAACGTGCAACCGTATGCCGAGGTCGGCTTCAAGCTCCTCGACAATGTCGGGCCGCTCAGCTCGCTCGTCCTCACCCCGGGGATCTGGAATAACTTCCAGTACGGCGAGGACGGAAGACTCGTCGACCCCAGTGATCCGCGGTTCTGGTTCGAGTCCGACCTCTACATGAAATTGACGGCGACCTGGGGGGAGGTTTTCACCACGGGCGTCACCTATACCTATTACACGAGCCCTAACGACAGCTTCACGACTTACGCCGACGTGGGGTTGAGCTTCGGTCTCAACGATGCGAAATGGCTCGGGGACTTCGCCCTCAATCCCAGCCTCCTGTTCGCGTTCGAGACCAAGGGCGAGGCCCTCGCCAGCGAGGACGGCGACAAGGGCATCTATATGGGCATCGGCTTGGCGCCAGGTTATACCTTCTTTGCCGACTCACCGCACCCGATCACCGTGAGTGCACCCATGACGTTCGGCTTCAGCGTCAAGGACTACTACACGGTCAACGGCAACAACCAGACCTTCGGCTACTTCTCCGGCGGCCCTCTCTTCACGGTGCCGCTCAAGTTCATCCCCGCTGACTTCGGCAGCTGGTCGCTGCGGGCGGGGGTGCAGTTCCTCGTGCTCAATTCCAATCTCAAGACCGTCAACACCGACGACAGTTTCGTGCCTATCGGCAACGTCGGCCTGACGCTGACATACTGATGCTGGCGATAACATTCGCGGCGAAGTGGGCCATATTGCGTTGTCGCGCGGCAACGAATGTCGATCCTGAGCCACTGGGGAAATCCAGCCGTCTCAGGATCCGAACCGAGCAAGTGGGGCATCTCAGATTATCCTGAGGAGAATGCGAAGGAGGATCATCATGTTCGACAATGAACGCGGCTTCAAGGTGGGCGTTTGGATCTGGTTGACATTGCTAGGGGCCAGCCTCGGCTTGGCATGGGCGGGGGAGAGTACGTCGCCAGATATCGCCCAGACGGTTGGTGAGCTAAAAGTGGCGCTGGACACCGTATGGGTATTGCTGACGGCCTTCCTGGTGTTCTTCATGAACCTCGGCTTTGCCCTGGTGGAGTCGGGCCTGACGCGGAGTAAGAACACGGTCAATATCCTGGCCAAGAACTTCATCGTATTCGCCATCTCCTCCCTTTCCTTCTATGTGATCGGTTGGGGGCTGATGTTCGGCGATGGCAATGCCTTGTTCGGCACGGACGGGGTCTTCTTCGTCAGTGGGGCGGACAACAGCCCAGCGATGGGTGACGCGTACGCAGGAGTGTATAGCGCGCTGAATTGGACAGGCGTGCCGGTATGGGCGAAGTTTTTCTTCCAACTGGTGTTTGCTGGGACGGCGGCGACCATCGTCTCCGGGGCGGTGGCGGAACGCATCAAGTTCCACGCCTTTATCATCTTCTCGTTCGTCATGGTCGGGATCATCTACCCGATCACCGGCCACTGGATCTGGGGCGGAGGCTGGTTGGCGAAGCTCGGCATGTTCGACTTCGCAGGCTCCACGGTGGTCCACTCGGTGGGAGGGTGGGCGGCTCTCGCCGGAGCGATTATCCTCGGGCCACGGATCGGCAAGTACACTCGGGATGGTCGGATCAACCCCATTCCTGGCCATAACCTGAGCACCGCCACGGCCGGT
>Ga0081538_10002861_pt1 | contig 16508 bp, 13 predicted proteins | sample TabmetS5T2R1_FD_71022 | JGI IMG/M metagenome (GOLD analysis project Ga0081538, IMG submission 71022) | Tabebuia heterophylla rhizosphere microbial communities from the University of Puerto Rico - S5T2R1 | ecosystem: Host-associated > Plants > Roots > Rhizosphere ... | reverse complement strand
GGCCGTCAAGCGGCTGCGGCGGGAGCTGGGCGAGCAGCGGCATCGGCTGCGGCGCAGCGAGCTGCTCCGGGCGGCCGACGCGGTCGCGCTCGCCACGCTGCGCGGCGAGGAGGGGAGGGCGCGCCGGCTGCAGGCCGAGCTCAGCGCCCGCGAACGCGAGCTCGCGCGGGCGGTCGCGACGGCCGCGGCCAGCGCCGATGCCGCCCGGCGCGCCGCCGCGGAGCTGGCCGATGCCCGCGCCGAGGCCGAGGCCGTCGGCCGCGACCTGAGCGCCGAGCGCGAGGGCCACGCCGTCACGCGCGAGCAACTCGCGCTGCGCGAGCGCGAGCTCGCCGCGATCGGCGAGCAGCTCGACGGCGTTCGCGCAGAGCTGGCGAGCGTCCGGCGGGCGGCGGAGGAGCGAGCCGCGGAGCTCGAGCGCCGCGTCACCGAGCTCGGCAAGGCGCTCGAGGAGGAGCGGCGCGCGCACGGATCGACGGCCGCAGAGCGCGAGACCGCCCGCGCCCAGCTCGTCTTCGCCGAGGCGGCGCACAGCGCGGAGTCCGTGGCGCGAGCGGCACTCGACGAGGAGCTCGACCGCGAGCGGGCGGCGAGAGCGACCCTGTCGGCGGCGCTCGACTCCGCCCGGACGGAGCTGACGGCGGCATTGACTACCCAGACCGATCTCGTCCTCAGCCGCGAGCAAGCCCGAGCGGAGGCAAGAGACCTGGCAGCCGCGCGCGATGCGGCCGCTTCCGCGGAAGTGTCGCTGCGGGCGGAGTTGGAGGCGGCGCGTGAGGAAGCCGCTTCCGCGGAAGTGTCGCTGCGGGCGGAGTTGGAGGCGGCGCGTGAGGAAGCCGCTTCCGCGGAGTCGCTGCGGGCGGAGTTGGCGGCGGCGCGTGAGGAAGCCGCTTCCGCGGAGTCGCTGCGTGCGGAGTTGGAGGCGGCGCGTGACGAAGCCGCTTCCGCGGAAGCGTCCCTGCGCGCCGAGTTGACCGCGGCGCGGGATCACGCTGCCTCCGCGGAAGCGTCCCTGCGCGCCGAGTTGACGGCGGCGCGGGATCAAGCCGCTTCCGCGGAATCGCTGCGTGCGGAGTTGGAGGCCGCGCGTGCGCAGGCCGCTTCCGCCGAAGCGACTGTGGCCAAGGTCGGCGCCGAGCTCGAAGCGGCGCAGAGCGAGCTCGCGGCGGCGCGGACGCGGACCGCCGAAATGGAGCGCGAGCTTGAAGCCGGTCGGGGAGCGCTCGATACGGCCGGTCGCGAGGCCAGCGGCCTCCAGGCGCGAATCGCCGAGCTCGAGCGGGCGGCCGACGACGACCTCGCCCGCCGCGCCGGCGAGCAGGCGGCGGCCGCCGCCGCGGTCGAGGTGCCGGAGGAACGGGAGCGGCGCGAGCTCGAGGCGAACCTCGACGCCGCCGCGGCCGCGTTGCGCGCAAGAGCGGACGACACCCCCGCCGACGATCAAGCGACCGCCGCAGCCGCTGCTGCGTCCGAACCGTCTTTGACGCCCGCCGTCGAGCAACCCCCGGCGCCGGTGCCCGGTGCGTCGGAGTCGACTTCGATGCCCGCCGTCGAGCAACCCCCGGCGCCGGTGCCCGGTGCGTCGGAGTCGACATCGATGCCCGCCGTCGAGCAACCGCTCGCGCGCGCTCCGGCGGCCGAGGCGCCCGCCGCGCCCCGCGCGGCGCGCCCGCAGATCGTCACCGAGTCCAGGCACCCGCCGCGCGCCGACGCGGTCGGCACATCGAAGCGGCAGTACCCGTGGCTCCGCGGCGCCCTCGTGAAGCTCGCGCACGACGACCCCCGGGCGGCCACGCGGCTCGTTCTCGGCCTCGTCCCCGCCCAGCGCGCGCTCGTGACCGCGCCGCTCGAGTACGACCTCACCATCCGCGACTCGGGCACGTACGCGATCAGCGTCGGCCACGAGGGCGCCGCGGCGCGCTCGATCGGCGGCCCGCGGCCGCGCAGCGAGGCCTCCTTCCACGCGACCGCCGACATCGTCACGATCGCCGAGTTGCTCGCCGGCGTCGAGAAGCGCATGGGCCGCTGGATCGGCTCCGTCAAGGTCCACGGGCGCCGCAGCGAAGCCGAGAAGCTGCGGGCCGCGCTCGCACGCGCCGACCTCGACCTCGCCGCCGCCGCTCGCGCCGGCGCCGATCTCGACCCCGACCTCGTCTTCCGCACGTTCGCCTACGCGATCCACCCGTCCTGGACGAAGGGCCACGTGTTCACCGTCGCCCAGGAGCTCGCCGGCCCGCGCCCGATGCGCTGGCACGTCGCGGTCCGCGACGGCAAGCCGGTCACGGTCGAGCGGCGCGCGCCCGCGCAGCCGCCCGACGCGGTCGTCTCGATGAGCCGCGAGGCGTTCTCGCACCTCCTGTGCGCCGAGCCGGCACCCAGCGGCGAGCGCCCGGCGATCCGCGGCGATCGCGCCGCCGTCGCGCTCCTCAAGGGCTGGACCGACCGCGCACAGGGCCGCTGAGCGGCGCCGTTCGAACCGTCCTCGGTGCCCGCCGTCGCGAGCCGTTTCGCCCACCGTGCGGCTCCGGATCGCCGTGACCAACGGCGACGTCCGACGCGCGATCTAGCCTTCCATCCTCCCCGTGAGCACACCCCCCTGCGCCCACCTGCACGTCCACTCGGAGTACTCGCTCCTCGACGGCGCGTGCAAGATCGACCAGCTCGCCGCCCGCGCGGCCGAGTTCGGCCAGCCCGCGCTCGGGCTGACCGACCACGGCGTGATGAACGGCGCGGTCGAGCTGTTCAAAGCCTGCCGCAAGCACGACGTCAAGCCGATCCTCGGGCTCGAGGCGTATTTCGTCGACGACCGCCACGTCAAGGACGGCAAGGTCGAGCGCAACCACCTCACGCTGCTCGCCGGCACCGACGAGGGGTTCCGCAACCTCACGAAGCTCTCCAGCGCCGGCTTCCTCGAGGGCCTGCACCGCGGCAAGCCCGGCGTCGACATGGAGCTGCTCGCCCGCCACAGCGAGGGCGTGATCGCACTTTCGGGCTGCCTCGCCTCGCGCGCCAGCCGCCGGATCGTCGAAGGCCGGCCGCAGGAGGCGCGCGCGCACCTGGATCAGCTCGTGCAGGTGTTCGGGCCCGAGAACGTCTACTTCGAGCTGCAGCGCAACGGCATCGCGGAGCAGGAGCAGGTCAACGAGGCGATCACGAGGTTCGCGCGCGAGATGGGCCGCTCGCTGGTTGCGACGTCCGACGTGCACTACCTGCGCCGCGAGGACTACAACCACCACGCGGCGCTGCTCTGCGTGCAGACGAAGTCGACGCTGAAGGCGCCGAAGCTGTCGTTCGAGGCGAACGAGTTCTACCTGAAGAGCTCGGACGAGATGGCGCGCGCGTTCGCCGACATGCCGGAGGCGATCGCCAGCACGATGGAGATCGCCGACCGCTGCAACGTCACGATCGAGCTCGGCGGCCAGCTGATCCCGCGCTTCGAGACGCCCAACGGCGAGTCCGAGCGCGACTACCTCCAGCAACTCGTCACCCAGGGACTGCGACTGCGCTACGGCGACCCGATCCCCGTCGAGGCGCGTGAGCGCGCCGACATGGAGCTCGGCGTGATCGACAGGATGGGCTTCAACGCCTACTTCCTGATCGTCCACGACTTCGTCGCGTACGCGAAGGACAACGGGATCGCCGTCGGTCCCGGCCGCGGCAGCGCCGCCGGCTCGATCGTCGCCTACTGCCTCGCGATCACGGACGTCGACCCGCTCCGCTACGACCTGCTGTTCGAGCGCTTCCTCAACGCCGAGCGCGTGTCGATGCCGGACATCGACATCGACTTCTCGGTGCGCGGGCGGGAGCAGGTCATCCGCTACGTGACGCGGAAGTACGGCGCCGACCGCGTGGCGCAGATCATCACGTTCGGCAAGATGTTCCCGCGCGCGGCCACGCGCGACGCGGCGCGCGTTCTCGGCCACGAGTACGCGATCGGCGACCGGCTGGCGAAGCTGATCCCTGACCCGCAGCAGGGCCGCCCGCCGAGCTTCGCCGAGTGCCTGGCGCCCGGCGCCGAGCTGGCGAACGAGGTCGCCAGGGACCCGGCCGCCAAGCAGATCGTCGACGTCGCCCAGGGGCTCGAGGGCATCGCCCGCAACGCGTCGATCCACGCCGCGGCGGTCGTGATCTCCGACCGACCGCTGACCGACATCGTTCCGCTCCAGCTGGCCGACGCCGGCGTGGGGGAGGACGGCGCGAAGATCTACCGCACGGTCACGCAGTACTCGATGAAGCCGATCGAGGAGATCGGCCTGCTCAAGATGGACTTCCTCGGCCTGCGCAACCTCGACGTGATCGAGGACGCGCTGGACGTCATCGAGCGCTCGACGGGCGACCGCGTCGACATGGCGAAGCTGCCACTCGACGACGCCAAGACCTACGAGATGATGGCCCGCGGCGACGCGGTCGGCGTGTTCCAGTTCGAGTCCGAGGGCATGCGGGAGGCGCTCAAGAAGGTCCAGCCGACGGAGTTCGAGGACCTCGTCGCGCTCAACGCGCTCTACCGCCCGGGCGCGATGGACCAGATCCCCACGTACGCGCGCGGCAAGCGCAACCCCGAGACCGTGCAGTACATCGACGAGCGCCTGCGCCCGATCACCGCCGCGACGAAGGGCGTGATCCTCTATCAGGAGCAGTCGATGCAGATCGCCAAGACGATCGCCGGCTTCTCCGGCCCCAAGGCCGACGACCTGCGCAAGGCGATCGGCAAGAAGAACCGCGAGGCGATGGCCAAGCTCAAGCCCGAGTTCTTCGACGGCTGCCGCGCATCCGGCACCGCGCCCGACGTGATCGAGGCTCTCTGGGCGGTCAACGAGAAGAGCGCCGACTACTCGTTCAACCGCTCGCACGCGGCGTGCTACGCCCTGATCTCCTACCGGACCGCGTGGCTGAAGGCGAACTACCCGGCCGAGTACATGGCCGCACTTATCTCCTCCGTGATGGACACGAAGGACAAGGTGCCGTTCTTCGTCAACCAGGCGGAGAGCATGGGGATCGAGATGCTGCCGCCGGACGTGAACCTCTCCGACCACGAGTTCGTCGTCGTCGACGGCAACATCCGCTTCGGGCTCGACGCGGTAAAGGGCGTCGGCTTCGCGGCGGTCGAGGCGATCAAGGCTGCGCGCCAAAAGGACGGTGAGTTCAAGTCGCTGTGGGACTTCTGCGAGCGCGTCGACAACCGGGCGGTCAACAAGAAGGCGATCGAGGCGCTGATCAAGTGCGGCGCCTTCGGCTCGACCGGCGCGACTCGCAAGGGCATGCTCGCGGTGCTCGAGTCGGCGCAGGCGGCGGGACAGCAAGCGCAGCTCGACGCGCAGATCGGCCAGGGCTCGATCTTCGACCTCGGCGGCTTCGGCGGCGACGACTCCGCCGCCGCCTCGCCGTTCGCGGCCCCGTCGCACCCGGCGATCCCGTCCGACGAGTTCGAGCGCGCGGAGCTGCTGGCGATCGAGAAGGAGTCGATCGGCCTGTTCATCACCGAGCACCCGCTCAAGCGCGTGCGCGACGCGCTGCGCGTGAAGGGCGACACGCTGTGCGTCGACGTCCCGCTGCGCCGCGACGGCGACTGGGTCAAGGTCGGCGGCATGATCTCGGCGTCGAAGAAGATCAAGACACGCAGCGGCGCCACGGTGATGTTCGCGACGCTCGACGACCTCGACGCCCAGGTCGAACTGCTCGTGTTCGAGAAGGTGATCCTCGCCAGCGAGCCGTCGCTGCAGCCGGACCAGATCGTGCTCGTCCGCGGCACCGTCGACCACGGCGAGAACGGCAAGGTCTGCGTCAAGGTCGCGGACGTCACGCCGTTCAACCCGTCCGAGGCGGAGATCGAGCGGGCCCGCGACCAGGCGGCCGCGCTCGCGGCCGCAAGGGCGCCGCGGCCGCTGCACCTGCGCGTCGACGCCGGCCGCCTCCCGGCGTCGGTGATCGACGAGCTCAAGCGGATCTTCGAGGACTTCCCGGGCGAGTCCGAGGTGGTGCTCGAGGTCCAGACGAGCACCGGCCGGCGCCGCCTGCGCTTCGGCGACGGCTTCAGGGTCAACGGCCAGAACGCGGCCTTGAAGGCCGAGTTGCACAGCGTGCTCGGCGAGGCGGTGCTGCCGCCGGCGGTCGCGGCGCCGGCCTGACGCCGATCAGCGGCGCCGGTCGCGGGTGGGCTTGCGCTTGCGCGCCGGCTTGCGCTTGCCCGCCGGCTTGCGCTTGCGCGCGGGCCGGCGCGCCGCGAGTCCCTCCTCGCGCATCTTGAACGCGTCGTCCATGTCGACGCGGTCGACCGCCTTGCCCTCGTGGCCGGGCCCTTCAAGCACGCACGGCAGGCCCTCGAAGCGAGGCTCGGACAGGAACGCGGCGATGCCGGCGCGGCCGATCTCGCCATCGCCGAGATTGATGTGGCGGTCTCGGTTCGACCCCAGCGGGGTCGCCGAGTCGTTGACGTGCAGCGAGCCGAGCCGGCCGAGCCCCACGATCGAGTCGAAGTCGTCGAGCACCGCCGACAGCCCGTCCGCCGTGCGCACGTCGAAGCCGGACGCCAGCATGTGGCACGAGTCGAGGCAGACGCCGAGCCGCTTGCCGCCGCCCGCGAGCTCGATCAGCCGCGCGAGCTCCTCGAACGAGCGCCCGAGCGTGCCGCCCGCGCCGGCCGTGTTCTCGAGATGCAGGGGGCAGTCCTCGGACTCGGCGAGCGCCTCCGCGATCACGGCGCCGGCCCGCTCGATCGCCGCGTCGACAGCCCCGCCGTTCTTCAGCGCCGAGCCGGGATGCAACACGACCGCGACCGCGCCGAGCGCCGCCCCCGCGCGCAGCGACGTCGTGAGCGAGGCGAGCGTCTTCGCGCGGAAATCGGCGTCCTCGGACGCCGGGTTGAGCAAGTAGACCGCGTGGATCAGCAGCGCGTCGACGTCGGACTCCTCGATCGCCGCGTGGAAGTCGGCGACCTCCTCGGGCGAGTACTCGCGCGGCTTCCACTGGCGCGGGTTCTGGTTGAAGATCTGGATCGAGCGCGCGCCGCGCTCGACCCCGCGTTCGACGGCCTTGGCCGGCCCGCCGGAGGGGGAGACGTGGGCACCGATCAGCATCGCGGACGGGCGGTTCTAGCATGCTGCCCCGACCATGCGCGTCCGCTTCGCACCCTCGCCGACCGGCGCCCTGCACATCGGCGGGGCGCGCACGGCGCTCTACAACTGGTTGCTGGCGCGCGGCGGGGGCGGCGAGATGGTGCTCCGGATCGAGGACACCGACCGCGAGCGCTCGACGCCGGAGAACGTCGAGCAGATCTTCGACGCGCTGCGCTGGCTCGAGCTCGACTGGGACGGGGAGCCGGTCTTTCAGTCGCAGCGCGCCGGGCGCCATGCCGAGGTCGTCGAGCAGCTGCTCGCGGACGGACACGCCTACCGCTCGACGGCCGGCCCCGAGGAGGTCAAGGCGTTCAAGGAGGCGCACGGCAACCGCGGCTTCCGCGGCGAGGACGAGGGCACCGGCGCCGTGCGGCTGCGTGCGCCCGACGAGGGCTTCACGACGGTCATCGATGTGATCCGCGGCGAGACGCAGTTCGAGAACGCGCTCCAGGACGACCTCGTGATCGCGCGCGCCGACGGGACGCCGGTCTATCACCTGGCGGTCGTCGTCGACGATCACGACGCCGGCATCACGCACGTCGTGCGCGGCGCCGATCACTACTCCAACACGCCCAAGCACGTGCTGATCCAGCACGCGATGGGCGCCGCGACGCCGGTCTACGCCCACCTGCCGCTGCTGCACGGGCCCGACGGCAAGAAGCTCTCCAAGCGCCACGGCGCCGCCTCGGTGCAGGACCTGCGCGACCGCGGCTACCTCCCGGAGGCGGTCCGCAACTACCTGGCCCTGCTCGGCTGGGGCTACGACGACGAGACCACGTTCTTCGCGACCGAGCAGCTGATCCGCGTGTTCTCGCTCGAGCGCGTGTCCAGGAATCCCGCGGTGTTCGACGAGCAGAAGCTGCGCTGGATGAACGGCCGCTACCTGCGTGAGCTGGCGGTCGACGATCTGACCGCGCGGCTGGAGGAGCTCACGGGGCGCAGCGGGCTGCGCGACGCGGTGGCCGTCACGCAGGACAAGATCTCGACGCTCGACGAGTTCTGGCCGCTGGCGCGCGCGTTCTTCGACGAGCCGGCCGACGACCCGGCCGCGCGCGAGAAGTTCCTCGACTCCGATCAGGGCGCCCGGGCGCTGTCGGTGGCGCGCTCGGCGCTCGCGGAGGTGCCCGCGCCGTGGAGCACCGAGGCCGTCGAGACCGCCCTGCGCGAGGCCGTCGATCGCTGCGGGATGAAGGCCAAGCAGGTCTTCCAGCCGCTGCGCGTCGCGCTCACCGGGACGACCGTCTCGCCCGGGATCTTCGAGACCGTCGCGCTGATCGGCCGCGACACGGCGCTCGAGCGGATCGACCGCGCGCTCGACGGGCGCGCCGCGGCTTGATAAGACCCGAGTCCGAGGGGCCCCCGCTCAACCGTTCGTCCACCGTTGCCGATATCCGCGAAGGGCGGCTCGGCGTTAGTCCAAGCACCTCCAGAAACGCCCGTTAGTGACCGATGATGAGTTCATGACGCCGTCCCTGCCTGCCGCAAAGCCCCCGGCACGGCGCCGCTCCACGGGGGCGCGCCCCGGCGAGCCGTACTCCCTCGTCGGACCGCCGCGCAACGAGGGCCACGGCAAGCGCCTGACGGCGGCGTTCGAGGCGCTCGAGCTGTTCCCCGCGCTGGCGGAGTCGCGCAACCGCGTGCTCGCGCTGGTCGCCGAGGAGCGGCCCTCGACGGGCGACGTCGTGCAGGCGATCGAGTCGGACGTCGCACTGGCGATCGCCGTGCTGCGACTCGCCAACAACGCCGAGGGCGTCCGCCGCGGCCAGGTCGAGAGCATCGTCACGGCCGTCGAGCTCCTGTCTCCCGAGGCGGTCCAGGGCCTGGTCTCGAGCACCGAGACGTTCGAGTTCTTCGAGCGCGGGAAGACCTGGGACGCGGCGCCCGAGCGGTTCCGGCTGCACGCGGTGTCCGTGCAGCGCGCCGCCGACCGGCTCGCCGCCGCCGCCGGCTACGCGTATCGCGACCGGCTGCTCGTGACGGCGCTCCTGCACGACGTCGGCAAGCTCGTGCTGATGCACGCCTACCCGGGCTATCCGAAGCAGGTCCACGGCCCGGCGCGCACGCCGGAGGAGCGGCTGCACTACGAGCGCCGCGAGCTCGGCGTCGACCACGCGCTGGTCGGCGGGGTGCTCGCCCGGCGCTGGAACCTGCCGCGCGCTGTCGCGTCGGCGATCGAGCGTCACCACGCCGATGACGCGCAGGGCGACGCCGCGTTCGTGCGCCTCGCCGACATGCTGGCGCACTACTCGCTCGGCATGCCGGTCTCGTCTACCGAGCTGCTGCGCGCCGCCCGCGCCGTCGGCTTCGGGCCGAGCGAGCTGCGCACCGTGCTCTACGACCTGCCGTACCCGAGCAACGCGCGCCCGCGCGCGGTCGAGCCGTGCCCGCTCTCCGCGCGCGAGCTCGAGGTCCTCAAGCGCCTGGCCCAGGGCATGGTCTACAAGCAGATCGCGCACGAGCTCTCGCTCTCCACGAGCACGGTCCGCACGCACCTGCACAACATCTACGGCAAGCTCGGCGCGGTCGACCGCGCCCAGGCCGTGCTGTACGCCACCGAGCGCGGCTGGCTCTAAGCCTCGGTTCCGGGCCGCCACCTGGCGCGCAGCACGACCGCCAGCGCCACGCCGGCGGCATCGATCGCGACGTCCACCGGCGAGCCGTGACGCCCCTCCACGAACGACTGGTGGTACTCGTCGCTGACCGCGTAGGCGAGCGTGATGCCGGCCGCCGCCAGCGGGCTGCGGTATCCGAGCGCGCGGTGCCAGAGGAACCACAGCAGCCCGTACGAGGCCACGTGGGCGGCCTTGCGCAGGATCGTGTCCCACACGCCCAGGCCGGTGCCGAGGTCCGGCTGGGCCGAGAGGAAGAAGATCGCGCCCATCAGGGCGAGCGGAGGGCCGAACGCCGAGACCAGCCGCATCGGCCGGTGATGCTGGCAGGATGGGTGGGCGATGCTCTCGATCACGACCAAGTCGCCCTACGCGCTGCGCGCGCTGGCGGAGCTCGCGCGCATGGGCGCGGAGGCGCCGGTGCCGATCGGAGAGCTGGCCCGCCGCCGCGATATCCCGGTCCAGTTCCTCGAGCAGCTGTTCGCCGTGCTGCGCCGCGCGGGCGTGCTGCGCTCGCAGCGTGGCGTGAAAGGCGGCTACTCGTTCGCGCGCGAGCCGTCGGAGATCACGGTGCTGGAGCTGGTCGAGCTGCTCGACGGACCGCTCGGGAGCGACGCGACGGGCATCTTCGGTGACGCCGCCGCCGCGGCCCGCGAGGTCCTGGGGGCGACGACGATCGCCGACGTGGTCGAGCGCGAGAACCGCGAGGCCGGCGCGGCGATGTACTACATCTGAGCGCGGCGCGCCCGGCCGGCCCCAATAGGCTGTAGCGCCCGATGGGCGCCATTCCGGTCAACATCGCCGACCACGTCGGCGCAACACCGATGGTGCAGCTCACGCGGCTGCTGCCCGAGGCCCAGCTCTTCGCCAAGCTCGAGATGTTCAACCCCGGCGGCTCGGTCAAGGACCGCATCGGCGTCGCGATGATCGAGGCCGCCGAGGCCGAGGGGATCATCGAGCCCGGCCGCACCACTATCGTCGAGGCGACGAGCGGCAACACGGGAATCGCGCTCGCGTTCGTGTGCGCCGCCAAGGGATACGACCTGATCCTCACGCTCCCGCAGGGGATGAGCCGCGAGCGCGAGGGCCTGCTGCGGCTCTACGGCGCGCAGGTGCAGGTGACGGAGTCGCTGGGCGGGATGAACGAGGCGGTCGCGGCCGCACAGGCGCTCGCGAACTACGAGGACCACTGGCTGCCCGACCAGTTCTCCAACCCCGCGAACCCGGAGGCGCACTACCGCGCGACCGGTCCGGAGATCTGGGAGGCGATGCGGGGGCGCGTCGACTGCTTCGTCGTCGGCGTCGGCACCGGCGGGACCCTGACCGGCGCGGGCGGCTTTCTCAAGGAGCGCAACCCGGGCTGCCGGATCGTCGCGGTCGAGCCGGCCTCGTCGCCGGTGCTGTCGGGCGGCAGCCCCGGCCCGCACAAGATCCAGGGGATCGGGGCCGGCTTCGTGCCGCCGGTGCTCGACCGCAGCCTCGTCGACGAGACGATGGCGGTCGACGACGAGGACGCGCTCGAGACGGCGCGGCTGGTCGCGCGCAAGGAGGGTGTGCTCGCCGGGATCTCCTGCGGGGCGGCGCTGTGGGCGGCGCTCGAGGTCGCCCGCCGCGACGGCAGCGAGCAGCGGATCGCGGTCGTGCTGCCCGACTCCGGCGAGCGCTACGTCTCGACGCCGTTCTTCGCCCCCGAGCCCGCGCCCGCCGGCGGTCGCGCGTGAGCTTGCGCCTCAGCGACGCCGCGGCGCTCGCGCCCTGGGACCGCCCGTTCCACGGCACGCTCGAGAAACTGGTCGTCGAGAGCGATCTGCTCGCCGGCAACCCGCTCGGCGACCCCGCCCACCGGCCGCTGTGGGTGTACCTGCCGCCGGGCGTCGAACGCGACCACCCCAAGCCGCTCCCGTCCGTCTACGTCATCCAGGGCTACACCGGCCAGCTCGACATGTGGGCCAACCGCGTCGCGTTCGAACCGACGTTCCTCGAGCGCCTCGACCACCTGTTCGCGATGGGCGACTGCCCCGACGCGGTCGTCGTGATGGTCGACGCGTGGACCTCCTACGGCGGCTCGCAGTTCATCGACTCGAGCTCCACCGGGCCTTACATGTCATACCTGTGCGACGAGGTGGTGGAGTTCGTCGACGAGCGCTATCCGACGCTCGCGCACCGCGACCACCGCGGCCTGACCGGCAAGTCCTCCGGCGGGTACGGCGCGATGGTCGTGCCGATGCTGCGCCCGGACGCCTTCGGGGCGCTCGCGTCGCACGCCGGCGACGCGCTGTTCGAGGCCTGCTACGCGCGCGACTTCCCGAAGGCGGCGCGGCAGCTGCGCGACCAGTTCGACGGATCCTACGAGCGCTTCTTCGAGCGGCTCGCCGCCGCCGACCACTTCGAGTTCGACCGCTTCGCCGCGCCGCTCGAGGCGTACGGCTGTGCCGCGTGCTACTCGCCCGACCCGGCCGCGCCCGGCAAGGCGCTGCTGCCGTTCGAGGTCGAGACCGGCCGCCGCATCGACGACGTCTGGCAGCAGTGGCTCGAGTGGGACCCGGTGCGGCTGGCGCCCGCCCACGCCGACGCGCTGCGCTCGATGAAGCGGATCTACCTCGACGCGGGCAAGTCCGACGAGTACTTCCTCGACCTCGGCGCCACGGCGTTCGCGCGCGAGGTGGAGAAGACCGGGGCGACGTGCACGCTCGAGCTGTTCGACGGCGCGCACGGTGGGCTGACCTACCGCTACCCGGGCGCGATCCGCGAGCTCGTGATCGCGCTCTCCCCGTAGCACCACGCCGCTGCGGCGGGCCACGGGCCGAAGCCGGCGTCGGGGTTGACGTGCCCGGCGCCGTCGAGCACCTCGACCTCGATCCCGAGCGGCGCGCCGTAGAGGACCGCGGCGCCCTCGGGGCAGTACGGGTCGTCGGGAGCGCAGACGAGCCGCGTGCTCGCGGCCGCCGCGGCGACGCTCGCCGGGTCGAGCGAGACGGGGAAGAACGACCGGATCGACGGCGGCGCGCCGGCCACCGACGGCGGTGCGACGAGCAGCACACGCGCCGCTCGCGCCCCCGGCGTTACCGGCTCGCGACAATGGTGCAGCCAGAGGATGCAGGCGAGCGAGTGGGCGAGCACGGTGAGCTCCCCGTGCAGCGCGCGCAGCTGCTGGGCGAGCGCCTCGCGCCAGGCCGGCAGCCGAGGCTCATACGGGTCGGGCAGGTCGGGGTAGGCGACGGTCTCCCCGCTTGCGCGCAGCCGCTCCGCGAGCCAGCTCTGCCAGTGCTCCGGCCCCGAGCCCGCGTAGCCGTGGAGGATCAGGAAGGAGCGCGTCAAGCGGCCGCTACGGTACCGCTGATGCCCGCGCGCACGCTCGACATCACCGCGCTGACGTGCCCGATGACGTGGGTACGGACGAAGCTCGAGCTCGAACGGATGGCGGGCGGCGAGGCGCTCGAGGTGCGCTGCAGTCCGGGGGAGGCGCTCGAGCAGGTCCCGCGCTCGGCGCGCGAGGCCGGGCACGCGGTCACCGTCGAGGGGACGACGATAAGGATCGTGCGGGCTTGAGCGAGAACAGCCGCCGGGGCTTCTTCCGCGAGCTCGCGTCCGTCGTCGCCTCGGCGCGCGCGACGGCGGAGCCGACCGCGCCGCCGCCACCGCCGCCAGACTTCACGGACGCCGAGATCGAGCGCTACTCGCGCCAGCTCGTGCTGCCCGAGTGGGGCGCGGCCGCGCAGCTCGCGGTCAGCGAGGCGAGCGTGATCGTGATCGGCGCGGGCGCGCTCGGCGCCCCGGTGGCGCTCTACCTCGCGGGCGCCGGAGTCGGCCGGATCGGGATCGTCGACGACGACGCGGTCGAGCTCTCGAACCTGCACCGGCAGCTGCTCCACTTCACGCCCGACATCGGCGCGCCCAAGGCGGAGAGCGCGGCGGCCAAGCTGCGCTACCTCAACCCCGACGTCGTGGTCGAGCCGTACCGGATGCGCGTGGATGGCGGCAACGCCGCCGCGCTGATCGAGGGTCAGGACCTCGTAGTGGACTGCTCCGACTCGTTCGCGACCCGCTACGCGATCAACGCGGCCTGCTGCGCGGCGCGGATCCCGCTGGTCGAGGCCGGCGTGCTGGGGATGGCGGGTCTCGTCATGAGCATCAAGCCGGGCCGCACCGCGTGCTACCGCTGCGCGTTCCCGGTCGAGCCGGTCGACGCGCCGCGCTGCGCCGACGCGGGCGTCCTCGGCCCGGCCGCGGGCGTGATCGGGTCGCTGCAGGCGCTCGAGGCGCTGAAGCTGCTGACCGGCGTCGCGCCCACGATCGCGGACGGTTTTCTCCAGGTCGACCTGGCCACCGCCGAGTTCCTGCGCGTGCGGGCGTCGCGGCGATCCGATTGCTCCGATTGCGGCGCCCTGCGCTGAGCGTGCCGGGGCGGATGAGGCGCGAAGCTAATCTTTCGCGAGTGTTGGGAATCGGGAGCCTACGTCGCGTCGCCGGCGAGCTGCGCCGCGACGTCGCCGCCGCCCACGCCCGCGATCCCGCCGCGCGCGGTGTCTCCTCGCTGGAGATCCTCGCCGCCTGGCCCGGCGTCCAGGCGCTGCTGGCGCACCGCGTCGCGCACGCGCTACAGGATCACGGCATTCCCCTTGCCCCGCGCATGCTCGCGCTCTTCTCGCGCTCGTTCACCAATATCGAGATCCATCCCCGCGCGGATATCGGCGACGGCCTCTTCATCGATCACGGCACCGGCGTCGTGATCGGCGAGACCGCGGAGGTCGGGGACAACGTCACGATCTACCAGGGCGTGACGCTCGGCGGCACGGGCTTCGCCACCGGCAAGCGCCATCCGACCGTCGAGGACAACGTCACGATCGGATCGGGGGCGAAGCTGCTCGGCCCGATCACGATCGGGCACGGCTCGAAGATCGGGGCCAACTCGGTGGTGATCCACGACGTGCCGCCGAACTCGACCGTGGTCGGCGTGCCGGGGCATCCGGTGCGCGTCGAGGGCAAGCGCCCGGAGGGACCCGACGCCGACTGGGCGCACCTGCCCGACCCGGTCGCCGACGCGGTCAAGCTGCTCTCCGCCCGCGTCGCGGAGTTGGAGCGGCGCCTCGCCGAGTCCGATGGGGACCCCGCGCCCGCCGACGTTGTCCCGCTCCGCAACCGGCGCGGGCCGGACCCCGCGGGAGGCTGAGCCGATGCGCTGCGAGCACTCGGTGGCGGTCGACAAGCTGCCGGCGGAGGTCTTTCCGTGGCTGCTCGACGCCGACAAGGTGCCGCGCTGGATGACCGGCCTACTGGTCTACGAGCCGCTCGACCCGCCGCCGTTGCGGATCGGCTCTCGGATCCGCCAGGAGCTGATCGTCAGCGGCCATCAGCTGCGGTTCGAGATGCGCGTCGCCGAACTCGACGCGCCGCGCCAGGCCGTGCTGCGCTTCGAGGGGTCCGGCTTCAAGGCGGCGAACGAGTACGCCGTCGCCCATCTGGGCTCGGAATCGCGTGTGACATGGGTGATCGCCGGCGACGCGACCTCGTTCAAGGCGAAGCTGCTGGTCCCGATGGTCCAGGCCAAGCTGCAGGAGAAGCTCGAGACCGACCTCGGGCGATTGCGGACGCTCCTCGCCGGGGAGACTGCTGCGGCGTGATGCGCCGCGCGCTGCTGCTGATCCCGCTGCTGTTGCTGCTGCTCGTGCCGGCACAGGCGCGCGCGGGCGAGCTGATCGACCGGGCGATCGCGGGACTGGAGTCCGACAACGTCTACGTCGACCCGGACGCCGATCCATCGCTCACCGCCGCGCAGGCCGAGGCGCTGCGCGAGCGGATCGTCTCCGAGCGCGCCGGGCCGATGTACGTGGTGATCGCCGCGCCCGGCATCGCGCGCGAGGCCGGCGGCGACCCGGCCGCGGCGCTCGGGGAGATCGCGGAGGGGAACGGCCGCCCCGGCACGTACGTGATCGTCACAGGGCGGACGATCCGCGCGCTCTCGAGCCTGCTCGACCGCGGCGAGGCGGGCGAGCTGGCGACGGAGGCGATCGAGGCCGGCGGCGACGACCTGAACGCGATCCTGCTCGACCTCACCGAGCGCGTCGGCGACGCGCGCACCGGCGAGGGGAGCGGCGACGAGGGCGGCGCCACCGGCGGGCTGATCCTGCTCGGGCTGCTCGGCGCGGGCGGCGCCGCGCTGCTGGTCGGCGGGCGCAGGCGCCGGGCGCGCGCGGCGGCGGAGTTCGAGGAGGCCAAGCGCAACGCGCGCGACGACCTCGTGGCGCTCGGCGACGACATCCGCGCGCTCGACATCGACGTCCAGATGCCGGGTGTCGATCCGCAGGCGAAGGCCGACTACGACCACGCCGTCGCGCGCTACACGGAGGCCGAGGAGCTGTGGGAGCGGGCGCGGCGGCCCGAGGACCTCGCGCCGGTCGCCTCCGCGCTCGAGGAGGGGCGCTGGGCGATGGCGTCGGCGAAGGCCCGCTTCAACGGCGAGACGCCGCCGGAGCGGCGCCCGCCGTGCTTCTTCGACCCGCGCCACGGCCCGTCCTCGCGTGACGTGCTCTGGTCGCCGCCCTACGGCCAGCCGCGCGAGGTGCCCGCCTGCGAGGCGGACGCACAGCGGGTCGAGCACGGCGACGAGCCGCGCGCCCGGGAGGTCGAGTGGGGCGGGCAGCGCGTGCCGTACTGGAACGCCGGCCCGGCCTACGCGCCGTTCGCCGGCGGCTTCTTCGGCGGCTTCGGCGGCGGGCTACTGCCGGGGCTCCTGATCGGCTCGCTGCTCGGCGGAGCCATGACGCCGACCGTCGCGTACGGCGATCAG
>Ga0081538_10002860_pt1 | contig 16511 bp, 24 predicted proteins | sample TabmetS5T2R1_FD_71022 | JGI IMG/M metagenome (GOLD analysis project Ga0081538, IMG submission 71022) | Tabebuia heterophylla rhizosphere microbial communities from the University of Puerto Rico - S5T2R1 | ecosystem: Host-associated > Plants > Roots > Rhizosphere ... | reverse complement strand
CGTAGGCGCCGAATCGGCGAGGGATCCCGACGCGGGGGAACATGGAGAAGATCGGCGTGCGTACCGACGCGAACCCGGAGTCGTCGGCGCGCCAGTACGGCGAGTTGGCCGACAACGCCAGCAGCACGGGCAGGTCGCTGCGCAAACCTCCAAGAGCGCGTACTGCGGCGTGTTCGTCGGGCACCGCCACGTGGACGTGCTGGGCCATCGTCGGCTCACGGCGGGCCAGCACTCGCGTCGTCGCCGCGATCTCCGCGTAGCGAGGCGCCGACGAGACAGCGACATCGGAATCGGTGGCCAGCGGATGAGTGCCGGCCGCGGCCGCGCGCAGCCCGAGCCGGTTGCCTAGAACGTCATCGAGCGATCGACGCAGCCGCGCCAGTTCCGCCGCCGCGCCCGCGACAGTTGGGTGCGCGGCGGTCTTGAGCTCGACGACGCAGGCATGGGTCTCGGCCGACGCGTGCGAGGCGACCTCCGGCGGCAGCGCCGCGAGCACATCGTCGATCCGGTTTGCCAATGACCAGGTAAGCGGCTCGAGCAGCATCACCTCCTCTTCGACGCCAACCGTCCACGGGCGCTCGGCCGCGGTCGCGCTCCAGCGCGCCCAGCCCGGAACCGCTGGCCCGGTCGGGCGCTCACGCATCACACGCGCCCACGACGTTCGGCGCGACGACGACAACAGACCGGACACAGAACGGTCGCTGCCCGAGCACACCGCCGCGGCGCGCCGCCCTCGGTAGTCTCGAACTCTCGTTCTCGAGCACGAGCGTCCCGGGCCGGTCGCAGCGCGCGGTCGCCGTCACCTCGCCCGCGGGCGCCAACAGCCACCGTCCGTGCTGCTCGTCCGCGAGCAAAACGGAAAAAAACGACGCGGAATCAAAGAGCGGAAGGCACAGCCAGTCGATCGCTCCGTTGCGACCCACCAAAGCGGCCGACTCCAGGTCCCCGATCAAGCCGTACTCCTCAAGCAGCACCACGATCTCCTCCCTTCCGACGGACTCGCGCGGTTACATCAAGACCCTCTCCGCCGCAGCCAAGGCAGACGCCAAGAGGGCACAAACGAACGACCAAGTGACCCTGCGCCCCGTCCACTCCATACGGCCCGGCGGTCGCACGCCACCACCACTGCGTCAATCCAGCCCACACGTGCGCAACCTGACAGGTCCAGGACTTCATCGAAAGGGTGCTTACTTGTGTCTTCGGCAACGAGCACACACAGCCGCCGCGCGCATGCGACACCGACCTCTTCGACGAGATGGACGGCCTGGCCCCCGACCTCGACCTGGCGCTACTGCCGGTGAGGGGCTGGGGCCGGCGGCTCCCGCCCGGCCACCTCGATCCAGAGAAGGCCGCGCGGGCCGCTGATCTCCTGGGACCCCGCTGTGCCGTGCCCATCCACTGGGGCACGTTGGCCGGTCCCGGCATCGCGAAGGACGATCCGGAGGCGCCCGCCCGCGAGTTTGCGCGGCTGGCCAGGGTCGAGGTGCGAATCCTACATTCGGGCGAGAGCCTCGAGCTGTAGCTAAAGCACTATTGCCGCGGTACCGAGTTAATCCGGTATGGCTTCCGGGCACCTTGCGCCTATGACCTTTCAATCGCTGCCCAACACAAGCCAGGCGCTGCTGACCTGTGCGGTGGCGGCTGCCGCCGCGCTCGGGTGCGCCGGCTTGTTCGCTGCGGCGGCTCTTGCCCCCGCCCCGCCGGCGGCGCTGCCGCTGATCATCCTCGTGTGCATCGGCTGCCCGGTGCTCGCGTCCTGGGAGCTGCCGGTGGCGCTGAGCGCCCTGCGCATGCGGCCGCTCGGCCACGGTGACCTGTCAGAGCTCCGTCAGGGACTGAACGAGCTACCTGAGACCGAGCACCCGCTCGGCTACTAGGTCATGGCACGACAAGGCGCGCCACGGCCGACGGGCCGCAGCGCGCCTCGAAGGGCGGACTATGCTAAGCCGCCCTCGCGATCTTCCCGCCGTAAGCGGCGAGGCCGAAGATGGCGAGGATGTCCATCGCCAGAATCGATATCGCCAGGAACGGAGCGCCGGGAAGGAACAGCATCTGGGCGACGGCACTGAGCGCGAGTACGCCGACGCCGGTCCAGCGTGCGAACTGGTTCCTCGCGAAGACGCCGAACCCGACGAGAAGCTGGGCGACGCCGATGCACAGCAAGATCCAACCCCAGGTGTTGAGGTCGGAGAACACGAATTCGGCGTCGCCCACGTAGAAGTTCGCGTCGTCGATCGCCGCGATCCCGTAGATGCAGTTCAGCGTGCCGAGGACCAACAGCAGCACGCCGGCGAAGACGACCCAGCCGAAGCCGGTGTCGTCCTCGTAACGCTCGCCGACGGCGCCAGGTGCCTGGCCCTCGCCGGCTGCTCGAACGCTCATGGCGTCACCTCCAGACGAGTGGTTCTCGCGGTATCCCGCGGCTTCCGCCGACGCTGACAGCCAAGTCATCATCGGGCAAGGGTGCGTGCTGGCGTATCCGGGGTGGTGTGGGCGCTTCAGGCTGCTTCCGCCGCCGTTGCCTTTGGCGTGGCCGTCCGACCGGTGGTGTCGGACTCAGCCGCAGCCAGGGGCGCGCCGGCCAGGTCGCCCCGCAAACCACAGCGCAATCAGCGAGAAGGCCGCCGTCACGAGGATCGCCGTCTTCAACGCCTCGATCTGCGCATCGCTGTAGCCGTCGACCACGTCCTCGGTCTGACTGGGAGACAGCCCGACCTTCATGGCCGCCGCTTCCGCCTGCGACTTGGAGGCCATCGGCACCCCCTGCTGGTCCCGTCGACGATCTGGTCCTGGACTTTGCAGGGATGGACGAGTCGGCGCGGATCCGGTTGTTGAAGCCGGAGGTAGGCCCGGCCGGGAGGACGGCGCCGATCAGCGCGTGCCCGAGCGACGAGCCGGGGCTCTGGGCCGAGCCCTGGAGGCCTCCGGCCTCGCTGCTCCGTGACTCGTCGATCGAGGACATTACGACGTTACCCAGCTGCGACATGACGAGCCGATCCCGGCTCGCGTTCTGCAACGAGTCAACGGCTCCTTGCTGGACGGTTATGACGGAGGGCCGGTCGGGCATCATGATCACACGCTGAGGCCATCTGACCAGGGAGGGGTTCCATGACGCCACAAGAAAAGAGGTTAGAAGCGCCGGTCCTCGCTGCCTTCTCGCCTCAGACCGCGGCAAAAGAGCCGCTTGAGTTTGGCCTGGCGGCCAGTGAGCGCACAGGCGCGCCGCTCATCATCGTGGCGGTTCACCACGGCGGGCCTGTCGTGACTGCGCTTGGCGCCGATGTCGAGGAGGGTGATGAGAAGCGGACGCTCGAGCACCTGCGTCTCGGGCTGCAGCGGCGCGGGCTGCGAGATGTCGAGGTCAAGGTGGTGCAGGCCCGTACCGTCGCAGGTGGCCTGACCCGGGCTGTCGACGAACTCAAGCCGGAGCTCGTCGTGCTCGGGTCCGCGCACCGGGGCAGGCTCGGATCGGTGCTGCTTGGCAGCACGGCCGAGCAGATCATCCACGAGAGCGGTTCCCCGGTGGCCGTGGTTCCCGGCGGCTACGAGCGTCCGGAGGGCGGCGTGTCGGTCGTCGGTGCGGCGTTCGCGCCCACCGAGGAGGGCGCCGAGACGCTGCGTGCGGCGGCAGGACTGGCGCGCGCACTGGGCGTGCGACTGCGCGCGATCTCCGTGCTCGACCAAGCGGACGCCGACGCGCAGGAGGACACGCAGGCCCGGGCCCGGGATGCGCTCGGCGAACTGGCCGAGGGCATCGAACTGGACACTGACATCCGGACCGGCGATCCAGCCGACGGCCTGGCCGCCGCGTCACAGGAGGTTGACCTGCTCGTGATGGGCTCGAGCGGGCGTGGGTCACGGCGCGCCGCGCTGCTGGGCAGCGCGTCCCGGGAGGTTGCCGGGCGGGCCGCCTGCCCCGTCCTGATTCTGCGGCGCGGTGCCAAGGAGGCAACCGACGCCCTCATCGCGAACGTCGAGCCGCCCACGGCCGGCTGAAGTCCGCCCGGGGTCAGATGGACGCCCGGCAGCGCCTCCTCGATCAGCTCGTCGTGGTGCCCCGGCGAGCCGGCTGGCCTTGCCAACAGGGACCCTGGCTGGACCGGCGGACCGGACTTTTCTGACCTCGCTCTCGACGAGCTCGAGCAACGGGCAAGAGACGTGCTCGCGCATGGAATCGCGGAGCTCTCGGATGCGCAGGAGCTGCTTTGGGCGAGCGACCGGTACGCGCTGCTCGTGGTCCTGCAGGCGATGGACGCGGCCGGCAAGGACTCGGCGATCGAGCACGTGATGTCAGGCGTCAACCCGCAGGGCGTGCAGGTGTTCTCGTTCAAGGAGCCGTCATCTGAGGAGCTCGACCACGACTTCCTGTGGCGCATCTCGAAAGCGCTGCCCGAGCGTGGCCGCATCGGCATCTTCAACCGGTCGCACTACGAGGAAGTGGTTGCGCTGAAGGTGCACCCCGAGTGGCTCGAGGCGCAGCGCCTCCCGCAGGGCGAGCGAGGCAAGCGGTTCTGGCAGGAGCGCTACGAGGACATCAATTCTTTTGAGCGCCATCTCGACCGGAACGGGACGAAGATCGTGAAGTTCTTCCTCCACATCTCGAAAGAGGTCCAGAGGCAGCGCTTCATCGCGCGCCTCGACAGACCGGGCAGGGAGTGGACATTCAATGCGGCCTACGTCGCGGAGCGCGAGCGCTGGGACGCGTACATGAGCGCGTTCGAGGACGCGCTCACAGCCACGTCGACCCCGTGGGCCCCCTGGCACGCCATCCCCGCCGACCACAGGCCGCTGACTCAAGTCCTCGTGGCGTCGGTGATCGTCGAGAAGCTCAGGTCGCTGGACCTGCGCTGGCCGGAGGTCTCGGCCGCGGACCACGCCGCAAACCTCGAGGCGCGGAAGGAGCTCGAGGCCGAGACCGGCTAGCGCTAGCGCACGCCCGTACGATCACGGGGGGCGCCCTCGGCGGCTCCTCGATCTCCTCGATCGTCGGGACCTTGAACCCGATGTAGCCGGAGAGAACGTCGAGAACGGGGCTTAGGAGGTTGAAGAAGCTGTAGGGGAGATACGAGGCCGTCTCAACTCCCAGGACGCCCGACATGTACGCGCCGCAGGTGTTCCACGGCACAAGCGGTGACGTCACGGTCCCGGAGTCTTCGACCGCGCGGCTGAGCACTTGTGGCGCGAGTTCTCTCCGGCGGAACTCGTCGCGGAACATCCGGGCGGGAAGGACGTCGGCGACGTACTGGTCACCGGCGGTCACGTTCAGGCCGATCGCGCTCGAGTTCACGGCGAGGATAAGGCTCCCCCGGGACTGCGCTCTGGTCACGACGGGACGCAGGAGTCGGTCGAGGAAGCCCGCGTGCTCCAAGATTGCCGCGAAAGCCATCGCGGCCAGCACGAGCCAGACGTTGTCAGGAGGCTCGCCATCCCGCCTCGGGAGAAGAGCTCGTCGACGGGCTCGATGCCGCTGTCGCTCACGAAGCCGGTCGCCATCGCGGCATAGATGGCATGAACCGCCGTCGACAGCGTCCCCTTGGACGGATCGTCGACAAAGGCTTCGACGGCCGTCCACTGCGTGAAGCACGCGAGGATCGCTGCGAAGAGCGCCGCCCCCAGGATCGCTAGGAACGGCGGGACCTTCTTGACCGTGAAGACCACGAGGAGGGCAGCGGAAGCAGATTGACGAGCGAGATATGGAAAGCGCTCTCCACAGCGTCGAGCGCGGCGTCGGTGCTGATCTCGCCGCTCGCGTCCACCCCCAGGGATGATCGGGTACATGCTCGAGCAGGAGCTCGGCAACGAGCTCCCATTCGAGCGGCACGTGGCAACCCTTCTGACGATGATCGAGGTTGACGAGCACGACCCGGCCTTCGACCACTCGACCAAACCGATCGGCCCGCTCTACGACACGGCCGAAGCCGCGCGGCTCGAGTAGGAAAAGTGCTGGGCGTTCATGGCCGACGGGGGCAGCATGCGCCGCGCCGTGCCGTCGCCGGCACCCAAGCGGATCTTCGGCATCGACGTGATCTAGGCGCTGCTCGGGCAAGGCGTGGTCGTGATCTGCGCCGGTGGCGGGGGTATCCCAACCTCTTACAGCGACGAGCCGGCGGCCGCCGGCAGGCGGCTGCACGGCGTCGAGGCGGTGATCGACAAGGATCTCGCGAGCGCGCTTCTGGCCATCGAGATCGACGCAGACGCCCAGGCAATCGTCACCGACGTCGACGCGGTCTACCAGGACTGGGGAACGCCGGACCAGCGACCGATCCGCAACGCGACACCGGAAGTGCTCGCCGCCAGCGAGTTCGCCGAGGGATCTATGGCTCCGAAGGTTCGCGCCGCGTGCTGGTTCGTCGAGTGCACGGGCGGCTTCGCGGCCATCGGAGCGATCGACGACACACGGGCGCTGCTTCGCGGCGAGGCCGGCACCCGGGTAGCGGTCGACGCAGCTGACACTGAATCTGTCCGCGCGAGCTGACAGGGGAACCGAATGACGACCACCCAGGCGCCACCGACCACCGCGACCGAGGCTCCGACATGGCACGTGCTCACCCGCGAGGACGCCGTGCAACAGCTCGGAGTCGATCCAGGCCGGGGCCTGACGAGCGACGAGGCGGCCGAACGCCTCGCGCGCTACGGCCCCAACCGCTTCGCCGAGGCGAAGGCAGAGTCGCGCTGGCATGCCTTCCTGAGGCAGTACCAGGATCCGATGCAGATCGTCCAGGTGGCCGCCGGCGTGATCTCGATCTACCCGGTCAAGCAGCCGGGCACCGGGATCGTGATCCTGCTGCTCACAATGCTCAACGCTGCACTCGGCCCGAGCCAGGAGGGCAAGGCGGCGGCGGTGGCGGCGCTGTCGAAGATGATGATCGTCACGGCCCGCGTGCGGCGCGACGGGGCGCTCGCGCAGCTGCCGGCCGAGCAGCTCGTGCCCGGGGACCTCGTCGCGATCGAGGCCGGTGACGTCGTGCCCGCCGACGGGCGCGTGCTGGTGGCGGCCACGCTCGAGATTTGCCGAGGCCGCGCTGACCGGGGAGAGCGTGCCCGTCGGTAAGGGCGTCGAGCCCGTGGCGGCGGCTGACGCGCCGCTCGGCGATCGCTCCGACATGGTCTACATGAACACCAACGTCACCCGCGGCACCGGCGAGTTGGTCGTCACCGACACCGGCATGGCGACGGAGGTGGGGCACATCTCCCGCATGCTCGAGCGCCAGGAAGAGTCCAAGTCGCCGCTGACCAAGCAGCTTGGGAAGCTGACCAAGCAGCTCGTCACGATCGCCGGCCTGGCGCTCGTCGCCTCGCTCGTGATCAACATGGCGCGCGGGCAGAGCTTCACCGAGGTCTTCACCGTGGCGGTGGCCTTCGCGATCGCCGCGATCCCGACCGGGCTTCCCGCGGTCGTCACCACGATCCTCTCGCGCGGCACCCGCCTGCTCGCAGACGCGAACGCTATCGTCAAGAGGCTTCGCTCGACGGAGACGCTCGGCGCCACGTCCGCAATCTGCTCAGACAAGACCGGCACGCTCACTCTCAACCAGATGACGGCGGTCGAGCTGACCATCCCCGGCCGGCGCTACGCGATCTCGGGTACCGGCTATGCGACGGAGGGCCAGATCCAGCACACCTTCAGCGACCCGGAGATCCCGCTGGAGCAGTTCATGTTGCCGCTGGTGCTCGCCTGCGACGCCGTGGTCACGCCCGCCGGCGAGATGATCGGCGACCCGACCGAGGGCGCTCTGGTCGTGCTGGGGGCGAAGGGCGGTCTCGACATCGAGGCGACAAGGAGCGCTACCCGCGCGTCGCAGCTTCGCTTCGACACTGCCTAGAGCTCATGGCCACGTCCCACCGCATGACCGACGAGGCCGGCCGGGAGCTCGTCCGGTGCTTCATCAAGGGCGCGCCGGACCAACTGCTGGCGGGCTCCTCCAGCCACCTCGACCCGGAGTTGGTCACAGCCGCGGTCGACGAGGACTTCAAGGCGCGCTACCTCGCCGAGAACGAGCGTCTCGCCAAGAACGGCCTGCGAGTGATGGCCACCGCGCGCAAGGACTTCGATCCCGCCGGCTTCGACCCCCGATGCCGACCTGCTCGAGCTGATGGACGGGCTCACGCTGCTCGCGCTCGTCGGGATAGTCGACCCGCCGCGCCCCACGGCGAAGGCGGCGATCGCCACGGCGCACTCCGCCGGGATCCAGGTCAGGATGATCACCGGCGACCACGCCGTCACCGCGGAGGCGATCGCTAAGGACCTCGGCATCCAGGGCCGGGCGATCACCGTCGCCCAGTTCGCCGAGCTCGGCGAAGAAGAGGCGTTCCGTCAAATCGACGAGATCGGCGTGATCGCGCGCGTCACGCCCGAGCAGAAGGTGCGACTCGTCGACATCCTGAAAGCAAAGGGCACGTCGTCAGAATGACCGGGGATGGCGTCAACGACGCGCCGGCCCTAAAGCAGGCGGACATCGGCATCGCGATGGGTATCACCGGCACCGAGGTCTCAAAGGAGGCCGCGGCGATGATTCTCACCGACGACAACTTCGCGACGATCGTCAAGGCGGTCGAGCTCGGGCGCGGACTCTACGACAACCTCGTCAAGTACATCCGCTTCCAGATGGGCGTGCTGGCCGGCATGATCGCCACGTTCCTCGGCGCGAGCATCCTCAACATCGCGAGCGGGATTCCGTTCCTGCCGATGCAGACGCTGTGGGTCAACTTCACGACCCAGGTCTTCCAGGCGATCGGACTCGGCTATGGCGAACCCAGCGCGGGACTGATGGAACGCCGTCCGCGGAAGCCCGAGAGGCCGATTCTGGTCCGTGCCGACATCCACTGGTTCGTCGTCCGGGCCTCGTCATGGCGGCCGCCACCCTCGCCGTGATCGCGGGCGCCGAGAACGAGGAGGGCCAGGACCTCGGCCGCGCGATGGGGATGACCACGTTCGCCATCGCCAACCTCCTCTTCGCGTTCACGGCACGCGACGCGCTGCGGTCGGTGTTCAGGTCTCGACACCTTCAACGACCGTCGCTTCATCATCGCGTCGCTCGCATCGCCGCGGCGATCATCCTCGCCACCGAGCTGAGCTTCTTCCATCGGATCCTGGACTCGGTGGAGCTGACAGGCAACCAGTGGCTGATCTGCATCGGAGCGGCGTCGACCATCGTCGTGGTCTCGGAGATCTGGAAGTTCGGGCTGCGCCGCCGCGAGTCCGCCGCAGAGCGGGCGGAGGAGCACACGCAGCCGGACTCGACGGCGGGGGTCCGCGCCTGACCACCGCGCTTCCATCACCAGGCAGGCGGACTTCGCGCCCGCGATCCGTCGCCCCTGACGCCCGAGCAAGAAGGCTTGCGTGACCGCTGACGCCTCGGTGCCCTTCGGGGCCGAGCGGCGCCGCTACGTCGTCCGCCGCGAGGCGATGACTCGCGACGAGCTGTTCGCGCGCGGATGGGGTGAGACCGACCTGCACACGCGGCCGTGGCCGGCCGCAGTTCACGCGTACGTCATCGAGCCTGACGGCGCCGAAAGGCCCCTCGCCCATGTGGTTCACCACTCGCCCGACGGCCTCGAGTACGGCTACGGCGGCTCGGGCCCTGCCGATCTGGCGCGTTCGATTCTCATCGACTTCTTTGGCCTGCACCGTGCGCCGGACCGCCTGCCCATCTCCTACTACCAGGAGTTCAAACGGCAGTTCATCGCCACCGCTGACCGGAACGTGAAGTCGCTAGAGATCTCCGGCGCAGCGATTGCGTCGTGGGTGCGTGACCAGCGCGGACCGACACGCCGATGACGGTGGCATCAATTCGGCCCCACCGGCCACGGGCACTCGTTCCCAGCAGGAGCCCTCGGTAGCCGCGGAAGCAGGCGCTGCCTGGTCGACCCTTCACCGCCTGCGTCGGCCGATCGGTCGCAGCCGACCCGCGGCCGGCTGCAGGGCGATGGCGCTTCCGGATGAAGTCCAGGACGATGGCGAGCACACCGATGGCGAGGGTAGCGACGAAGGTTCCGGTGTCGTTGCACAGCGTGTCGACGGCGAAGAAGACGAGCACGATCGCCGAGACGGCGATCGCGGCGAGCGCGACCGCCGCGTTCGCGCAGGTGTCGGCGCGTCGTCGGTAGCCGGCGAGGGCGACGGAGACGAAGACCGCGAGCGCGCTGCCGACGGACGCAGTAGCCGACAGGTCGACCGAGGTTCGCGGAAGCTGTGCCGGCAGACGCGCCGATCGGCGAACACCCATCGCAACCGGGTTCTTTCAGGGCTTCCCGGTCTCCACGAGCAGCTCGCGCACGGCGGTCGCCGAGGACAGCGGCGCCCGCAGCCAGGTCGCCGGGCTTGCGGGCGCCGACGTCCTAGCACTGCTTCTGATCTCTGAACCGGCCTGGTGCACGACCTCCCGGAGTCGACTCTGGCGGCCATTGTGATCGTCGTCGTAGCGGGCTTCATCGACGTGCGCGCCGCCCGCCGGCTCCGCAGGTGGCGACGCTCCGAGTTCACCCTGGCGATCCTGACGTTCGCCGGCGTCGCGTTGCTGGGCGTGCTGTGGGGCGTGGGGATCGCCATCGCGCTCTCGCTGCTGAACTTCATCCGCCGGGCCTGGCACCCCCACGACGCGGTCCTCGGGCGGGTCGACAACCTGAAGGGCTAGTACGACACCGAGCGCTACCCAGACGTCCGCATCATCCCCGGACTGGTGCTGTACCGCTTCGACGCGCCGATCTTCTTCGCCAACGCCGACTATTTCCGCGAGCGCGTCCGGGCGCTAGCCCGGTCAGGCGACGCGATCTGAATCGTCGTGGCAGCTGAGCCGATAACCGACATCGACACAACCGCCGGCGAGACGCTCCGCCACCTCAAGGATGGACTTGCGAGCGCGAGCATCGACCTCGCCTTCGTGGAGCTCAAGGACCCCGTGCGCGCCTGCCTACGACGCTATGGCATCGAGGATGCGATCGGCCGTGACCGGTTCTTCCCGACCCTGGGCGTGGCCGTGGCGACCTACCTCGACGAGACGGAGGTCGAGTGGCTCGACTGGGAAGATCGCCCGCTCGGCCATCACGCCCGTCACGACGGCTGACGTCGCAGGGTGCGCCACAGGACAAGCCCGCCGGCGAGTAGCGCCAGCACGAGCAGCGGCCTGGACAGCGGCCGCAATCATGCAAGCAGGGCCGCGTCCTGAGACGCCGGCTCGGCATGGAAGTGGCACACGGCCTAGCGCAGGACGCTCCCGGACAGCCCGCCGACCACGCTCAAACGAGATAGTGAGCGGCCAAGGGCTGAGAGCTGCGCACACCCCTGCTCGGGCAGCCCGCGTCGGCGATGATCCTCTCGTGCGGCGCGCGACATGGACTTCGCAACTTGCGGCCGTTACGATCACCCCCCTCGCGGTCGCGCTCGACTTTGGAGGCGTCCCCGTAGGGGCTCTTGGCATCAATCCAAGGACTCCGTGACGATGCGTCGCACTCCTCCAGCAGCCCTAAGCCCAAGTCCTGCCGCGCTGCCGCAGGCTCCCTTTGACGCCGAGCAGGCTCAGCTCTTAGCACAGCGGCTTCACCGCGGCCAGCTCGAGCCGATCGGCACGCCGCTGATCGCGCATGTCAGGCGCGTCGCGCTGGCGTCGCCCGAGTTCGCCCGGCCTGTGGCATGGCTGCACGAGGTGCTCGAGTGGACCTCCGTGACAGAACAGAAGCTGCTCGCCATCGGCGTCTCCGACGACGAGCTGCGCGCGCTGCGACTGCTCAACCGCTCGGCCGCCCGCGGCTCACGGGACGGCTACCTCGCGCACATCGAGATGATCGCCCGCGCCCACGGTCCAGCCGGGAGGCTCGCCCGCAGCGTCAAGCTGGCAGACCTGCAGGACCGGCTGCGCCACGACCACCGCCAGGCAGACGGCTCGCGGCTGCCGTACGAGCAGGCGCTCGAACTGATCCTCGCCGCTCTTACGACGAGCACCCTCGAGTTGCCGAGGGCGGCGTACAACAGCAGAGCGCCTGGCGCGGCATAGAGGCCGACCACCGGTGGCGCCTGCGCGATGCTCGCGTAGGCGAGCGCCTGAGGAACGAGGAGCGCCCAGACCGTGAGACCCGCGATCAGATCGCCACCGAGCCACCGCCGCTCATAGCCGCAAGCGAAGCGAAGACCCACGGCCGCTCCCCGCCGCCGCTCCGTGGCGGGCTGCTCGGGGTCACGTGACGCGTGTCGGGCTCGCGTCCAGACGTGCGCGCGCGCTGTGCGCGAACCGCTCGACCAGCAGGCCGTGGCGGAGGCCACGATCGCTGACGGTGAGGGTGTCGCGGCCGAGCTTGGTCAGGATGCCGCGCACGATGCAGGCACCCGCGAGGATGACCGCGGCTCGGTTGGCCTGCAGTCCGACGATCTGCCGGCGCTCCTCGGCGTCACGCGTTCGGTAGACCTCGATCTGGCGGTCGATCTCGGCCCGGTCCAGGACGGTGCCCTGCACGACGTCGGGGTCGTAGACCGCGAGGCCATGCTTGACGGCGGCGAGGTTCGTGACCGCGCCGCCCATGCCGACGACGCGCTCGACGGTGCTCCACCCGTCCAGACGGGCGAGATCGGCCGCGACGGCGTCGAGCGCCGCCGCCAGCGTGGCCTCGTCGACGAGCCCGTCCAGGCCGTACCGCTCCATGTAGCGGACCGCTCCGACGTTGAGGCTGAACCGCGCCTCGACGCGGCTGCCGTGGCCGATCGTGAACTGCGAGCTGCCGCCGCCGGTGTCGAAGACGACGATCGTGCCGTGTCCGACATCGAGCTCCGCGACGGTCGCGAGGTAGGCCAGGCGCGCCTCCTCCTCACCAGAGATCACCTCGACGTCGACGCCCGGGATCTCGCGGACGGCGTCGATCAGCTCTGCACGGTTCGGGGCCAGCCGCAGTCCAGCCGTACCGACCGCGACGATCGACTCGACACCGTGTCGCGCCGCCTCCTCGGCCATGCCTTTAACCGCCTGTGCCGTCCGGCGGATCGCATCGACGCCGAGCCGACCTGTCGTGCCGAGGTCCTGGCCCAGCCGAGTGACCTCCGCGCGATCGACGAGCGCCCGCCATCCGCCGTCCGCGGCGCGCTCGGCGATGTGGAACTTGACCGAGTTCGTGCCGACGTCGATGGCCGCGTAGCGCCGCGCATCGAACCCAGCCAGCGCCTTGAGCTTGCGGGGAACGTTCACGTTGGGACGCGAGATCAGGCCCAGCTCGCGCACCGCCGCGATCACCCGCTCCGGAACCTCGGACTCCACCGCCACCGTCCGAGTCGCACCGTGCTCTGCGCGCAGCTCCGAGAGCTCCGCCATGCAGCCTCGGAACGTGAAACGCGCCCGCCGCTTGTACACACGGACGGCCAGCAGGTCGGCATGCCGCCGCATCACCTCAGCGACCAGCTCATCGAGCGTGTACTCCGTGCACTGCACCCCCGCCGCTGCCGCGCCGAGCGCCTCGATCACCGTGGCGGCCTCTGACTCCGACAGCGGAAACGAAGCCTTCATCACCGGCCTCCACTGCTCGAGGCCGTGCCCGTCGATGCGCTCCAAGTGCTTGACGTCCATGAGCCCGTCACGGACCTTGACCGACGCCTCGCTCCCATGCCCGAGCAGGTAGAGCTCGTCACTCTCCTGTACGGGCCCGGCCGCTAGCGAAGCCAACCGGCGCTCGGCGTCGACGAAACGGTCGCCGAACGTACGCCATTCCCATCGCGGAACGATCGCCTGGGTCACGCTGTGCCCTCTTGCCGACGCAGTCTGCCAGCTTTGCGCGGGTCAAAGCGCGACACGTGCCCGGAGAGGCCCTTCACCACCCGCACCGCACCGGCCCCGCCCGCCCATGCGAGCTGGACTCGCCGGGAAGACGCCCGCCGATCTTAACGAGGTCAAGGCACTCGGCGGCGACGGAAGCGCCAACCAGCCGCGATCGACGGCCAAGCCGAACACGCTGTGCAGGAACGTGATGACATGCGGACCGACTTCGGCGCGGACCCTCGCCGCAGCATCGACCGCGCCAAGGCCTCCACGTCGGCGGTCGACACCTCCCCTACGCGCCGCGATCCCATCGCCGGCGAGATGTGGACGCGCTGCATCGACTCGCAGTTCTGCCGTAGGACTTCCGAGCGTCCTGCAGCTCGAGCCGCTCCCGCCTGGCGGCAGCACCCGGCCAACCGACCTCGGCTTGAGTCCCTCGTTTTTCAGGGATTCCTTCTCCGCGGCTGCCCACGCTGGGGAGCCGTTTACCACGGCGGAGCACGACTCATAATCGTGACGTCGGGCATCGAATCTGCCGACGCCGAACAGGCCCGCTCGACTACCCATCCACTACCTGAACCCCCGTGATCTCCCGGTGAATGCCGGCAAGCGCTGGTGCGCCCCATCTGGACCGCCAGTTTGCAGGCATATTCGTGCGGAATCCAGTGCCGCACGCTCTGCTTGCCATGCAGAAGGTCGTGGGTTCGAATCCCATCAGCCGCTTCGGAAGGACCTGCGATTTACAGGTCTTTCTTGTTGGGGCAGTCGGTTTGTGCGTCTGCATCAGCGGACACTCGTCGGACACTCGCGGCGGCGCAGAGACGTGCCGACCGGTCACGAAAGGGCGCGTTTGCAGCGAACTTGTGCTCCGTTCGAACACTTGGCCTTCTGCGGATCCGCAGGAGGTCTTGGGTTCAGTGAGACCGCGTGCGGCCGCTTGAGATCGGGTCCTTCTCACCCGCACTGAGGCCGGGCGCGCGCCCCTGAGCGGGCGCGCTCCCGCCGAGTGTCCAAACTTGGCGACGCTCTCCGGAGAGCGACGCCGGCCGGCTGCCTGGGGGCGCTCGGCCCGTCGCGGACGTTCAGGCCGCCACGAGCGCCGGCTCGATCTGTGCGGCGACGACCCGGTCGGGCGGCATGGTGACTGTCACGGCGCCGTCGCGCTCCAGCAAGAACCGGACGTTGACCAGCACCATGCCGATCACCGCCCCCGCTCGTCGTAGTCCACCGCGTGCCCCTCGGGCGTCGCAACCGTTCGCGCCGCCTCGCGCGGAGGCCGCACGCTGAGGTAGAGGACGTCGCCCCGGTCGTCGTACTCGTGGCTGTCGAACCTGATCCCGGCGATCGTCACGGTCATGCCTGGCCCTCCGGCGGGTGGTCCTGAACGAACGCGGTCACCACGAATGCGGAGACTCATTGAAGTCTACGACCACCCTCAGCCATCGCCGTGGGTCAAGGTCACGGCGGTAGAAGCGCTCGCGTTCGGGGGCCGGATCCTCCTCGCGAACATCGGGTCGCCTGATGGCATCCAGGATCGCCGGGACGTGCCGCACCATCTGGGGCCTCCGCCCCACCAAGTGCGCTTCGGTGCGCTCATCGAACCGGACCAGGCGCCCATCCGGATCGGTCGTCTCACGCGGCGGCGCGTTGGGCAGCTAAGGCCGCGTAGGAGCGGCTACGGATGCCACGGCTCGGCCACGAGTGTCGCCCCCCTGGCCACCCAGCACTGCTCGCGCCGTGAGCAGCAGCGCGCAAGAGGCACCCTCGGCCCTGCTGCTGCTCGTCCAGCGGTAGCGAACTCAGTGTTCGCGACCCCGTGCTGGTGCCTAGGTGTAGAACCTGACCACGTTGTTCATCCGGGCCTCCTTGGAGGCTGGGGGTGTCCAAGCCACCCAGACCCAAGGAGGTCACCGGATGAAGCTCCACGGTAACGCGGCCCTCACACCGAACCAGCGGCTGAGGCTGGCGAGACGGGTGGTCGAGCAGGATTGGTCGCTCGCCGAGGCGGCCGAGGCCGCCGAGGTGAGCGAGCGCACGGCCCGCAAGTGGGTCGCTCGCTACCGCGAGGAAGGCGAGGCCGGTGTGGCCGACCGTCCCTCGGCGCCCAGGAGCCAGGCGGGCGCTACCCCCGAGGATCGGATTCAGGCGATCGCCGCGCTCAGGCGGGTGCGACTGACGGGTGCCGAGATCGCCGCGGCGCTCGGGATGGCGCTCTCGACGGTCCAGGGGATCCTCACCCGGATCGGGCTCGGCAGGCTGTCGCGGCTCGAGCCGCCCGAGCCGCCCAACCGCTACGAGCGCAAGCGGGCGGGCGAGCTGTTGCACATCGACGTCAAGCAGCTGGGGCGCATCGCCGGCGCGGGTCACCGCGTCGTCGCCAGTCGCAAGAGCCAGAACGGCCGCCGCGCCCGCCGGCGCGCGGGCGAGCTGGGCTGGGAGTTCGTCCACATCTGCGTCGACGACGCCACCCGGCTGGCCTACGTCGAGGTGCTCGCCGATGAGAAGGCCACCACCGTGGCCGGCTTTCTGCGCCGCGCGGTCGGCTTCTATCGCTCCCACGGGATCCGGGTCGAGCGGGTGATGACCGACGGATGTATGTCAAGTCGTCTCGACGGGCGGGCTCCTTTCTGCGATGGTGCCGTGCTGGGTGCGGGTGACCGACGAGCTAAAGCGCAGGCTGCTGGGGCTTTGAGGTCTGCCGCGCTGCTTGCCGCTTAGACGGCCTTTTGAGATGCGCGCCCCTGTGTCGCGCCCGCACCCGTCCTTTTCGGTCCGCTC
>Ga0081538_10002859_pt1 | contig 16513 bp, 11 predicted proteins | sample TabmetS5T2R1_FD_71022 | JGI IMG/M metagenome (GOLD analysis project Ga0081538, IMG submission 71022) | Tabebuia heterophylla rhizosphere microbial communities from the University of Puerto Rico - S5T2R1 | ecosystem: Host-associated > Plants > Roots > Rhizosphere ... | reverse complement strand
CGGCAACCCGTACGGCACGTCCTACACCTCAGGCCACCGGGTCACCGGTCCGGACGCGAGTGCGCTCGATGTCGCGCGCTATCAGGGTCAGCGGCTCGCCCGCTACGCGACCGTCATCGCGGAGGCGCGCTCGCGAGGAGCCTTCGCCGTGCAAAGGCCCAGCCCCGAGATCTTCGGCGGCGCGACGTTGACGTGACGCCCGCGTTCGTATGGCGAGCATCTGCGCCGCTCCCCGCCTGATGGTAGGTTCGTGAACGGCCCACTTTGACGTCTAATTGCTGGCTCTCGCGGAGGCTCGCGCAATGCGAATAGAGGACTACGGTCTGATCGGCAACCTCCGGACGGCCGCGCTGATCGGACGCGACGGCTCGATCGATTGGCTGTGTCTCCCCCGCTTCGACTCGGACGCGTGTTTCGCGGCCCTGCTCGGGGACGAGCGGCATGGCCGCTGGCTGCTGGCACCCGCCGGCGGGCTGCGGCGCGTGACTCGTCGCTACCGGCCGGGGACCCTCATCCTCGAGACCGAGTTCGAGTGCGACGCGGGCACGGTGCGGTTGGTGGACTGCATGCCGCCGGGCGACGGGACCGCGAGCCTGGTGCGAATCGTCGAGGGCGTGCGCGGATCGGTGCCGATGCACACCCAGCTGGTGATCCGGCTCGAGTACGGATCGACGATCCCCTGGGTCACCAACGATTACGGCGGCCTGTCGGCGGTCGCCGGACCAAACGCGCTGCGACTTTGGACGCCCGTCGAAATGCGCGGCGAGGATTGGACCAGCGTCGCGAGCTTCTCGCTGCGGGAGGGCGAGCGAGCCTCGTTCGTCCTCGATTGGCACGCCTCGCACCTGGCGGCCCCGGACCCGATCGACGCGATCCACTCGATCGCGCGGACCCAGCGGGTCTGGGAGGATTGGTCGGCCCAGAGCAGCTACGAGGGGGAGTGGGCGGAGCCGGTTCTGACGTCGCTGCGCGCCCTCAAGGGGCTGACCTATGAGCCGACGGGCGGGATCGTCGCTGCGCCCACCGCCTCGCTCCCGGAGGCGCTCGGCGGGGTGCGCAATTGGGACTATCGCTTCTGCTGGGTCCGGGACGCCGTGCTGACGCTCGGAGCGTTCCTTCGGTGCGGCTATCTCGACGAGGCGGAGGCGTTTCGCAGGTGGATGATCCGTGCCACCGCCGGGCGTCCCGGCGACCTGCGGATCATGTACGGCATCGCAGGCGAACGGTGGCTGCCCGAGGAGGAGCTCGACTGGTTGCCCGGCTACGAGGGCTCCGCTCCCGTCCGAATCGGCAACGGCGCCGCCGACCAGTTCCAGCTCGACGTGTACGGGGAGCTGGCCGACGCGGGCTATCTCGCCCGTATGACCGCGCTGAGCCAGGGCATCCCGCTCGATGAGGTCGAGCCCGCCGTCTTCTGGCGCCGCGCGCTCGGGTTGCTGAAGGTGATGGAGTCGATCTGGTCGGAGCCGGACGAGGGCATCTGGGAGGTGCGCGGCCCGCGCCGGCACTTCACCCACTCGAAGGTCATGGCGTGGGTGGCGTTCGACCGCGCCGTGCGGTCGGTGGAGCTGTTCGGGCGCGAGGGGGCGGTGGACCGCTGGCGGCGCGCCCGTGACGAGATCCATGCGGAGGTCTGTCGGGAGGGCTACGACGCCTCCCGCGGCACGTTCACCCAGTACTACGGCTCGCGGGAGCTTGACGCGAGCCTGCTGCTCATCCCCGCGGTGGGGTTTCTCCCCCCGGAGGACGAGCGCGTCCGCGGCACCGTGGACGCGGTCCGCCGTGAGCTCACCGAAGACGGCCTCGTCTACCGCTATGCGACAGCGGCGGAGGAGGGAACTGTGGACGGTCTGCCCGGCAAGGAGGGTGCGTTCCTGCCCTGCAGCTTCTGGCTGGTGGACGCGCTGGCGGCCACCGGCCGGGTGGGCGAGGCGCGGGCGCTCTTCGAGCGGCTCTTGAGTTTGCGCAACGACCTCGGGCTACTGAGCGAGGAGTACGACGTCCACCGGCAGCGTCTTGTCGGGAACTTCCCCCAGGCCTTCACGCATCTGGCGCTCGTCGGCAGCGCACTGAAGCTTGACGCGGCGGCTGCGCCGCAGGCGCCCGAGGCCCTACCCGCCGCGGGGTAGACCGGGCCCCCCGCAATCGGTTAGGGTCGGCGCGCACCTCCGACTGGCCCTTCGAGGACGCCGATGTCTTCCTACCTGTACCGGCTCGGTCACTGGGCGTTCCGGCGCCGGTGGATCGTTCTGGGCTTCTGGCTCGCGCTGCTCGTCGCGGTGGGGGTGACGTCGCAAGCGGTCAAGAAGGACACCAATGACGCGTTCAACGTCCCGGGCACCGAGTCGCAGCGCGCGCTCGACCTGTTGGACGAGAAGTTCCCCGGCAGCGGGGGCGCGACGGCGAGGCTCGTGTTCGCCGCCCCGAGGGGGCACACGCTCGAGGAGCCGCAGTACGAGAGGGTGGTCGAGCCGACGGTCGAGCGCGCCCGGGCGGTGCCGCAGGCCGTCACGACGGGCCAGCAGTTCCTCGACAGCTTCACGCTCTCGCGCGACCGGACGATCGGGTTCGCCGACCTCCACTTCGCCGTCACCGTCGAGGATCTGAGGGACTCGACCAAGGATGCGCTCGAGCGCGTCGCGGAGCCGGCGCGCGAGGCGGGCCTGCAGGTCGAGTTCTCGGGCGGGGTCGTCAGCACGAGCGAGGGCGAGCAGTCGAGCGCCGAGGTGATCGGCGTGGTCGTGGCCTTCGTCGTGCTGTTGGTCTCGTTCGGCACGCTGCTGCTGGCGGGGCTGCCGCTAGTGACCGCGCTGATCGGCGTGGCGATCGGGCTGTTCGCGATTTCGGCCCTGACCGCTGTGACCGAGATCAACTCGGTGGCTCCGACGCTGGCGACGATGCTCGGCCTGGCGGTGGGGATCGACTACGCGCTGTTCATCGTGTCTCGCCACCGTCAGCAGCTCGCCGACGGGCTGGATCCCGCCGAGTCGGTCGCGCGCGCCACGGCAACGGCGGGCAGCGCGGTCGTGTTCGCCGGTGTGACCGTGCTGATCGCGCTCGTCGGCCTGGTCGTCGTCGGCATCCCCTTCCTGTCGGTGATGGGGCTGGCGGCGGCGGGGACCGTGGCGATAGCCGTCCTGATCGCCGTGACGCTGCTTCCGGCGCTGCTCGGCTTCGCCGGCCGGCGCGCCGGTCGCGGTCGGCGGCAGAAGGAGGGTCCGACCGCGGGGCGGCGCTGGGCGCAGCTCGTGACGCGCAGGCCGTGGGTCGCGATCGGAGCCGTGGTCGCCCTGCTGGTGGTGGTGGCGTTGCCGGCGGTCGATATGCGCCAGGGCCTGCCCGACGACGGCACGCAACCGGCCGACACGACCGAGCGCAAGTCCTACGACCTCCTGACCGAGGGGTTCGGGCCGGGGTTCACCGGGCCGCTGACGACCGTCATCGACTTCGAGGACTTTCGGGGTGAGGAGAGCCCGCGGGCGCTCGCCGAGGAGGCCGCGCGGAGGCTGGCCGACTTCCCCGGCGTCGCGGCCGCCTCGCAGCCGGTGTTCAACGAGGACGGCGAGGTCGCGATCATCGTCGTGACCCCGAGCGGCAGCCCGGCCTCTGAGGCCACCAAGGATCTCGTCGATCGGATGCGCGACGAGGCCGCTCAGATCCGTCAGGACTCTGGCATCAATCCGACGGTCACCGGCACGACGGCGATCAACATCGATACGTCCGACACGCTGACCGCCGCGCTGCCGGTGTTCCTCGTGCTCGTCGTCGGCTTGGCGCTGCTGCTGCTGACGGCGGTGTTCCGCTCGGTCCCGGTCCCCGTCAAGGCGGCCGCGGGGTTCCTGCTCTCGATCGCGGCCTCGCTCGGCGCGGTCGTCTGGATCTTCCAGGAGGGCCACCTGGCCGATCTTCTCGGGGTGGCCTCGACCGGACCGATCGTCAGCTTCCTGCCGGTGCTGATGATCGCCATCCTGTTCGGCCTGGCCATGGACTACGAGGTCTTCCTCGTCTCGCGCATGCGAGAGGGCTACGTCCACACCGGGAGGGCACGCGAAGCGACGGTCAGTGGCTTCGCGGCGAGCGCCCGCGTGGTCACCGCGGCGGCGCTGATCATGATCGCCGTCTTCTCCGGCTTCATCATCGACGACGACGTCGTCGTCAAGTCGATCGGCTTCGCGTTGGCGTTCGGCATCCTCGTCGACGCGTTCCTCGTCAGGATGTCGCTCGTGCCCGCCGTGCTGGCCCTACTCGACCGGCGCGCCTGGTGGCTGCCAGGCTGGCTCGACCGGAGGATGCCGAACCTCGACATCGAAGGGGAGAAGCTCATGCACGAGCTCGAACCAGCCCCCTCGGTGGTGGAGCCCGAACCTGTGGGGGCGGCGACGCCCACGGCGCGCTGACCGAACCGTTTGACCGCCGCATGGCCGATCGCACGCGACCCGAATTGCCTCACCGCCCGCCCCCCGCGGCGATCCTGCTCATCCCGGTCGCCGTCGCGTTGGTATTGACTCTCTTCGCGTGGCCCAGCGCGCGGCTGGAGCCGCGCGACTTGCCGATCGGCGTGGCCGGCGCACCCGTCGCCGCCGAGGCGATCGAGCAACGGCTGGGCGCCGATGACGGCAGGTTCGAGCTGCACCGCTATACCAACGGGGCCGCGGCCCGGGACGCAATCGAGGACCGCGACATCTACGGCGCGTTCGTAGCCACTGCTAACGGCGTGCTGGTTTTGACCGCATCGGGCGCGAGCCAGGCGGTCGCGCAGCTGCTCGAGCGGGCGGCAGGAGAGATCGAAGAGCAGGGGCCGGCGCGGGCCGTCGAGGTGCAGGATGTCGTGCCTGCCCCGCGGGGCGCGGCCCTTGCGTCCTCCGTGCTGCCGCTGGTGCTCGCGGGCATCCTGACCGGCGTGGTGAGTTTCCTCCTCGCTTCCGGTCTGGGGCGGGTCGGCCTGCTCGTGGTCGGTTCCGTTCTCGCGGGGCTCGCGGCGACAGCGATCGTGCAGAGCTGGCTTGACGTCGTCGGGGGCAACTGGGCGGCCAACGCAGCCGCGCTGAGCCTCACTGTGCTGGCGATCTCCTCCTTCGTCGCCGGGCTGTGGGCGCTGCTCGGCGCGCCTGGCGTGGTCCTGGCCGCGCTGGGGATGGTCCTGATCGGCAACCCCTTCTCGGGCGTCGGTTCGGCTCCCGAGCTGCTGCCCGAACCGGTCGGCGCCCTCGGACAGCTCATGCCGCCAGGGGCCGGCGGCAACCTGCTCCGCAGCACCGGGTTCTTCGACGGTGCCGCGGCAGGCGGGCACATCGCGGTCCTCGTCGCTTGGGCGCTGGTGGGGCTGGCCGCTCTGCTCGCTGCCGGAGCAAGGAACCGGCGCCCCGCGACAGAGCGGGCCCCGATCCGCGCCGGCTAACGCAGGCAACGGACGGCGGCAGGGCGGCCCATGGCGCGCAGTAGATCCGGTTGGTCGCGCGGACGCCCGGGCCGCTCACACGGAAGTGTGTGTCCGGCTGGCTCAGGTCTCGGGCCTCGATCCACCGCGGCGGAACAGCCACTGGCTCACGCAGGCCGCCGGGCTTCGGCGGCCGGTTGGTGGTTGCGCGGTCGGGCAGGGGCTGGGTGAGGAGGGTGGCTGCGCGGGCGCCCGGGACCCGCGCGCGGATCTGCGGGCGTCCGGCCGGGTCGGATCTTCATGCGTTTGTCTTTTGGGGCCTGTGGACGCAAAAGGGCGAACGCGTCCGCCTTGGCGGGACCCGGTCTCCATCCGTCGCCCCATGGGTTCGGGATACCGACCGCGTAACCCAAACTGGGGACGGCACCCAGGGCCGTCATCCGCCACCCGAGAGGGTGGGGCGACTTATCCGTCGAGATGGGGGGCTGGGGGATAGTCGGCCCACTCCCGCCGCAGCCTTCGGCACACACGAGCCCTCGGGGCTTCCGCGGCGGGTTGCCGCTAGTCGTCCGGCCTCTCCGCGAGCGCATCCGGGCTCGCCAGGACGAAGACGCCGCACACCACGAACGCGACCAGCAGCAGCACTCCAGCCAGGATGGTCACAGTGTGCTCGAACGGGAACAGCAGGCCCGCACCGAGCACGAAGCAGGCGGCGGTGGCGATCTCGAGCCGGCTCACGGCCGCGGCTGGTCCTCGTAGGCGAGCCGCCCGCTTATAGCCAGCCGGAAGAGCCAGACCAGGGCGGGAATCAACAATGCCATCCCGAGGCCGGCGGCGATCACGAGCGCGATCAAAGTCTCGTCGGGCGCCGCGGCCTGCTCCACCGTAAGGTCGGGCGGCAGCAGGTAGGGCTCCTGCGCAAGCGCCCACCCGGCCACGATTGCTCCCACCGCGGCGGCCGCGGTGTAGCGGGCCATCTCGAATCGTTCACTCCACTCGAGGGCGAGCGTGGCGAGCCCCGCCAGCGCGGAGACGATCACGCAGGCGAGTCCGGCGCCCGAGGTGAGGCCGTCATAGAGGTCGGGCACGTCCGAGTTGACGACGACGAGACCCGCGATCGCGAGCGCGCCCGCGACCACCCCCGAGCCGAGCGCGCGCCTGCGGAACGCGGCCACGAGGTCTGGTCGGCCCGCGCGCCGCGAGTCGGCGCCCAAGAACACGGCGGCGAGATGGGTCCCCGTGACCACCGCCAGCAGGCCGACGAAGATCTGGGTCGTGCCCGTCCAGCTGCCCCACTCGTCGCCGGCCGCGTTGCCCACCGGCACCTCACCAGCCGCGATGGCGCCCGCCGCGGTGCCGAGGAAGAACGGCACCAGCACCGACGAGAACGCGAACGTCGCGCCGAGAGCGCGCGCTTCCGCGATCGTGGCCGCGTGGCCCTTCAGCGCGAACGCACCGCCGCGGAGCACGATGCCGAGGGCGGCCAGGAACAGCGGGATCGCCAGCGTCGAGGTGATCGAGCCGAACGCGTCCGGGAAGGCGGTCCACAGCATCACGAGCACGAAGATCAGCCACACATGGTTGGCCTCCCAGACCGGTGACATGGCCCGCTTGATCATGGCCCGCACCGGCGCGCCGCGCTCCGCCCCGCCGGCGGTCAGATCCCAGAACCCGGCCCCGAAGTCGGCGCCGCCGAGCACCACGTAGGCGGCAACGCCGACCAGCGTGAACGCCAACGCCAGCTCGGGCAGCATCAGCGCTCGACCTCGAACGGCGCGCGACCCAGGCGGCGCAGCATCACGTATGCGATCGCCGCGAGCGACGCATACACGAGCGCGAGCGCCGCGAACCCGACCGGGATCCCGCTCGCGCCGGTAACCGCGTCCTCGGTTCGCATCACCTCGTACACCACCCACGGCTGGCGGCCCACCTCCGTGGTGACCCAGCCGGAGATGAGCGCGACGACCGCAAGCGGCCCGGCGGCCACGAGCGCGCGGTGGAACCAGGGCGTGCCGGGCAGCCGCCCGTGCCGCCACCAGACCCAGATGAACCACACCCCCAGCGCCGCGAGCCCGCTGCCGATGGCGACCATCGTGCGGAACGAGAGCTTCACGATCTCCGTCGGCGGTTGGTCGTCCTCCGGGACGGTGTTGAGGCCCTCGACGGTGGCGTTCGGGTCGTGGAACGCGAGCAGAGAGAGGGCGTCGGGTATCTCGATGCCTCCGGGGAGCTCGAAGGGGGCGCCCTTCGTCGTCTCCTCGAGGCCCTCGAACGCAGCGAGCTTGACCGGCTGGCGCTCGGCCACCGTGCGCGCCGCCCAGTCGCCCACCAGCAGCTGCGCGGGGGCCACCAGCGCGGCGAAGCTGAGCGCCACCACGAGGCCGATTCGGTGGCGGCGGTCGCGCCGCCCGCGCAGCCAGCCGTAGGCATAGACCGAGGCGACCACGAACCCGGCGACGAGGAAGCCGGCCAGGTACATGTGGGCGAGCTCGTGCCAGAGGTTCGAGTTGAAGAGCGCGGTCAGCGGCTCGACGTCAACCACCTCGCCGTTCTCGACGCGAAAGCCGGTCGGCTGGTTCATCCAGCCGTTCACCGCGATCACCATGAACGAGCCCGTGAACCCGGCCAGGATGACCGGCGCGCCGACCGCGATGTGAACCCGCGGCGGCAGGCGGTCCCAGCCATACACGTAGATGGCGATGAAGATCGCCTCCATGAAGAACGAGAAGCCCTCGATGCCGAAGGCGAGCCCGAACACCTCGCCGAAGGTCGCCATGAACTCCGGCCACAGCAGGCCCATCTCGAACGACAGGATCGTGCCGGTCACGACGCCGATCGCGAACAGGATCAGCATCGCCCTCGACCAACGCTTCGCAAGCGCCTTGTAGATCGGGTCCCCCGTGCGCAGCCAGAGCCCCTCGAGGAACACGACCATGGCCGGGAAGGCGATGCCGAAGCAGACCAGCGGAATGTGGACCGCGAACGACATCGCCTGCATCTGGCGCGCCTGCAGGAGGTACTCCTGGTCGACCGGGCCGCCGAGCACGCCGTCGATCACGAAGCGAACCTACCGCACCACCCGTGGTCCGACTAGGGACGCTACGGATTCGAGCGCGGGCCGCCGACCGTACGGTGGCCGGCATGCAAAGCGACCTCGATACCTACCAGCCAATTGCCGAACTCGGACCGACACCCGACGATCACGTCCTCGTCCTATTCGGGGCGACCGGCGACCTGGCGCGGCGCAAGCTCCTGCCCGGACTCTTCCGCCTGGAGCAGGCCGGGCTGATGCCCGAGCGCTACAGGATCGTCGGCACCTCGCGGGCCCCGCTCGACAGCGACGGGTTCCGGCGCTTCGCGCGCGAAGCCGTCGACGAGTTCGGGCGGGCTCCGTCGAACGGCGCGTGGGACGCCTTCGCCCGCAACCTCTCGTACTCCGATGCCGACGAGGAGGCGCCCGCGCTGGCCGCGGCGACCGCTCGTGCCGAGCGTGAGCTCGGCGGCGAGGCGCGGCGACTGCATTACCTCTCCGTCCCGCCGGTCGCGTGCGCGGGAATCGTCGAAACCCTCCGCCGCACCGGCCTCGCCGAGCGCGCGCGCATGATCATGGAGAAGCCGTTCGGCACCGACCTCGGTTCGGCGCGCGCGCTGAATCGAAAGGTTCACGCGGTCTTCGACGAATCGCAGATCTTCCGGATCGATCACTTCCTCGGCAAGGAGACGGTGCAGAACATCCTCGCCTGCCGCTTCGCGAACGGGGTCTTCGAGTCGATCTGGAATCGCGACCACATCGATCGCGTCCAGATCGACGTGCCCGAGACCCTCTCGATCGGCACCCGAGCCGGCTTCTATGAGGAGACCGGCGCCTTCCGCGACATGATCGTCACGCACCTGTTCCAAGTGCTCGGCTTTGTCGCGATGGAGCCGCCCACGTCGCTCTCGCCGAAGGCGCTCGTCGACGAGACGGTGAAGGTGTTCGAGGCCATGCTGCCGGTGCGCGCCGAGGACGTCGTCCGCGGCCAGTACGCGGGCTATCGCGATGAGCCGGGCGTGGCCGCGGACTCGCAGACGGAGACGTTCGTCGCCCTCCGCGTCGCGATCGACAACTCGCGCTGGGTGGGCGTGCCGTTCTACCTGCGCACCGGGAAGCGGATGGCCGAGACGCGCCGGCTCCTCACGATCACGTTCCGCGAACCGCCGCGCCGCATGTTCGGGTCGGCGAACGGTTTCGGCCCGAACGAGCTCGTGTTCGATCTCGCGGACCGCGGCGGGATCTCGGCGAGCTTCCAGGCCAAGGTGCCCGGACCCGACATGCGGCTCGGCGCGGCCCGGTTCCGGTTCGACTACGACGATTCGTTCGCCGCCGCCGGCGGGCTCGAGGCATACGAGCGCCTGATCCACGACGCACTCGTCGGCGACCACACGCTCTTCACCCGTGCCGACGGGATCGAGCGGCTGTGGGAGGTGTCGGCGCCCGTGCTCGAGGCGCCGCCGCCGGTCCGCACGTACGCGCCCGGTTCGTGGGGCCCGCCCGGGACCGACGAGCTGATCGCGCCCGGGCGCTGGCACCTGCCGGACGAGCCGCTGCCCGTCAGGCCCGGTCGCTCGTGACGGGCGGCGCCTCTTCCACGGCCGCGTCCTCCTCCGGGAGGAGCCGCGGCAGCTCGCCGCGGGACGCGATCCCGAGCTTCGTGAACACCTTGTGCAGGTGGTACTCAACGGTTCGTGGGCTGAGGAACAGCTTGGTGGCGACCTCGCGGTTAGTAGCTCCCTCGCTGACGAAGCGCGCGATCTGCAGCTCCTGCGGGGTGAGCTGATCGATCGTGCTGGGCTCTCGCTTGCGTGAAGTCTCTCCGGTAGCGCGAAGCTCCCCGCGCGCGCGGTCCGCCCATGGCCGCGCGCCGAGGCGCTCGAAGCCGGCCAGCGCCGCCCGCAGCTGCGGCCGCGCGTCGGACCGGCGGCGCGAGCGACGCAGGTGCTCGCCGTAGAGCAGCCGGGTCCGCGCGTGCTCGAAGGGCAGCTCGGCCTCCGCGTGGCGCCGCAGCGCCTCCTCGAAGTGCTCGTCCGCCTCCGTTCCCTCCGCGAGCAGCGCGCGCATCCGCGCCGTGACGGCCAGGGGCCAGCGCGCCGGCACGCGCTCGGCCCAGGCCGCGAAGCGCTCGAGGGCCGGCCCGGCGAGGTCCGCGCGGCCCGACCGCACCGCCGCCTCCACCAGGTCGGGGGCCGTGTAGATGGCGACGAGCGGATGCGCCAGCCCCGAGCTGGGGTCGGTGATCGCCGTCGCGTGCGCGAGCGCCTCCTCCGGCCGGCCGAGGCCGAGCTCCAACACTCCGAGCGCGAACAGCGCGACCGAGCCCGGCAACGGCAGTCCCCGTGCGACCGCCAGCTCCATGGCCTCGCCGGCGTGCTCCCGGCACTCGGTTTCACGGCCCTGCGGCGCTTCCGCGCGGGCGAGGGTTCCGAGCTGGAAGCTCGCGTTCGTGTCCTGGCCGGTCTCCACTGCGAGGCGCAGGCCCTCGGCGGCGTTGGCGGCGGCGGCCCCGAACCGACCGAGCCAGACCTCCGCGGCGGCCAGCAGCTGGAGCGCCACCGGCAGGGCGCCGACCGCGCCGGCGGCTCGCAATCGCGCGACCGCGCGCGCGTGACGCAGCTGTCCGGTCACGAAGTCGCCGAGGAAGCTGTCGGCAAAGGCCGCGAAGGTGAGGTAGCGAGGGTGCTCGAAGTCGTCGGCGAGGTGCCGGGCGCGTTCGAGGGTCGCCACGGCGGGCTCGGGTTCGCCCCCCATGAGCTGCGCGGTGCCCTCGAGCAGCGCGACCATGAACAGCTCCTCTTCGTGTGTTGCCGGTACTCCGGAGGCCAGCTCTGCGATTCTGGCCGAGCGGTTCATGCGAGCCGAGAAGGACGCCGCCTCCGCCGCGCGCACGAGCATCTCGAGCGCCATGCGGGGATCGACGGCCAGCGCCTCCTCCGCGCCGGCAACGAGCACGTCATAAGCGTCGCCGGCCCGGCCGCGCTCGAACTCGTACGAGCCGCGCAGGAGCGCCGCCTGCGCCCGGAGCTCAGGGTCGGTGAGCTGAAGCTCCGCCTGCTCGACGAGCGGTCCCGCCCGCTGCGCCCGGCCGCCGAGCCAGTTGGCTTCGGCCGCGGCCAGCAGCCGGCGGGCGCGGGATGTGTCGTCCTCAGAGAGTTGCGCCGCGCGCTCGAGCGCGGTGGCGGCCGCGGCGTGACCTCCGCGCAGCCTGGCGCGGACGGCCGAGTGCTCGAGCTCATCGGCCACGGCCACGTCGGGACCGGGGCTCGCGGCTGCGAGATGCCAGGCGCGCCGGTCGGCGTCGGCCTCGTCCGGCAGCGCGCCGGCGAGCGCGAGGTGGGCCGCCTCGCGCTGGGTGAAGCTCGCCCGCCGGTAGACGGCCGAGCGCACCAACGGGTGGCGGAACGTGATCGCCGCGCCGTCGACCCGCACGAGCTCGGCCGCCTCCAGCTGGTCGAGCGCCTCGATGTCGGCTCCCAACGCCTCGGCCGCCCGGAGGACCGGGGCGAACTCGCCGCTGTCGTCGGCGGCGGCGAGCAGCAGCAGCTGCTGGGCCGGCGGATCGAGCGCGCGAATACGCCCGAGGAATGCGCGCTCCAGCCCCTCGCCGACCGGTAGCGGCTCGATCAGCGGCTCGCGCCCGGCGAGCTGCTCTGCGCTCAGCGACGTCGGCAGTTCCATGAGGGCCAGGGGATTGCCCCGCGAGAACGCGAGCAGCCGATCCCGCACCGCCGACGAGAGGGCCGGGCCGGCCCGCTCTGCCAGCAACGCCGCCGCGGGCTCGGCCGGGAGGCCCTCGAGCCGGAGCTCGGGCAGGCCCGGCGACTCGAACTGTCGCGCGTCCCCCTCCCGCGCCGCTACGAGCACGACCACGCCCTCGGCCTCGAGACGCCGGGCGACGAACACCAGCGCCTCTGCCGACGGCCGGTCCAGCCACTGGGCGTCATCGACGACACACAGCAGGCCGCCCTCCTCCTCGGCCGCTTCCGACACCAGCCCGAGCACACCGAGCGAGACGAGGAAGCGGTCGTTCACCTCTCCGCCGGCGAGGCCCAACGCGCTGGCAAGCGCCCCGGCCTGGCCCTCGGGAAGGCGATTCAGCAGCCCAAGCACCGGCCGCAGCAGCTGATGGAGCCCGGCGAAGGCCAGCTCGGATTCCGACTCGACGCCGGTAGCGCGCAGCACCGGCATCTCCCCCGAGCCCGCGACGGCGTGGTCCAGCAGCGCCGACTTCCCAATCCCGGCCTCCCCACGCACGACGAGGACCCCGCTCCGAGACGAGCGCGCCTCGTTCAGAAGCGCGTCGATGCGAGCCCGCTCCACGTCGCGCCCGTAGAGCACGAGGCGATCATAAACCGGGGCCGATACGCTCGCCTGGCGCGGATCCGGGCTCTCCGAGAACAGGCCCCGGAAAGCGTCGAGCGTCGCGTGTGGATCACGATCCCGTGCGCGTGGTGGTCGAAGAGCGCGACCTCGTTCAGTACTTCAAGAAGTGGCCCCGCTGCTCGAATTCGTCGTCTCCCCCGCTATAGGCGTCCCATTCGGAGCGCCGCACGGCCAGGTAGGAGCGCGCCAGGACCTCGCCGAGGGCGTCCATGAGGACGGGGTCCGCCTCGAGCGCGTCGAGCGCCTCCCGCTGGGTCGTCGGCAGCCGGCGGATGCCGCGCAGCTCGCGCTCGGCTTCCGGAATCGTGGCCGGGTCGACCTCGAGCGGCTCGGGCGGCTCGAGGCCGCGCTCGAGCCCGTCGAGCCCCGCCGCGATCAGTCCGCCGACGGCGAGGTAGGGGTTGCAGCTCGCGTCGGCCGCCTTCAGCTCGACGTTGCTCGTCGCCTCCTCCATGCCCCAGAAAACAGACGGGAGGCGGAGGGGCGCCTCCCGATTGTCGTGCCCCCAGCACGTGAACGCGCCCGCCCAGTACCGCGGAACGATCCGATGGTAGGAGTTGAAGCTGGGCGCGGCGAGCCCGCAGAGGCCCGGGAGGTGCTCGAGAACCCCCGCCAGGAAGGTCCGCCCTTCGGCTGAGAAGCGGTCCGGAGCCGACGGGTCGTGGAAGCGGTTGCGCCCGCCCTCGACGTCCCAGAGCGAGAAGTGGATGTGCACTCCGTTACCGGCGCCCTCCGGCCAGGGCTTGGGGGCGAGCGAGGCAACGAGGCCGCGGTCCGCCGCGACGCCGCGGATGGTCTCGCGGACAAGGAGCTGCTCATCGGCGGCCCGGAGCGCCGGCCGGTGCGCCGTGGAGATCTCCTGCTGCCCGTGCCCGAGCTCGGCGTAGTACTGCTCGAGCGGGATCTCTTGCGCCCCGAGCGCCTTGACGAGCGCGTCGACATAGTCCTCCGACGCGCTCATCCCGATCGTCGAGAAGCACAGGCTCGAGTCGACTGGCACATACGCTCCGTCTATCTCGGCGGCGAGTGCGAACTCGTTCTCGAACCCGACCTCGAGCCACGCCCCGCGCTCTGCGAGGCGGTCAGCCATCCGCTTCAGGAACGCGCGCTGGTCGACGGGCGCGGGCTGGGCTTCGAGCGTCAGCTGGTCGACGAGCATGGCGCCCGTGCCGGGGGCGTACGGGAGGGTCCGAAACGTGTCCGGATCGGGGACCAGGCGGATCTCTCCTACCGGTCCCATCCCCTCGACCGGCTGGAGCTGGTCCAGCGAGTTCATCGCCTGCATCGCGACGGTCAGCCCGATGCCGCTGCGCATGCGCCCCTCGAGCCCCTCCAGGGAAGAGGCCTTTGCCCGCACCGTGCCGTCGTTCCCGCACCACAGAAAGCGCACGAGGCGGAGGCCCGCCTCGTTCGCCCGCTCAAGCACTTGGGCTGCGCTCAACTCCGAGATCATCGCCCACTCGTTCGCAACGGCAGCCACGGCACACCCTACACGGAGCGCACCGCGCGGCGATCCGGTCGCGTCGCGCGCGGGGGCCAGTCGCGCCCGCGGAGCCCGGCCCTAGCCGCAGCCCACCGAGCCGCGCACCGCCTGAGCCTGGGCGATCAGAGCGTTGGCGTCAGCGGTCGCGATCTTCTTGCCCCTCAGCGAAATGACCTGATCGATGAACGACGCGAGCTTGTCGCAGGCCACGCGCCGATCATAACCCGGCGCCCTGGCGCTACTTCAGCGTACGCCCGCGGCGGCGAGACGTTCGGCGAGCATCTCGACGTGGCTGCGCCCCTTGGGCCCCTCCTCGAGCGCCTCGAGCCAGCCAGAGGGGATCGCGCTGGCGCCCGCGCGGGCGGCGGCGATCGCGCCGGCCATCGCGCCGATCGTGTCGGTGTCGCCGCCGCAACGCACCGCGAAGGTCGTCGCCGCCTCGACCGAGTCGTGGGCAGCGGCCGAGTAGATCGCGGCCGGGACCGATTCGTGGCCCGTGGGTTGGTTGCCCAGCGCGGCGGCGGCCTCGGCAGGCGGGGGCCGGCTGTCGAGCAATCGCGCCGCCTTTGTCAGCCGGCCTCTGAGCTCGTCGGTCGTTGCGGCCGCCAGCGCCGCGTCGAGCGGCGCCTCGCCGACCAGGGCGGCGGCGATCGCGGTCGCCTGAACAACCGCGGCGTCGACGGCGAGCGGGTGCGCGTGCGTCACGCGCGCGCTGTCTTGTGCGGCCTTCGCGAGCCCCGCCGTGTCGCCGGCGTAGCGCACGGCCACGGGCGCGACGCGCATCGCGGCCCCGTTGCCCCGCGACCCCTCTCCCGCGAACAGCGAGCCGGCCGCATCGTGTGGATGGACGCCCGAGCGAATCAGCCGCAGCACTTCCGTGGTGCCCGGTCCGTAGCCACGACGGGGATCGTGGGCGTCGGCAAAGGCGCGGCCAAGCGCCTGCGCGTTGATACCCCCGCGCTCGAGCAGCGACTCGGCCAGCGCGATCGCCATCTCGGTGTCGTCGGTGTAGGTGCCACGCCCAAGGCGGGCGTCGAGCATCACGAGCCGTTCCGGAATCGCAGCGGGTCGCGCGCCCTCGAAGGGCATCCCGAGCGCGTCACCCGCGAAGGTGCCGAGCAGCGCCCCCCTGGCGCGATCGATCTCCAAACGCACCGGCACGTCGCAAGCATGGCGCTCCTCGGACGCCGCTCGCGCTCGCGCGGCGTGAGTCCGAGCCTCTGCGCTTCTCGAGCCGCACGAGCGTGCGCCCGTCTTCGTGCTTGACCTCGAGACGGTCGACGAGCGCCGCGATGATCTGCATCCCGCGGCCGGAGGTCGCCTCGAGTGGGGCGGGCGCGAGCGCGCTGTCGAAGGTCCCGAGGTCCCACACTTCGACCTGCAGGCCGCGCGGGGACCGCCGGGTTGCGAGCAGGATGCAGTCGTTTGGCCAGGCCGCACCGTGCCGCACGGCATTGCTGATCGCCTCGGTCGTGGCGAGTACCAGGTCCCACGTCCGCTCGCCTTCGAGACCGGCCTCGGCGGCTGCCTGGCGAACGATGGATCGCGCGACGCCCGCGCTGGCGGCCGTGGCGGGCAGCCATGTCTCCCGCCTCATGTCGCACCTACCGGATGATCGTGAAGTCGGTCATGGCTTCCTAGAACGCCCGACGCCTTCTGTTGCGGACTTATTCCGCGGCAGCGCAGGGGTGATCCGAATCGGCAGGGAGAGCGAAGGCGTTCCTCGATGCCTTCGCCCGCGAACACGACCGACATTCCCCGCAGCAGAAGCTGGAAACATGACCTCGCGCCCTACCTCGAGGTCGACCGCGGTCGTAGCCTCGGGCAGATCGCAAGCGTCGTTCTGCCCTACGTCGGCGTGTGGGTTCTCGCCTCGATCATCAAGCCGACAGCCTGGCTCTCCATCGGCCTCGGCCTGGCGGCCACCGTGTTCCTCGTGCGCATGTACTCGTTCTTCCATGACCTGACCCATACGTCGATGTTCAGATCACGGAAGGCGAATACGCGCTGGGGCTACCTGCTCGGCTTCCTTCTCTTCACGCCCTACCGCTGGTGGCAGCGCCAGCACAGCCTCCATCACGCCAATACCGGCAACCTCGACAAGCGCGGGGCGGGCGAGATCTACACGATGACGCTCGCCGAGTACGAGAACGCGTCTCGCGCACGGCGGCTCGGCTACCGGGCCTACCGCAACCCACTGCTGATGCTGCTGGTCGGGCCGAGCCTCGTCTTCCTG
>Ga0081538_10002858_pt1 | contig 16515 bp, 17 predicted proteins | sample TabmetS5T2R1_FD_71022 | JGI IMG/M metagenome (GOLD analysis project Ga0081538, IMG submission 71022) | Tabebuia heterophylla rhizosphere microbial communities from the University of Puerto Rico - S5T2R1 | ecosystem: Host-associated > Plants > Roots > Rhizosphere ... | reverse complement strand
GCGCAGGATCGGCGGGAGGTTGCGGGTGCGGTCGCGGCGGTGGGTCTGGGCGCGGACCCAGCCGGTGCGCGGGGCTCGCCGGGCGACGAACCCGGCCACCGCATCGGTCACCGAGCCGGCGGCGCGCAGGCAGGCCGCCAGGACCAGGGCGTCCTCGAAGGCCAGGGCGGCCCCCTGGGCCATGTTGGGCGACATGCCGTGGGCGGCGTCACCGACCAGCACCACCGCCCCACGACCCCAGCGTTCGGTGGCGACCTGCTCGATCGGGGCCACATGGATCCAGGCTGGGCCCGGCAGCCGCTCCAGCAACTGGGGGACGGGGGTGGCGAAGCCGGCGAAGCCCTGGCGCAAGCGCCCCACCGGGTCGCCGTCCAGGTCGGCGCCGTCGGTGGTGCGGTCGGCGTAGCAGTAGACCAGGCCCCCGCCGACCGGGACGGTCAGGAACGAGGCGCCCCGGCCGAGCAGGACCGTCCAGGTGGTGACCTGGGGTGGGCAGGCGGCCAGGAACCGCCAGCTGTGCTGGCCGACCGGGGTCGGCGGTCGGGGGTCGACGGCCAGCCGCCGGACCGTGGAGCGCAGGCCGTCGGCCCCGACGACCAGGTCGAACTCGCCGCTGCCGCCGTCGTCGAAGGTGACCTGGACCGGGCCGTCCCGGTGCTCAAGGGAGCGGACGGTCCGGCCCATCCGCACCGGCACACCCTCGCGCAGGACCGCGTGCAGGGCGGCCCGGGGCAGGGCCAGGCAGGGGCCGACCTCACCCCACAGCTTTTCCAGGTCGATGTCGGCGAGCAGGCGGCCGCGGTGGTCGAGCAGCCGCTGGTGGGGGATCGGGGCGGCCCGGGCGGCCACGGCCTCATCCAGGCCCAGGGCCCGCAGGGCGCGGACGCCGTTGGCGGGCAGGTACATGCCGGTCCCGGCGTCCTCCCAGCCGGCCTGCCGCTCGATCAGCCGGGGGGCGAAGCCGGCCTGGCCCAGCGCCCTGGCCAACGCCAGGCCCACCAGCCCCGCGCCCACGATCAGAATCCGGCAGTGGTTCATTCGGCAGTCCTCCACGCTGGCGGGCCAATGTCCTCGATCGCCGGTTCGGGGTGTCGCCGTAGGTTGCCGAGCAGGACGCGTCGCGCGGTGGAGGGCCGGAACAGCCGCGTGACCGGGTCCTGGAGAGACGCGACTCGGAGGAACCGCTCCGCCACCACGAGGTCGTGTTCGGCCGCGGTCAGCACCCGGTTGACATAGATGTTGATGACCCGGACCGGCAACGGCCGGGGTCCCTGTACCTGGGGCAGGGCCAGGTCGGAGCCGGTCGCCAGCTGCCAGGCCATGTCGACCGGTCTGGCGGCGGCCCGGAAGAACCGCCGGGCCAGGTCCCGGTCGCCACCGGCCAGCGAGTCCCGCAAGGCGGCTGCCTGGAGCGCGGCCACCGACATGCCGAGGCCGTACGCCGGGTTCGTGCTGCAGAGCGCGTCGCCGAAGACCAGCAGCCCAGCCGGGAAGCGGCGCAGCCGCTCATAGCGGCGGCGAAGGCTGACCGGGAACCGGTAGGCGATGACGTCGTCGAGCGGGTCGGCGTCACAGACCGCGGCGAGCACGTCGGGTGGGGCGATGGTCTTGGCGAAGGCGAGGAACCCTTCGGGGTCGGTCGGCGGGTGGTGGCGGTCGTACCCGATCAGCGTCAGGACCCACCGGTTCTGCTCCTCGGCGAACAGCACCAGGCCGGTTGGCCGGTCCGGCTCGGCACCGATTGCGACGAACTTCTCACCGCCCAGTGCCCCCTGGCGCAGGCGCAGGTGTCGGGTGGCGTACTTCACGTGGACCGGGAGCTGCTCTTCTGGGGGGAGCTCGTAGCCGATCGTCGCCAGCCAGGCCGTCGCACGGCCGCCGCGTCCGGTGGCGTCGAGGATCAGATCGGCGCCGAGGGTCTCCTCGACGCCGTCGGCGCCGCACAGGATCCGTACCCCGGTGACGCGGTCCCGGGCTGCGGTGGCGACGAGCCCGACGACCTCGCACCGGTCGACGACCTCGACCCTTGGCAGCGCCAGGACCCGGGCGCGCACCTGACCTTCCAGATAGGGCCGACTGGCCTGGTAGGTGACGGCCTCCGCTGGGCGGCCCTCGAGGCGGAGCCGATGACCGCCAGGGGAGAAGCGCAATTCTGCGAAATCCCGGATCACCGGTGCGCCGTCGGCGGCGAGGTCGTCGAGCAGTCCCGGGAAGAGCTCGTCGAGGATCTGCGTCCCTCGCGGCAGCAGCAGGTGGGCGTGCCGGCCCTGGGGGACGCCCTTCCGATGCTCAGCCGTCTCGGGGAGCGGGTCGCGTTCCACGACGGTGACCCGGTCGTACGCGTCGGCCAGCACCCGGGTGGCGAGGAGCCCGGCCAAGCTTGCCCCGAGGACGACCGCGTGGTCACCGATCCTCCGCATCCCGCACCTCCGGTGTCCTGCCAGGTGCTTTGACCCGGTGCTTTGACCCTAGGAGTGAGGAGATCGGACGGCTTCGGTAGAACCGGCCAATGCGAGGCCGAGGGGCGTGGGTAATTCTTCGCTGTCGGACGCCTACAGGAGGCGGTGCTGGTAGGCGTAGGCGGTGGCCGCGGCGCGCGAGGAGACGCCCAGCTTGATGAAGATGTTGCTCACGTGACGGTGGACCGTCTTCTCGGACAGGACCAGCTCGTTGGCGATGGCGTGGTTGGTCGTGCCGGTCGCCAGCAGCCGCAGCACCTGCAGCTCCCGCTCGGTCAATCCATGGGCACTCGAGGCGGCGTCCGACCGGGCGAGCGCCTCCACCCGGACGAGGTCTGGCGCAGCGCCAAGCTGCGCAAACACGGTGCGTGCGGCGTCCAGCTCCATCGCCGCGGCCTCCTGGTCCCCCTGTTGGCGACAGGCGAGCCCGACCAACACGCGTGCCCGTGCGGCCTCGTACGGCGCTTGGAGCTCGCGCCAGAGCTGCCATGCGCCGCGTAGCGCGACCAAGGCTGCTCGAGCGTCGCCATCAGCCAGCAGCACCGCCCCCCGGGCGTGGTCGGCCGTCGCGCGCAGGGCTGGCGTGCCGTAGGCGCCAGCGATCTGGATCAGCTCGGCGGCGGCGTCCCGGGCGGCCTGGACTTCGCCGGCGGCGAGCATGATCTCGACTTGGGCGGGGAGCAGCTTGACCAGCCGGAGCCGGTCGGTCGTCTCGGTCACGGCACGGCCGATCGCCGTCGCCGCCGCATCGGTCTTGCCCTGCGCCAGCCGCAGCAGCGCCAGTCCGGGCTGCGGCACGCGGCCCCACCGGCTGGCCTGCTGGTAGGCGGCCTCCGCCGCCGCGGACTCTCCCAGGACCCGGTAGGCCTCGGCCTGCTGGTAGTAGGCGTCGCCGGAGGCGAACTCGTCGGCGCCGTGAGCGAACCGCTCGAGCGCACGCTTGGCCTCCTCGATCGCTTTCAGCCATGCCCCGTGCAGGTGCAGAAGCTCGGCGCGGTGGACCAGACACTGGCCGGTGAAGGTGACCATGTCCGGCTGTGTACCGCACCAGGCCGTCAGCGCGGCGGTCCATTCGGAGGCACGGCGCAGCTCGGACAGTACCTGGCAGGTGTCGATCACGCCGCAGTAGACGGCGCCGGCGACGATGGGCGACACCTCGCCGGCCACGACCGCCACCATGGCCTCGTCGACCAGGGCAAGGCCCTCCTGCATTTCACCCTCGTGGACAAGGGCGCGGCCCTGCAGGTACCGCGCGAAGGCGACCAGGTCGGCGTCACCGGCGCGACCGCCGATCGCGGCTGCTTGTGCCGCGGCGGCCCGCCCCGCCGCGTAGTCACCCGCCACGAGCTGGTGAAATGCGACCGAAATCAATAGGTAGCCGTGCTCGGCACACTCCTGCTCGTGCTCCAGGAGGCGGCTGGCCCGGGCGAACCAGCCGCTTGCCTGCGCGACGTCTCCCCGGGCGCCGAGGTGAAACGTCAGCCAGAACGCGCACCGTGCGGCCCGCCGGGGATCGCCGCTCTTCGCATAGCGCTGATGCGCACGTTGCAGCGCCCGCAGGCACTCCTCGACGCGGCCGACCAGGTGGGCTGCTGTAGCCAGCAGCTCGAGATCCTCTCCAGCCAAGAAGGACGACTGGTCGGCCAGCGACAGTGCGGTGTAGGCATCCGCCCACGCGAGCCGCTGGGCGGCTTCCCGACCCCGCGCGAGCTCACCGTCCCCGCCCACCGCGTACCTCGCCTCCACGCTGGCGGTCGATCCGTAAGACACCTTGGTAGCGTAGCCAGGCCCGAGCATGTCAGTCCCGGTGTCAGTCCACCAGCCAGCACCTGACAGTGAACCGCCCCGGGATTCCTGGAGGCTTTGGCGTCCCGCGGCGTGGTGTAAGTGCTTGCCGCCGTGCGGGGTCAGCGTTGGGGAGTCTATGCCGGTAGGAGTTGGGCCCGGCGCCACCTCCTTCGTCGTCGCGGTGATCACGGCCATAGAGTTCTCGGAGAGGTGGTGGCGGCGGCTGACCTGCCATGGGCCACGGGCTTCGACGAGCACCGCCCCGGCCAGCCGGAGCAGCGCCTCAGGGTGGGGAAAGACACCGACCACGTCGGTGCGGCGCTGGCCGAGCAGCAGTTGACCGGACGTCCGCTTCGGCGCCGGCGTCAACCAGGGCAAGTACCACGTGCTGATCGACCCCGGCTTCTCCGGGCTCACCGCCCGCCAGATCCTCAACCGCCTCCTCGGCAACCCCTGAGCCGACTCAGGCGCGTGCCGTATCTGCGCCGCGCCGCCGCCGTGATCTCCACCGCCCGTGCGCGGCGCTGGTCCTGGCCATCCGCCCGGAGGTGGCCTTCCAGGGCGGCAACCGGCCTGCTGACCATGAGGGGGAGTTCGTGGTCAAGAACCTCGTGCTGCTGTCGGCCGGCCTGGCCGTGGGCGCCCGCCTCCGCGCACCACGGCCCTGGTCGGCGACACCCTCCCCACGGCCATGACCGCCCGCCGGCCGGGCGAACCACCACACCAGGGGGGGTCGAGCAGGAATGCGCTGACCTGCTCGTCCAGGCCACCACATGGCCGCGACACCTGATCCTTGCTCACCCGGCCGCCCAGAGCCTCGACCAGCCGTCGATCTGGGGGTCGACACGCCATTGACACAGGCCTCCTGGACGACGGCGACCCGCGCCTGCTCGCTGCGCCGGCGCGGCTCCAGGAGTTCGGAAAATACGCCCCCGCCCGCAGCCGTGGGATGGCCAGCTCGATCGACCCACTCGGATGTCCCAGGCGCGCTGGCGGTCGCCGTTGCGGTGCGCCACCCTCACGAGCCAGCGACACCACAAGACGTCACGCTGCCGGCGAGCGTGGCCCCTGGTCGGTCCAAGCGCCCAGCCGAACGTGTTGCCCGTAACCCTCCGGTATTCAGAGCCAGCTGTCTTGCGTGGCGTGGCCAGGAGCTGTTGGCGATTGTCCTGTCAGTCACGCGGGCGAAGTGCCACAAGCGGAAGCGCGCGGATGAGTCTGCGTTGGGCGGCGTCCGAGCCGTCGTAGCGAAAGCCAGCCAGCCTCGAGAGCACAGCCCGCACGAGCGGGGTGACGATACGGTTGCGTTGCTCGTAGTCGGCCAGCACTCGGACGGCCTCGTCGGTGCCAAGCGGGCGCACGCTGGGCGCGAAGCGAAGCCGAGCAATCTGCACCTCGACCGCGTGCCCGGCAAGGACGTTGCGGTACCACTGCGACCTCGGACCCAACCCCGACATCACCACCGCCTCGCGAGCAGCCGGGCGCCAGGCCACCACCTCAAGCACCGTGCGGTAGAGGCGATGACTCGTCCGCCCATGATGGCGAAGCAGCAGAAAGCGGTAGCCCAGCAGCCAACCGGCGCGCACGGAGTACAGCGCCACCGGCGCTCCCAACAGCCACCTGAGAACGCGACCAGGTCTCAACTCCTTCATCCTCCAAGAGCGTGTCATCACGGTCGTTCAACGGTACGCTCCGTCCAGGGTCAGTCCTCAATGCCGTCAGGATCACGTGCGGAACTCTTGGCCAGCCGCTTAGGAGGGCCGGTCGGATCGCCAGGTGGCGCATCGCTGCCGGGGTCCTGCAGAGCGAACCATTCGACCCATGCTCGTTGGCGTCGGGTCTCGACCGCCCGGGGTCGGTAGTTGGCTCGGACCCACCCGAGGGCCTGGGTGGCTGGAACGCCGGCCAGGATCACCATGCAGGCCAGCACCGTCCCGGTCCGTCCGCTCCCACCGCCACAGGCAACCTCGACGCGCCCGCCCGCCTGCGCCCGCCGGAACGCCTTGACGATGGCGCACGCTGCTTGGTGTGGGTCGACGGGCGCCCCGAAGTCGGGCCAGACGATCCAGTCCGCCTCCCAGCTGGGCTCGAACCGACGGCGACGAAGGCGCTTCCACCCAGGGTTGTGCGGGCTGGTCGGGCCCGGCTGTCGGCCGGGGCGGCTGACCAGATACAGCCCGTAGTCCGGCAGCGGACCCTCGGGGAGGCGGTCCCGCAGGCCTCGGCCCCGGACCAGGGTGCCGTCGGGAAGCCGGGTGGCTCCACGCAGTGTGGTGCTCATGGGGTCACGTCCCCAAGTGGCGGGCCCGTCGGACAGATCCTAGGGGAGCAAGCTGACGTCGGCCAGCACTAGTAGTGCTCCGTTAGGTTGGATGTGCTGCTGGGTGCAGCCAGGGGGTGGAGCGGGGCAGGGTGCGCTGGCAGAGGGGGCAGGCGCCGGCCCAACAGGCGAGCAGGACTTGCAGCTCACGCAATACCTGATAGGTGGTCAGGCCGGCGCGGCTGGTTTTGGGTCCAGCCGCTGCAGGGTGACAAAGGCGTGGGCGACCGAGACCAGGGTCACGTGATGGTGCCAACCGCCGAAGCTGCGACCCTCGAAGTGGTCAAGGCCAAGGCCGTCTTTCAGCTCCCGGTAGTCGTGCTCGACGCGCCAGCGCAGCTTGGCCAGGCGGACCAGCTCCACCAGCGGGGTGTCGTCGGGCAGGTTCGCGAGCCAGTACTTGACCGGCTCGGGCTGGCCGGCGGGCCACTCGGCCAGCAGCCAGCGCACCGGCAGCTCCCCGCCGGCGACGGCGCGGCGCAGCCTCACCCCGGCCGGACGGACCCGCAGCACCACAAACCGCGAGCGGAGCCTGCCGCGAACACCTTCGCGCCAGGTCACGGTCTTGGCCGCCGACGGTCCGGCCGCTGCGACCAGCTCGGCCAGCGAGGACCGCTTGGCACGGTAACGGGCCCGAGGACGGCGGCCCCGCCCAGGGTAGGGGGCGACCTGGGGGGTCACCGCCTCCGGGTAGGCGCTGGTGGTGGCCTTAACCTGCGTCACGTAGGCCAGCCCGCGCGCCTCCAGCCCCAGCCGCAGCTTGCCCGACTCCCCGTAGCCGGCATCGGCGACCACCACCGGCGGGGCAAGCCCCCAGGCGGCAAGCTCGTCCAGCATGTCGAGGGCAAGCTGCCACTTGGGTCGATGGCGCACCCGCTCGGGGACGTGGGCGGCGCGTCGCTTCGCCTGGTCCTGGTCCCAGCTCTCGGGCAGGAACAGCCGCCAGTCGATCGGGCAGCTCGCCTGATCGGTGGCCGCGTGGATGCTCACGCCAACCTGGCAGTTGGCCACCTTGCCCAGGGTGCCCGAGTACTGCCGGGCGACCCCGACCGAGGCGGTGCCGAACTTGGGGAAGCCGGTGTCGTCGATGATCCAGGCGTCCGGGTCGACCGCTGCCGTCATCTGGGTAGCCAGCCGCTGGCGAACCGGCCGCCAGTCCCAGGGGCTCTGGCTGATGAACTGCTGCAGCGCCTGCTCGTTGCCGTCCGGCAGCCGCTCGGCCATGGGCTGGATCGACTTGCGCTTGCCGTCCAGCATCAACCCGCGCAGGTAGCACTCGCCCCAGCGGCGCTGATCGGCCCGCGCCAACGGCTGGAGCACCTCGGCGGCGAAGGCGACCAGGCGCCTGCGTACCCGGGCCAGCTCGGCCGGGGTCATCGGGTCCTGACCAGCACGCTGCCCTCCTCGACGATGCGGCGACATTGTCGAGGAGATTCACTCCAAGCGGGCCTCCCAGGACAAACCTAACGGAGCACTACTAGACGGTTGATTCCGAATGGGAGTGTGGGCGGGGAGTGGTGACAATTGGGACGAGGCCGCATCGCACTGTACGTCATCGTCGACGAGCTGCTGGGCTCCGACCCCCGGGCTGGCCACCCCGGCCGCAAGCCGCGGCTGTCAGATGCCGAGCTGGTCTGTCTGGCCGTCGGCCAGGTGGTTCGCATCCGTGCGAGCTATCGCGGCCATGTCCGGGTCCTGGGTGTCCGCAGCTGGCGGACACAACGTGGACGGCACACGCGCCTCCACTGGCACAGGGATAGGCTGCACCGAATTGAGAGGAGCGGTCGGTGTTGCTGCTTGCGTACGCCTTCCTGGTCGTGGTGACTGCCTGGTTGCTCGGCCCTCGACGCGGGCCGTGGATTCTCCGGCTCAGTGAGCCGGGCCAGCAGCGAGTGCGGCTGGCCGCCGGGGTGCTGGACGCCGCGGTGGGTGCCATGGGGTTGGCAGTGCTGGGCCTGCAGTTTGGCGCTGCCGATCAGGCGCACGTGGCGGGCTGGATGATCGGCGGCCTGGTGGGTCTGGGGGCCGTCGCCTACGCCGCCGGACTCCTGGTCTGGCGAGGGGGCCGGCCAGTTCGCCTGCGCATCCTCGGGTGGGCCCTCATGGTGACGGCCTTGGCGATCCCAAGCACGCTTACGCTTGCGCTCCCCTTGATGGCGCTGTTGGCCGCGACGCTTGCTCGCCTTCCGGAGCAGAGGGTCGCGGACGGCGGGTCCGCAACCTGACGGGTTGGCAATTCCGGGGCATGCCCTGGCAGGACATCGATCGCCATGCGACGCCCACCAGGCTTCCACTGGCTCGCCATGAGCCAAGCCTACGAACTAGCGGCGGGTCGAGACCAGCTTCTCGCACGGTCCCATGTCAGCTTCAGGCGATGTATGCCAAGGTCAGAGGAGTAATTCAGTCCTTGAGGCGCTGGCGTTGTCGAGGTAGGTCCTGGACGCCGGACCATCCGCAGCGAAAGGAGCCGCTATGGCTGCCACCGGCACCACCAGGGCCAAGCCCCCAAGCGTCGAAGCGATCTTCGAGGCCCGCACGGTCGTCCTGGTCGGCCCCGCAAGCGGCCGGCCAAGCTCCACCTGGACAAGGGCTATGACTACCCGGGGTGCCGGCGGGCGCTGCGCCGCCGTGGGATCACCCCACGGATCGCCCGGCGTGGCGTGGAGCCAAGCGACCGGCTGGGCCGCCACCGCTGGGTGATCGAGCGGTCGCTGGCGTGGCTGGTGGGCTACCGGCGCCTGCAGGTCCGCTACGAGCGGCACGCCGCATCCTGCTCGGGTTCCTCCACCTCGCCTGTGCGCTGATCTGCCTCAAGTCATTCGACATCGCTCGCCGGCGCGGTCCGCGAGGTGATCTCGTGGTCGCTGTCGATGGCCGCGCGGTCGTGGGCGGTGACCCGGCCCGCCGCCATGGTGTGCGCGGCCCTGCGCCAGCTTGCCCGTGGCGCCTGATTCGGTCATCACGGGTGGGTCCGCTCGCCGTGACCCGGAAGTTAGCCTTGGGCGGCAAGCGAGCGGAGGACGCAGAACTCGTTGCCTTCCGGATCAGCGAGCACGACCCATTGTTGCGCCCCTTGCCCCACGTCGGCATGGCGAGCTCCCAGACCGACAAGCCGCTCCACCTCGGCCTCCTGCGAGCGGTCGACCGGGCTGACGTCTAGGTGCAGCCGGTTTTTGACCGTCTTGCCCTCGGGAACGGTCACGAACACCAGCGTCGGCACAGTGGGAGCCTGTCGCACCTGCTCGGCCAGATCAGCTGGCTCCTGCTCCCAGGGTGCGATCTCCACCCAGTCCTCGCCGGAGTTCACGACGTGATAGCCAAGCGCGGCGGTCCAGAAGGCCGCCTGCGCAACAGGGTCGTGGCAATCGACGATGATCTCGGTGAGCCTGCTCCCCATGCGGAACCTCGCTGCTCGGGCCTGGGCGCCTGGTGTGCTGGCAGGCTGTCGGTCATACCCGTGCAGCGATTGCAGCACCCCGGGTTATGGACAGAACCTTCGGCCGTCTGCTTAGGGCACAGAGGCGGCTGGGATGCTGAATAGCAGGCAGGAGGAGGTGGCGTGGGCGACCAGGCGGCCTCGGGCGTCGGTGAGGCGAGCCTCGGCCAGAGCTGTGGTCCGGCCTCGGGAGACCACCGTGCCCTCGCAGTGCAGCCGGCCGGAGGCGGCGGTCACCGGGCGTAGGAAGGTGGTCGTCAGATTCATCGAGGTATAGCCCATGCCGGCCGGGAGGGTGGTGTGGACTGCGCAGCCCGTGGCCGTGTCCAGCAGCGTGGCCAGGATGCCGCCGTGCACCGTGCCGAGCGGGTTGTAATGGAACTCCTGGGCGGCCATCGCGACCGCGATCCGGCCCTCGGCCACCTCGAGGTCTTCGACGCCGAGCAGCCGCATGGCTGGCGGGGCGGGCAGGTCACCGCTGGCGATCGCGCTGAGCATGTCAAGCCCGCTGCGCTGGCCGACCTGGGCCGCGGTCAGGGCGGGGTCTGCCCACGAGAAGGTTCGGCTCCGACCGGAGGTCTGCGTCTCTTCCATGGATCCAGCATTCCAGTGGTTGCTGGGTCTGTCAACAAGACCTAGCATTTGCATCATGCGTCCCGAAGCCCTGAACTGGTCGATCGACAACTGCACTGTCGCCAGGGCGATGGAGGTCCTCGGTGAGCGGTGGACGGTGGTGGTGCTCCGCGAGGTGTTCACGGGGGTGCGGCGCTTCGACCACATGCGCGAGCGCACCGGCATCCCCCGTCAGGTCCTCAGCAACCGGCTCGCCAGCCTGGTCGCCCACGGCATCCTGCGCCGCCAGCCCTATCGCGACCCGGGCGCCCGGATGCGCTATGAGTACCGACTCACCGACAAGGGCTTCGACCTCTATCCGGTGCTAGTCGCTGTGCGGGACTGGGGCGACCGCTACCTGGCCGACCCCGTCGGCCCCCCGCTGCGGACCGCGCACGCCGGCTGCGAGTCCGACGTGCATGCCGTCCTGCGCTGCGAGGCCGGCCACGAGGTCACTGCTATGCGGGACGTCCACCCCCGCCCGGGTCCAGGTGCCACCCGTCTGGACGCCCCAGACGCCCCAACGACCCAGATGGGATAGCCACGTCGGCGGCGCGGATCGGGCCCGGTAGGGACCACCCAGACCCGGGCAGGCGTGCATGACCGGGCCGGCTCGCCAGGGGTGTGGCCGACGTCGCGGCCGACCTGGCCGCCCGCGGGTGGAAACTGGAGCGAGTCCTGAGCGACAACGCCCAAGAGCTCCGCTCGGCCACCTTCCAAGCCACCCTCGCCACCCTGGGCGCCCGCCGCAGCTTCATCCGGGCCGGGCGGGCCCCAGACCAACGGCTGTGTGGAGCGGGTCAAGCAGACCGGCCTGCGCCTCGACCTGGAGCGCTATCTCCGCTCCTACAGCACCAAAGCTGTGGCAGAAGAAGCGCTGATGCGTCGCCACAACTCGGGGACAGGACAAGTTAGCCGGCGGGGAACTCGTCGGGGTCGACGTCGCTGGTGCGGGCGGTCCCGCCCGACACCGGCTGGAGGGTGATCGTCCACTCGTCCCACTGGACCCGGGTCGCCGTCCGGGTGGTCATGAACTCGAAGCTGTCGTCGAACTGGGCAAAGACGCAGCCGCGGGTGAACCCTCGCGCCTTGGGATCCCAGTCGGTGCCGGTGGTGTAGTACACGAGGTAGGTGCCGTCCCGGATGCCGTCGACGGTGTGTTTGGCGTTCGCGCGGACGTACACCGAAACCGCCGGGCGCTTGTCGACCGCAAGGGTGACTACGGCGTCCCAGTTGCCGCCGTTGTCGACCGTGAGCTGGCCCCTGCCCGTGCGGCTGCCGGGCCGCACCAACCGGCCGTTGGGAAGGCGCCGGTTCTGCTCCTTGGCAGCCAGTGGCATCAGCAAACCGAACACATAGCCCTGGGCGCGACCCTTGTCGGTCAGGGCGTTGGCGGCATCGCGGACGGCGGTCAGCCCGTCGGATCTGCCGAGCCGCGCCATGACGGCGGCGGCGGCGCACAGCTCGCGGCCCTCCACGGCGTCGCGCAGCCCACCCAGGTCGCCGTGCAGCCGCTTGAAGGCCTGCACCAGGTCGGCGTGCTCAGCGTCGAGGTCTGCCGGCGGGACGGTCTGGCCGAGCCGCTCGGCCGCCTGGCCGGCGACCTGCTCGGCCCGGGCGACCCGCGACGACAGCGCCGTGAGCGACGTCGCCTCCGCGATCCCGGCCAGGGCGGTGCTCACGGGCGTCCCGACGGTTGCCAGCAGCTCCCGGTAGGCCGCTGGCGAGGCTGGCGGCCCGACGGCCCCCAGGGTGGCGCCGTCGGCTTCCTTCCCACTCGTCCCCGAGCCATCGCCGCCGAGCAGATCACAGCCCCCGAGCACCAGCACCACAACCAGCAGCGCGGCCAGCGGCCGGATCACCCTGACACGAGCCGACCGAGTGGCCTCGACCCTGCTCGCGGCGTCCGCCGTGGCGTTGGGTAGCTGGGTTGCCATCGCACGCCCCCTGCGATCGCGCAACTACCTCAAAGTAGGCGTCAGGGCTAAACCTGTCTAGATCAGAAAACCGATCCTTTCGCCACGACGTGATCGACGATCCGGCGGTCCGGCTGGTCAACTTGGTGGGGTTGTCGCTGACAGGCTTCCAACAGCTCTCTACCGATGCCGAAGCCACTGGGTGGCGAGCACTCACGGACTCGCCGGAGTCGGGCCGGGTTGTGCCGCTCCGCGGCTGGCTAGCCGGCGTTGCTGGGACCCACCTTGTCGATCGAGACCCGCAGTAGCACCCGCTGCTGTTGGTGCATGGCGCGGCGGTAGTCTTCCCAGTCGGGATGCTCCCCACTGATACGGCGGTAGTAGTCGATCAGTCCGTCCATCGCCTCCGGCAGCGACACGACCTTCGCGGCGCCTTCGATCTGCATCCAGTTGCCGAAGAAGCCGTCGGCGAAGACGCAGAGGACCGCGGTCGGGTCGCGCCGCAGATTGCGCGTCTTGTAGGCAGCTTCTCTGGTCGAGATGACCAACTTCCCCTCGCCGTCGACCCCGACCAGGACAGGCGAGGTCTGCAGTCCCCCGCTGGCCCTGCGGGTGATGAGCACCGCTCTGTGGTTGCTGGTGACGAACTCTCGTGCGTCGTCGGGACCCACGCGTCCTCCTTGTCGCCGAACAACGGTCAGAGTACGGGTCTCGGCGCCTGAGGGTCTCGTCGACGGCTTTCCGACAGTGCAGGGGCCGACCTTCTCGAGGGGTTGTCTCGGTTCCCGTAGAAGTTGAGGTGGCGGTCCCCGCCCGGTGACCTGCCGTGTGGCAGGTGTCGGGCAACCGCCAAGTCGCTCGACCAGAAGTGTGCTCGGCCCGGCCGTCCAGGTAACGGCCAACCTCGGTCAGCAGCCCGGCGGTCGCAGGGGGTCGGCGCCCAGCACATCCGCATGGTCAGTAGCGGCCAGGGCGTGGGCCAGCAGCCGCGCGGCGACCGGCCACGCCTCGACGTCATGGGCCTGGTCGGGGAAGCCAGCCCGGACCAGGCCCACCGCAGCCGCAGCCCACACCCGGGCCAGCGCTGGGTCGAGGGCGTGGCGGACCACGGCCTGGACCAGTCGGTGCACGCTCAGCGTATCGGCGGTGACCGTGGCTAGCGAGTAGCGGCGCAACGCCCCGAGCACCTAGCTCTGGGCCACGGTCGGCCAGCAGGTCGAGGTACTCTCCGACATTGATGGCAGTCTCAGCTGGCGTGTGTCGTGCCCCCTGGATGCTCCGGCGGACCGGAGGCTCCAATCGTCCACAGACAACGATGCTGATGTCCGTTGGGCGTTACCTCACAACACCGCGGCCATGGACAACTGCCGAACTGCGGAGCCGCCTGCCCTGCACGGCGACCCGACGCATTCGTCGTTGCCGACGTTGAGGCTCACGCTCGCGAGCCTCGTCCTCGTCGGCCCAGAGCTGGCGCAGGGTCCGGGGCATGTCACTGGCTGTCCTGGGACGACTTGTCGGCTTGGCCCTTGCTCACCTTAGGAGCGGTCACGACCAGGTTCTTGTCGGCCTGGCCGTTGCGGGCGCCGCGCTGGTCGTCGGCCACATCGTCCTGGTCCGGAAGCGACCGCAGGATGCGGGCGCTGGCGCCGGCCGCGGCCCCGGTCGGCAGCATCGCCGCGCCAGCACCAATCACGCCGGTGGCGACAGCGAACGCCGCCGTGGCGGCCTGACCGTCGAGCACGCCGCTCACCTGGAAGAGGGGGATGGAGAGGGCGCCGAACGCGATCAGCCCGCTCCCAAGCACCATCTGCCAACGGATCAACCCGCGGTCGTCCAGGGCCTGCTTCTCCTTGGTGGCCATGTCAGTACCTCCTCGACATGCCGGGCGCTGCCTGGTCGCCCATCCATCCGAAGCATGACGCCACTTGCGACCGCCGGCGGTGCCGGGCGTCACCGAACCATCGTGCTGTTCAGCACGAGCAGCGGGCGCCTGCGCGCCGGGCACGGTGGGCGAAGGATCCAATGGTCGGCTTCCCACCAGCCGTTGGACTAACGAACGTCGAATTTTGACTACAGCTTCTCAAGCTCTCGGCGAACGGTGGCGAGGTTCTTCATCGATTGCAGGGTGTCGGGGTGGTCGTCGCCCAGCACCCGCCGACGGCCGTCCAGAACCTGCTCGTGAAGGGCATGGGCACCTTGTAGGTCGCCGAGATCCGCAAGGACCTCGGCGAGGTTGCTCATCGACCAGAAGGTGTTGGGATGGTCATCGCCGAGCACCTGGTCGTCCGCTGCCTCCGACGTGCTCCGACCATCTGGCCAGCGCCGTGCAGCGGACCGAGGAGCGCCTGCGGGCCGCCGGCGTGCCCGACTAGCGGTCGACTGCATACGCGGATTGGACCAGACCCGCCCCGAACACCTTGGTCGATTGGTGGATCAGCGGGATGTCGGCGTCGAGCTCGCCGGGGAACGGGATCCCGCTCCCGATCAGGACCGGGACGGTCGTGATCGTGATGTCGTCGATCAGGCCAGCGCGCAGGAACTCCCGGATGACCCGCCCGCCGTCGACGTAGACGTCCTTGGCCCCCCGGTCGGCGAGGCTCTTGAGCAGCTGGTCCAGGTTCCGGTGGACGGCGATGCGGGGGTCGTCGTCGGCGTCCAGCCGGGTGCTGAGCACCGCCACGTGCTTGCCGTGGAACGGCCACTGTTCGGTGCCCAAGTCTGATCCTGCGTTCGCAGACCCATCACAACCGTGGCATCTGCGACTCCTGACTGGGACGGTGCAGGGTTCCGCCACCGATGCTAGGAACGCGGCCATGCGGCGGCATCACCCATAGGTGGGAACCGGTGGGGGGGAACCGCAACCCCGGAGAAGGGGCAGTCCACCAAGGGGAGAACCGGCGGCCGGGGTTGGCCGCCGGCACACCCCGGAGGAGTCCGCCGGCCAAAGCGGCGTGGTTAAACCCGGCGAACGTTAGTGATCACCGCACTAGGGCGTGGATGACGGCTCCCCTCCACCATCCCCGGCAGCAGAGCTTCCCTCACCCTGGCGACCAGGCTCTCGGCGCTGTGGCGGATTACCGTCCTTGAGCCGTCAGACACGCCTAGTCAGGCGATGGCCGGCGTCGACCGGCCCTCCAGGAAGTGCTTGATGCGCAGCCGGATCGACTCGTGCATCGACAGCGCCTCGATCGCCGCCGGGGCGACCCGGCGCACCTCGGTGGACTCGTCACTCACCGACAACCGGCCACCGACGAGCTTGGCGGCGAAGCACAGGTTGAACTCCTGGCGGACCTCGCCATCGGAGTAGGCGATCACGTGGCCAGGGTCGCTGTAGACGCCAACGATGCCGGTCACTCGAGGTCGAGGCCGGTCTCCTCCCGGACCTCACGAGCAACCGTCTCCGCGATCCGCTCAGCGACATCCATGGTGCCGCCCGGCAGCGCTCACAGGTCATTGTCGGAGCGCCGCTGCAACAGGATCTCGCCCGCGTCGTTGGTCACCACCGCGCTCGCCGCTGGCACGATCGAGTTGGGCGCCGGCGCGTCGGGATCGTTCAGGTAATCGGTCCTGGTCATCGTGGTCTACGCCTCGGCGAGTGCAGGCCGAGCACGCCTACGCCCAACTCAGCGCCACCGGCGCGCCGGTCAGCGCTGGGCAGCTGGCCGCTGCGGCTGGGCGCAGCGCCAGCTACGCCCGAGCGCAGGTCGCCCAGCTCCAGGCCCGGCCGCCGGGCACCGTCGACCAGAACGGCCGTCGCCCCGTACAGGCCGACGCGGACCCGGAGGCCATCTCCTGACCGCCACGCCATCGTCGACCGACTATGCTGGGGACATGACGATTCTGCGGATGGACAACGTTCTCATCGTTGTCGACGACCTTGACGCTGTTATCTCGTTCTTCGTCGAACTTGGCATGGAGCTGGAGGGCAAGGGGCCAATCGAGGGACGTTGGGTGGAGCGTGTCATCGGGATCGACGACGTCCGA
>Ga0081538_10002857_pt1 | contig 16516 bp, 14 predicted proteins | sample TabmetS5T2R1_FD_71022 | JGI IMG/M metagenome (GOLD analysis project Ga0081538, IMG submission 71022) | Tabebuia heterophylla rhizosphere microbial communities from the University of Puerto Rico - S5T2R1 | ecosystem: Host-associated > Plants > Roots > Rhizosphere ... | reverse complement strand
TGGCCGAGGGTCGCCTGCTTGGCCTCCTCGCTCATGGCGTCGGTGAGCTTGGAGGGGATGTAGCCGGGGGCGACGGCGTTGACGGTGATGCCCCGGCCGGCCACCTCCCTGGCCACGCTCATGGTCAGCCCGATGAGGCCGGCCTTGGAGGCGGCGTAGTTGGCCTGCCCGGGGTTGCCGACCAGGCCGACCACGCTGGAGATCGAGATCACCCGGCCCCAGCGGCGCCGCAGCATGCCCCGCAGGGCCTCCCGGGTGCAGCGGAAGGCCGCCACCAGGTTGACCTCGAGCACGTCGCTGAAGTCGTCGTCGCGCATCCGCAGCACCAGGCCGTCGCGGGTCAGGCCGGCGTTGTTGACCAGGATGTCGACCCCGCCGTCGCCGGCGGCCGCCACCAGCTCCTTGCCCGCGCCTGGGTCGGTCAGGTCGGCCTGGGCCACCACCGGCTCGGCCCCGGCCGCCTTGACCAGGTCGGCCGTCTCCTGGGCACCGTGGCTGTCGGACCCGTAGGCGACCACGATCCTGGCCCCGTCGCTGGCCAGCGCGACCGCGCACGCCCGCCCGATCGCCCCCGAGGCCCCGGTGACCAGCGCCGTCCGCCCCTCCAGGTCGCTCACAGGGCCGCCTCCGGGACCGCCGCGCCGCGGAGGGGCGGCAGCATGTCGACACCGTCCCACAGGGTCCCGTCGAGCAGGCCGCGCACGATCGGCATGGCCGGCTGGGTCGGCTCCTCGGGGGCCGGCTCGGACGGGTTGGGGAGGGTCCAGTCCACCACCGCCGAGCCCCAGGCCAGCCCGGCCCCGAACGCGGTCAGCAGCAGCCGCTGGCCGGGCCGGATCTGCCCCTGCTCCCAGGCCTCGGCCATGGCGATGGGGATCGAGGCGGCCGAGGTGTTGCCGTAGCGGGCCACGTTCATGACCACGTTGGTCATGGGGGTCTTCAGCCGCCGGGCGGTCGCCTCGATGATCCGCTGGTTGGCCTGGTGGGGGACGACCAGGTCGATGTCCTCCAGCTCGAGCCCTGATCGCTCGATCGCCTCCAGGCTGGAGGCGGCCATGGCCGTGACCGCACCCTTGAAGACCTCGCGGCCCTCCATGACGATGTAGTGGCGCCGCTCGGCCACGGTCCGGCTGTTGGCCGGGAACCGTGACCCGCCCGCCGGGGTCATCAGCAGCCGCGACCGCGCCCCGTCGGCGCCGAGCGAGAAGGCCCGCACCCCGGCCTCGCCCCGGCGCAGCACCACCGCGCCGGCCCCGTCGCCGAACAGGATGCAGGTGCCACGGTCGGTGTAGTCGCAGATCCGCGACAGCGTCTCGGAGCCGACCACCAGGGCGGTCTGGGCCGCCCCCGAGTCCACGAACTGGGAGGCGGTGGCCAGGGCGTACACGAACCCGGAGCAGCCGGCGATCACGTCCATGGCCGCGCCCCTGGTCATGCCCAGCTCGAGCTGGAGGATGCAGGCGGCCGATGGCAGGGTGTAGTCGGGGCTGGCCGTGGCCACCATCACCAGGTCGACCTCGTCGACGCCGATGCCGGCGACTCCGAGGGCCTGTTCGGCGGCCCGCTTGCCGAGCAGGGCCGTCGAGTCGTCCTTGCCCGCGACCCGGCGCTCCTTGATCCCGGTGCGCTCGGTGATCCACTGGTCGTTGGTGTCGACCAGCTCCTCCAGGTCCGCGTTGGTCAGGACGTAGGGCGGCACGGCCACCCCAAGTCCAACGATCTCGGCGGGCACGACGGCTCCTTTCTCCGGCGTGGGGGGATCGGCGGTCGGGGGACGGTCAGAAGGGCCGGAGGCTGAGCAGGATCTGGCCGGGCGTGACCAGCTCGCCCTCCCAGGCGAGATGGGCCATGACCCAGCCGCGGAACGGGCTGCGGACGGGGATGCTGGCGGCGCCGTTGCGGATCTCGCCGAGCAGGTCGCCGGGCTCCACGTAGGGCCGCTCGTCGGTGAACCGGGAGGGGGTGACCGGGTAGAAGCGGCCGTGGCCGGGCGAGACCGCGAACCTCTCCGGCAGCACCACCACCTCACCCTGGTCCTCGCCCTTGGCCAGGTCGCCCTCGGCCTGCATCCGCAGGGCGTCGGCCACCCCGGCCACACCCTCGGCGTTGGCGGCCGACAGCACCCTGGCGCCGTCCACCGTCCGCTTGATGAGGCCGCCCAGGACCGTGCCCGGGCCGACCTCGATGAAGGTGTCGACGCCGAGGGCGGCCATGCGCCGGACCGACTCGGTCCAGCGGACCCGCCCGGTGAGCTGGCGGGCCAGCAGCTCGCGCAGCTCCTCGGCGGAGGTGACGGGCTCGGCGGTGGCGTTGGCGACCACCGGGATGCTCGGGTCGCGCAGGGGGGCGGAGGCCAGGTGGGGCTGGAACACCTCGACCGCGGGCGCCATCAGGGGCGAGTGGAAGGCGCCGCCCACGTTCAGCGGCACCACCCGCCGGGCCCCGAGCTCCTTGGCCGCCGCGGGCAGCCGTTCCAGGGCCGCCCACTCCCCGGACACCACGACGTTACCGGGGGCGTTGTCGTTGGCCACGGCCAGCACCTGCCCCTGGGCGGTCGCCTCGACGGCCATCTCGACCCCTTCGGCCGACAGCCCCAGCACCGAGCTCATCGACCCGGGCCGGGCGTCGGCGGCCCGCTGCATCGCCTCGGCCCGCCGGGCGACCAGCAGCAGCCCGGCCTCGAACGACAGGGCGCCGGCCGCGACCAGGGCGGAGAACTCGCCGAGGGAGTGCCCGGCCACGAACGCCGGCCGCGGCACCCCCGCCGCCTCCAGGGCCCGCAGCGCCGCCACCGACACGCAGAAGATGGCCGGCTGGGCGATGTAGGTCTGCCGCAGCTCGTCGGGGCTGGCCGTCCGCAGCGTCTCGGCCAGGTCCCAGCCCAGGCAGGCGCTCGCCCACTGGTAGAGTTCGGCCGCCGGCTCGTCGACGTCCGCGAAGTCCAGGCCCATCCCCGGCGCCTGACTACCCTGACCTGGGAAGACGAACGCGACGCTCATCGGTTGACTGGCACCTCGCAGGTCGTTTTCATCGACTCCCCGGCGGATCCGACACCGACGTCGGCGTCAGGACCAGTGGCCGCCCGAGGGAACGATCAGTTCGGCTGGATTTCAACCCCTAGACCACCGAGGGTCTTCCCAGGTTACAAGTTCCCTCAAACCCAGCCCACCAAGCGGCTCCCACGGCAGTTCCCGTTCCGTTCGCCTCGTTCGACCCCGGAGCGCCCGGATAGTCGCGCACAAGCGGTGGTTCGCCGGAGGAAGTGGGTCGCGGGCAGGCGCACCGACACGCCGGCCCGAGGCTGGCTGGGCCGCGAACTACAGGGCTAGTCGTCCTGTGGGCGGGCGGCGGCCTTGTCCCGGATCTCCTCCACGATGGCGGGGTCGGCCAGGGTCGTGACGTCGCCGAGCTCCCGCTCCTCGGCCACGTCCTTGAGCAGGCGGCGCATGATCTTGCCGGAGCGGGTCTTGGGCAGGTCGGGCGTGAAGATGATCGTGGTCGGCCGGGCCAGCTTCCCGATCTTGCGGGCGACGTGCTCGCGCAGCACCTCGGTGGTCTCGTCGGCCGCCTCGACGTTCCCCTTCAGGGTCACGAAGGCGACGATCTGCTGCCCGGTGGTCTCGTCGACCTTGCCGATACATGCCGCCTCGGCCACGTCCTGGTGGTCGACCAGGGCCGACTCCACCTCGGTGGTGGAGATGCGGTGACCGGAGATGTTCATCACGTCGTCGACCCGCCCCAGCAGCCAGAAGTAGCCGTCCTCGTCCCGCTTGGCCCCGTCGCCGGCGAAGTACCTGCCCTCGAACCGGCTCCAGTAGGTCTCCTGGTAGCGCTCGGGGTCGCCGTAGATCCCGCGCAGCATCGCCGGCCACGGCTTCCTGAGCACCAGGTACCCGCCACCGGGGATGCCGACCGACTTGCCGTCGTTGTCGACGATGTCGGCGTCCACCCCGGGGAACGGGAAGGTCGCCGACCCCGGCTTGGTGGGAATCACCCCGGGCAGGGGGGTGATCATGATCATCCCGGTCTCGGTCTGCCACCAGGTGTCGACCACCGGGCAGCGCCCGCCGCCGATGTTGGTCTGGTACCAGACCCAGGCCTCAGGATTGATAGGCTCACCGACGCTGCCGAGCAGCCGCAGGCTCGAGAGGTCATGCTTCTCCGGCCAGTCGGTCCCCCACTTCATGAACGTGCGGATGGCCGTCGGGGCCGTGTAGAGGATCGTGACCTTGTACTTCTCGATGATCTCCCACCAGCGGTCCTTCTCGGGGAAGTTGGGCGCGCCCTCGTACAGGACGCTGGTGGCGTGGTTGGCCAGCGGGCCGTAGACGATGTAGGAGTGGCCGGTGACCCAGCCGATGTCGGCCGCGCACCAGTACACGTCGGTCTCGGGGTGGTGGTCGAACACCAGCCGGTGGGTGGCCGCCACCCCGGCCAGGTACCCGGCGGTGGTGTGCATGATCCCCTTGGGCCTGGCCGTGGTCCCCGAGGTGTAGAGCAGGTAGAGCAGGTCCTCGGAGTCCATCGCCTCCGGCGGGCAGTCGGCCGACTGGCCCTCGACCAGGTCATGCCACCAGACGTCCCGCCCCTCGTTCCAGGGGACCTCGTTGCCGGTCCGGCGCAGCACCACCACCGTCTCGATGCTCGGGGTGTCGGCCACCGCGTCGTCGGAGTTCTTCTTCAGCGGCACCACCTTGCCGGCCCGCCACCCCTCGTCCTGGGTGATCAGGACCTTGGCCTCGGCGTCGTTGATGCGGTCCCGGAGGGCGTCCGACGAGAAGCCGCCGAACACCACCGAGTGCGCCGCCCCCAGCCGCGCGCAGGCCAGCATGGCCACCGGCAGCTCGGGGACCATGCCCATGTAGATGTTGACCCGGTCGCCCCGCCGCACCCCGATCGACCTGAGCCCGTTGGCGAACCGGGCCACGTCGTCGCGCAGCTGCGCGTAGGTGATGGTCCGGGTGTCGCCCGGCTCGCCCTCCCAGTGGTAGGCGACCTTGTCGCCGCCGCCGGCCTCGACGTGCCGGTCGAGGCAGTTGTCGGACACGTTGAGCTGCCCGCCGACGAACCACTTGGCGAACGGCAGGTCCCACTCGAGCACGCGGTCCCACGGCTTCATCCAGTGCAGCCGCTCGGCCTCCTCGGCCCAGAACCCCTCGAGGTCCTGCTCGGCCCGCTCATACAACGACCGGTCGGTGACCAGCGCATCAGCCTTGAATTCGTCCGGCGGGGGAAAGGTCCGACCCTCGGAGAAGAGGTTCTCGATCGCGGGACTGCTCTCGGCCATGCAATCCGCCTCCCTGCGGAAGTTCCTGTTCCCTCGAAGCTTACTCATCTCGCCGGTCAGCGAAACTCGCACATTCACAACCCCGGGCGGCGGAGTTATACACATTCTGGCCGCGGTGCCTTCCACTCCAGCCGCCGCGCGGCCATCCTTCCCGGCGCCGGACCGGCCGAGCACCCCCCAACCGGTCCGCCGAGCCCACCCTCAAGGCACCGGGAGGATGCCCGTGGCCCTCGCACCCGTTCCATCCGTGCCCCCGCTGGTCGTCATCGCCCACGACGACCCGGGCACCGCCGATTCCCTGCGGCACGCGGTCGAGAGCGCGGCCGGCTGGCAGGTGCTCATGGCCGATCCCAGCCCCGCCGGTCTGAGCGCCGCCCTGGCCGGCGGCCCCTCGGTCGCCCTGGTCGGCTGCGCCGCCCTCGTCAACCTGCCCGCCGGCTGCCCGACCCCGCTCATCGCCATCGGCGACGACGACCGGCCGGCCGACGTCAGGGCGGCGCTCGCCGCCGGTGCCCGCAGCCTGCTCGCCTGGCCCGACGGGGTCGCCGACCTGCCAGGCGAGCTGGCCAGGCTCGCCCCCACCGACCGGCCAGGATCCGCCGGCGGCCTCGCCGGCCTGGTCGTCGCCGCCCGCGGCGTCCAGGGCGGCGCCGGCACCACCACCGTCGCCGTGCACCTGGCGGCGGCCTGGGCCCGCTGGGGACCCGCCCCGGTCCTGCTCCTGGACCTGGCCGGTGGCCTCGCCTTCCGCCTCGACCTGGTGGCGGCCCCCACGTGGTCGACCCTGGTCCCGCCGGCCGGCCCGGCCCTGGCCGACCCCGACCCGGCGGCGGGTGAGACGCTCGCCGGGTCAGCGGGCCTCGAGGGCCTGGTCGCCGGAGGGTCGAGCCCGCCGGGCGCGGACGCCCTGGAGCCAGGCTCCATGGCCGCCGGCCTCCCGGACACAAGCTTCGTGGACGCGGGCGCCCTCATGGGCACGCTGGCCCGGCCGTGGGCCGGTCTGTCGGTCCTGCCGCTCGCCGGTCCGGCCGACGGCGCTCCCGACCCTCCGCCCGAGCCTTCGGTCGTCCAGCACGTCCTCGAGGTCGGCCGGACCGCCTACCGCGTGGTCGTGCTCGACCTCCCCGCCGCCGAGGGTCCCCTGGTCCGAACCGCCCTCTCCCAGGCCGACGTCCTGATCGCCGTCGGCCGCTGCGAGACCGCCGGTGTCCGCGGGCTCCAGGTGGCCCTCGAGGAATGGACAGGGGCCGGTCACGACCCCGACGCCGCCGGCGCCGTGGTGACCGGCGTCCGGCCGCGAGCCCCCCTCGCCCCCCGCGAGGTCCGGGCCGCCCTCGGACACCGCCTGTGGGGCCTCATCCCCGCCGCCGCGGCCGAGCTGGCGGCCGCCGCCGAGGACGGCGTCCTGCTCCTCGACCGCCACGACCTCTCCGCGGTCCAGGCCATGGTGACCCTGGCCAACCGCGTGGTCCCGTTCGCGGCGGTGTCCGCATGACTGCCCATCGCCGGCCGCCCGACCCACGCGACGCCGGCCGGATGCGGGCCCCGCGGACCGGCGGCCCGTCCGGCGCGGCCGGGATCGGCGTCGGCGCCGGGAGCGGGGCCGACCAGCTCGGCGGCCTGCCCCCAGGGCTGGTGGCGCGGGTCCAGCGGCGCCTGGCGGCCACCGGCGCGGTCGCGACCGACGCCGCCGGGCTCCAGGCGGCCGTCGCCGAGACCCTCGCCGAGGACGGCGTCGTCCTTCCCGCCGCCAGGCTGGCCGCGGTCGTGCGCTCGATCGGCGACGAGCTGACCGGGCTTGGACCGCTGGCCCCGCTGCTCGCCGACCCCACCGTCACCGACGTCCTGGTCAACGGGCCCACCGACGTCTGGGTGGAGCGCGGCGGCACCATCGAACGGGCCGCCGTCCGCTTCGCCTCGCCCGCCGCCGTGGCCGCCCTGGTGCAGCGGGTGGTCGCCCCGCTCGGCCTCCGGGTGGACGAGTCCCGCCCCTGGGTCGACGCCCGCCTCCCGGGCGGCGAGCGGTTCCACGCGGTGCTGCCGCCGCTCGCTCCCGACGGGCCGGTGGTCACCATCCGCACCTTCGCCAGGCGACGGCTCCAGCTCCGCGACCTGATCGAGCGGGGCGCCCTGGACGCGGCGACGGCGCGGCTGCTGGAGGCGATGGTCGCCGCCGGGATCGCCATCGCCGTGTCCGGCGCCACCGGGACCGGCAAGACCACGCTGCTCAACGTCCTGGCCGCCGCCATCCCGGTGCGGGAGCGGGTGGTCACGATCGAGGACGTGGCCGAGCTGCGCCTTCCCGGGCCCCATGTCGTCCGGCTCGAGGGCCGCCCGCCGAACGTCGAGGGCCGGGGCGAGGTGCCCCTGCGCGAGCTGGTCCGCAACGCCCTTCGCATGCGCCCCGACCGCATCGTCGTCGGCGAGGTCCGCGGCCCCGAGGTGCTGGACATGCTGCAGGCGGCCAACACCGGTCACCGCGGTCTCATGACCACCCTCCATGCCGGCAGCCCCGAGGAGGTGCCGGCCCGTCTCGAGGCCATGGCCCTGGCCGCGCCGGGCGCCGGCCTCGACGTCGTCCGGCGGCTGGTCGGCGGCGCGATCGGCGCGGTCGTGCACCTGGAGCGGGCTCCCGCCGACCGGCCGGTGCGCCGGGTCGCCGCCGTGGCCGAGCTCGTCACCGGCAACGACGGTCGAGCCCGGGCCGTCCCGCTGCGCACCGCCGGCTCCGCCACCGGCCTGTCCGCGACCGGCCACGTCCCCCGATGGGCCAACCGCCTCGACCCCTCGGTCCTCCCCGCCTTCGAACCAACCCACCTCGCCGGACGGGTCCGCGTCCTCTGCCCCCGGAGCCGCGGGAGATGACGGCGCTGGTGCACAGCGTCGGCACGGTCCTGGTGTCCCTGCTGGTCGTCCCGGCCGCCCTCCGTGGGCGCGCCCCGGCGTCCCGGGGGCGCGGGTCGTCTCGGTGGCAGACCTGGCCCCTGGGACGAGGGCTGTCCCGGCGGCGAGGGTCGTCCTGGCGGCCAGGGTCGTCCTGGCGGCGACGGTCGCGCAGGCCCACGCGCCGGTCGGCGTCCCTCGGGGGTCTGCCGTTCGACGGCCGGCCGGCCAGGCCTCCGTCTGCCACGGACCAGGCGCGATCCAACCCCTCCGGGAACGCTCACCCGGATCCACGCCCGGCCCTGCCGACCCGGAGGTCCCGGGCCCAGACGCCCTGGACCCCGATCGGGAGGGCGCTCGCTCGACTTCCACGACCCGGTGGGGCGGCGGCGGCCCGGCGCGAGATGGAGGAGGCCGTCCCCGAGGTCATCGACGTCCTCCGAGCGACCGTCGGAGCCGGGATCAACCCCCGCCGGGCGCTGCAGGCCGCGGCCGAGGGCGCTCCATCGGCGCTGGAGCCCGTGCTGGCCCAGGCGATCCGGGCGGCCGAGCTCGGCTCAGGGACAGGCAGTGCCCTGACCGCGGCGGCCAAGAGCGAAGGGCTGCACGAGCTGGTGCTGGCTGGAGAGGCGCTCGACCTGGCCGAGACGACCGGCGCCCCGCCCGGCCCCGTGCTCTCCGGCGTGGCCGCCGCCGCCGCGGACCGGGTCCGGTCCAGACAGGCCAGGATGGCCGCCACCGCCGAGGCCCGCCTGTCGGCTCGCGTCGTGGCCGGCATGGCCCCGGCGTTCCTGGGCGTCCTCGCGCTCACCTCCCCGTCGGACGCCGCATTCCTTGTCCGCGAGCCACTCGGCTGGGCGACCCTGGCCGCGGCCGCGGTCCTGGAGCTGCTCGGCATCTCCTGGGCCACCCGCATCGTTCGAGGCCCGACGCCATGAGCAGCCGGCGTCCAGCACCCCAGCACCGCCCCGCCCCCGCCGTCCGAGGGCGGCAAGACCCACGTCTCGACCGGCTCGGTCCCGCCGTCCGAGGGCGGCGAGACGCACGTCTCGGCCGGCTCGATCCCGCCGTCCGGGGGCGGCGGCAGGACCGCCGCCCGCATCGGCTCGGCGCCCGCGTCGGCGTCGTCGCCGGCGTGCTGCTCGGCGGCGTCGTGGCAACGACCGCCCCCGGCCTCCTCCCGGTGGCGCTGGCCGCCGCGCTCGCCTGGCCAGCCATGGCCAGGGTCGCGGGCCGGCGCGCGGCGGCCCGTCGGCTGGCCATCCGGCGCGACGCGGCCCCGGCGGTCCTCGACCTGCTGGGCGCGGCCCTCCTGGCCGGCCTCAACCCCCACAAGGCGGTGCTCCGAGTCGCCGAGCGCGCCCCGGACGTTCTCCATGAAGACCTGGGCATGGCGGCCGCCGTCCTCCGCCTCGGCGGGACTCCGGCGGCGGCGCTCCGCGCGGCCGCCGACCGTTCAGGCCTCGACGAGCTCCGGGCCGCGGCGTCTGCCCTCGAGGTCGCCGAGCGCTGGGGCGCGCCACCGGCCGAGGCCCTGGCCGCCAGGGCGGAGGCCCTCCGCAGCCGCGCCCGGCTGCACGCCGAGGCCGAGGCCGGCCGGGCAGCCGTCCGCCTCGCCTTCCCCCTGGTCCTCTGCTTCCTCCCCGCCTTCGTCCTGCTCACCGTCGTCCCCACGGTGGCCGGGTCCATCCGCGCCCTGACCCCGTAGGCCGTTCCGAACGATCCACCCTGGCCGCCGGGCCCCGCTCGAGCGTCTGACGGCTTGGCCGGTCCTCGTCCACTCCATCCCGAGCCGTCCTCCGTGTCCACCCTCCCTGGAAGGAGTCGCCATGCCCGTCAGGTCCGAGCCGTCCTCGACCCTCACCGCGTCGTCGGGCCCGTTCGACGCCGAGACCGGTTCCCAGACCACCGAGTACGCGCTGATCATGGTCGTCGCCGCCACGATCGCGTCGCTCGCCCTGGCCTGGGCGCGCAACGGCGCCGTCGCCGACCTGCTCAACGGCGTTCTGGACCACGTCCGATCGCTCTTCGGGATGGGGTGATGCCCGTGGTGCCCTGTGGACGGCCTCGCTCGACGACCGGGCCGCCCCGACCCGACGCCGGGTCGGTCACGGTGGAGCTTGCGGCGGCGATCCCGCTCCTGGTGGCCGTGACCCTGGCCATGGTGAGCCTCCTGGGGCTGGCCCGCGACCAGGTCCTCGCGCAGGGTGCGGCCCGCGAGGCGGCCAGGGAGGCCGCGATCGGCGGCGACGACGCCAGGGCGTCGGCGGCCGCCCGCGCGGCGCTCCCACCCGGCCGCGCCGCGGCGGTCACGGTCGTGGCCGTCGGCCCGCACCGGGTCCGGGTCTCGGTGGAGCTGCCCGTCGGCCTGCCCTTCGGCGTGCATCCGGTCGCGATCCGGGCAACCGCGGTCGCCGCCCGCGAGCCGGGCCCCTCGCCGGTCCCCGCGAACCGGTGAGCCCACCGGCAGCTCGGCGGGAGCACCGCACCTTGACCGGCGGCGAGCAGGGCGAGGCGACCGCAGGTAGCCGAACGCGCCCGGCCCCGGGCACGCGAGTTCGCCCGGCCCCCGCGCCTGGACGGGGGCGACGCGCGGCAATTGGAACGGGGGTGACCTTGGGTGAACGGGGTGGTGCGACCCTGGTGAGTCTGGGGCTGACCGGGTTCATCCTGATGGTTGGGATCGTGGCCGTCGACGTCGGGGCGCTGGCCGGTGCGCGGGCGGTGGCGCAGACCGCGGCCGACATGGCGGCGCTGGCGGCGCTGACTCCGCGGACTGGTTGGGTTGCCGCGCCGAATGAGGGCAGGGGTGCGTCCCAGGCGGCCGAGATCGCCGGGGCCAACGGGGCAGAGCTGGTGACGTGTGACTGCTCGTCGGCCCAGGCGGTGGTCACGGTCCGGCGGTGGTTGCGACTCGTTCCCGCCGGGTTGAGGGTTTCGGTCAGCGCCAGCAGTCGGGCCGTGCTCGCCCGGCCGGCGTCGGCCAGTCGGGCTACCGTTCAGGCAGTCGACTCGATGAGAGCGGTGGATGGGCATCTGGCGAAGCGCCCCGGTGGCGTCACCAACGGCACGGCCCACGGCCGACCTGCGCGCCAACGCGAGTGCGGCCCTGGCGGCGGTGCTGTTCGGGGCCTCGGTGGTGGCGGTCCGGGTCGCCGTCCGCGATGTGCCGCCGGTCAGCCTCGCGGTCCTCCGGTTCGGGCAGGGCGGGCTGCTGCTCGCGGCGGTCCTGCTGGTGGTCGCGCCGAGGTCCCTGCGGACCACATGGGACCGGCTGCTCCGGTTCGGGCTGCTCGGACTCGTGCTGTTCGCCCTGTTCCCGCTGACCTTCAACATCGGGCTGCAGTACACCGAGGCGTCACGGGGAGCGGTCATGCTGGCCACGATGCCGATCTGGAGCGCGCTCCTGGGCGGGGTCATCGGCGAGCGGCTGGCCAGGCGTCAGCTCGTCGGCGTCGGGTTCTCGGTGGCGGGCATCGCCCTGGCCTTCCTCGAACCTGGACGGGCGCTCGGCGGCGACGCCATGAGCCTGGTCGGTGACGGGCTGCTGCTCCTCACCGGGCTGCTCGGCGCGCTGTACGGCCTGATCGCCAAGCGGGTCCTGGCCGTGGACAACCCCGCGACCGTCACCACCTACGCGATGCTGATCGGGACGGTGCTGCTGTTGCCGGCGGCCGGCGCGGAGGGACTGGTCCCGGCGATCGGGCGGCTGGACGGGCAGGTGCTCGGTCTGGTCGTGTTCCTCGGCGTGCTGGGCGGCGCGGCCGCGTTCCTCCTGTGGACCTGGGCGCTCTCGCGCCTGACGCCCACGCAGGTCGCCGTGTACGTCAACCTGAACCCGATCGTGGCCGCCCTGCTCGGCATCCTGCTCCTGGGCGAGCGGCGCAGTGGCCTGTTCCCGCTCGGCTTCGCCGGCGTCGTCACCGGGGTCCTCCTCGTCAACTGGCCCGGCCGCCGAACCTGACGGGCGCGTACGGCCGCGACGCGGCGCGTGGTCCCTGCGGCCCGCGGTCCCTCCGGCTCGACAATGGGTTTTCGGGGACATACCATTAGCTCGGAATGGAGGCTGACCGGTACACCGGCGAGCTGGCCATCGATCTGGCCAACACGCTCGAGCTTCGGCGCGACGGCACCACCGCCGACCTGCTGGCGGACCAGGGCGGTCTGGCGCGCTGGCTGCGGGGTACCGGCGGTCCGGACGACATGAGCGGCCGGCAGCTCCAGGAGCTGCGCGGGCAGGTGCTCGCGCTCCTCACCGCCGCGGTCCGGCGGCGCAGGCTCCCGTCGGCGGCGGTGGCGGCGGTCAATCGCGCCGGCGCCGCCGCTCCCGGGGTCGCCCAGCTGGAGGGGGGCGAGCTGGTGGTCCGCTACGACGCGTCGCCGCCCGACGCCTTCCTGGCCGACATCGCCACCTCGGCGATCACCCTGGTCGGCGGCCCCGGGCGGGATCGGCTGCGGCGCTGCGGGGCGCCCGGCTGTGGCCGGTGGTTCCTCGCGTCCCGGCCCCGGCAGCGCTGGTGCTCACCGGCCTGCGGCAACCGGGCCCGAGTGGCCCGGCTCCAGCAGCGTCGCCGGGCCGCATAGGGGCCCTGAGCTGGCCTCAAGGCCCGGCGGTGAACGCGACCCGCAGCTCGGTCAGGTAGCGCTTGGTGATGCGGCCGCCGTAGCCGTGGTCGATCAGGCGGGCGATGCAGTCGAGCAGGCCGGCCCTGGCGGTGGGGTCGAGGGCGCGGTGACCGGAGTAGGTGAGGAGGACCTCGAGGTAGCCGGCGGTGGTATACGGCAGCTCCCATTCGTGGCGGCGGAACGTCGCCGGACCGAACCGGCCTGACCGGTCAAGCTCCTCACTGGAGCTGGGGATGTCGTCCGCCGCCCTGAGCGGTGCCCCGTCGGGCGGGGTCTCGGGGTCCCAGCGGACGTAGCAGTCCTGGACCTGGGCGAAGAACGACTCGTCGCCGCCGGCGACGTGATGGGTGGTCACGGTGGCGAGCGCGCCGCCGGGTCGGAGCGCGTCGGCGGCCTTGGCGACCCGCACGGCCGGGTCGATCCAGTGGAACGCGGTCGCGGCCAGGACCAGGTCGAACGGCTCACCCGGCAGCGGCCAGTCCTCGAACGCGGCCGTGACGACCTCGACCGCCGGGAACCGGGCCAGGTTGCGCCGGGCGACGGCGGCCAGGTCGGGGCCGAGCTCGACGGCCACGACCCGGCAGCCGCGCCCGGCCAGGGACAGCGTCGCCTGGCCGGTTCCCGGGCCGATCTCCAGGACGCGGGAACCGGGCCCGATCCCGGTGAGGTCGGCCAGGTCCTCGAACAACCCCTCAGCGGCGGCGGGCCTCCTCGTCGGCGGCTCGGGCGTGCTCGTCGGCCGCCCGGGCGTGCTCGTCGGCGGCCCGGGCGTGCTCGCCCTGGCCTGGCGGGGCGCCGGTGCGGTCGTCGAGGCGCTCGCGGCGGACGCTGGCCGGCTCGGGGGGCGGGGCGGTGCCGCGGCCCTCGGGCAGGGGACGGTCGTCGATGGCGGTGGCGCCCGTGCGCTCGGGGGCCGGAGCGTTGGCGTCCGTGCGCTCGGGCGCCGGGGCGGTGGGGGCCGGGGCGGTGGTGTCGGCTCGGTCCCGGTTGGCGGCCCGGACACGGTCGGCGGCGGTCTCGGCTCGGTCCCGTTCGGCGACGGCGTCGACCCGGTTGCGGTCGACGGCATCCAGCTTCTCGCGGGTGTTGGTCAGCTCGTGCTGGAGGCGGGCGTTCTCTCGCTCCAGCTCGTCGACCCGGCCCTCGGCGTCGCGGCGGCGGGACTTGAGCTCCCGGCGGCGGGTGCGCCTGGTCCTGGAGGCCCCGAAGGCCAGGAACAGGAACAGGGCGACCAGGAAGCCGAGCGCGGCCGCCAGGACCAGCAGCTGCCCCTCGGTGAGCTGGCCGAACGACCGGTCGAAGAGGGTGGCCGAGCTCGCGGAGGTGTTCTCCAGGCCGGCGGCGGCGAGCACGACCACGATCAGGAAGGCGAGCAACAGGAACAGGACGGCCATTGGTGCCTCCTCGGCATGGCGAGTTCACGGTTCAAGCATCCGCCTCCCTAGCTGCCCCGCAACCCGGGGCATCAAACGGGGCAAGCTCCGGTGGGTGAGGGCCGGGGCCCCGGTGCGCGGCCAGCGAGGCGAAGGCTCAGCCGTCCTCCGGCGCCCGGGCCTGGTTGGCCCGGCGCGAACGGGCCGCCTCCAGGACCAGGCGGGCGGCGGTGTCGGCGTCGTCGGCGACCGGGAAGGCCTCGACCGGACGGGCCTCCAGCGCCAGGGACCAGGTCGCCAGGCCGACCATGGGGGTGCCGGTGCGCAGGGCCAGGGCGATCTCGGACAGGGTGCCGAACCCGCCGCCGACGGCGACCAGGGCGTCGCTGGAGCGGACCAGGAGCAGGTTGCGTCCCTGGCCAAGGCCGGTCGGGAGGGCCACGCTGAGATGAGGGTTGCCCTCGGACCGGTCGAGGCCGGGGAGCAGGCCGACGGTCGTGCCGCCGGCCGAGCGGGCGCCGCGGCAGGCCGCCTCCATGGCGCCGGGGCCGCCGCCGCAGACCACGACCGCGCCGGCCTCGGCCAGCAGCCGTCCGAGGCGCTCGGCCTGGTCCAGCAGCGGGGGCGCCGGCCGCGACGCCCCGGCGACCCCGATGTAGAGGCTCACCGCCCGCCCTGGACGGCCGCGGCGGGTGCCGTGACCGCCCCCAGGTCGGCCAGCAGCTCGTCCAGCAGCCGGACCGCGCCCTCCTTGTCCAGGGGGTTGTTGCCGTTGCCGCACTTGGGGGACTGGACACATGAGGGGCAGCCGGTCTCGCACGGGCAGGACGCGACGGTGTCGCGGGTCGCCCGGAGGTGCTCGAGGGCGCGCCGGTGGCCCTGCTCGGCGATGCCGGCGCCGCCCGGGTAGCCGTCGTAGACGAAGATCGTGGCCAGCCCGGTGTCGGGATGCCAGGCGGTGGACAGGCCGCCGATGTCCCAGCGGTCGCACATGGCGAACAGGGGCAGCAGGCCGATCTGGGCGTGCTCGGCGGCGTGGGCGGCCCCGGGGATGTCCCTGGGGGCGAGGGCGGCCGCGTCCAGCAGGCCGGGCGACAGGGTGTACCAGTAGGCGACGGTCTGCAGCCGGGCCGGCGGCAGGTCGAGGTCCTCGTGGCCGAGCAGCTCGCCGGTCCCGACCCGGCGGCGTTCGAAGCCGACGACCTGCTCGGAGACCTCGACCCGGCCCAGCCAGAGGGTGGAGCGGGGCAGCTCGACCCGCCGGGTCGGCTCGACCACGGTCACGTCGATGTCGCTGCGGGCCTGGGTGTACTCGTCGCCCCTGGCCTCGGTCACCAGGGCGACCCCGTCCTCCAGGTCCAGCTCGGCCACCCGGAAGTGCTCGCCCTGGTGGAGGTAGACGGCCCCGCGGTGCACCGTGGACGGCGCCCGGGCCCGGTCGACGGTGCCGATGACCTGGCCGGAGTCGGCGGCCACGATGGTGACCGGGCTGCCGCCGGCGTTGCGGATGTCGACCTGGTCGGCCTGGCTGCGGCCCGACCCGGGGCGCAGGCCGTCGCGGCGCCGGCGCAGCGCCCCCTCGGCCTCCAGGGCGGCGGCCAGGGCGCGCGCCCCCTCGCCCCCGAACAGCTCCAGGTCGTCCTCGGTCAGGGGGGCCTCGAAGGCGGCGCACAGCAGGTGGGGCGCGAGCACGTACGGGTTGCCGGGGTCGACCAGGGCGGCCTCGTGGGGGCGGCCGAACAGGTCGGCCGGGTGGTGCAGCAGGTAGGCGTCGAGGGGGTCGTCCTTGCCGACCAGCACGGCCAGCGACGGCCCGCCCTGGCGGCCGGCCCGGCCGGCCTGCTGCCACATCGAGGCCACCGTGCCCGGGTAGCCGTCGAGCACGACCGCGTCCAGCCCGCCGACGTCCATGCCCAGCTCCAGGGCGTTGGTGGTGGCCAGCCCGAGCAGCCGGCCCGAGACCAGGCCCTGCTCCAGCTCGCGGCGCTCCTCGGCCAGGTAGCCGGCCCGGTAGGCGCGGACCCGGCCGGCCAGGCGGCGGTCGGCCTGGGCGACCCGGCCGCGGGCGAAGGTGGCGACCAGCTCGGCCGACTTGCGCGAGCGGGTGAAGCACAGGGTCCGCACCCCGGCCTCCACGGCCGCGGCCAGCCAGGCCGCCGACTCGGTGTTGGCGCTGCGGCGCAGCCCGGTGGTCTCGTCCAGCAGCGGCGGCTCCCAGAGGGCGAAGGCGACCGGGCCCCGCGGCGAGCCGTCCTCGGTGACCGCCTCCACCGGCTGGCCGACCAGCCGGCTGGCCAGCTCGGCCGGGGTGCCGAGGGGGGCCGAGGCGAGCACGAAGGTCGGGCTG
>Ga0081538_10002856_pt1 | contig 16517 bp, 17 predicted proteins | sample TabmetS5T2R1_FD_71022 | JGI IMG/M metagenome (GOLD analysis project Ga0081538, IMG submission 71022) | Tabebuia heterophylla rhizosphere microbial communities from the University of Puerto Rico - S5T2R1 | ecosystem: Host-associated > Plants > Roots > Rhizosphere ... | reverse complement strand
GAGGGCTCGAACTCGGGCGGAGGCAGCGGCTCGGTCTCGTCCTCGGCGGGGGTGCGGGAGGTCCCCGGCTCCCGGCGCGGCGCGGGGCGGGGCCTGTCAGGGTCGGGCGGCCGCGGGGCCGGGGGCGGGGCGAGCTCCGGCGGAAGGTCGTCGGCGGGCCGCTTCGCCCGCTCCCTGGCGCCGGCAAGGAAGAGGATCGCCGCGCAGGCGAGCGCGAGCAGGTTCTGACCGAGCGAGCGATCGAACAGCCGGACCACGATCAGCAGGCCCGCCCAGATGCCCGCTGCGGCTATCGCCGTGCCGTCGCCGAAGGGGAGGTGGAAGCGCTTGCCCTCGGCACGCGCGCGCAGCAGGGCGAGGACTCCGAGCGCGATCAGGATCTCCGCCGCTTCGACGAACGAGAACGGGCCGAACGTGCTCGCGATCAGGAGCAGCGCGCCCACGGCGGCCGCCTTCTGCTCGAGGTTCAAGAGGCGGAACGCCCGAACTGCGCCACGCAGCGCGTCAGCCATCGTCCAGCGGGCGCCTTCCCGCGAAGCCCGCGTCTGGCTCGTGCCAGAAGCCGATCTCGTCCTCGCCCTCCTGCCAGCAGAGATAAACCTCGCGCCCGTCCCGCAGGGCGGGGAAGTCGACCAGTCCACGGTCGAGGTCGCGCAGCACGACCTCGAGCCGGCGCAGCTCGAGCATCGACTCACGCAGCTCGAGGAAGCCCTCGGACACGGCGCGACCGGGCCTGCCGCCGCCGTTCGTGCGTCCCGCCTCGGCCAGCGCCTCACGTGCCTCGCGGTCGCCCAGCCGGTCGCGGGCGGAGCGCATGCGCTCGATCAGCTCGACCACTCGAGGCAGCAGGGCGCTCGCCTGCTCGAGGGAGTAGTGGCGGGAGTGGAGCACCGGTCCAGCGGCGCCCCGCTCAAGCCGGCGCGCGGGCGCGGTCGCGGATGCGGCGTTCGAGCAGACGGGCGTCCGCGTCGGAGACAGTCCGCAGCTGGCCCTGGAAGGCGAGCTGCCAGTGCTCGGGCGGCCACTTGCGAACGTGCTCCAGTTCGCCGGCGAGGTCGGCCGCCGGGACGAACTCGTCCTCCTCCAGCACGGCCTCCGGCTCGGTCTCGAATCGCCAGGGATATGCATCGGCCATGCCGGGCTTGCCCGGCCAGATCTTCGAGCGGTCCTCGTACATCTCCCCCGTCACGCGGACGAGCCCGCCGAACGCCTGCAGCCCCGTGACGTAGAAGACGATCCGGTCCCCGGGCTCGATCCGCTCGGCCATCCGCCGGCGACCCTCCTTGGCGCCGATCACGCTGAAGCCGTGCTCGCGCGTGGCGCGGAAGTTGGCCAGCGATCCGGTGAGAACCCAGGTCTTGTCCACGGGGCGAAGGCTACCGCCGCCGCCTGTACTGTTCGGAACCGCATGGGAGACGAAGAGCTTCACCTGATCGGTCCGGACGAAGTCGCGTACCGCCTCGATCTCACACCGGCGCAGCTCAAGATCACCTGGACCGCGCTGAAGTCCTTCCTCGACGACTTCGGGCACGACGAACGCGACGTCCTGGCGATTGCACGCGAGGTGCTGGCGAAGCTGCCCGACGAGCACGCCATACGCACGATCGATATAGGCAAGGGCCGGCGGTAGCCAGCCAGTGGCTTCGGACCTCACCCGACGCGAGCTGATTCGCGCCGGCGGGGCCGGTGCGGTCGGCCTAACCGTCCTCGGTGCCAGCGCGTGCGACAAGGACGAGGCGACCGGCGCCTCCCCCGCCAACCGCGTCCAGGCGCCCGCGGGCGCGATGAACGTGGTGGTGGTCGTCATGGACAGCCTGCGCGCCGACCACGTCTATGGCCCCGGCGCCCGCACCGAGGCGATGAACGCCTTCGCCCGCGAGTCGCTGCGCTTCACGAACGCCTACCCCGAGGGGATGCCGACGATCCCGGCGCGGCGCGCGATCATGTCCGGGCGCCGCACCTTTCCCTTCCGCGGCTGGCGCCCGTACAAGGGCCTGCCGCCGCAGCCCGGCTGGGAGCCGGTGGGCAGCGACGGCCAGATGTTCACGTCGTACCTCCGCGAGCGCGGCTGGACGGTCGGCTACGTCACCGACAACCCGCATCTGCTGCTGCCCGTCCACAAGCGGTTCCGCGCGAACTTCGACCGCGTCGACCTCGTCGACGGCCAGGTGCCGGTGCGGCGCAAGCCGAAGCGCCGGGTGTCGCAGGCCGAGGTCGACCGGCATCTGCCCCCGTCGCTGCGCGGAAGCCGTGCCGAGCCGCGCATGAGGGCCTATCTGGCCGCGAACCCGCGCGACCGCCGCGAGGAGCAGTTCCTCGCGGCCCGGGTCTTCCGGCGGGGCATGTCCTGGATCGAATGGGCGCGGGCGCAGCAGCCGTTCGCGCTCGTGATCGACACCTTCGACGCCCACGAGCCGTGGGACGCGCCGCGACGCATCATCGACCTCTACGGCCGGCCCCGCAGCCGCGGAGTGGAGCCGATACAGCCGTTCCCGACGCCGGCGGGGCAGTACCGCGAGCTGGAGCTGACCAGGGGGCTTCTGCGCCGGATGCGACAGCTGTACGCCGCGGAGGTCACGCTCGTCGACACCTGGCTCGGCCACTTCCTCGACCGGCTGGCGGGGCTCGGGCTCGCCCAGAACACGCTCGTGGTCCTCGTGAGCGACCACGGCGTCCTGCTGGGCGAGTACGGCTGGGTCGGCAAGCGCTACTCGGAGATGCACGAGGAGCTGACCCACGTGCCGTTCTTGATCCGCCACCCCCAGGGCAAGGGGAAGGGCGGCGCGAGCGACTACCTCGCGTCCACCCACGACATCGGCCCCACGGTGCTCTCGATACTCGGCCAGGGGGTGCCCGAACACATGGACGGCGTGGATCTGTCGCCGCTACTCGACGGACGCCCGCCGGCCACGCGCCGCACCTACCGCACGGCGTCCTACAACGACCACGTCAGCGTGAGCGACGGCCGCTGGCTCCTGATCTCGGACAACCGCGGACGCGAGAAGCGCCTCTACCCGCTGCGAAGCGAGCACGCCAACGCCGCCGCCGCCAATCCCCGGGCGGTACGCCGCCTCTGGAGGCTCATCGAGCGCGACGCCGGCGCGAAGGGCCTGCCGCGGTTCAAGGACTAGCGGCGCGCCGTGCTGGATTTGCCCACACAGGTCTGGGTGCGATTCGTTCGACCTTCCGCACGCTAAATCCGGCATAAGGTCGAACGCGTTGGGCCGGCGCCGCTGCGCTCCGTTCGGGCGCCGGCGGCGGGGTATCGGGGTCCGGTGGGCTGGCTAGTGGGTGTGGTTGGTCGCGGATCGCGTCCGGCCCGCCTCCCCCGCCGGCCGAAGAGGCCGCTCCGGCCACCCCACCCAGCCCAGGCGCGGCCGGGGCGCCGCCAAGCCGCCGAGCTTGGCGCAGGCGGGCTGCGGCTCGCTGCGCCGGAAGAGAGGGCACCAACCCTTCAGAAAGGCTCGCGTCGCGTCGGCGGCGCCGGAAAGGACTCACGACGACGGTGCGATCCGGCGCCCACCGCGAGGCTGAGCGACCCGACCCCGGATCAGTCGATCGGGATGTCCTCCACCTCCGGCTCGCGCCGAGGGTTGTCGAGGCGCTCGAGGTACCAGTCGATCAGCGAGCGCAGGGTCAAGAGGAACTCGCGAATCAGCTTCGTCACCTGCTCCTCCAACTCGCGCGGCGCGGCGCGGCGAAGGGCGTCGAGCAGGACGAAGAGCGCCGCCGGGTCGAACGAGCGGTCGAGGGGCGGGGGCGGAGGGGCGGAATCCCCTTCTCGGTGAACGCGCTCAGCCCGTCCGGTGCTCATCGGCGTTCTTCTCGAACATGATCTCCAACGCCCCGTCCTCGAAGTGGGCGCCGCTCGCCGCGTATCCGGCCAGGGCCGGGGGCAGGAGGATGGTCCGCTTCTGGCCGCCCACGCGCACCACTACCTCGAGCCCGATTTTCTTCAGCTGAAGCTGGTCGCGCTCGGCGAAGGGCAGCGCCAGGCGCAGCCTCGCGCGGCCGTTCTCGGTGGCAAGCTCCTGGGAGATGTCCTCGTGGAGCACGGCCGCCGGGTCGGCGCCGTCGAAGACCTTTGCGGCCAGCCGGTCGAGCATCTCCCCGCCGATCACCTCGCGCTCGAAGAAGGGCGCGCTGAGGATCGGCACCGGCTCGAACGCGGAGCGCACGAGCTCCATCTGTTCCCGCTGGATCTCCCGCCAGGCGGCGAAGTAGCCGTCGGCGGCCTCCGCCGGCAGCACTCGATTCACCACCACGGCGTCGGTCAGGTAGCCGTAGAGGTTCAAGTAGGTGAAGGTCCGCATGGCCTCCTTGACCACCATCCGGTCGGGGCTCGTCACCAGCCGGACTGTGGTGCGCGAGCGATCGCGCAGGATGCCGTTCATCGCAACCAGGTTGTGCGCGAGGCGCTCGACGTCATCGAAGACCGCGTCTCCCGGAAGGGGCACGTCGAACAGCGTCCGCGCCAACGGGGCAAGCCGCCGCTGCGAGGGGAGGATGCGCTCGAGCCACCACGTCACCACATCGGGAAAGGACAGCAGCCGCAGCGTCTCCCCGGTGGGCGCGCAATCGACGACCACGCAGTCGAACTCGCCCTCCTCGTGATGCCGCTTGATCCACAACAGCGAGAACAGCTCGTCCATCCCGGGCGGCACCGTGAGCTCCTCGGCCGAGATGCGGTCGATGCCGCGCTCCGAGAGCAGGTCGCCGAGCCACTCCTGCACCCCGTCCCAGTGGCGCTCGATCTCTTCCTGGGCCTGGACCTCCTGCCCGAAGAGGTTCGGCCCGGCCGGGGTCGGCTCGCCCAGCAGGTCGGCCTCGAGCGAGTCGGACAGGCTGTGGGCAGGGTCAGTGGAGAGAACCACCGTGCGGAGCCCAGCGGCGGCGCAGCGACGCGCGGTCGCGGCCGCCACGCTCGTCTTGCCGACACCGCCCTTCCCGGTGTAGAGGATCGTGCGGGGCGCCATGAAGGCGCTCAACCTACTCCACGGCGATCTCGCCCGTTGCCCTGTCCTTCTTCCCGAGCCCGGTTCGCAGCTCCTTGGCGCCGAGCTGGACGGTGTAGACCCCGGGCGAGCGGGGCGTCCAGGCGAACGAGCCGCTCCCCCGGCTGAAGGTGGCGAGGCGCCGGAACACAAGCCGCGCGCCCTTGTAGACCTTCACCTCGACCGCCGAGAGCTTCGATACCGAAAAGCGGATGCTCGTGAGCTCGCTGGCGGCGGCGAAGTCGGGGCCGGTGAAGCTGAGCTCGGGCGGGTCGACCTGATAGCCGCGGTAGAGGCTCGCGTAGTCGCAGTAAAGCTGGCCCAGGCGGCGCGAGCACATGCTCTGGAGGAACTCCCGCAGCAACTCGTGGTAGTCGCGAGTGGACTCGTTGCCTGCGTAGGAATAGCGCGACCAGTCGCCCACGTCGCTCAGCGGCACCTCCGCGCGAGCCTCGGGCTCTGCCTCGCGGTACAGAGCGTGTGCACGGGTGTCGCCCGTGAGCTTGGCGAAGTCGTAGAGGCCGATCTCCGCCTGGAGGAAGGCGTTGAAGATGTAGAGACTCGGAGCGAAGGAGTACTGGAGATAGTGCACCCCGCCGCGGGGGCCGGTCGTGCGCACGCCGGTGGGCGGCGGCGTCTCGAACGCGCCGAGTGCCCGGCGGGCGGTCTCCACATATGCCGGATGATTCAGCAGGCCGGCGGCGCGGCCGAGCGCCTGGATGCCCGTCGCCTGCGCCATCCCGCTCATCCAGGGCGGGGCGCCGCCGCCGAAGTGGAACAGGTACTCCCATGCGATGAAGCCGCCGCCGCGGTCCACCGCCAGGTAGCTCATCTCATCGAGGAGCGTGCGCAGGCCCTGCTCGTCGCAGGCGGCCTCGCCGCGCTGGCAGAAGCCGAAGAGCGCGTTGGCCTTCTTGAAGGTGGAGAGCGGGTGGATCTGGAGGCCCTCGCCGGGGAAGTACTGGAACAGGATCTGGCTGCCGCGGAAGCTCACCTGGTCGCCGGCCGCGGGGTAGGGCAGTGCGCGCCAGTACTGCCGGTTGCGCTCGAGCTGGAGGAACGCGGCCCGCATGCGCGACGGGGTGAGCTGCCGGGACAGCGCGAGCGCCTCCACCGAGTCGACCACGTATCGCAGTTGCGTGTCGCGGGCGCCTCCCAGCCTGCGCAGCGTGCGGAGTGACCGGACGTACCAGCGCCGCCAGCGCCGCCGATCGCTCGCCGCGATGCCACGCTTGCGCTCGGCACGGGTCAGCGTACGGTCTATCGCGCGCTTTGCGCGCCGCCGGCCAGCCGACGATCGGGCAATCCTCCAAGCCCTCGACGCCCTGGCGCCGGCGCGCGACGTGCGCGCGGACGCGGCAGTGGCCAGACCCGGCCGGGCGCGCCGGCCTTCGGGCACCTGAAGCCGAATCGCGGCTCGGGACGGCACGGCCGGGTCGTCCACGCGCTTCGCGTGGCTGCCATTGGCGACGATGACCTCGCCGGCGGCCGCCGGCGAGGCGACCAGCAGCGTCGCGGCGAAAGTTGCCGCAAATGTGCGCTTCACGACGCCCATCCGAGTTTCCAACGTGAATGGTGACGGCGAGTTGCGGTCGGCCCACCAGATCGCCCACTATTCTGCCGAGCGTGCGTCGGCTTCTTCTCCCCCTGCTCTTCGTCACGCTGGCGCTCGCTTCCTGCGGCGGCGGGGGGGATCCGGAGGACGTCGACGAGCTGCTCGATACGGCCTTCAGCCAGGAGATGGCCAGCGCCGACCTGAAGTTCGATGCCGAGGTCCAGCTCGAGGGCAGCCCGGTGTTCGAACGCCCGCTCAGGATCCGGGCCGCCGGCCCGTTCCGGACCAACGTGCGCAAGATCCCCTCGGTCGACCTCGAGCTCGAGATGGGCACCGACGGGGGCGGTCAGACCGTGACCACCGGCTTCCTCTCGACGGGTGACCGGGCCTTTGTGAAGTTCCAGGACATCTACTACGAGCTGCCGGCGGCCGAGGTACGCCGGGCAAACCGCAGCCTCGCCCGGAAGCGGGCGGGGCGCGGCTCGCTGCGCGCCCTGGGGCTCGATCCGCGCTCATGGCTGTCGCTCGCCGAGGACAAGGGTGAGGAGGACGTGGCCGGCGTCAAGACCCGCCACATGTCCGGCACGCTGGACGTGGAGAGCTTCCTGCTCGACCTCAACCGGTTCGCGCGCAGGTCGGGGTCGGCCATCGGAGGAACAACCGGTCAAGAGCCGCCCCACCCGCTCAGCCGGGAAGCCGTCCGGAAGCTCGGCGAGGTCGTGAAGGACCCGACCTTCGACGTCTACGTCGGCAAGGAGGACAACATCGTCCGCCGGGTGTCCGGCCGGATCGAGTTCGACGTGCCGCAGGACAGCGGCGAGCAACTCGGCGGGATCGAGTCCGGCAAGATCCAGTTCTCGGTCGAGTTCCGTGACGTGAACGGTGACCAGGAAATCGAGGCGCCCCGGAAACCCCGGCCGCTTCAGAAGCTCACCCGCTCGCTGGGCGGCCTGGACGCGCTGATCGAACTCGCGGGCGGCGAGGACGCCCCCACCGACGAAGGGGACCTGGGGACCGGCGAGCCCGACGTGACACCGCCCAGAGGTGAGGACGACGGCGGCGCTCCGGAAGGCGACTCCGGCACGGAGCCGGAGGAGGCATTTCGCGAGTACGCCGAGTGCCTGGACGAAGCCCGCCCGGAGGACACAGAAGCCCTCCAGAACTGCGCCGAGCTGCTGCAGCGGCCCTAGAAGTCCGTTTCCACGACCCCGCGCACGGTTGACGCACGGCTACCCCCGCGCTTCGCGCTCGCACCGCTCCTGCAGTCGCTGGAGACCTGCTGGGGGTTCGCCGCCACGCGCTGTTGTGCTTGTTTTGCTCGCCGGGCCCGCCGGGGCCCGTGCCGGCCGGGGGCTGGGTGAGGGGGGTGTCGGACGGCGGCTGCCGGCGCCGCCCGCGCGGGCGCGCCCAACCCCAGCTCCGACGCGTTCGACCTTTCGCCCCCATATAAACCGGCACAACGTCGAACGCGTCCACCGCACAAGGCGCCGGCGCAGAACCCACATCGAGCCACCGGTGTCGGCTCCGCCCCGCTTCCTCCGCGCCCGGCCCGGTCCCGTGCCCCCACGCGCGCACAAGGGCCGTGGAATCCCTACACCGACGCCGCGAGCCTCCTGAGGTCCCGGTCGGGATCGATCGCCCAGCGCTCCGCGACCGCAGCGAGCTCCGGGCCGACCGCCCAGCGGTCGGGCAGCTCCTCGCCCTCGTGGTCGGGGGTGCCGCCCTTGAGGAGCATCGAGCCCCGGTTGTCTCCGATCCTTCGGATCTCGTCCACCTCCGCCTCGGAGAGGACCCCTTCGGCGGGCACGCCGGCGAGCTCCTCGCGCTTGCGCTCGATCGGCTTGGCGTCGGGCCCGGCCTCCTGGATCAGCGTCGGGGCCACACACTCCACTCCCGGGTGCGCGAGGTTCCACACGCAGGCGAGCTGGAGCATCGTCAGCCCGTGGCGCTCGGCCAGCGGTCGGATGAACTCGAGCTTCTCGCGCCCGGCTTCCACCCACCCATCCGGGCGAAAGCTGCGGTGGTCGTGGCGCGCAAACCGGTGACCCGGGAGGACGTCGTCGTGGAACAGGCCGCCGTAGTCCACGACGCGGGTGATGAGCCTGACGTCGTGCTCGGGCGCGGCCCGGACCGCCAGCTCGCCCGGCCAGGGCTCGAGCGGGTTCAGTATCAGCATGGCCCAGTCGATCAGCTCCCCGTAGCGTTCGAAGCAGCCGATCACATCGAGGACGAAGCCGTTGGCTGGGCCGGGTGCCACGCCCAGGAGGCGGGTGAGGCCCTCGTCGCGCAGCTCCCGGAGCGATTCCCACACCTCGGGCGACTCGAACCCGCGCCTGTCGGGGTTGTGGAGGAGCAGAAGGTCGAATGACCCGGCCCCGATCCGCTCCAGGCTCCGCTCGGCGGCCATGCGCACGTAGTCGCGGTAGCCCTCGGGGCCGCGCAGCCGCGGGTCGGTGAAGCGGGGATACCCCTTCGGCCCCTCGCGCTCGCCGGTGTAGAAATCGTGGCCGATCGCGCCGACCAGCTCGTAATCCGATCGCCGCACGCCCGCCAGCGCGCGACCCAGTAACCTGTCCGCCTCGCCCTCGCCGTACACGTCGGCGGTCATCACGGTGCGGATGCCGCGGCCGGGGCGAAGGAGGGCTTCGAGGCGCTCATGCGGGATGGGCTCCCCGAAGCGCATGAAGCGACCCCCGCTCCAGGTGCCGATCGCCACGTGACCTCTCATGCCTTCACTCTAAGGTCCTCGGAGTGACCGCTGCCGACCTCACCCTGTTCGTCGGGCTGATCGTCGCGCTGTTCTTCTTCCTCTGGCTCGATCTTCACTTCTTCGCTCGCGGCCGGGAGCCGAGCTTTCGCGAGGCGGTCATCTGGTCGATCGGCTGGCTGTTGCTGTCGTTCTTGGCGATCGTCCCCGTGTTGCTGCTCGAGGGCCACGAGAAAGCAATCAACTACACGACGGTCTACCTGATCGAGCGCACGCTCTCGCTCGACAACCTCTTCGTCTTCCTGCTCCTGTTCGCCTACTTCGGCATTCCTTACGAGCGCCGGCCACGGCTGCTGTTCTGGGGCATCGTCGCGGCGCTGGTCATGCGCGGCCTGTTCATCCTCGGCGGCAGCGCGCTGATCGAGCAGTTCCACTTCGTGATCTACCCGCTCGGGGCCGCGCTCATCGTTCTCGCCTACCGGGTCTTCAGGGGAGTGCAGGAGAACGTCGACCCCGACCGCAACTTCATGGTCCGGCTCGTGCGGCGTTTCTACCCGGTCACGGGCGAGTTCCACGGCGCGCATTGGTTCGTCAAGCGCGACGGCCGGCGCTGGGCGACGCCGCTCTTCCTCTGCTTGGCGGCGATCGTGTTCGCCGATCTCGCCTTCGCGATCGACTCGATCCCGGCCGCCTTCGCCATCACCCGCGACCCGCTGATCATCTGGATGGGGAACGTGTTCGCGCTCCTGGGCCTGCGGGCGCTGTTCGTGCTGGTCGAGAGCCTCATCGCCCGCTTCCGTTACCTGGACGAGACGATCGCGATCGTGCTCGGCCTCGTCGGGGTGAAGCTGTTGGTGGAGGACGTAGTGAAGGTTGGGCCCCTCGCGAGCCTTGCGGTGATTGGCGTCGCGTTCACGATCGGCATCGTCGCCTCCGTGATCGCCGACCGCCGCGATCCGGACTCCGAGCGGAAGCGCCACGAGCGCGTGGAGGCGGTCACCGAGAGCGGCAGCCCGCCCGGCCCGGAGCCTCCCCCGTCGGCGGACCTCGACCGGCACGGCGTGCCGCCGCCCAGACGTGCGGCCGCCTCGCCGACTCCGAGCGATTCAGCCCTCGCTCGCGGCGCGCCAGCCGAGCAGGCCGGCGAACCCGAGCAGGCCGGCCCCGGCCACGCCGTCGACGGCCGCGAGCAGGCGGGGGCCGAAGCGGCCGCGCACGAGCGTCACGAGCAGCGATAGGACGCTGAACGCCGCGAGCGTGCCGAGCGCCACGCCGCCGAGCATCATCGCCGCGCCCTGCGCCGAGTTGGCCGCGTCGCCCACCGCCGCGGCCGAGGCCGCGCCGAAGATCGCGGCCCAGGTGGCAATCGTGAGAGGGTTGGAGGCCGTGGCGGCCAGCGCGGTGGTGAACGCCCTCCGCGGCGTGGCCAGCTCCTCTGCCGTCTCGCCCCCCAGGCGCACCCGGAAGGCGGCCCACAGCGTCCGGGCGCCGATCACACCAAGCACGAGCGCGCCCGCTATGCCGAGCACAACTCGCAGCGCGTCGATCTCGAGCAGGCTGGCGGCCCCGGCCAGGCCCAGCGACGCATAGAGCAGGTCGATCAGGGCGGCGCCGGCGCCGATCGCGACGCCGGTCTGGAACGCGCCGCGCAGCACCGAGCGCACGCAGAGGAGCGACACCGGGCCCGGCTGAGCGCCGACGAACAGGCCGAGTCCGAATCCGACGAGGAGCGAGCCCACCGCCGTGATCCTAGTGCTGAGCTGCGACTACAGCCCTGTTGTCAGGCGCTCGGGGAGCGCGCCCGGCCCAGCTGGCGCTCGAGCGCCGCGAGGCGGTCGTCCCACTGCCCGCCCACCTCCGCCATCCAGGCCATCGCCTCGGACATCGGGGCGGGGGTGGGGTGAAAGAGGACCTCGCGCCCGGAGCGGCGCGCCGCCACCAAGCCGGCATCCTCGAGCATGCCGAGGTGCTTCTGGACGGCCTGGCGGCTGATCGGCAGCCGCCGGGCAAGGTCGGTCGCGCTCGCCTCGCCGCCCGAGCCGAGCAGTGCCAGCAGGCTTCGCCGGGTTCCGTCGGAGAGGGCGGAGAAGACGGCGTCCGCGGGATCGATCGCCATCAGTGCAGCGACCCGGCGCCGGCCAGCATCTCCGGCATCCCCGGTCGCGGAAGCCCCAGCTCGGTGGCCAGGTCCCGGCCGTAGCCGTCGAGCACCGCCAGCGGGCGTGACTCGGTCACGCGGATGAGCGTGCCCTCCTCGACCTCCAGCAACGCCAGCTCCACCCGGCTGGCCTCCTCGTTGGGCTCGCTCCACCAGAAGACGAGCCGTCGCGGCTCCTCGACCTCCTCGACGAATCCCTTGCGCGTGCCGGCTCGGACCTCGCCGGCGGGTTTCGGGTCGATCGAGGCCTCATCGCCCAGCCACTCGGGCTGCGTGAGGGAGCGCCAGACCTCTTCCTTCGGCTCGGGGACGACCAGCTCGCGTTCGACCGTGTGCTCCATCTCTTGAACCTCCGGGACCTGCAACCAATCGGTTGCGCTATTCTCGTGCAACCAGACGGTTGCAGTCTAGCGAAGGAGAAGATCCCCCATGCAGATCGGTCGCGCCCACAGCTCGCTCGTCCCGATGGTTCTCGAGCAGACCTCGCGCGGCGAGCGCTCGTTCGACATCTACTCCCGGCTCCTGAACGAGCGCATCATCTTTATCGGCCAGCCGATCGACGACGACCTCGCGAACCTGGTGGTCGCCCAGCTCATCCACCTCGAGTCCGACGATCCCGACAAGGACATTTCCGTGTACGTGAACTCACCGGGTGGCTCGCTGCACGCGGGCCTCGCGATCTATGACGCCATGCAGTACGTGCGCCCTGACGTGCAGACCATCTGCTACGGCATGGCCATGTCGGCGGGCTCGCTGATCCTCGCCGGCGGCGCAAAGGGCAAGCGGCTCACGCTCCCGAACGCGCGCATCCTGATCCACCAGCCGACGTCCGGGTTCCAGGGGCAATCCTCCGACATCGAGATCCACGCCCGCGAGATCCTGGAGCTGAGGCGGCGGCTCGAGGAGATCTACTCGCGCCACACCGGCCAGGACACCGAGCGCATCCACGATGACATGGAGCGCGACCGCTTCTTCAGCGCCGAGCAGGCGGTGGACTATGGGCTGGTGGACCGGATCATCACGGAGCGCGAGATGCGCCGGACGCCGTCGGGGTTCGCGAGCGCCGCGGTCGGGTAACCGCGGGCGCCTGCCATCCTGGGGCGGGTGAGGAAGGCCCTCCTCCTCCTGGCCCTCGGGGTGTTCCCGCTCGGGGCGTGCGACAGCGACAGCGAGACCGGGCGTGCGGGCCAGCCGTCCTCACGCCCGGCGCGCTCAGAGGAGACCGCTGCGGCGGTCAGCGGCCCCGGCCTGGTGGAGCATCTGCGGGCGCTCCAGCGGATCGCCGACCGTCACGGACACAACCGCGCCGCCGGCACCCGCGGCTACCGCTCGTCCGTCCGCTACGCGGCCGCCCGGCTGCGCGAAGCGGGCTGGCGCGTCCGGCTCCAGCCGGTGTCCTTCCCATTCTTTCGCCAGCGCTCGGCCCGTCTCGCGGCCGACGGGCGCAGGCTGCGGCCGGGCCGCGACTTCCGAGTGATGACTCACTCCGGTGGTGGGGGGGTCGCGGCGCGGGTGCGCGATGCGGGCCTCGGCTGTGAGCGCGACGACTACGGGGGTGTTGACCGTGGCGGCGTCGCGCTCGTCCGCAGGGGCGAATGCTTCTTCCGCGTAAAGGCGCTGAACGCGCAGCGTTCTGGAGTGGCGGGCCTGCTGGTGGTGGATCCCGCCCTGCGCGAGGGCCCTTTCCGCGCGACGCTCGGCGGGCCTGGGGTGCGGATCCCGGTGCTGATCCTCGGCGCCGAGGCCGCCCGCACCGTCCGTCCGGGCACGCGGATCCGCCTAGCCGTGGACGCGGTGTCGGAGCGGCGTATGGCGAGCAACGTGATCGCCGACAGCCGCCCGGGTTCCGGGCAGCGTGTGGTGATAGCCGGAGGCCACCTCGACTCCGTCCCGGCCGGGCCGGGCATCAACGACAACGGCAGCGGCGTGGCGGCGCTGCTCGAGGCGGCCGAGGCTCTGGGGCCGCGCCCGCCCGGGGCCCACGTGCGGCTTGCGTTCTGGGCCGCCGAGGAGCTCGGGCTGTACGGATCGCGCCGTTACGTTCGCTCGCTCTCGGGGCGCGAGCGCGGCCGCATCGCCGCCTACGTGAACCTCGACATGGTCGGCTCGCGCCGCGCCGTGCGTGAGGTCTACGACGGCGCGCCGCCGATCGAGCGGGCCCTGCGCCGTGCGCTGACGCGCCCGGCGGGCGAGGCGGACATGGGCAACTCCTCCGATCACGCTCCCTTCCAGCGCGCCGGGATACCCGTGGGCGGCCTCTACACGGGCTCCGCCGAGAGTGCGCCCGGCGGAAAGCCGCGCGACCCGTGCTATCACCGCCGCTGCGACACGATCGACAACGTGAACCGCGGCGTGCTGCTCGAGATGGCCCGCGCGGCGGCGGAGGCCCTGGGCGACCTCTCGCGTCGGAACAGCTAGGCGGTCAGGCCCGCACGCGCTGGACGACGCGCACCTCGACCCGCGTCGGTCGCGTGGGTGGGGCGAGCGAGAGGAAGTCGCGAACTGCCGCCGAGTGGCCGCAGAAGCCGCAGCCGAGCGGATCCGAGGGGACGATCGGGCTGAGCGGCGGAGCAACCGGAGCGTCGCAGTCAGGACAGGCCAGCGTTCCCGTGGCCAGGTGCCAGGAGCCCGCGACAGGCCGCCTTTCGTACCTTCCGCCTACACGTCCGATCGGCTCGGGACGGAAGGGCTCGGAGCTGTCGATCTCGCGGTGAAACGCCACCACGAGGGAGTCTAGGAGAGCTGGTTCGTTTCCATAACCCAGTCGAGCTCCGCGCAGAACTGCCTCAGCATGTCGGCGAACTCCTCGCTGACCGGCGGCGCCTGGCTGACCGAGCCCGTCTTGGCGCGTGGGAACGCCGCCACGGCGTTTGCGTAGCCCTCGTCGGTCCACTGCAGGCACCCCTCGTGCTTCACGAACAGGAGCGGGATGTCCAGCTGAGCCAGGACGTCGTCGATCGGCCCGACGTCGATCGTCTCGGCCATCAGGCGCTGAATGGTTGACGCGGGGGCGCGCTCGAGGATCTCGTCGACGAGCGCCTCGTCGTAGGAGCCGCCCGTGAACTGCCCGAGCCCATAGAGCACGAAGTTCCGTGCATCGCTCGCCACCAGCTGGTTGAACGCTTCCCAGACCTCCTGGTTCACGTCTGGGCGCTCGCCGCCGATGCGGTAGCTGACGGTCGCATGGGTGAGGACAAGGCCCGCGACGGCGGAGCGCCGCGCGAGTGCGAGGTGGGCGGCTATCGGTGTGGACCAGCCGTCCGCCACCAGCACACACCGATCCCAGCCGGCGCGGTCGAGCTGCTCGGCCGCGAGCCCGAGCCTCACCTCGAACGGCGGCCCGTCCCGCGGCGGCTCGCTCCCGACGCCGGGCGGGTCGTAGCTGGTCACGTCCGCCCACTCCTCGAGCCGCGGTCTGATCCGCCACTCGAGCTCCGTGGCCTGGGGCAGGAGCAGTATGGCCGGCCGCGTCACCGCCACTGCGCAACCCTAGATGAGCTCTCGCGTATCGGCCAGCGCCAGCCGGCTCCTCGCCGAACGTCCCGGACTACCCCCCATAGCCCACACTCCGGGACGTTCGCGCGGCTTGGGTCAGGCCAGGTAGAAGACCAGCCCCAGCACCGCGTACAGCGCCAGCAGTTGCACGCCCTCGAACCAGTTCGACTCCCCGTCCTGGGTCAGGAAGTTGGCGATCAGCACCGCGAAGAGGAGGCCCCCGAGCTCATAGCCGTTGAAGACGAGCGCCATCGGGTCCGGACCGACCACGAACGACAGCAGCACCAGCACCGGCGCGACGAAAAGGGCGATCTGGGCGCTCGAACCGATGGCGATGTTGATGGCCAGGTCCATCTTGTCCTTGGCGGCCACCAGCACCGCCACCCAGTGCTCGGCGGCGTTGCCCACGATCGCCACTATGAACACGCCGACGAAGAACTCCGACAGTCCGATCTCCTCCGAGGCGTCGCTGATCGAGCCGACCAGAATCTCGCTCATCAGGCCCACCAGCACGGCCGACCCTGCCAGGAACAGCGCCGCCCGCCGGATGGACCAGTGGTGTACGTCCTCCTCCGCCTGCTCGTCGAAGGGGTTGAACACGGATCTGTGGGTCCTGAGCGAGAAGAAGAGCCCCGCGAAATAGCTGACCAGAAGGATGATCGCCACGCCGAACGAGAGCCGCTCGAGGTCCGAGCCGAAGTCCACCCGCTCGTCACCCACCGAGGGGAGGCCGCCGCCGTGGATGAGCTGGAAGACCGCGGGGAAGATCAGCGCGGCGAGGGCGAGCAGCAGCATCGCCGACTGCGCGTTCGCGGCCGTCCGGCTGAAGGTCTGCTTGTCGCGGGGGAGACCGCCGATCAGCATGGCGGCCCCCATGACGAGCAGGATGTTGCCGATGATCGAGCCCACGATCGACGCCTTCACGACCTCCTGCAGCCCCTCCAACAGGGCGAAGAACGCGATGATCAGCTCCGGCGCGTTGCCGAAGGTCACGTTCAGGAGGCCGCCGATGCCCGGACCCGTCCTGGCGGCGATCGCCTCCGTCGCCTCGCCCATCACCGCGGCGCAGGGGATGACGGCGATCGCGGCGGCGGCGAACACCACCACCGGGCCGGCGTGGGCGAGCTCCAGGACGACCGCGACCGGGATGAAGACGCCGAGATAGTGAACGGGACGCACGCGGCGGGTAAGCCTACGGGCTACCCTCGTCGTCTAGGGGGGACGAGTGATCGACCACGTGAACAACCTGAAGCTGCAGCACCTGGTCGAGCTCTCCAAGCTCGGCGATCGCTGCGCAGGGATCGAGCAGGAGATCGAGCGCTGGCTGTCCGAGAACGACGTCGTCTTCGCCGGCCGCACGATCCCGTTCGTGCTGATGCCCCATTTCGTCTCCCCGGGCCAGCTCCGGCGCGTCCGGCGCGCGGTGGCATGCCTGTCGGCCGTGCTCGACCGCTTCTGCGACGCCTACGCCGAGGACGGCCGCCTACGCGAGGAGCTGGCCGTCCCGGCCGCCGAGGATGCGCTCATCCGCCTCGACCCGGGCTACTCGCGGCCGCTTCGGATCTGCCGTCTCGACGCTTTCCTCCAGGGCTACGAGGTCAAGTTCCT
>Ga0081538_10002855_pt1 | contig 16518 bp, 17 predicted proteins | sample TabmetS5T2R1_FD_71022 | JGI IMG/M metagenome (GOLD analysis project Ga0081538, IMG submission 71022) | Tabebuia heterophylla rhizosphere microbial communities from the University of Puerto Rico - S5T2R1 | ecosystem: Host-associated > Plants > Roots > Rhizosphere ... | reverse complement strand
CAGCCGGGCGGCCAGGTTGACGGTGTCGCCGACCACGGCGTACTCGCGGCGGGCGGCCGAGCCGACCTCGCCACACCAGGCCCGGCCGGTGGTGATCCCGGCCCTGGCGGCGCCGTCGGGCAGGGCGAGCAGCTCCACCCAGCAGCGCAGGGCCCGCTCCTCCTGGTGCTCGTGGCGGACCGGGGCCCCGAAGGCGACCACCAGCAGGCTGCCCTTGTCGCCCAGGTCGACCTGGAGCAGGTGGCCGCCCCAGCGGTCGATGACCCGCACGGCCGCGGCCACGAACCGCTGCAGCCGCTCCAGCTGGGCCGGGTCCCCGGCCGGGCCGGAGAAGTCCACGAAGGCCACCGTCACCGTGCGGCGCTCGTCGACCAGCCCGACCTGGCCCTGGTGGACCCGCTCGGCGATCACCGGGTGGAGGAAGGGAGTCAGCCGCTCGTCGGCCACCACGGCCGGTGGTGGCCGGTGGGAGGCGGCCCGGCCGGGGAGCTCGCCGGCCGGGTCGCCCAGCTCGAGGGCCGGGTCGAGCTTGACCTGCCCCTGGGCGGCGCGCCGCTCGGCGGCCACGGCCCGGTCCAGCGCCGTCCCGGCCAGGACGTGCTCGAGCCGGAGGGCCGGGTCGCCCACGACCGCCAACAGCACCTCGCCGGCGCCGAGGCCGGCCCGCATGGCCAGGGTGAAGGTCCCGGCGGCGGTCGGGACCTCGCGGAACTCCTGGGTGGCGGCCTGCAGCCGGAGGGCGCAGGCAACCGCCCGCCGGGTCGCCCCGGCCCGGTCCCAGGCCGGTTCGGGGAGGGGGAACAGGGCGGTGACGGCGTCGCCGGCGAAGCTGGCCACGGTGCCCCCGTGGCCGCCGATGAGCTCGACCATGCGGGCGAAGAAGCGGTTGAGGAGGGTGCTCAGCTCCTCGGCGCCATGCCGGCCGGCGTCGGCCAGGGCCGCGGCCAGCGGGGTGAAGCCGACGATGTCGGCGAACAGCACGATCCCGTGGCCGTGCTCGGCGAACGGCGGCGCCCCGGCCGACGCGGACAGCAGCCGAGCCGCGTAGTCGGGAACGAATGAGCGACACGGCATCGCACACCTCGACCAGATCGGCACGGCTCGGACAGAGTTTGGGGAATTCCCCAAGCAGCCGGCAAGGACTACCGTACAGAGATCACGCGAAGCACCCGTATCGGGACGAGACGGAGGGGGCCCAGATGAGCTGGCAGAACGGCAGCGACATCGGCGTCCAGGTCGAGCTGGTGGCGCGCGACGGCATCCGCCTTGAGGTGGCCCGGGTGCCGTTGCGGTTGGCCAACGAGGGCGACGACTTCCTCGAGCCGGCCGAGGCGACCGAGGCCTCGCGGCGACCGTGGATCCAGGCCGCCTCGCCACCCCCGGCCCGGGTCGACGGCTGCCCCTGGTACGAGCCGTTCCGGCCCGGGCGGAAGCTGCCCGAGTGGCTCCAGCCGGCCAGGGGCGACGGCCCCTATGACGGGCTCCCCAAGCTGGCCCGGCCGCCGGCCGAGGCGATCGTGCTCGACCAGCGGCTGGAGCTGGGCGTCCAGCGCGGACGCAAGCTCGAGTTCACCCAGGCCGAGCCCGGCAACCCGCTCGGCTTCCCGGCCAACGGCTACCCGCTGCCCGACGGGCCGGTCGAGGCCGACTTCTACGCCCAGTGCGAGCTCGCCTGGCGGCGCCCCTTGCAGCCGGGGGCGTGGGTGGCGCTGAGCTTCGACCGCTTCGACCCCAACGGGCTCAGCACGGCCTTCCTGGTCAAGGTCAGCGACGTCTGGATGTTCCAGGCGACCGAGCCGTCCTACCAGGAGGACTTCGCCGCGGGCTGAACCGCGGGCCCGGCGCGCCGCAACGCCACGGCGTGGTCGAGGCCCGCCCCCGAGCCGTCCAGCCGAGCGCACCCGGTTCGCGGTCGCGCTTCGGCCGGATGCTGCCCGGCCTGGCCCCCTACCGGGTGCCCCGGCGGCTGGTCGACGAGCTGGCCCGCCGGATGCGTGAGGACGGCGACGACCTCGATCACCCCGACCTGCCGGCCGGCTACACCTACTTCGGCCAGCTGGTCAACCACGACCTGTCCTTCGACCCGGTGTCCAGCCTCCAGCTCCGCAACGACCCTGCGGGGGTCGAGGACTTCCGGACCCCCCGGTTCGACCTCGACATGGTGTACGGCGGCGGGCCCCAGGACATGCCCTACCTGTACGCCCAGGGCCGGCGGCCCCGCGGGGCGCTGCTGCTGGTCGGCGACAGCCGGGCCCAGTTCGGGGACCGGTTCGCCGGCCAGGACCTGCCCCGCAACGCCGAGGGGCGGGCCCTGATCGGCGACCCCCGCAACGACGAGAACGCCATCCTGACCCAGCTCCACCTGGTCTTCCTGCGGTTCCACAACCGCGTGGTCGCCGACCTGGGCGACGGCGCCCACGCCGCCCAGTGGTCCGGCGGCGAGAATGCGCTGTTCGGGGAGGCTCAGCGGATCGTCCGCTGGCACTACCAGTGGGTGGTGGCCCGCGACTTCCTCCCCCGGGTCCTGCCCGCCGGCCTGGTCGAGGGGCTGCTGGCCCGGAAGGGCAGGTCCCGGCTCGCCTTCGACGGCGCCCCCTTCATGCCGGCCGAGTTCTCGGCCGCGGCCTTCCGCTTCGGCCACACCCTGGTCCGGCCCAGCTACCAGCTCAACCAGCACGCCCGCGGGGTGCGGCTGTTCGGCACCGGCACCGACCCGGCGGACGCCTCCCACCTGGGCGGGTTCCGGCCCCTCCCGGCCCGCCTGGTGGCCGACTGGTCCCGCTTCCTGGAGCTGTCCCTCGCCGCGCCCCCGCAGCCGGCCCGCCGCCTCGACACCCGGCTGCCCGCCCCCCTGGCCAGCCTCCCGGCCGGTGTCGGCCCGCCGGAGACGGCCGGCCGCTCGCTGGCCTGGCTCAACCTGACCCGCGGCAACGCCATGGGCCTGCCCTCGGGCCAGACCGTGGCCGCCGCCCTCGGCGTCCCGCCCGTGCCCGCTGACGCCCTGCGCCTGGCCGGCGCCCCGGCCCCGCTCTGGTACTACGTGCTGGCCGAGGCGGCCACCCTCGGCGAGGGCCGCCGCCTCGGCCCGACCGGCGCCACGATCGTCGCCGAGACGGTCACCGCCCTGCTGCGCGCCGACCCGGGCTCCTACCTCCACACCACCCCGCCCTGGGCCCCGTTCCTCGGTCCCCGCCCGGGTCGGTTCACCCTGGCCGACCTGGTGGCCTACGCCACCGAGAACCGGTAGACCGTGGCCGACTGGTAGACCTGGCCCGGCCGGAGGACGGTCGAGGGGAACCGGGGCTGGTTGGGGGTGTCCGGGAAGTGCTGGGTCTCCAGGGCGAGGCCGGCCCGGCGCCCGTAGGCGACACCGCCGGGGCCGGCCAGGGTCCCGTCGAGCTGGTTGCCGGCGTAGAACTGGATGCCCGGCTCGCTGGTCAGCACCTCGAGGACCCGGCCGCTCGACGGGTCCTCGACCCGGGCCGCCGGGACCAGGGCCCCGGTCGCGCCGGGCGGGCGGTCCAGGACGTAGTTGTGGTCGTAGCCCAGGCCGTACTCCAGCTGCTCGTCGTCGTCCTCGATCCGCTCGCCGATCGGGTGCGGGGAGGTGAAGTCGAACGGGGTGCCGGCGACCGGGGCGATCTCCCCGGTGGGGATGTTGGTGGCGTCGGTCGGGGTGTAGTGGCCGGCCTGCAGCTGGAGCCGGTGGCCCTCGATGCTCCCGGCGGCCTCGCCGGCAAGGTTGAAATAGCTGTGGTTGGTGAGGTTGAGGTGGGTGGGGGCGTCGGTGGTGGCCCGGTAGTCGATGCGCAGCGCGTTGTCGGGGCGCAGCCGGTAGCGGGCCCGTACCGTCAGCGTCCCCGGGTAGCCCATCTCGCCGTCGGGGCTGGTGTAGGCGAGCTCCACGCCGGCGGCGGCGCCGTCACCGGCTTCCGCGGCGGTCCAGACCCGCTTGTCGAACCCCTCGGTGCCGCCGTGCAGGCTGTTGGGCGGGTTGTTAACGGGCAGGGTGTAGGCGTGGCCGTCGAGGGTGAAGCGGCCGCCGGCGATCCGGTTGGCGAAGCGGCCGATCAGCGCCCCGAAGTACGGGCGGTTGTCGCGCACGTAGCTGTCGAGGCCGGCGAACCCGAGGACCACGTTCACGGACCGGCCGTCGCGGCCCGGGACCTCGATGCTCTGGAGGATGCCGCCGTAGGTGAGCACCCGCACCACCAGGCCGCGGCCGTTGTCCAGGGTGTGGCGGTGGACCAGGGTGCCGTCGGCCAGCTCGCCGAACGGCTCGGCGTCGGCGGGCGGGTGCTGGGCCATGGGTGCGTCCCTCCCGGCGGCGGGGCATCGGTCCGGCCGGACAGTACTACGCCCCGGCGCGCTAGGGTGGTGCCATGCAGCGGATCTCGACAACCGTCATCGGGCTGGTTGGCGAGCGGGCGCGGCCGACCGCCGAGGGCCTGGGGCGGGCGTCCAACATCCGGGTCGAGCTCCCCGACCCGGCCGCACCACCGCTGGAGCGGGCCGTGACCGCCTGGCAGGCGGCGACCAGCGCCCACCTGCCCTACCTGGTCCACGACGCCGACCCGCTCGCCCTGGTCGCCGACGCCTGGGTGCGCCGCTTCGACGAGCAGGGCCCGGCCGGCGAGCTCGAGGTGGCCGTGCGCGAGACCCTGGCCCGGTGGCAGGCCCGGACCATCGACCTGCCCGACTACTACATCCTGCTGGACCCGGGGGCCTGGGACGCGACCCGGCGCCACTGGTACCTGGGGGTGCTGCACCGGGCCGCCCCCAGCCGGGTGGTCCCGGCCGACGCCGCCTCCGACCAGGTCCGGGCCAGCATCGCCAAGCTGTCCAGTGGCCGCTGGTGGCCGGAGCTGGACCGGCTCCTGGCCGACGTCGACCGGGTCGTCCCCGACCGGGTCTGAGCCTCACCGAGCGGGAAGGAGCGCGGGTTGCGGTACCAGATCGTGGCCGAGACCTACCGGGACCTGGAGGCGGCCAGCGGCCGGCTGGAGCTGATCCGGCTGCTGGCCGACCTCGTCCGCCAGACCCCCGACGAGCTGCTGCCGACGGTGGCCCTGCTGTGCCAGGGCCAGATCGCCCCCGACTTCGCCGGGGTCGAGCTGGGCATGGCCGAGCGGCTGGCCGCCCGGGGGGTCGGCCAGGTCGCCGGGGTGCCCGCCGAGGAGGTCCTGGCCGGGGCCAGGGAGACCGGCGACCTGGGCCTGGCCGCCGAGCGGCTGCTCGCCGGGAAGGCCGGCGAGCAGACTGCTGCGCTGGAGGTGGAGGAGGTGTTCGCCGGCCTGCACCAGGTCGCCGAGGCCCAGGGGACGGGCTCGGTGGCCCGCAAGCTGGCCGGCCTGGTCGGGCTGCTGGAGCGGGCGGCCCCGCTGGAGGCCCGCTACCTGCTCCGCACCGTCACCGCCAACCTGCGCCTCGGCATCGGCACCGCCACCATCCTGGACGCCCTGGCCGAGGTGCACGCCGGCGGCCGCAAGGCCCGCCCGGTGCTGGAGCGGGCCTACAACATCTGCTCGGACCTGAGCCTGGTCGCCTCCACCCTGGTCGGCGGCGGCCTGGAGGCGGTCGAGCAGCTGCGGGTGCGGGCCGGGAACCCGGTGCGGCCGATGCTCGCCCAGCGCCTCAGCGAGCCGGCCGACATCCTGGCCAAGCTGGGCGGGACCTGCGCGGCCGAGCACAAGTACGACGGCATCCGGGTCCAGGCCCACCGCACCGCCGACGGCGCCCTGGAGCTGTACACCCGCCGCCTCGAGCGGGTCTCGGGCCAGTTCCCGGACGCGGTCAGGGCGCTCGAGGCCGGCCTCGAGCCCAGGGAGGCGATCCTGGAGGGCGAGGTGGTGGCCGTCGATCCGGCGTCGGGGGAGCTGCGGCCCTTCCAGGACGTGATGTTCCGACGGCGCAAGTACGGCATCGCCGAGGCGACCAAGGACGTCCCCGTGAGCATGTTCTGCTTCGAGCTGCTGTACGCCGACGGCGAAGACCTGACCGGGCTCCCCTACCTGGAGCGCCGGGCCCGCCTGGCCAGGGCCATCACCCCGTCACCCCGGCTGCAGCTGGCCGCGGCCAGCGAGGTCGGCGACGAGACCCACCTGGAGACGGTGTTCCAGCAGGCGGTGGCCGACGGCTGCGAGGGGCTGATCTGCAAGTCGCTCAGCCCGTCGGCCGGCTACCAGGCCGGCGCCCGCGGCTGGCTGTGGATCAAGCTCAAGCGCGACTACCGCAGCGAGCTGTCCGACACCCTGGACCTGGTCGTGGTCGGCGCCCTCGCCGGCCGGGGACGGCGCGCCGGCATCTACGGCGCCCTGCTGCTGGCCGTCTACGACCCGGACGCCGACCGCTTCCAGACCGTCTGCAAGTGCGGCACCGGCTTCTCCGACGCCGAGCTGGCCGCCCTCCCCGAGCGGCTGGCCCACCTGGCCCGGGACGAGCCCCCGCCCCGGGTGGACGCCCTCCGCCATGCCGACGTCTGGTTCGAGCCGGCCCTGGTGGTCGAGGTCCTCGCCGCCGAGCTCACCGTCTCCCCCACCCACACCGCCGCCTGGGGGCGGCTCCAGGAGGACGCCGGCCTGGCCCTGCGCTTCCCCCGCTTCACCGGCCGCTGGCGTGACGACAAGGCCCCCACCGACGCCACCACCGTGGCCGAGCTCCTGGAGCTGTACCGCCCGGCCCGCCAGCAGGTCACCTGACCTCTCAGGTTGGGGTCTCGGCGGCCAGCAGGTCCAGCGCCTCGGCCAGGACCTCGTCCACGGTGACGTCGGTCAGGTACGAGGTCTCGTGCCAGGCCCGGCAGTCCTCCTTTAGACCGTTGGCCCCGCACACCGGGCAGTGCAGTCGCCAGGAGGTCGGGGCCCGGTGCCGCGCCCGGGACAGCGGCCCGTAGCTACCGAGGTTGACACACCAGTAGACGGCGACGGTGGCCGTGCCGACCGCGGCCGCCAGATGCCGGGGGCCCGAGTCGTTGCCGACCAGCAGGGTGGCCCGCTCCAGCAGGCCGGCCAGGCCGCCAAGCCCCAACCGGCCCGTGAGGTCGGCCGCGTCGCCGTCGAGCGCGGTCAGCAGCCGCCCCGCCAGCGGCTGCTCGGCCGCCGTGCCGATGACGGCCAGCCGCGCCCCCTTGCGGGCCAGCTCGCCGCCGACCACGGCGAGCCGCTCCACCGGCCAGCGCCGCCGCGGGTCGTTGGCGCCCGGATGCAGGACGACCAGCGGCTGCTCGCCATCGGACAGCACGGCCGCTGCCTCGGCCCGGTCGTCGGCCGTAACCTGGAGCCGTGGCTCCAGCGTTACCGGGGCCGCCCCGACCAGGCCGGCCACCTCCAGGAACCGGTGGACCTCGTGCTGGTCGGGGGTGTAGGGGACGGTGCGGTCCAGGGGCGGCGCGTCGGGCGCCCGCGACCCGGCGGTCACCCTGGCGCCGAGCCGGCCCACGAAGGCGTTGGAGTGGCGGCCACCGCCATGCAGCTGGACGGCCAGGTCGAACCGCTCCGCCCGCATCCGGTCGAAGAACCGGTCGACCACGGCCCTTGGGCTGGGCGGCTGGTCATCGCGGACCCCGGCCGTCGGCGGCACAGGCACGCAGCGGTCGACCGGGCCGGGCCGGCCAGCCAGGAAGCGGGCGTGCCAGTCCGAGCCGAGGAGCACCAGCTCGGCACCGGGGTAGGCGGCGCGCAGGGCCTCAATGGCCGGCAGGCTGACCAGGTAGTCGCCGACGGCGTTGGCGCGCAGCACAGCGAGGCTGCGCACTCCCTCGACCGGCTCCAGCGGTCCTCCAATCTCGAGATCCGAACATCGCGGGCCGCATCCCACTGCACCGCCGGCCGGAACACAAACCACCTACAGGAAATTCTCTTAGCTGGCTCTCAGGTTCAGCCCGTTTGGCCACGGCAGTCGTGGGCACCCAGCAAAGCCTCATGCCCGCATCCCCCAGCCGGGTCGCGGTCGTCGTCGCCACCCGGAACCGCGGCCCCGAGCTGCTCGGCACGCTGCCCAGGCTGCTCGCCCTCGACGAGCGGCCCCGGGTCGTCGTGGTCGACAACGGCTCCACCGACGGCACGGCCGAGCTGGTCCGTGCCCGCCACCCGGGGGTGGAGGTGGTCGGGCTGCGGCGCAACCTGGGGGCCGGGGCCCGCACCGTCGGAGCCCGCCTGGTCGACTGCCCGTACGTCGCCTTCAGCGACGACGACTCCTGGTGGGCGCCCGGCGCCCTGGGGCGGGCTGTCGAGCTGCTCGACCGGCATCAGCGGCTGGCCGTGCTGGCGGCCAGGGTGCTGGTCGGCCCCGGCGGGCGGCTCGACCCGGTGTGCCGGGAGATGGCCGGCAGCCCCCTCCCGCCCGCCGACGACCTGCCCGGCCCGCCGGTGCTCGGGTTCATCGCCTGCGGGGCGGTCGTCCGCCGGGACGCGTTCCTCGAGGTCGGCGGGTTCGACGCGCGGCTCGGGGTGGGCGGGGAGGAGGAGCTGCTCTCACTCGACCTGGCCGCCCGCGGCTGGGGGCTGGCCTACGTGGACGAGGTCGTCGCCCACCACCATCCCTCCCCCAGCCGGGACCCGGCCGGCCGCCGGCGCGTCCTGGTCCGCAACGCCCTGTGGTCGGCCTGGCTCCGCCGCCCCCTCGGCGGCGCCGCCCGGCGCACCGCCCACCTGGCCGCCCTGGCCGCGCACCAGCGGGGCGCCTGGCCGGGCGTGCTCCTGGCCATGGGCGGCCTCCCCTGGGTCCTGCGCGAGCGCCGCCCGGTGCCCCGCGACCTCGAGGCCACGATCCGCCGCCTCGGCTGACCGGCTCCCTTGCCCGTTGCAGGGCTTGACTACCCATCTCGACCATGTACCATGCGAGACATGGTATCTGCTAAGCGAGAGTCGCTGATCACCCAGATGCGGCGCGGCACCCTCGAGTACTGCGTGCTCGCCCTGCTCCGCGACCAGCCCCGCTACGGCTTCGACCTGGTCCGCACCCTGGCCGACGCCGACGGTCTCGTGACCAGCGAAGGCACCATCTACCCGCTGCTCGGCCGCCTGCGCCGCGACGGCCTGGTGACCACCAGCTGGCACGAGTCGCCCAGCGGCCCACCCCGCCGCTACTACGAGCTGACGTCCGCCGGCCAGGAGGCCCTGGAGCTGTTCGCGTCCGAATGGGACCGCTTCACCAGCGCGGTCGACCGCCTGCTCACCCACGGAGGGGCACCATGACCACCACGGCCGACACCCTCGTCGACCGCTACCTCAAGGACCTGGAGGCCGAGCTGCGGGGGTTCCCCGCCAACCGCCGGCGCGAGATCCTGGACGAGGTCGGCGAGCACATCACCGAGGCCCGGGCAGCCCTGGACACCGAGACCGAGGCCGCCATCCGTACCGTCCTGGAACGCCTCGGCGACCCGGCCGACATCGCCGCCGAGGCCCGCGACCGCCTCGGCCTCCCGGCCCAGCCGCCCCGCCGGGCCACCCCGTGGCTGGAGGTCATCGCCCTGGTCCTGCTGGTCATCCCGTTCCTCGGCTGGCTGGTGGGCGTCGTCCTGGTCTGGATCTCCCGACTGTGGACCACCCGGGACAAGCTCATCGGCACCGTCGGCGGCATGAGCTGGGCGCTGGCCGGGCTCGGCGTCGTCCTGGTCTCGGCCTCCAGCGCCCCCCTGTCCTCCTCGGGCTCCGGCAGCCCGGTGGGCGCTCCCGGCCTCGAGTCCGGCGGCCCCGGCGTCATCGAGCTGCTCCTCGTCGTCGCCCCGTTCGTCCTGCCCATCGCCACCGCCATCTACCTGGCGGTCCGCCTGCGCACCCTGGCCGGCTCCCAGCCCGCCACCGCCTGACCGCCTGTCGCCGCCTTCGTTGCACCGGCCGGTCGAGGCGGTTTGCCGGCCCTGGAGCCGGCTAGCCAGTGCCTGCGCCGCGGACGTGGGCGCGGACCGAGCACGGGAGGAAGCCATGCAGGCCAGGACGGCGGTCACGATCCGGCACCCGGTCGAGGTGGTCTACGGGTACTGGCGCGACTTCGGCAACCTGCCCAGCTTCATGGACCACCTGGTGTCGGTGGAGGTGACCGGCAACGGCCGGTCCCGCTGGACGGCCAATGCCCCCGCCGGCCGGACGGTGGAGTGGGACGCCGAGGTGGTCGAGGACAAGCCCAACGAGCGCATCGCCTGGCGGTCCCTGGAGGGCTCCCAGGTCCCGAACTCGGGCGCGGTCTGGTTCACCCCGGCGCCGGGGGACCGCGGCACCGAGGTCCGGGTCGAGCTCACCTACGACCCACCGGCGGGCGCGCTCGGCAAGGTGGTGGCCAAGCTGTTCGGGGAGGAGCCCCAGCAGCAGGTCACCGACGACCTGCGGCGCCTCAAGCAAGTGCTGGAGACCGGCCAGGTGGTGCTGTCCGAGGCCAGCCCCGAGGGCACCCGGTTCCTGCGCCTGGTCGCCCAGCGCCGCGCCCAGGCGAACCGCTGAGCCGCCACCCGGCGCCGACAGAACGGAGTGCTCATGCGTGCCAACTGCTGGATGGGCAAGGCCGACGTCAAGGTTCAGGAGGTCCCCGACCCCAAGATCCTCAACGACCGCGACGCCATCGTCCGCATCACCTCGACCGCCATCTGCGGGTCCGACCTGCACCTGTACAACGGCTTCATCCCGACCATGCGCAAGGGCGACATCCTCGGCCACGAGTTCATGGGCGAGGTGGTGGAGGTCGGCCCGGCGGTGTCCAACCTCAAGGTGGGCGACCGGGTGGTGGTCCCGTTCCCCATCGCCTGCGGCGGCTGCTCGGCCTGTGAGCGCGAGCTGTACTCGCTGTGCGAGAACTCCAACCCCAATGCCGGCATCGCCGAGAAGCTCCTGGGCCACGCCCCGGCCGGGCTCTTCGGCTACTCGCACATGCTGGGCGGCTACCCGGGCGGCCAGGCCGAGTACGCCCGGGTCCCGTTCGCCGACGTCGGCCCCATCGTCGTCGAGGACGACCTCCCCGACGAGCAGGTGCTGTTCCTGTCCGACATCTTCCCCACCGGCTACATGGGTGCCGAGCTGTGCGACATCAGACCCGGCGACGTGGTCGCGGTGTGGGGGGCCGGCCCGGTTGGCCTGTTCGCCATGGCCAGCGCCCGCCTGCTCGGCGCCGAGCGGGTGATCGCCGTCGACCGCTTCCCGTACCGGCTGCGGCGGGCCGCCGAGCACACCGGCGCCGAGCCCATCAACTACGAGGAGACCGACGTCGCCGAGGCGCTCCAGTGGATCACGGCCGGCCGGGGACCGGACGCCTGCATCGACGCGGTCGGCCTGGAGGCCCACCAGTCCAACCGGGTCCTGCATGCCTACGACCGGACCAAGCAGGTGGCGCGGCTGGAGACCGACCGGCCCCACGCCCTACGGGAGGCCATCCTGAGCTGCCGCAACGGTGGCACGGTCTCGGTGATCGGCGCCTACGGTGGCTTCGTGGACAAGTTCCCGATGGGCTCGGTCATGAACCGCTCCCTGACCATCCGGACCGGCCAGTGCCACGTGCAGCGGTACCTGCGGCCGCTGCTGGAGCGGATCCGCAACCGCGAGATCGACCCCAGCTTCGTCATCAGCCACCAGCTGCCACTCGACGATGCCCCCCGGGGCTACGAGCTGTTCCGCGACAAGGAGGACGACTGCACCAAGATCGTCCTCAAGCCGTGAGCTGGAGGTGACCCCGTCGGGCTCGTTGGCCGGGTCAGGCGGCGTCGGCCATGGCCGCGGGGACCAGCCCGGGCCGGCGGTCGACGGTGCGGGCCAGCAGCAGGCGGGCGCCGCGGACCTGGGCGCGCTCGCGCAGCCGCCAGCTGCCGTCCTCCCAGCGGGCCAGGCCCTCGCGCTCCAGCCGCCGGGCGGCCACGGCGGCGTGCTTGCAGGGGACCGGCAGGGAGGCCCGGTACTCGCCCGAGCGGCAGCTGCAGCCGAACCGCAGCACGCCGCCGATGATGCCCCGCAGGACGACCCGGTAGCTGCCGGGCTGCGACTCGGCCTTCACCAGGACCGAGCCGTCGGGCAGCACCCGGGCGTTGTGGCCCTCCTCGACCGCGCGAATTTCCGCGGCAAGGCCGTAGAGGCGATGCCGCGGAATGTCATCCAGCATTTCTTCCATGGTCCCAGTATAGCCGGGAAGGAAAATTCCGGCACGAGACCGGACGGTCAGCGGGAGTAAAACTCGACGACCAGGCGCTCGTCACAGACGACCGGGATCTCGGCCCGCTCGGGCAGCCGGGTCAGCCGCGCCGAGAGCGCCTCGATGTCGACGTCGAGGTAGGCCGGGACGGCGGCCGCGTGCTCGCCGGCGGCGGCGATGGCGAACGGGGTCTTGGCCCTGCTCGCGGGGGCGATGGCGATCACCTCGCCGGGCCGCAGCCGGTAGGACGGCCGGTCGACCTTGCGGCCGTCGACGGTGACGTGGCCGTGGCTGACCGCCTGGCGCGCCTGGTAGATGGTGCGGGCGAACCCCGACCGCAGCACCAGCGCGTCCAGCCGCGATTCGAGATCGACGACCAGCGCCTCGCCCGTCATACCCCCGCCGCGGGCGGCGCGGGCCAGGGCCAGCCGCAGCTGGGCCTCGCTGAGGTCGTACTGGGCCCGCAGCCGCTGCTTCTCCAGCAGCCGGGCCTTGTAGTCGGAGGTCACCCGGCGCCGGCGGCCGTGCTGGCCGGGCGGGTACGGGCGTCGCTCCAGGCTGCGGGCCGCCTTGGGCGTCAGCGCGATGCCGAGCGCGCGGCTCAGGCGGACCTTGGATCGTGCTCTGCTCATTGCTCACCTCCCTCAGCACTGCTCGTGAAACCTCTCCCAAGAGACAACGGAGCGGGTGCGGCGATATTCCGTGGTCCTGCATGAGGGAGTCGGGAATATCAGCCGACGCTGCCGTGTTGGACCTTGGCCATGCAGACACGAAACAGGGTGACGCGGTGCGTCACGTGCGGGACCGAATTGCATCCCGAGCGGGCCGAGAAATACGACTACTGCACCAAGCCGGCGTGCCGCCAGGAGAACGCCAAGCCGCTGACGATCGCCGCGGTCGGCGTGAACAAGGCCGCCGACCACTACATGGTGCTGGACGACCGGGCCAAGGAGGACCTGGCCGCCGGCAAGTACCAGGATGCGCGGAAGTCCTCGTCGATCACCGGCGAGCGGTCGCGGGGCGGCGCCAGAATCCCCTCGGCCGGCAAGCCGGTCCGCCCGGCCCACCCCGGCCGGGCCCCCACCCGGCCGCCGGCCCGCCCCTCCTGGACCAGGGCCCAGGAGGACCTGGCCCTGATCTACAGCAACCAGGGTGTGCGCCCGGACGAGATCGCCAGCCGCCTCGGCGTGAGCCGCTACACGGCCACCCAGATGATCCTGGCGGCGAAGCGCCGCGTGCAGCGCTGACCGGCAACGCCGGTGGCCACCGCTGCGGGCTAGGACCCGAGAAACCGGAGCACGGCGAGCACCCGCCGGTTGTCGCCTTCGGCGGGCGGCAGCCCCAGCTTCCCGAAGATGCTGGCCACATGCTTCTCCACGGCGCCGGCCGAGATGACCAGACTGGCGGCGATGCCGGCGTTGGAGCGGCCCTCGGCCATGAGCGACAGCACCTCCCGTTCGCGTCGGGTGAGCGCGGCTAGGCCGTGCGCGTGACGGCCGGCGCCGAGAAGCTGGCTGACCACCTCGGGGTCGAGCGCGGTGCCACCAGCCGCGACCCGGGCCAGCGCGTCGGCGAACTCGGCCACGTCGGCGACCCGGTCCTTGAGCAGGTAGCCGACGCCCGAGGCGTTCCCCGCCAGCAGCCTGGCCGCGTACCTGGTCTCGATGTACTGGGAGAGCACCAGCACCCCGGTCCCGGGCTGGCGGCGGCGCAGCTCCAGGGCGGCGCGCAGCCCCTCGTCGGTGTGGGTCGGCGGCATGCGGATGTCGACCACCGCCACGTCGGGACGGTGCCGCATGGCGGCGGCGAGCAACGCGTCGCCGTCGGCCACGGCGGCGCACACCTGGTGGCCGCGGTCCTGCAGCAGCCGGACCAGGCCCTCGCGGAACAGGGCGGCGTCCTCGGCGATCACCACACGCATGCGCGGAACGCCCTCATGGGCGCAGGGGCAGCCGGATGGTGATCCGGGTCGGCCCGCCCGGCGGGCTGGCCAGCTCCAGGCGGCCGTCGACGGTGCGGACCCGCTGCCCGAGCCCCGACAGGCCGCTGCCCCGGGCCGGGTCGGCGCCGCCGACGCCGTCGTCGCCGACGCCGAGCAGCAGCATCCCGTCCCGCCTGGTCGCCTGGACGGTGACCAGGGTGGCGTGGCTGTGCTTGGCGGCGTTGGCCAGCAGCTCGGCGGCGCAGAAGTAGGCGATCGTCTCGATCGCCGGCGCCGGCCGCTCGGGGAGGTCGCAGCGCAGCTCGACGGGGATGGCGCTGGTGGCCGCCAGGGTGGCGAGGGCGTCCTGGAGGCCGTTGTCGAGCACCGGCGGGTGGATGCCCCTGGCCAGGTCGCGCAGCTCCCCAAGGGTGTCCTTGGCGCCCCGGTGGGCGGCCTCGAGCAGCTCGCGGGCCCGGGCCACGTCCGGCGGGTCGCCGTCCTCGCCGAGCTGCTCTTTGGCCATGCCCAGGTGCATCGCCAGCGTGGCCAGGTGGACCTGGGCGCCGTCGTGCAGGTCGCGCTCGACCCGGCGCAGGCGGGCGGCGGCGTCGTCGACCGCCAGCGCCCGGGTCTGCTCCAGGTCGCGGACCCGCTGGGCCAGCGGGCCCGGTCCCAGCAGCCGGCGGAGGAGCCAGCGGTCGGCGGTGACCACCGCCCTGGTCGCCCAGGGCGCGGCGAGGAGCATCGTCGCGCCGACCGCCAAGGCAACGAAAGTGCCGGCATAGGTGGCGATGTGGAGGGCGCGGCCGGGGAACGGGCTGGCGGCCGGCACCGGACCCAAGGTCACGCCCGGCGGTTGACTGCGGAACAGGCCCCACCAGAACGGGTAGGTCAGGTTGACCAGCCCGGCGGCCCACAGGTAGACGGCGTAGGACTCCAGCACGGCGGCCGGCAGCTTCAGCAGCTGGTAGGCCACCGCCCGCCAGCCGGGACCGTCGCGCAGTCCGGCGACGGCCCGGCCGAGGACGCCCCGCCCGGGCCGCGGCGGCGGCGGCGGCGCGACCCGCTCGTCCAGCAGCCGCGCGGCCAGGCGCCGGTGGACCGCGCCGAGCCCGCGGCCGATGCGGGTGGCGAGCACGACCAGCAGCAGCAGCGCGGTGATCGCGGCGACGCCGGCCACCGGGGTCAACTCGCGCCCTGGCGTCAGCAGCGCCACGGTCAGGGCGACCCCGACCCCTAGGTACGGCACCAGCATGACGCACAGCCCGAGCGGGATCCCGGCCAGGCAGTACAGCAGCTCCAGGCGGGCCCGGCGCGTCAATGGCTCCGCGCTCACCCGGCCGATCGTGCCCATACCGGCATTGTCCTGCTCAGACGTCTCGGCTCGCCAGCAGCCACGCGCCCGCCCCGAGGGTCACGGCCGCGTAGAGGCTGAGCATGCCGAGCCCCACCCACGGCGACAGGAACTGGAGCTGCCCCAACCCCCTCACCGGCTGGACCACGCTCATCGAGTTCGCCACGATCGACACCGGAAGGTACGGCATGATCGCGGGGGCGAAGGCCGCGACCAGCTGCGCCGCGACGTACACCCCGCCGACCAGCACGGCGATCGCGGCCGGGGTGTGGCGGACGATGGCGCCGAGGCCGAGGCCGAGCAGCCCGATCAGGCAGTAGCCCGCCCCGCCCAGGGCCACCGCCCGCAGCACGCCGGGCTGGCCGAGCGTGGGAGCCGCCATCCTGTCGGGCAGGGCGGCGCCGCCGGCGAAGAAGGCGATGAACGCGGCGGCCTCCCCGACGGCCAACGCCACGGCGCCGAACACCGCCGCCTTGGCGGCCAGCACCAGCGGCCGGTTGGGGATCGCGGCCAGCGTCGCCCGGATCGTCCCGGAGGAGAACTCGCCGGTCATCGCCAGCACGCCGAGCACGCCGGTCAACAGCAGGCCGAGCGCGATGCCGGCGAGCGCGTTGTTGGTCAGGTCGGCGGCGGCGTCCTCGGTGTTGACCCCGACGGCGACGGCGACGCCGATCGCGCCGGCGACGGTGATCGCCAGCGTCCACCAGGTGGAGCGCAGGCTGCGCAGCTTGATCCACTCCATCCGCGCCGCCTGCGCGAACCGGTAGTGGCCGTGGGGGACGCGGGGGATCCTGGTGGCGGTCATGCGGTCAGCTCCAGGAACGCCTCCTCCAGCGAGCCCGAGCGCGCCGACAGCGCAGCGACCGACGTGGCCGCCAACAGCCGTCCCCGGCCGATCACCACCAGGTGCTCGGCGGTGCGCGCCACCTCGCCGATCAGGTGGCTGGAGACGAACACGGCACGGCCCTGCGCGGCCAGCGACCGCAGCAGGTCCCGCATCCAGCGGATCCCCTCGGGGTCCAGGCCGTTGACCGGCTCGTCCAGCAGCAGCACGCCGGGGTCACCCAGCAGCGCGGCGGCGATGCCCAGCCGTTGCGCCATGCCGAGCGAGAGCTGCCCGGCCCGGCGACCG
>Ga0081538_10002854_pt1 | contig 16521 bp, 12 predicted proteins | sample TabmetS5T2R1_FD_71022 | JGI IMG/M metagenome (GOLD analysis project Ga0081538, IMG submission 71022) | Tabebuia heterophylla rhizosphere microbial communities from the University of Puerto Rico - S5T2R1 | ecosystem: Host-associated > Plants > Roots > Rhizosphere ... | reverse complement strand
GGCGGCGCCATCGCGCGAGCCGAAAGGCGGAAAGGGGAGCATGAACCCGCGAACCGAAGCGGCGCCTTGGATCGTCCGGATCGCCCGCGCTCACGTGCGCCTTTGGATCTCGGTGGTGGTGGGGGTCGCCACGTTCGCCGTGCTGGCAGGGCTACCGGCCGGTCCTGGCCGCGTCACCTGCGGTCTGATCAGCTGGGATGTCGGCGTGGCACTCTACCTCGCCTGGGCGGCGGCGATGATGGCGCGCTCGCCGGTGGCGGAAATCAGGCGGCATGCCGCGGCCCAGGACGAAGGGGCCTTTGCCATTCTGCTGCTCACAGTGGCGGCCGCGGTGGCGAGTCTCGGCGCGATCTTCGCCGAGCTCGCGCAGGTCGCTCAGTCGTCGACGGGACATGGATGGTATGTGGCCTTGGCCATTGCCACCGTGATCTTGTCCTGGGCGTTTACCCATACGATCTTCGCGCTCCACTATGCCTACGAGTTCTATGGCGAGGGGGAGCGCGCAAAAGGCCTGAGATTTCCCAACGACGACAGACCCGACTATTGGGATTTCATCTACTTCGCGTTCGTGATCGGCATGACGTTCCAGGTGTCCGATGTCGCCATCACCCACAAGGCGATCCGGCGCATGGTGGTCGCCCACGGCGTGCTCTCATTCCTGTTCAGCACGGCGATCCTCGCGCTTACGGTGAACGTCGTCTCCAACTCGATTTCGAATCGGTGAAGGCCGCCAGGGCATCATGACGAGTGCGATCGAGATACTGTTGCTCATGCTCGCCGTGCTGGCGGCGGTGGCGATCGTCGCGCGGCGCCTCAACATCGCGCCCTCGATCCTCCTTGTCGTCGCCGGGATCGCCCTGGGGCTGGTGCCCGGGCTTCCCCGCGTCGAGCTCGCGCCGGAGCTCGTCCTGCTCGGCATCCTGCCACCGCTGATCTATTCCGCCGGCGTCTCCATGAGCTGGCGCGAGTTCCGCTTCAACCTGCGGCCGATCACGCTGTTGGCCGTAGGCTGCGTGGTCTTCACCACCTGCGCGGTCGCCGCAACGGCGCATTGGCTGCTCGGCGTGCCGTGGCCGATCGGCTTCCTGCTCGGCGCCATCGTGGCGCCGCCCGACGTAGTCGCGCCGTTGGCGATTGCGCGGCGGCTCAAGCTGCCGCGCCGCATCCTGGTCATCCTGGAAGGCGAAGGTCTGGTAAACGACGCCACCGCGTTGATCCTCTATCGCTTCGCCGTCGTCGCCATCAGCACGGGCGCCTTCTCGCTCGGGCAGGCCGCCGGCACGTTCGCCCTCATCGTGGTCGGCGAGATCGCCTTCGGGATCGGGGTCGGGTGGCTGAGCCTGCGCCTGCGCCGCTGGGCCGACGATCCGCGCGTGGAGATCACGCTGTCCCTGATGACGCCATATGTCGCCTACTGGATCCCCGAGCACCTCGGCGGCTCGGGCGTGCTGGCAACGGTGGCGGCCGGCCTCTACGTGAGCTGGAACGGGCCGTTGCTCATCCAGGCGGCGACGCGGCTTCAGGGCATCTTCTTCTGGGACCTCATCATCTACCTGATCGAGGGGCTGGTGTTCCTGGTGATGGGCCTGCAGGCACGCACCCTGGTCGAACGCATGGCGGACTACTCCTTGCGCGACATACTGTTTGCCACGATCGTGACGGCCCTCGTCGTGGTGGTGGCCCGATTCGTCTGGATCTTCCCCGCCACCTACCTGCCGCGGTGGGTCATTCCTGGGCTCAAGCGACGCGATCCGTCGCCGCCGTGGCAGTGGCCATTCGCGCTCGCCTATACGGGCGTGCGCGGCGTCGTCTCGCTTGCCGCCGCTCTGGCGATCCCCTTCACGCTCGCCAACGGACAGCCGTTTCCCTACCGCGATCTCATCCTGTTCGTCACCTTCGGCATCATCGTCATCACGCTGGTCGGGCTCGGGCTCCTGCTGCCCGTGGTTATGCGCGCCCTCGGCCTAGCGGACGGAGGCGCGCGCGAGCGCGTGCGCGAGACGGAAGCCGAGCATGCCGCGCGCCAGCGCGTGCTCGACCACGGGCGCCAGCGCCTCGAGGTGCTCATCGCCGCCTGCAACGCGTCGGACGACGTGGTGCGACAGCTACGCACGCGCTACGAGCGCCGGCTGCACCAGCTGCCCAGACCGGAGGACGGCGACGCCGCCGCGATGGAGGTGGAAATGCGCCTGGAGCTGATCGCTACCGAGCGAAAATTCCTCCACCAGCTTTTGCGCGAGGGCCACCTCACGGACGAGTCGCGCCGCCGGCTCGAGCGCGAGCTCGATCTCGAGGAAGCCTACCTGTCGATGCGGACAGAAAGTCGGCCGGATTTGCCGCTGTAGCTGCAAGAACAAGAGGCCCGGCCGATGGCCGGGCCCCGTAACTCTCCGAACGATGCCGGCTACGGTTAGGCCGCCTTCTCGGTGACCATCTCGTCGCCTTCCGGTTTGGGGCCGCGGCGCGGGCCCTTGGCGAGCGCCGCCTCGATCTCCTTGACCGCCTCGGTCTCGGTGATGCGGTGCACCGCCGCGATCTCGCGCGACAGCCGGTCGAGGGCCGCCTCGTAGAGCTGGCGCTCCGAATAGGACTGCTCGGGCTGGCTCTCCGACCGGTAGAGGTCGCGTACCACCTCGGCGATGGCGACGATATCGCCGGAATTGATCTTGGCCTCGTATTCCTGCGCCCGGCGCGACCACATGGTGCGCTTGATGCGGGCGCGACCCTTGAGCGTCTCGAGCGCACGGCGCACGACGCCGGGCTCGGCCAGCTTGCGCATGCCGACCGAGGAGATCTTCGCGGTCGGAACGCGCAGCGTCATCTTATCCTTGACGAAATTGATGACGAACAGCTCGAGCTTGTAGCCGGCGACCTCCTGCTCCTCGATCGCGGTGATCTGACCGACGCCGTGGGCTGGATACACGATATACTCGTTGGTCTTGAAGCCCTGGCGCTGGGTGGCCTTCTTCAACGCCTCATGGTCGACGACCTTCTTCGGCGCCACCCGCTCAACCGTCTTCTTGGCGGCAGGCCGGGCCACCGACTTCTTGTTGCTGATCATTCTGCGCGTTACCTTTTTACCGTTCGACCGGGGGTGACCGGCCGACTTGGCGGGGGCCGCGCGACGGACAGCGCCCCGTGAAACGTGAGGGGTCCTACGGCTGCTGCCGGCGGTGCTCTTCTTGCTGGTCTTCTTCAAGTTCTGACGCGATTTTCCTGCCACAGCACACGCGTGGGTTTACACGCCCTCCAGTTGTCGTTTCCCCGGGGAACCACCCGAAAAAACAATGCTCCCCTGCGGGAGCCGGCTCGGGTGATATAATTATTAATCACGCAATGCATATATCACGATTTGGGCCAGAATCAAAGCGTTGGGGCGGTGCGAAAGGGCGCTTTTTGCCCATTTCAGCGATCAAAATTGTCGAAAGCGGTTAACAATCGCGTCAACGCGGCAAAGTGTCCGCGGGCCGCAATGATGCGGCAATGAGGCTGGGAGCGTCGTCGGCCGATTCAATCGGTGTCATCGGGGCCGCGCAGGTGGTCGAGGGCGCGTCGCTCTCGCTTGGTCGGGCGCCCAGTACCGGGGTGCCGCTGAGCCGGCGGCCCCTCTGCGGCCAAGCACTCGGCGTCGGGCGGTACCGGCTGCTCCACGGCCGCGGCCGCCAAGTCCTCGAACAGGGCCCGAGCCGCCTCGGCGCCGCCGCGCCGGTCGGCAAAGCGCGCGACCTTCAGCACCCGCACGGTCCGGTCGAGGGCGATAGTGACCACGTCGCCCAGGCGCACCGCGCGGCTCGCCGCGTCGATCCGCTGGCCGTTGACCCGGACCAGACCGGAGGCGGCCAGCGCCGCGGCGGCGCTGCGCGTGCGCACCACCCGGGCGTGCCACAGCCACTTGTCGATGCGCTGGCGGTCCTCGGTCATCACGATGAGCGGACAGCAACTAGAGAATGGTGAACAGGGAATTGAGGAAACAAGGGCGCGCGGCCAACAGCAATCCCAACATGTTCCTAGTTTTGTGTCTCAGTCGAAGGGTGCATCCCAGTTGCTATTCGCCATTTTGCTATTCGCTATATTGGCTATTCGTCACTTTCAACGACGCTCCTTGGCGTTCGCCTCGAGCTGCTCCTTGAGCGCCGCCAGCTTGGCGAATGGCGAGTTCGGATCGGGCTCGCGGTCGCGACGGTCCTTGCGCGGCCCTTGTCCCTTGATGAAGGCCGCGCGCAGCTCCGGATCGCGATCGGGCCGGTCGCGATCACGATCGCGATCGCGGCGGCGGTCACGCCGGTGGTCGCGCTCGGGCCGGCCGCCTTCCGCCCGCTCGTGCGGCGCCCGTTCATGCGGCGGCCGGCCGGCTTGCGGCCGCTCATGCGGCGGCCGCTCGCGTGGCGGCCGTCTGCCTTGGCGGCGCGGCGGGGTGCCTTCGGCCTGCGCCGGCGCCGCGGCAGCCTCGCCGCTCGCCGCTGGGGCCTGGGCTGATGCCGCAGCCGGGCGCGGCCCGCGACGATCGGTGCCGCGCTCCGCAGAGCGCTCTGCGCCGCGCGGACCGCGGTGCGGCCGGCGCTCGCCGCGCCGCTCGCTGACGCGACCCGTCCGCCACACCTCGATCAACGCCTCCTCGCCGGCCGGGGCGGCAGCTGCGGCCGCCTCGGCCGCCGCAGCTGCGTCGGGCGCCATATCAGCCACCGGGGCTGCTTCGCCCGGCTCGGCGGAGGCGCGTTCCGCAGGCTCCGGTTGCGTCTTCTCCGTTCCGGCTTCCGGCGCCGCCGGTCCAGCTGCCGCCGTGTCAGCCGGTGCCGGCTCGGCTGGCGGCTCGAGGGCCGGTTCCGGAGACTCGGCCGGCATCATCGCGGCTTCCGATGGCGCCGCCGCAAGCGTCGCGTCTTCCGCTCCTTCTGCGCCGGGCTCGGCTACCGCCGCCTGCTCATCCGGCGCGGAGGCTTCTGCCCCGGCGGCTGCTTCCGCCTGAGCGGCTGCTTCCGGCTGGGCGGCCGGTGGCTCGACCGGCTTCGGCCGTTTCTCCATACGATAGCCGAGCGAGCGCAGGATCGAGCCGAGGTCATCGCCGGAGGATCCGGTGAGCGAGGTCATCGCCCCGGTGACGGTGAAGCCGGAGCCGTCGACGGCGCCGGCGGGCTTCTGGCCCGGCGCGCCGGTTCGCCAGGCGAGCGCCGGCCGGATCAGGTCGGCCAGCCGCTCGAGAATGTCGACGCGCACCGCCCGCTCGCCGCAGACCCGATAGCCGACCGTGCGGTAGAGCGCCTTGTGCACGTCCTTGTCGGCCGCGAAAGAGGTGCGCCCGCTCGCCGCGAGCGTCCGCACCTCGTCGATGCCTTTCAACTCCCCGTCACCGCGCTTGAGCGCCCATAGCTGGAGCGCAAGCGCGCGCGGTCCCGGCTTCAGCAGCGCCGGCAAATACACATGATAGGCACCGAAGCGCACGCCGTAATTGCGCAACGACGCCCGCGCCATCTGGTCCAGGCCCTTGACCTCCTCAACGATCCGCTGGCGCTCGATCACGCCGAGCGATTCGACGAGCTGGAAGGCGACGCCGCGCGCAATGCCGGTCACGTCCTGGGCGCGCGATAGGGTCAGCAGGGGACCGAGCAGCTTCTCCACATGCGCCTTGAGCCATAAATCGAGCCTCGCCTGCACGGCGTCGCGCGAGGCACCGGTGAGATGCTCATCGGCCACGATGCGCACGCGCGGGCCCAGCACGTCGTCACCGGGGACGAGCTTGCCCACCGCTTCTCCCACCCAGCGGATGGTTCCGTCCGATGCGAGCACGAACTGGTCGTCCGCCGCATGGGCAAGGCGCGCGGCGCGCGTGTCGATCTCGCCGGCCAGCGCCTTCTGTGCGGCGGCGCGCAAGGCCTTGGCCTCCGGCCCGCCCGAAGCCGGATCAGCCATGAACTGGAAACCGCCGAGACGGCCGATCACATGGCCCTCGACCAATACCTCGCCGGATTTCGCGATTTCGGTTTCCAGCATCGTGTTCTCTTTCAGGCGCCGCATCAGCACGCTGGTGCGGCGGTCAACGAAACGCTCGGTGAGACGCTCGTGCAGAGCGTCGGACAGCTTGTCCTCGATGATGCGGGTGACGCCTTGCCAGTGATCGGGATTGGCGAGCCAGTCCGGACGGTTTGCCGCAAAGGTCCAAGTCCTGATGTGGGCGATTCGCGTGGATAACGTATCGATATCGCCGTCGGTGCGATCCGCCTGCTCCACCTGGCGGGAGAACCAGTCGGTGGGAATTCTACCCTCCCGCATCAGGAAACCATAGAGGGTGGTGATGAGTTCCGCATGCGTCGCTGGCGCGATCTTGCGGTAGTCCGGGACCTGGCAGACGTCCCACAGAAGCTCGACGTCCTTCGCGGTCTTCGCCATTTTGCGCACGTCGTCGTCGCGCGCGGCGTGCTCGAGCACGAGGATGTCTTCCGCGACAGGCGCGCGCGAGAGCCCCTGCTCGTTCGGGCTTGCGGCCAGCGACGCCTGCAGCGCGCCGAGTGAGGTGAAGTCGAGCGCCGTGTTGCGCCATTGCAGGACCTTGATCGGCTCGAAACTGTGGCTTTCCAGCGCCTGCACCAGCTCGGGCTCGAACGGCGCGCAGCGGCCGGTGGTGCCGAAGGTGCCGTCGCGCGTGGCGCGGCCGGCGCGCCCGGCGATCTGGGCGAACTCGGCCGGCTTGAGACGACGGAACTGGTAGCCGTCGAACTTGCGGTCGGAGGCAAACGCGACGTGCTCGACGTCGAGGTTCAGTCCCATGCCGATCGCATCGGTCGCCACCAGGTAGTCGACGTCGCCCGATTGGTAGAGCGCAACCTGGGCGTTGCGGGTGCGCGGGCTGAGTGCGCCGAGCACGACGGCGGCGCCGCCGCGCTGCCGCCGGATCAACTCGCCGACCGCATAGACCTCTTCGGCCGAGAAGGCGACGATGGCGGAGCGGCGCTGCAGCCGCGTGATCTTCTTCTCGCCTGCGAACGTGAGCCGGGAGAGCCGCGGCCGGCTCAGGATGTGGGCACCGGGGAGGAGCTGCTCGACCATCGGCCGCACGGTCGCGGCGCCAAGCACCAGCGTCTCCTCGCGGCCGCGCCGGTTGAGCATGCGGTCGGTGAAGACGTGACCGCGGTCGAGATCGGCGCCAATCTGCACCTCGTCCACCGCCAGGAACGCGACGTCGAGGTCGCGCGGCATCGCCTCCACGGTGCAGACCCAGAAGCGCGGGTTGGCCGGCTTGATCTTCTCCTCGCCGGTAATGAGCGCGGCGGCATCGGCGCCCGCCTTGTCGACCACCTTGTTGTAGACCTCGCGCGCGAGCAGCCTCAGTGGCAGCCCGATCATGCCGGAGGAATGGGCAACCATGCGCTCGATGGCGAGGTGGGTCTTGCCGGTGTTGGTCGGCCCGAGCACGGCGGTCACGCCGGCGCCGCGCGCGCGGACATCGCTCTTATGGGGCGCGGAGAACGAGACAGGCATCACGGACCGTGTGGGAATTCCGACGGGACGGCGCGCCAAACGCGAACGCGCACGCGCTCGGCAGCATCGGTTGCGCATGCCGTGGCGCTCCGGCCTGCATGGATTGGCCGGCGAACACCGGCTGCCGCCGCATGAGACTCAGCCGCCCTCGCCGCCATCGGCCCTATTCTCCTGGCGTCTGCTGCTCAACTATGGCCCTCCATTGGAATTTCCAACGGTCTGATACCGCGTGATTCTGTAACATCTTGCGAGGGCCGCCCGGCGCCGCCTTAACGAGGGGAACGAGTCTTGAACGAATCGCGGCCGAATCGCTGACTCGGGTCTTTTCGGATTTCGTTCACTGCGACATATGGCGATGGCAGGTCCGCACGCCACTACTGCCAGTGAGATTAAGGATTCTTACCTAGCGATCGCGCGTCCCATTGTAACGCCGCCGACGATCACACAATTTTGGGAGAGTCAATCTCTGACCCGTGCTATGGACGCCCGGATCACAACTTTTGTGTCGACATTGCCGGGGGCCGACCTGCATCATCCAGCCTGACCACTTTCCAAGCCGGCCCGCTCGGCGCGGGATATGGCCGCCATGGCCCACAGCGGGCGCGGGCAGTGCCGCTCAGAAAGTCCGCGCGTTGGTCGTCGCTGCGGGCCGCCCGACCTGCGGGCCGCTGACGAATTGGTTGGCCTCCAACACCGCTGGTCCGAGCACGGTCGGCACGGAGATGCGGTACGGCACGAGAATGCGGGTGCCGGCGACCGGCGCCAGCGCCACCTCGATGTCGCGCTGCTCCATCAGGTACTTGACGGCGGGACGGTTGGGCCGATGGCCCGAGATCGGCCGATAGCGCACGGCGCACACCACGACCGGCCCTTCGTAGCCCCTCTCCGACCTGACCCGGTCCATGCGCTTGAACGACAGGGCAAGGTCGAAGCGGCCGCGGCCGTCGAACACGGCCAGCGTGCGGCGGCAGGCATCCGGCCTTACCGGGTCGCCATTGCCGGCGACCGGCACCAGCCAAGCCGACATGGGATCGACGATGCCGCGGCGATGCGCCTCGGTGACCGGCACGCGATCGGCCACCGGCGGCCATGGCGGCATGGCGGAATATTCCTTCACGTTGCCGCCGCTGACCGCCATCTGTACCCGGTCGGATTTCTTGTCGGAAACCAGCGTCGCCACATAGCTGGAGGAAACCGGCTTGCCGTTCACGGTGCCGCGCCCGGCGACCGAGCCACGGCCGCCGGAGAACACCTGGAGGATGCCGGTCGTCTTGCCGTTGGCCGTCGCCGTGTATTGATCGTCGACCACGTCGAGCACCCAGACGCCCTTGCCGAGCGGGATGCCGGCGAGCGAAGCGGTGTAATGCGCTTCGAGCTTGCCTTGGGCGTACGCGCGGCTATGCGCGCCGGCCGCGAGAAGCATCGTGGCAGCGGAAAGGCACAACAGGTTTCGAGCAGCACGCCGAGACGACACGAGGAGCCCTTCTGGGTCGCGATGGGTTGTGTTCCGCCGACGAGTGCAACGCCACCCAGTAACCCATTGGCGCTTGCCCTTCTGTGTCCACGGGGAATGCGTCGTTTGTGTGATGCCTGAGCTATTCCCTGCCCATCACCAGATCGTCCCGGTGCACCATCTCGACACGGCCGGCGAAGCCGAGGATGGTGAGCACATTGGACGATGACTTGCCGATGATTTTCGCCGCGTCCTCGGCGTCGTAGGCGACCAGGCCGCGGGCGACCTCGCCGTCCGGCCCGCGGATGATCACGGCGTCGCCGCGGCAGAACTCGCCCTCGACCTTCTTCACGCCGGCCGGCAGCAGGCTCTTGCCCCGGCGCAGCGCCGCCACGGCGCCCGCATCGATGACCAGAGTGCCCCTGGGCTCGAGCGAGCCCGCGATCCATTTCTTGCGCGCGGTCACCGGGTTGGCGGGCGTAAGGAACCAAGTGCAGCGTCCGTTCGCGATCGCGCCGAGCGGATTGGCGATGCGTCCGGAAGCGATCACCATGTGAGTGCCGGCTTGGGTGGCGATCTTGCCCGCCTCGACCTTGGTGCGCATGCCGCCGCGCGAGAGATCGGAGCCGGCGCTGCCGGCCATCGCCTCGATCTCGGGCGTAATGCGTTCGACCAGCGGCAGGAGGTTGGCTGGCCGGCCGTCGCCGGGCGGCGCCTCATAGAGGCCGTCGACGTCCGACAGCAGCACCAGGAGGTCGGCGCTGACCATGGTGGCCACGCGCGCGGCGAGCCGGTCGTTGTCGCCGTAGCGGATCTCGTTGGTAGCGACCGTGTCGTTCTCGTTGATGATCGGCACCGCGCGCCATTCCAAGAGCTTGGCGATGGTCGAGCGGGCGTTGAGATAGCGCCGGCGCTCCTCGGTGTCGCCCAACGTCAGCAGCACCTGGCCGGCGGTGATGCCGTGGCGGCCGAGCGCCTCGGTCCAGGTGCGCGCTAGCGCGATCTGGCCGACCGCGGCGGCGGCCTGACTGTCCTCTAGTTTGAGCGTCCCGGGCGCCAGTTTGAGGCGGCTGCGGCCGAGCGCGATCGCGCCCGACGAGACGACCAGCACATCGCGTCGGTCGCCGTGCAGGTGAGCGACATCGTCGGCGAGCGAGGCGAGCCACGCCTCGTTGAGCGCGCCGGCGCTGGAATCCACCAGCAGCGAGGAGCCGACCTTGACCACGATCCGGCGGAAGTCGGTGAGGCGGGGCGTCTGCATGGCAATGGGGATGGAATCTCGGTCGTCACCCTTAAACCAGGAGAGCGCGACATTTCCAGGCTTAGGGGTGCCGGTAAGGGTGCCAAGCTTCGGCCGTCGCCACGGCGCGCGCTTCGGCGCGGCGGGCCTGATCGATCGCGGCGAGGACGCGGCGCAGCGCCTCTGCCACGCCGGCGCCCGAATGGGCCGAGAGAACCAGCGGGGTCTTTCCGGCCGCGCGCTTGAGGCGTGCCGCCTGCTCGCTAATTTGCTCCTCGGTCAGGGCATCGACCTTGGTCAGCGCGACGATCTCCGGCTTTTCAGCAAGGCCGTGACCATAGGCGTCGAGCTCACGGCGCACGACCGCGTAGGCCTTGCCGGCATGCTCGCCGGTACCGTCGACGAGATGGAGGAGGACGCGGCAGCGCTCGACGTGGCCGAGGAAGCGGTCGCCAAGACCGGCGCCCGCATGCGCGCCGGCGATCAGGCCGGGGATGTCGGCGAGCACGAATTCGGCATTGTCGATCCGTACCACGCCGAGCTGCGGATGCAGCGTGGTGAACGGATAGTCTGCGATCTTCGGCTTGGCCGCGCTGACGGCGGCCAGAAGGGTCGACTTCCCGGCATTGGGCAGGCCGATCAGGCCGGCGTCGGCGATCAGCTTCAGGCGCAGCTGGATGGTGCGCTCCTCGCCCGGCTGCCCGGGATTGGCATGGCGCGGCGCCCGATTGGTCGACGATTTGAAATGGGCGTTGCCGAAACCGCCATTGCCGCCGCGCGCCAGCACCACCCGCTGCCCGGGCGCGGTGAGATCGGCGAGCAGCGTCTCGCCGTCCTCCTCGAAGACTTGCGTGCCCACCGGCACCTTGAGCACCGCATCGGCGCCGCCGGCACCGGCCCGGTTCTTGCCCATGCCGTTTCCGCCGCGCTTCGCCTTGAAGTGCTGCTGATAACGGTAGTCGATCAGCGTGTTGAGACCGTCGACCGCGACCGCAACGACATCGCCGCCCTTGCCGCCGTCGCCGCCGTCGGGGCCGCCGAACTCGATGAATTTCTCCCGCCGGAACGAAATGCACCCGTTCCCGCCGTCACCCGAGCGGATATAGACCTTGGCCTCGTCGAGGAATTTCATGCGGAACTAGGTAACGTCCGCATGGCCGAACAGCAATCGGCGGGCGCGATGAGATCTCACGTTCCGGCGAAGTGGGCACCGGCTCGCGACAACAACATGCGCCCACTGAACGAATCTGAAGCCATATCCGATTTAGCTTGGTCGGCTATGGCTTCGCGCCGCCGTGTCACCCGCGTGTGGCGTTGCGGTCAGAACCGCCGTCCCATCATGCTGCCGCGGAAGCCGGAGCCCATCATCATGGAGCGACCCATGGTCATGCCGCCGCCCATCATCATGGGGCGACCCATGGTCATGCCGCGGCCGATCATCATGCTGCGGTTCATGGCCGGGTTCCGGGTCGCCAGCCCGGTCGTCATCTGCGGGCGCATGGGCTTGACCCAGGTCGGCTTGACGTTGCCGAGCGAGCGCACCGTGTTCCCGGTATTGGTCCGGATCGACCGGGGATCGAGCGCGCGCGTGATTTGCGGCTTGTCCTTCCCGAACTTCCCGAACTTCCCGAGTGAGGACTTGTCATTTCCGTAGATCGGCTTGTCGCTGCCGATCGGCGGCTTGCCTCCGGTCGGTCCCTTCGGGCCCGTCGGCTTGTCGCCTCCCGTCGACCCGGTCGGTCCGGTCGGCCTGTCGGGCTTGCCGCCTCCGTTCGGCCAGGTCGGCTTGTCGTTGCCGCCCGTCGGTTTGTCGTTGCCCCCGCCGGTCGGCTTGTCGTTGCCGCCGTACGGCGGAACGGGCGGAATATGAATGTGCGGTGGCGGGGTGACGATGCGCACCGGCGGCGGGGTAATCATGGGATCATAGACCTGGACTGGCGGATTATAGGGGGCCGCCGGGCCAGTCGCGCCGGCCGGGCCAACGGGGCCGGTCGGGTTGTTGCTCGGCGACACATCGGTCCGCCGCTGGCGCGGGGCGGGCGTGGGCTGGCTGCACGGGCAGGTCGCACCGACCGAGGCGAACGCGGAGGCCGCGTTGGATACCGACCGGGTGCGCGCGCGCTCCACCAGGCGAGTGGCGGTCGCGGCGAAGTCGCTGCTTGCGTAGCTGGCGAGGAACGTCTGGTACGACGCCACGGTGTTGATGATCACGGCATCGTGCCAGGCGATCATCTCGCGCCGCCGCTCCACCAGCGTGCGCACGACCGGCGTCAGCGACTGGGACGGATAGAGCGCGAGATACGCTTGGTAGGCCTCGACCTTGTCCTCGCGGATGACGATGTCATAGGCCTCGCGCGGCGTGTGGGATTTCAGCTCCCTCTGCCAGGATTCGACCGAGCGCGTCTCCGCTGGCGCCGAGCCCGACGACGCAGCGGTCGGCGCAGCCGCCGGCATCTTCAGCTGTCCGATGCTCGCCATGCTGGCTCGCCCGCTCAGGAAGAACGAGAACTCGCTGGTCAGCGAGGAGCTTTCCCACGGCGTCTGTTGCCGGTTGGTGGCCTCGTTCACGGCCAGGCGGACGCGCTTGAGCGCCTGCTCGATCGGCAAGCCCGGCTCCTGGCCGATTTTGAGGAGGGCCGAGGTGTAGGGACTGTTGGCGCCGTCGCCGTCCAGCGCCTCGGTGCCGGGCGCGGTCGCATAGGAGACCAGCGAGCCGGTGGGCGCATCGACGATGGCCAGGCCGCGGCCAGTGGTCTTGTTGATCTCCGAGAACGGATTGTTGCGGCAGGCATCGAGGATCACGAGCAGAGTCTTGCTTGGGACCGCCGCCATGGCGTTCATCACATCGGCGAGCCGCATCGCCTGGAGCGGAACGTCCGCTTCGCGCTGGATGTTGGCATCGACCGGCACGAGATAGTTCTCGCCGTCCACCTGCAGGCCGTGGCCGGCATAGAACACCAGCGCCACCGTGTCCCGACCCTTCTCGGCCACCATGGAGGCGAAGTTGCTGATGGTCTTGCGCATGTCGCTTTGCGTGAGATTGGGCGCCTGCATGACCTGGAACCCGGCGGAGCTCAAGAACTTCGTCATCGCCTTGGCGTCGTTTGCCGGATTGGGCAGCGCCGTCACGGTGGCGTAGTTCGAGTTGCCGATCACCAGCGCCATGCGGTTCTCGGCGACCGCAGCGCTTGCGCTCATCACCAAAGTCGAAGTCAGAGCGGCGATCTTGATCAGACGACGGTACGACACGGCTTTAGCCTCCCCTTGTCCAGGCTCGCAAAAGCTTCCACAGCCCGCGCGGGCTCGTAGCTTGGTGAGTCCGGGAGGAGGGCGGGTTCAAACGGGAGGCGAGAAAATGTCGGGTCCCGGCCCGGCGGGTCGGGCCGGCGCGCGGAGGTCGCCGGATGGCCTATGACGCTTCTGCCGAAAGGGGGTTCAGGCAGCCTATGGCGCAGACCACAAAACGCGAGGACGAGCATTTTGCCCGCCTCACAAGCCGTTCCAGAAATAACGTCGCCGGGAAGGGTCCAGGCGGGCCTTGCCTCACTGATGTGGCCCTGGCGACCGTTCCCGGCGCGTCGTTCGTGCGATGCCGCTACGCCACGGCCCGAACAATGCCGCGGCGATCATCACGGCTCGTCTGGCCCGGTGGAGTCATACATGCACCTCCGTGTCTGCCCGCGAAGCATGGATGTGAATCCGCGCGATGACACCGAAGCCTGCTCTTCTTGCCCCGGTCTGTCAACGACGACCGGATAGGACTAGGGTCCAAATCAAGCGAAGCCCGTCGTGCGTGCTGCGAATGCTTTCGCACCAACCGTTATCGGCTCACGTCATGGCGCTGGGCCGGCACGTCACGCAAAGTGATCGCATTCTCGACAATGTAGCGGCGCGACCTGAGGGCCGGTTTTTTCATGCATCCGAATCACATGGGCATGCGCATGCGCGAGATCGCCGCCAGTGAACAGGAATGACCAGGGACCACGTTTAGGCGCTTCACTCTCCGGTCAGGCCGAGCCGCGGGCGAGGGCGACGGGGGCGTGCAGCTCCCCGTCCCGGGATCATACGATCCGCTTGCTGCGCCCCCAGCTCTTGAGCGAGGCCCAGATGCCGCGATCGAGCCGGAACTGGTCGATCGGCGCCGAGCTCGACAGCGCCCGGATGCGGTAGAGGCCGACGCCGGTCCACTGGAACCCGCATTTCTCCAGCACCCGGCGCGAGGCCGGATTGGTGACGCGGGCGCCCGCCTGCAGCGCCTGGTGGCCGAGCGCCGTGAAGGCGTGATCGATCACGGCGCGCGCCGCCTCGGTGGCGTAGCCATTGCCCCAATAGGGAACCCCGATCCAGTAGCCGAGATCAGGCGCTGGCCCGTCGAGCCGGGCGAGCCCGCAGGCGCCGATCGGCTCGTCGTCGAGCGCAATAACAAAGGCGAGCTCGCCGCTATCCCGGTTGACCTGCTCGATGAAGGCTTGGGCATCGGCCAACCGATAAGGATGGGGAATGCGCGTCGTGTTCTCGGCGATGCGGCGGTCGTTGGCGAGCTGAGCAATCGCTTTGGCGTCCTCGAGGCGCGGCGCCCGCAGCGTGAGCCGCTCGGTCTCGAGGATGAGGGTACTGCGTTCCCGAAGGAGTTCGGGAGAAACTTCCTCCACTAACGTCATGGCACGGGCTCCTCTTTGAAATGCCATGAGGGGGAGCCGGCATCCCGTCTCCCCCTCATCTGGAACCCGTTGGGTCCGCCGGTTCGACTGGATGTCGGCGGACCTCATATGATCCACCGTCTTATTCGGCCGCAGCCTCCGTCATCGGAATTACGGATACGCAGGTGCGGCCTTTTGCTTTTGTCTTGAATTCGACACGTCCATCAGTGAGTGCGAACAGCGTGTGATCCTTGCCGATCCCGACATTGTGGCCGGCATGCCACTTGGTGCCGCGCTGGCGCACAAGGATATTGCCGGCGAGACAGGCCTCGCCGCCATAAAGCTTCACGCCGAGCCGTCGGCCCGCCGAGTCGCGGCCGTTGCGCGATGATCCGCCTGCTTTCTTGTGAGCCATGGTTCTATCCTTCGTGGCTTTGTCTACCCGATTCCTGTGACGAAATCATCTCCGAAATCGTCAACGCTGCCAGTCGGCGTCTTCATCCCTCCCGGTGCGGGGAAATAAGCCTTATATCTCTAATTCTTGCGTCCCTTACCGGTCGTCTTGGCCTTGGCCGTCTTGGCGGCGGCCTTGGCCGGCCGCTGCGCTGCCTTGGGTTTTGCGGCAGTCTTTTTCACTGCGGTCTCTTTCGGTGCCGCCTTCGTCGTCGCCGCTGCCGGTTTCGCTTCCTCGGCCTCGGTCCCGGGTTCCTCGATCTTCTGCGGCTGCGGCTTCGGCCTCGCCTCGGCCTTGGGTCGCGGCGTGGGTTTGCGACCTTCGGTCAGGATCTCGGTGATGCGAACCATCGTGAACTCCTGGCGATGGCCGCGCTTGCGCCGCGAGTTCTTTCGCCGTCGCTTCTTGAACGCGATGATTTTCGCGCCACGGCCCTGGTCGATCACCTCGCCGGCGACGCTGGCGCCGCCCACGGTGGGATTGCCGATTTGCATGCTGTCGCCGCCAAGCAGCAGCACCTCGGGAAACTCGATGATCTCGCCCGGCTCACCCTCGATCTTGTCGATCGTGATGATGTCCTCGGCGGCGACCCGGTACTGCTTGCCGCCGGTTTTGATGACCGCGAACATGTCTGTCCTCGTGTTCGTTTCCGGGCTCGGACGTCTGTCCGGACTGGCTGCCTTCCGCCGATGTCTGGGAGCGCCGTCGCTGGCTTGCAGCCCAATCGCTTGGGCGGACCGCAAAGGCCCGCGTTATGGCGGCTTTATGGTGATCTGTCGGCAACCTGTCAAGAAACGCCCCACCGCATCGGGGGCGCGAGGATCGCTGCGATCGGCTACACGCTGTTCTTCGTCCCGCCCGGCGCCCGACGCGCGCACCGCATCCGCAGCCGTGCGGACCCGGCAGACTCTTGTTTCGCCGCTGGCGCTTGGCTACATAGCTGCGCAATGCGGCTCGGCGCACGGAGAGGTGGCAGAGCGGTTGAATGCACCGCACTCGAAATTCGGTTATGGTCATCCCGCCCCGTTTTCAGCCATCCAAACTAGTCCAATAAGACCGGACAGAAATGCGCTTTCGGCCGTCTGCTCGTCCCGCGTGGTCACGGCTCGTGCTACCCAGTTGGGTAGCAGTTGGGTAGCAACCCGTTCGCTCTTTGTGCTTCCGGCGGGCGAGCTGATTAATGTGTGTGCCGGCCAGCGTCGGCTACTCCACGCGACATGAACGCGACATCAGCCCCTCACAGACAATTCGCGACTCAGAC
>Ga0081538_10002853_pt1 | contig 16525 bp, 13 predicted proteins | sample TabmetS5T2R1_FD_71022 | JGI IMG/M metagenome (GOLD analysis project Ga0081538, IMG submission 71022) | Tabebuia heterophylla rhizosphere microbial communities from the University of Puerto Rico - S5T2R1 | ecosystem: Host-associated > Plants > Roots > Rhizosphere ... | reverse complement strand
CGCCACTCCGATTGGGATCCGGGCGAAGGACTCGTAGAACGCCCAGTTCATCGCCCCCAGCGCCAGCCCGAGCGCCAGCACCGGCCGCCAGTCCGCCGCGGTGCGACCACCCAGCCGGGGGCGGGCCAGGGCGAGCAGGATCAGCGAACTCGTGACAAGTCGCAGCAGCACCATCCCGACGGGCGGGATCTCGCCGAACAGCCCCTTCGAGACCGCCGCGCCGAACTGCACCGACAGCATGCCGGTCAGAACCAGCGACACGGGTGAGAAACGAGCAGCAGGCACCGGCTCAGGCTACAGGGGTTGGCCGGGCCTGCTGAGTCGTGCGCCGATGCGCGCGTGAAGCGTGAAGGATGAGGTGCGCCCGCTGAACCTAGCCGCCAACCGGGCCCCTGGGCGGGCGTTGGGTGGAGGTGCATCACGCGGCCAACCACGCCAAGTTCGGGCCGCGGGCCCAGCGCACCACTCTGGCCGATGTGCTGGCCGTACCCGGCAGGCGGCACGAGCAGTGGCAGTGCTTTGCCGGCTACGCGGGCGACAAGCTGGTGGGCGCGGGAGCGGCGATCACCACTCGGGACAACCCGCATGTGGGGACGATGTGGCTCTCCGTCCACCCCGACCACCAGGGCCGCGGACTGGGCGGTGCCCTGCTGGCCGAGATCGAGCGCGACCTACGCGAACGCGGCTGCACCGAGTTGCTCGACCGGCTCCTGCACCGCTCCGTCGTGCTCAACCTCGACGGCGACCCCTGCCGACTACGCGACCACCACGCCAAGAACGACGCCCTACGATAAGCCACGACCGGCACCCGCCGACCGCTACAGTGACCAACGCCCAGGGTGGGGAATTTCGATGAGCATCACTGGGGGCGGCAGTGTACTACTGCTCCGCACTGAGGTCAGGCGGGACGTCCAGTAGCACCTTGTCAAGGAGTTCATGCCACCGAGTATGGCGTTCGCGATCGCCGACGACTGCGCCGCATTCCCCACAGACCTCTCTACTCTCGCCAACGCCGACCTGCGTCATGGCGGAACCTCCAACTCCTGCGATCCGTTCGGTCCTCAGGGCTGGCCTTGACGGGCTGCGCATTCACGACCTTCGGCACACAGCGGTGGCGCTGTGGATCGCCGCTGGCGCCAACCCGAAGGAGGTTTCGGCTCGGGCTGGGCACTCCTCGGTGAGCTTCACCCTGGACCGCTACGGCCACCTTTGTCCGGAGGCCGAAACGGCGCTCCGCGACCGCCTGGACGCGCTCTAGGGCACCAGCCAACCGGAGCCCATGAACCAGGTCGTCCGGCTGCCACGGCGACCCGGCCGTGGCCCCCAGCGTGGCCCCAGGCGCCTCCGGCAACGACAAGAGCGCCGCCGATGGGGCTCCGACGATGCTCTGACCTGGTCCCAAGCCGACCTCGTCATGACCCAGCCTCTCCGAGGTCGCTCAAGCAGCTGGAGTCTCGGAAGGCCAAGACCCCAAGCGCTTCGAGGAGCTGGAGGCCGAGAACGCCCGGCCGAGGCAACCGGGCCGAGCTCTGACGCGGACAATTTCTCGGCATCCGGGAAATCACCGGCGGCCGATTGAGGTTATGGGTTTGAGAGCCGTACCAGGCCGTTGGCGTCCGATGAAGTTGTCCGCGGGCGGGGGCAGGACGTCACCCGAGCACTGAACGCACTACGGTCCCGCAAGACGGGAAATCGGGTGCAGGGCCGGCCCCCGCGCTACTTCAACACAGTCCGCCGAGCTTCGTGGGTGGTCGACGAGTGCTGTCACCGCGGTGACAGCGCAAGGGGGGCCGCGGCTATGATCAGTCGGATCGTCGGATGGAGCCTCAAGTCTCGCGGCGTGGTGCTCGTCCTTGCCGCCGCCCTGCTCCTCTTCGGCGCCACCCAGCTCCGCAACATGCCGGTGGACACCCTGCCCGAGTTCAGCCCGCCGACCGTCGAGGTCCAGACCGAGGCCCTCGGGCTCTCGGCGGCCGAGGTGGAGGAGCTCATCACCGTCCCGCTGGAACAGGACCTGCTCAACGGCGTGGCCTGGCTCGACACCATCCGCAGCGAGTCGATCCCCGGGCTGTCCCGGGTCGAGCTGATCTTCGAGCCCGGCACCGACCTGCTCCGGGCCCGGCAGGTGGTCACCGAGCGGCTGACCCAGTCGGCCGGCCTGCCCCAGGTGGCCAAGCCGCCGGCGATGATCCAGCCGCTGTCGTCGACCAGCCGGGTCATGATGGTCGGGCTCTCCTCCAGGGAGCTCACCCCCATCGAGGTGTCGGTGCTGGCCCGCTGGACGATCCGGCCCCGCCTGATGGGCGTGCCCGGGGTGGCCAACGTGTCCATCTGGGGGCAGCGCGAGCGCCAGCTCCAGGTCCAGGCCGACCCTGCCCAGCTGCGGCAGGCCGGCGTCACCCTCAACCAGCTGGTCGAGACCACCGGCAACGCCCTGTGGGTGTCGCCGCTGACCTTCCTGGAGGCGTCGACGCCCGGCACCGGCGGGTTCATCGACACCCCCAACCAGCGGCTCGGGATCCGCCACGTCCTGCCCATCGTCACCCCCGACGACCTGGCCAAGGTGACCATCGACGGGGCCAAGCCGCAGGCAGGAGGCAACGCGCTCCGTATCGGGGACGTGGCCAAGGTGGTGGAGGACCACCAGCCACTCATCGGGGACGCCATCCGCGGCGACGGCCCGGGGCTGCTGCTGGTCATCGAGAAGTTCCCAGGGGCCAACACCCTCGAGGTCACCCAGGACGTGGAGGACGCCCTCGCCGCCCTCGGTCCCGGCCTGGCCGGCGTCGAGATCGACTCCAGCCTCTACCGGCCGGCCACCTTCCTGGAGACGGCGGTCGACAACCTCACCACCGCGCTCCTCCTCGGGGCCCTGCTCCTGCTCCTGGTCTTCGGCGTCTTCCTGTTCAACTGGCGCACCGCCCTGATCAGCATCCTGGCCGTGGTGCTGTCCTTTACGGCCGCGCTGAGCGTGCTCTACCTTCGCGGGGCCACCCTGAACGCGATCGTCCTGGCCGGGCTGGTGATGGCCCTTGGCGTGGTCATCGACGACGCCGTCGTGGACGTCGAGAACATCGCCCGGCGTCTGCGCCAGCCCCGCCCCGAGGGCGACGACCGGTCGGCGGCCAGGGTCATCTTCGACGCCGCGGTCGAGGTCCGCAGCCCGGTCGCCTACGCCACCGTGGCCATGGCCGTGGCCGTGTTCCCGGTGTACTTCATGGAGGGCCTGACCGGCTCGTTCCTGCCGCCGCTGATCACCGCCTACCTGCTGGCCATCGCCGTCTCCATGCTGGTCGCCCTGCTGGTCACGCCGGCCCTGTGCCTGCTGCTGCTGCCCGGGACCTCGGTCACGCGCCGCGAGCCGCCGCTGGCCGGGCTGCTCCAGCGCGGCTACGAGCGGGCCCTGGCCCCGGTCGTCCGGACGCCGGGCCGGGCGCTGCTGGCCGGTGGCGCCGGCATGGCCGCGGTGCTGCTCGCCCTGGCCATGGTGCCGCTGCTGGATCAGGACCTGGCCCCCTCGTTCAAGGACACCGACCTGCTGATCCGCCTGGACGCCGCGCCGGGCACGTCCCATCCGGAAATGACCCGGGTCACCGCCCAGGCCACCAGGGAGCTCAAGGCGATCCAGGGGGTCCGTGACGTCGGCGCCCACGTGGGTCGGGCCGTCATGTCCGACCAGACCGTCAACGTCAACTCCAGCGAGCTGTGGGTCAGCATCGACCCGTCCGCCGACTACGACCGGACGGTCGCCGACATCCAGCAGGTGGTCGGCGGCTACCCCGGGCTCGACGGTGAGGTGCTGACCTACCCCGGGCAGCGGATCGACCACATCCTGCGCGGCGGTGCCGGCGACGGCCTCGTCGTCCGCGTCTACGGCCAGGACCTGGAGGTCCTGCGCACCAAGGCCGAGGAGGTCCGCAAGCTCCTCGCCGGGGTCGACGGCACCACCAACCACCAGGTGGAGCGGCTGGTCGAGGAGCCCACCCTGGAGATCGAGGTCGACCTGGCCAGGGCCCAGGAGATCGGCATCAAGCCGGGCGACGTGCGGCGGGCCGCGGCCACCATGCTGTCAGGCATCCAGGTCGGCAACCTGTTCGAGGAGCAGAAGGTCTTCGACGTGGTCGTGTGGGGCGCACCCCAGGCACGCAGCAGCCTGACCAGCGTCCGCGAGCTCATGGTGGACGTCCCCGGCGGCGGCCAGGTCAAGCTCGACGACGTGGCCGACGTGCGGGTCAAGCCGGCCCTGAGCGTCATCCACCACGACGACGTCTCCAGGAGCATCGACGTCACCGCCGACCTCTCCGGACGCAGCCTCGGCGACGTCGCCGGCGACGTCGAGGCCGCCCTCGAGAACCTGAGCTTCCCGCTGGAGTACCACGCCGAGGTGGTCGCCGACCGCGCCGACCAGCAGGCCGCCCAGCGGCGGACCGCGATCATCGCCCTGGTCGCCGCGATCCTGATCTTCCTGCTTCTGCAGGCCGCCTTCGGGAGCTGGAGGCTGGCCGCCACCACCTTCCTGACCCTGCCCGTGGCCCTGGTCGGCGGCGTGCTTGCCCTGCTGGTGACCGGCGGCGTCCTGTCGCTGGGGGCGCTGGCCGGGTTCGTGCTCCTGGTCGGGATCGCCGCCCGCAACGGGGTCACGCTGGTCAGGCACTACCAGCACCTGGAGCAGAACGAGGGCGAGACCTTCGGTCCCGGGCTGGTCATCCGAGGAGCACGGGAGCGGCTGGCCCCGATCGTCCTCACCGCCGTGGCCGTCGCCTTCGCCCTCCTGCCCCTGCTGATCGGCGGCAACGTCCCAGGCCAGGAGGTCCTGCAACCGATGGCCGTGGTCGTCCTGGGCGGCCTGGTGACCGCCACCCTGCTCAACCTGTTCGTCGCCCCGGCCCTCTATCTCCGATTCGGGGCCAACCCCGAGGGGAGGCTCAATGCGGCACAGTAAGCGCTGGCTGGCGACCCTGGGACTGCTCGTCGCCCTCCCGCTGCTCTCGGCCTGCACCCAGACGTCGGCCGAGGCGGAGGGCGGCGGCGAGGAACCGGCCAAGGTCGAGCACGTCGAGGGCTCGGAGGACGTCAGCCGCCTGACCCTGACCCCCAAGGCCGTCGAGCGGCTGGGGATCCAGACGACCCCGGTGCGCGAGGCCACGGTCGCCGGGAAGCGGCAGAAGGTCATCCCCTACGGAGCCGTGCTCTACGACGCCGACGGCAAGACCTCGGTGTACGTGACCCCCGCGCCCAACGTCTACATCCGGCAGCCCATCACTGTTGACCACATCGAGGGCGACCGGGCAGTCCTCACCGCCGGTCCGGCCGCCGGCACCGCGGTCGTCAGCGTCGGGGCGGCCGAGCTGTACGGCACCGAGACCGGGGTCGGCCACTAGCAAGCCGGGGGCGTCGGCACCATGATGCGTTGGATCATCGGATCGAGCCTGAAGTTCCGCTACCTGGTGGTCGCCGTCGCCGCCGCGATGGTCGTCCTCGGCGTCGGGCAGCTGCGCCAGCTCCCGGTCGACGTCTTCCCCGAGTTCGCCCCGCCGAAGATCGAGATCCAGGTCCCCTGCCTCGGGCTCTCCGCCGCCGAGGTGGAGGCGCTGGTCACCACGCCGCTGGAGGAAACCCTCAACGGCTTGCCGGGGCTGGACGTGCTCCGCTCCAAATCGGTCGAGCAGCTCTCGCAGATCCAGCTGATCTTCGACCGCGGCACCGACCTCATCAACGCCAGGCAGCTGGTGGCCGAGCGTCTGGCGACGGTGACGCCGACCCTGCCGACCTGGGCGAGCCCGCCGGTCATGCTCCAACCCCTGTCGGCGACCAGCCGGGTCATGAAGATCGGGATCTCCTCGAACGAGCTGTCGACCATCGACATGTCGATGATCGCCTACTGGAAGATCCGGGCCCGGCTGCTGCGCGTCCCCGGCGTGGCCAACGTGACCATCTATGGCGAGCGCATCAAGATGCTCCAGGTCCAGGCCGACCCGGCCCGGATGCGGGCACACAGCGTCTCACTGAACAAGGTGATGAACGTCACCGCGGACGCCCTGGACGCGGGGCTGCTGCGGTTCTCGGACGGGGCGGTCATCGGCACCGGCGGGTTCGTGGACACCCCCAACCAGCGGCTCGCCATCACCCACAAGCTCCCCATCATCACGCCGGACGATCTGGCCCAGGTCCCCATCGAGAAGCGTGGCGGCAAGCCGCTGGTCCTGAGCGACGTGGCCGACGTGGTCGAGGACACCTGGCCGCTGATGGGCGACGCCGTCATCAACGACGGCGAGGGCCTCATGCTGATCGTCGAGAAGCTGCCCTGGGGCAACACCCTGGACGTGACCCGCGGGGTGGAGGCGGCGGTCGACCAGATGCGCCCGGGGCTGCCCGGCATGGAAATCGATACCACCATCTTCCGGCCGGCGACCTTCGTCGAGACGGCGATCCACAACCTCAGCCGGGCCCTGCTGATCGGCTCCCTGCTGGTCATCCTGATCCTGATCGCCTTCCTCTACGACTGGCGTAGCGCGGTCGTCAGCGCTGTCGCCATCCCGCTGTCGCTGCTGGCGGCCGGCTACGTGCTCTACCTTCGCGACGCGACCATCAACACCATGATCCTGGCCGGGCTGGTGATCTCGGTCGGGGTGGTGGTCGACGACGCCATCATCGACGTCGAGAACATCGTGCGGCGACTGCGCCTGTACCGCATCGAGACCGGTGACAGGTCGTTCGCGTCGACCTCAAGGATCGTCCTCAACTCCTCGCTCGAGGTGCGGAGCGCGATCGTGTACGCCACCCTGATCGACGTCGTGGCGGTCGCGCCGGTCTTCTTTATGGAGGGCCTGACCGGTGCGTTCTTCCGGCCACTGGCCTTCTCCTACGCGCTGGCGGTGCTGGCGTCCATGCTGGTGGCCCTGACGGTCACCCCCGCGCTGAGCCTGATCCTGCTGCACCGGGCGTCGCTGGAGCGCCGCCAGTCCCCGCTGGTGCGGTGGCTGCAGCGCGGCTATGTCGCCGTCCTGGCGCGGATCATCCGCAGCCCCCGCCCGGCGCTGGCCGCCGTCGCGGTCATCGTGCTGCTCGGCATCGTGGTCGCGCCGCGGCTCGGGCAGTCGCTGCTGCCCGACTTCAAGGAGCGGGACTTCCTCATGCACTGGGTGACCGCACCGGGCACCTCCCACCCCGAGGAGGTCCGGATCACCACCCAGGCCAGCAAGGAGCTGCGCGCCATCCCCGGGGTGCGCAACTTCGGCGCCCACATCGGGCAGGCCCTGCTGGCCGACGAGCCATACGGCGTCGACTTCGGTGAGAACTGGATCAGCATCGATCCCAAGGTGGACTACGACCAGACGCGTGCTGCCGTCCAGGAGGTCGTCGACGGCTACCCCGGGCTCCGGCGCGACGTGCAGACCTACCTGAAGGAGCGCATCCGGGAGGTCCTGACCGGCGCAAGCGAGGCCATCACCGTGCGCATCAGCGGTCCCGACCTGCATGTCCTCGAGGAGAAGGCGGAGGAGGTGCGGCGGGCCATCGCCGGCGTCGACGGCACCGTCGAGGAGTTCGTGGAGCTCCACAAGAACATCCCGCAGGTGGACGTCAAGGTCGACCTGGCCAAGGCGCAGGCCTACGGGATCAAGCCCGGCGACGTGCGCCGGGCGGCGACCACCCTGATGGCCGGCGAGGAGGTCGGTGACATCTTCCGGGACGGCAAGGCCTACGACATCCAGGTCTGGAGCAAGCCCGAGGTCCGCACGAGCCTGACCGACATCCGCGACCTGCCGATCGACCTGCCCAACGGCGGTCACATCCTGCTCAGTGACGTGGCCGACGTGAGCCTCCAGCCGACCCCGAACGCCATCGAGCGTGAGTCCAACACGCGCAAGATCGACGTCGGCGCCAACGTCAGCGGGCGCGCTCTGGGTGCTGTTGTCGGGGATGTCGAGGACGCCCTGGAGCAGATCCAGTTTCCCCTCGGGTACAGCTACGACCTGATCGGCGAGCTCGCGGAACGGCAGGCCGCCGACCGGCGCCTCCAGCGGTTCGCGCTGATCGCCGGGATCGCGGTCCTGCTGCTGCTGGTGATGGCCTTCGGGAGCTGGCGCCTCGGCCTGATGGCCTTCCTGGCCCTGCCCATGGCCCTGGTCGGCGGCCTGCTGGCGGCCTACCTGTTCAGCGGCGGGATCATCTCGCTGGGCTCGCTGGTCGGGTTCTTCACCGTCCTTGGGATCGTGGCCCGCAACGGCATCATGCTCATCACCCACTGCCAGCACCTGGAACGGGAGGAGGGCGAGAACTTCGGCCCGGGGCTGGTGCTGCGGGCGGCCAAGGAGCGGCTGGCCCCGATCCTGATGACCGCCCTGGCCACCGGCCTGGCCCTGGTGCCCCTGGTGATCTCGGGCGAGATCCCCGGCGCCGAGATCGAGTACCCGATGGCCATCGTCATCCTGGGCGGCCTGGTCACCGCCACCCTGCTCAACCTGTTCATCATTCCTGCGCTGTATCTGCGGTTGGGGAGCCGTCGAACCGCAGCAGCTCCTCCCGCCCCGAGCCACCCGACACCGTGATGGCCAGGACCGGCCCGACGCCCCGTGCGTAGAACTCGTGCTCGACCCGCCTTGGCTCTTCCAGTGCAGAGGACTCCTTGGTGATGACCAGATGGTCGAACGACCCGTAGGGAACGGTGGCCCTGGTGCCGTCGCTCAGGACCTGGGTGGTGGCCCGGCCGGGACGGTAGATCGTCCCCGGGTCCGGGTCGGCGGGGACGACGATCGACGGCTGGGCGCCGTCGACCCCGGCCTGCCACGACTCGCGGGTCGTCCTGGCTCGACCGTCACGGAACTCGCGCCCGGCCTCGCCCAGGTGCCAGATGTTCCCCTGGGCGTCCTGGGCGAACCAGTCGTCGGTGGTCTCCCGTATCCGCCCGTGCTCGGTCACGACGTCACGCACGATCCTGGCCTCGACGCCGAGCACCGTCTTGGTCCACCGCGTGACCGTGACCTCGACGCGCCGCTCCTCGCCGTCGGCGTCCGTCTCCCGGTAGACCCAGCGGCTGCCGGGCGCCATCGGCCAGAAGGGGTTGTCGATCCGGACGGTGAACCGGTCAGGGTCCAGGCGCACCGGCTGGGCGTCACGGACGGGCGGGGAGGACCGTCCGACGGCGATCAGTGTCGTGGCCGCGGCCAGGAGGACGACCACGAGGGCCCGCCTCGCCGAGCGCATCCCGACTTCCTCCCTGTCCTTGGCCCCGAACGCCAGCATCACCATAGCCGGGCCCAGATGAGAGTCCGATGAGGAGGACCAGGATGGCCGCTGGAACCAGGCTGGGGAGGCTGGCGGTGCCGGTCCTGGTCGTGAGCCTGGCGCTGGCCGGGTGTCGCGCCGGGGAGCCGGTGATCGATCCGGGTGACGGCGGCAACTACTCGGTGCGGCTCGACCCGGCGGACTTCGTGGCCACGATCGACAACCCCTGGCTGCCGTTCACCCCTGGCAGCCGGTGGGCGTACGACGCCGGCGGCGGAGAGCGCAACGAGGTGGTGGTGACCAACCAGACCCGCACGGTGATGGGGATCAGGGCCACGGTCGTGCGGGACACCGAGACGCGAGACGGCGCGGTGGTCGAGGACACCTTCGACTGGTACGCCCAGGACCGCAGCGGCAACGTGTGGTACCTGGGCGAGGCCACCAGGGCGGCCAGGGACGGCGAGCCGTCCTCGGCCGGATCCTGGGAGGCGGGGGTCGACGGGGCCATGCCCGGGATCATCATGAAGGCCAACCCGCGGGTCGGGGACGCCTACCGCCAGGAGTTCTACCGGGGCCAGGCCGAGGACATGGGCAAGGTGGTCCGCACCGGAGCGTCGGAATCGGTGCCGTTCGGGTCCCTCGACGGCCTGCTGGTCACCCAGGACTGGACCCCGCTGGAACCCGGGGTCGTGGAAGAGAAGTTCTACGCCAAGGGCATCGGCCTGGTGCTGGAGACGACGGTGCGGGGCGGCTCGGACCGCAACGAGCTGGTCAGCTACCAGCCCGGCCCGAAGCCGGGATGAGCCGCGTGTGCCGGCCGCAGATCGTCATGGGATGCAGCCGACAACGGCGACCATGCCCGCGCAGGTCAGGGGGAAATGGAATGCGACGACTTCGGAGCAGGTTGGCCGCGACGGCGGTGACGGTGCTGGCGTTCGCGCTGGCCGCGTGCAGCTCGGAGGACGAGCCGGCCGGCGCGGTCGCCGGGGTGACCACCAGCTCGGGTAGCACGGCCGTCAAGGTGGCCGTCGCGACGGACTTCGACCCTGCCAGGTTCTCCGACCCGACCACGGTCGACAACCAGTGGTTCCCGCTGAAGCCGGGGACGCAGCTGACCTATGAAGGGTCGGCCATCGCAGACGACGGGAAGATCGCCCGCAAGGTGGTGTTCACCGTCACCGACCTGACCAAGACGATCAGCGGCGTGCGCGCCGTCGTTGGCTGGGACCGGGACTACAACGACGGCCGGCTGGTCGAGCCCGAGCTCGTGTTCTTCGCCCAGGACGACGACGGGAATGTCTGGACCCTTGGCCAGTACCCGGAGGAGTACGAGGACGGTAAGTTCGTCGCGGCGCCGGCCTGGATCGTCGGGCTGGAGGGCGCGAAGGCCGGGCTCGTCATGCGGGCCGCACCCAGGCCGGGGACCTCCGACTACTCCCAGGGGCTCGGGCCCGCGGTGGAGTATGCCGACCGCGCCAAGGTCCGCAGGCTGGGCGAGCGGACCTGCGTCCCCACCGGGTGCTACGAGGACGTGCTGGTGACAGAGGAGTGGGACCAGGCCGACCCGGCCGCCCGCCAGGTCAAGTACTACGCCAACGGGGTCGGCAACGTCCGGGTCGGCTGGGCGGGGCGTGACGATGAGAAGGAGGTCCTGGAGCTGACCAGGGTCGCGGAGCTCGGCCCGACGGCCCTGGCCGAGGTGCGCAGGGCCGTGCTGAAGCTGGAGCAGCGCGCCTACAAGGTCAGCAAGCACCTGTACGGCCGCACGCCGCCGGCGGAGCAGTCACCCGGGTAGGTCGTGGTGCGCGCGCTGGTCGTGGAGGACGAGCCGAAGATGGCGGCCCTCGTCCGCCGCGGGCTGGTCGAGGAGGGCTACGCCGCCGACATCGCCGGCACCGGCGAGGACGCCGTCTGGATGGCGAGGTCGACCGCCTACGACGTGATCGTGCTGGACGTGATGCTGCCCGGCCTGGACGGGTTCGGCGTCTGCCGGCAGCTGCGCGCCAGCGACGTCTGGGCGCCGGTCCTGATGCTCACGGCGCGCGACGGCGTGCAGGACAGAGTCGTCGGCCTGGACGCCGGCGCCGACGACTACCTGACCAAGCCCTTCTCCTTCGCCGAGCTGCTGGCCCGGCTGCGGGCCCTCGCCCGCCGCGGGCTCACCGAACGCCCCACCGTGCTCCAGGCCGGGTCGCTGCGCCTGGACCCCGCCACCCGCCAGGTGTGGCGGGGCGACACGCCCGTGGAGCTCTCGGCCAAGGAGTTCGCGCTGCTGGAGACGTTCCTGCGCCGGCCCGGGCAGGTGCTGTCGCGCCTGGACCTGCTCGAGCACGCCTGGGACTACGCCTACGAGAACCGCTCCAACGTCGTCGACGTCTACGTCGGCTACCTGCGGGCCAAGATCGACCGCCCCTTCGGGCGGCAGTCGATCGACACGGTCCGCGGCGCCGGCTACCGGCTCCGCGGCGACGGTGGCGGGTGAGCGCCATGGGGCGGCTGGCTCGCCTTCCGATCCGCCTGCGGCTGACGCTGGCGTTTGCCGCCGCCATGGCGGCCGTGCTGGTGGCCGCCGGGTTGTTCCTGTACCTGCGGTTGGGCGCGGCCCTGGACCGGACCATCGACCGGAGCCTGCTGGGTCGGGCCGACGACGTCACGGCGCTGGTCCGCGCGGCCGGCTCCGGGCTCCGGCAGGCCCCCGGCAGCCGGCTGGTCGACCAGGAGGAGAGCTTCGCCCAGGTCCTCGCCCCCGACGGCGTCGTCCTCGACAGCACCCCCGGGCTGAGGGACCGCCGCCTGCTCAGCGGCCCCGAGCTGGCCCGGGCAACTCGGGCCACCGTCCTGGTCGACCGGCCACCCTTCCCTGACTCCGACGACCCTCTGCGGCTGCTGGCCACCCCCGTCCAGGTCGACGGGGGACCGGTCGTGATCGTGGTCGGCACTTCCACCGAGGAGCGGATGGAGACGCTGGAGAGCCTGCTGCGTCAGCTGCTGCTCGGCGGCCCGATCGTGCTGGTGGTCGCGTCGCTGCTCGGCTACGGGCTGGCCGCGGCCGCGCTGCGGCCGGTCGAGTCGATGCGCCGCGAGGCCGAGGCGGTCTCGGCCACGGCGCCGGGCCGGCGCCTGCCCCTCCCACAAGGCGACGACGAGATCGTCCGGCTCGGGTCCACCCTCAACACCATGCTGGACCGCCTGGAGGCGGCGCTGGCCCGGGAACGACGCTTCGTCTCGGACGCCAGCCACGAGCTCCGGACTCCGCTGGCGGCGCTCCGCACCGAACTGGAGCTGGCCCTGCGCCGACCCCGCCCACCAGGTGAGCTCAAGGCGGCCCTTCGGTCGGCCGCCGACGAGACCGAGCGGCTGTCCCGGCTGGCCGACGACCTCCTCGTGCTGGTCCGTGCCGACGGCGGGGGCCTTCCGGTCCACCGCGAACGGCTCCCGGCGGCCCAGCTTCTTGCCGGGGTCCGCGAGCGCTACGCCGTCCAGGCCACCGAGGCTGGCCGGGAGATCGAGGTCGAGGCCTACGGGGTGGAGCTGGTCGCCGACCGGCTCCGCGCCGAACAGGCCCTCGGCAACCTGGTCGACAACGCCCTACGTTACGGCCACGGCCAGGTGCAGCTGGTCGCCTTGCGCGGCAACCGCGGGGTCGAGCTCCACGTCCGCGACCGGGGTCCCGGCTTCCCGCCCGAGTTCCTGGACCTCGCCTTCGACCGCTTCACCCGCGCCGACCCCTCCCGCCATGGCCCCGGCGCCGGGCTCGGCCTCGCCATCGTCAAGGTCATCGCCCACGCCCACGGCGGCACCGCCCGCGTAGCCAACCGGGGCACAGGAGCGGACGTGTGGGTCGAGCTGCCCGACGACGCCCCGCGTGACCGGCCGGATCGGTGAGTCGCCCGATGCTCGCAGCGTCCACTGCGGAAGGTCGGCTACCCGCTGACCGGCTGACCGTACACCTCGATCTCGACCTGGCGGTAGATCTCGTCGGTGTGCTTGATCTGGCAGTCGAGGTCGGCCAACGACACCGCGATCTCCTCCTGCTGCAGCTTGCGCAGTGCGGCGGCCCGCTGGCCGGTCAGGCCGGTCGGATCGTCACCGTCGAGCAGCTCGTCGAGCCGCTCGCCATACTCCTCGATGATCTCGTCCTGGTCCTCTTTGTACTCGTACCCGTGGCTGCGCATGCAACTCGACCAGGCGCGGCGCGCGGCCACGATCCGCGGGTCGGAGTCGACCAGCACGTCCTTGGGGTTGACGTAGGTGCCCTTCAGCTGCTCGGGAGTGAAGACCTGCCCCACCGCCTTGCGGGTGCAGCCGCCGGTCGAGGAGAAGTCCTCCTCGTCCAGGGTGAACACGAAGTCCGCCTTGGGGTCGTCACCCCAGAGCGTCCGGCTGTACGCCTCCTGGCCCGCCCTGGGAAGACCCTTCCAGATCTTGAGGTTCGGACCGAGTCCGACGTCCCGCACCGGGTTGTCGAATCGGGTCGTGACGGCCAGGCCCCACTTCTCCTTGTAGGTCCTCCGCGTGTAGCCCGGGTCGGCCCGAACCCTCGCCTGTGCCGCCTCGACGGTCCTGACGTCGACCGGGATGTACTCGAAGCCGGCCTCCGTCATGCACTTGGCGATGAGCGCCTGGGTCTTCTCGACGTGCTCGTTGAACTGCTCCTCGGTGAGGCCGAACTCCTTGATCCCGGGCAGGTCCGCCTTGGCGGCCGGCTCGCCCCCGCTGGACCCCGATCCGTTCCCGCCGCCGCACGCGGAGAGGGTGAGCGTCCAGGCGGCAAGGGCCAGCAGCGCCACCCTCCGTCCGCCCGTCCGTCTCCGTCCCGAGCGTGATGCGACCCTCGAGTCCATGCTGCCTCCTCGCCGAGTCGAGGACGGTTCCAGCCAACCACAGGCCAGCTGAACCTCACCTGACTGCGAAGGGCCGGTGCCGTTCAGCTCTCCGTCAGGATCTCTCTGGGACACTGCAGGAGACGCCATTGCCGAGCCGACCACCGGCGGTCGCGCCGATCAGCGGTCAGGAGGGACGGTGGCCGAGATGAGGCAGCGAGTCCTGGGGTTGTCCGTGGTCGGGGCGGTGCTGCTCGCCTCGCTGGTGACCTGGTTCGCCAGTGTCCTGATCCGGTCGCCGGCGGAGCTGGCGGCCCGGACCGCACCGCCCGAGCCGTCCCCCATCCTCGTCGCCGTGGAGGAACGCCGGCTGGCCACCAAGGTCGTGAGCCGTGGCACCGGGCACTACGGCTCTCCACGGGACCTCTCGGTGACCCCGTCGAGGCTGAAGGAGGGCCGCCGGGTCATCACCAGCCTGCCGCGGGCCGGCGGCGTCATCCGCGAGCTCGATGTGGCGTTGACCATCTCGGGACGCCCGACGTTCCTGCTCGACGGCGCCCAGCCCGCCTACCGTGACCTCGGGCCGGGCATGTCTGGCCGGGACGTGCGGCAGCTGGAGCGGGCGCTGCACCGCTCCGGACTGGGCCCCGGCCGGGTCGACGGTGTCTACGACGCCGCGACCGGCCGGGCGGTCGTCAGGCTCTACCGCAGGCACGGCTTCAAGCCGGTCATCGCCACCAACCAGGCACAACTGGATGCGGTGCGCCCGCGGGAGGGCGAGCTGATCGCCGGCGCCCGCTCCCAGGTCGGGGTTCAGCTCCCGGCCGACGAGGTCATCTTCGTGCCGGCCACCCCGCTCCGGGTCACCAGGGTGGCCGCCCGCCTCGGCGCGGCGCCGCAAGGGGCGCTGATGACGGTCACCAACTCGGTGGTCTCGGTGGATGGCTCGGTCCCGGTCGACCAGGCCGACCTGGTCAAGCCTGGCGTGGAGGTGGTGGTCGACGAGCCGGCGCTCGGGATCAAGGCGACCGGCAGGGTCAGCCGCGTCGCCGACCGGCCGGGCACCGGCGGGGTCGACGGCTTCCACGTGTTCTTCGAGGTGGTGGTGGACGACCCGCCCCCTGCGCTGGTGGGCGCGTCCGTGCGGCTGACGGTGCCCGTCAGATCGACCCGCACGGCGCAGCTCACGGTGCCGGTCAGCGCCGTGTCCCTCGGCCCGGATGGTGGCTCCCGGGTGCAGCGGTCGGCTGGCGGCAAGACCGAGTTTGTCGCCGTCGAGCCGGGCCTGGCCGCCGACGGGTACGTCGCGGTCACCGCCCCCCGCGGCGGTCTCGCCGCGGGGGACCTGGTGGTCGTCGGCTTCGACAACGGCGGGACGCAGACCCCGTGACCGAGCCGGCGGCCCACACAGGCACGATGCCGATGGTCAAGCTGGCCGGGATCGGCCGGCGCTACGGCGCCGTCGCCCCCGTGGTGGCGCTCCGCGGGATCGACCTGGAGGTGCACGCCGGCGAGTGGGTCGCCGTCGTCGGAGCCTCGGGCTCGGGCAAGACGACCCTGCTCAACATCCTTGGATGCCTGGACCGTCAGAGCGGTGGCACCTACTGGTTCGACGGCATCGACGTCGCCGCCCTCACCGACCGCCAGCGTGCCGGGTTGCGGAGCCGGCGGATCGGCTTCGTCTTCCAGTCGTTCCATCTGCTCGCGCACCGGACGGTGCTCGAGAACGTGACGCTGGCCGAGGCGTACGCGCGGCGGCCACGGGCCGGACGGGCGGACCGCGCTCGGGCCGCGCTCTCAGCCGTCGGCCTCGACAGCCGCACCGACTTCCTCCCCACGCGCCTGTCCGGCGGCGAACGCCAGCGCGTGGCCATCGCGCGCGCGCTGCTCAACGATCCGAAACTGCTGCTGTGCGACGAGCCGACGGGCAACCTCGACTCCGTGACGACCGGTGCGATCCTGGAACTGCTCGGCGGGCTCCACCGCGACGGCCTCACGATCGTCACCATCACCCACGATCCCGGCGTGGCCGCGCGGGCGGAACGGCAGGTCCGGATCGCCGACGGCCGGATCGTCGGTGACCGATGACGGCCATCCGGGACACCCGCCGGCCACCGGCCCAGGACATCGCCAGCTCCGGGATGTGGGCTCGTGACCTGCTGCGCGAGGCCGTCGCGGGGCTGTTCGCACGACCGGTCCGGATGGCGCTCACCGTCCTTGGCACCGTGATCGGGCTCGCCGCCCTGGTCGCAACCCTCGGGCTGTCGCGCACGGCCAGCCACCAGATCATCGCCAGGTTCGACGAGCTGGCGGCCACCGAGATCACCGTCTCCGCCAAGCCCGCCGCCGAGGGCGCGCCGGCGAACGACCTCCCTTGGGACGCGCCGGCCCGGATCACCCGGCTCAACGGCGTCGTGGCCGCCGCAACCCTGAGTGATGTCGACGTCGGTGAGCGGCTGGTCACCGCCACGCCGATC
>Ga0081538_10002852_pt1 | contig 16527 bp, 14 predicted proteins | sample TabmetS5T2R1_FD_71022 | JGI IMG/M metagenome (GOLD analysis project Ga0081538, IMG submission 71022) | Tabebuia heterophylla rhizosphere microbial communities from the University of Puerto Rico - S5T2R1 | ecosystem: Host-associated > Plants > Roots > Rhizosphere ... | reverse complement strand
CCGCCCGATCCCGGGGGGCGTCGACGGCGAGGCGCTCGTGCTGCAAGCCCCGCTTCGCTTCGCCATCCGGCCCAGTGTGCTGCGCGTGCGCGTCGCCCGCGCGCACCCCGGAGCCTCACCCTCGACGGCAATGCCGGAGAGCATGTTCGGCACCCCGAGCGCCGTGCTCGCGATCGCGGCCGGGCGTAAAGCGGCCTGACCGCCCGCTCGGCACGGTAATCGGAGCTACCCCCGCCCAGCTAACGGCGCGTTCATCGGAGCCCCGCTACCAGGTGAGCTCGATCTCGAGCTCACCGCCGTCGTCCTCGATTTCGAGCTCGACCTTGAGCTCCACCTCGTCGGGCACGTGCACCTTGAACGAGACGCCCTCGCGCTCGAACTCGACGTCGTTGTGGCGCGAGAGCTGGTCCGCCAGCTCACGTAACCGCGCCGCGGCCTGCTCGCGGGGCATTCGGGCCTTCTGCTTGATCTCAACGAGATCCATGCCGGCCATGGTACGCAGCGCCGGTGTTCAGTCCTCTCGGCGGCGCGGATGACGAGCGCCGGCCGGTCGCAACGCTGGATCAGCTTGCGCGCCAGCGGCCGAGCAGGAGCGAGCGACGCCCCGAGACCCCGTGCGAACCGACCACGACCACGGACGCGCCTCGCTCCCGTGCGATGTCGATCAGCGTGTCGGCCACGTCGACCTCATCGGGCACGGCTTGGGGGCTCCGCCGCAAGTCCCAGCGAGCGGGCGAGCTCGGCCCCGGCGGCGGCAGCCGTCGCGGCGTGCTCGCGCCGGGGGCCGATCGACCGCCTCGAGCGTCGCCGGATCCGGAGGGAACGTGCCCAGGCCGAAGGAGTCGGGCGGGCCAGCGGGAGCGCGGCCAGCCAGGCCAGGTTCTCAGACAGTCGTCAGCACAGCGGGACGCGCTGCGAAGAGCTCGGCAGCATGCCGCGCGGCGGCCCGGGAGAGCTCCGGCCCGTCGTCGGCGATCACGATCGGTGCACCTCACCGTCCACGCGCTGGCGCGAGCCTACAGTGGTTCGACCACCCGACCGCCGGTCGAGGGCGCTTTGTCGCGACGTCGGCCCGTACCATCGGCGGAACGAACGAGAACGGAGGCGAGCATGCTGCGACGCATCGCCGACATGCCCGGCGGCACGATCGGGTTCGAGGCGATCGGCGAGGTCGAGGACGACGACTGGGAGCGCGCGGTGGAGCCGGTGCTACGCCGCGAGATCGCCGACGGTGATCGCAAGATCCGGCTGCTCTACTTGCTCGGGCCCGACGCCCGCGTCGAGGGCGACGCGATGACGGCCGACGCCGGCTTCCGTGCCCGCTATGCGACGTCATTCGACCGCGTCGCGGTGGTCAGCGACGAGGACTGGATACGCCCCGCCCTGCGGGGGCTGTCGTTCCTCCTGCCGGGCAAGGCCAGGGGCTTCCCCGTGCGTGAGTTAGCCGCGGCGAAAGCATGGCTCGCCGAGGGACTCGACGGGTAGCCGTACCCGGCCGTCGTCTGCGGACGGCGGCGCGTGTTGGGTAGCGGGACGGCTCGCCGTCGGACCTGTTCGAGCTTCTGCGCCCGCCTTGCTTCGGCGCCCACGAGCTCCCGCGGGCATCTGCGAGCTCGAGCGCCTCCTCGCGGAGCGGCTGGCTCCTGCTCCGCTCCGCCCGGGCGACGGCCGCCTCGGCATCCGGTCCGCCCGCGCGCCTGAGCGTTGACCCGTGCTCGTCGCGGAGCGTCATGCTGCCCTGGCGTGGTCGAGCTGTCGTCTTCGACATGGACGGTGTGCTGTTTGACCCGGAGCGGGACTGGCAGGCCCGCCGTCCAGCTCGCGCACAACAAACGGCGGGCAGTGGCGGCCCAGCCGGCGCGCGTCGCGGCGCGGCTCCGCGACGATCGCCTCAGCCGTGACGGGGGCGCTGCACCGGTTCGTAGCCGGCGCGCTGGTCGCCGCCTCCCACGAGCCGACGCGGCGGCGGACGACCGCCAGCCCCGGCCAGCGCGGCCGCTTGCGCCCCCACTCGGCGGCCGCCCCGCCGGCGGCGCCCGCGGCCCGCTAGCTACTCCCCCCGGATAAACGCCGGGCAGTGAAGCGGCCGCGCCGTGGGCGGGCGGCGCGGCCGTTTCGGGCGGTTCGAGTGTGGTTGGGTGTGCTCCGGTGGAGCGGGGTCAGTGTGTCAGCCGGTGCGGACGGCGAGCGTGTCGAGTTTGTAGGCGAGGATTGCCCAGCCCGACCAGATTCGCTGGCCCTGGTGGCCCTTGAGCCGCGAGCGGCAGAGGCCGTAGCGGCGCTTGAGGTGGCTGATGCGGCCCTCCATCCCGACCCTGTAGCGGGCGAGGCGGCGGCGGGTGCGGCGCGAGCCGGGATCCGAGCGGCCGGCGACGAAGAGCCGCTCGGGCCGGATGGCGGTCAGCTGCTCGGCAGAGAGCTGGTCGCCGAAGCCGCCGTCGAGCGCCACCTCGCGCGGGGTGAGCCCCATCGTGTTGAGCTCGGCGACTGTGTCGGGCAGGAGCGTGTTCTCGCCCGGGTTGCCGGGCGCGGTCGCCGGCGGCAGGATCAGCCCACGCGCCCCCGGCTTGGTGTTCTCGGTCAGCTCGCAGAGCTGCTCGACGTAGCCGAACTCGGTCGGCTTGCCGAGCTTGCCCTTGCGGATCGGCCGCGCCTCGGGGTCGGCGATCGAGACCAGCCGGTTCTCGATCTTCTCGCCGCGGACGCGCTTCGCGATCTGGTCGGCCACCCGCTCGCAGCGCTCGGCGAGCTCCTCCAGCCGCGCGGCCGCCTTGAGCTTCGCGCGCGCTCCGCGCCCGCGCGCCGCCCGCCTCGCCTCGCCGGCGAGCCGCCTGGCCTCCCCGACGGAGCGGCGGATCAGCCGGCCCGCCCGCTCGTTCAGGCGCATCACCTCGGCCTTGGCCTCGCCCGTGCGGCGCCTGAGCGTGCGCCCGATCAGGCGCACCGCGCGCGAGATCGAGCGCGAACGGTCGCGCACCCGGCCCCCGGCCTGCCGCAGTCCGGCAGCGAGCTTGCGTCCCTCGCGCGCCAGCGCCCGGGCGCCTTGGAGCGCCAGCTCCGCGTCGGTTGGGTACTTGATGTCGGCCTCGACCACGGTCGAGTCGATCCTGGCCGCCCTCGGCCTGAACCGCCGCTCCCCGCTCGCTTTCTCGATCAGGCCGCGCGTCAGCTTCGCGACGATCTCCGCCCCGAGCCGGCGAGTCAGCTTGCGGATCGTCGACTCGTCCGGCACCCGCGCGGTGAGCGGGATCAGGCAGAAGCGCCGCAGGTGCAGCGAGTCCGATACCTCCCGCACCAGCGTCTCGTAGCCCCAGCCACTGCGCTGCTTGACAACCATCAGGCGGACGTAGGTCTCGATCGCGATCGTCGGCCGCCCGCGCTCGAGCGCCGGCCGCTCCCAGTGAGCCGCGATCGGCTCGAACAGCGCCGGATCGCGCAGCAGCCCGTCGATCCCCGCCAAGTCCTCCGGCAGCCCCCGCACCTCGACCGGCAACAGCTCGTCCCAGAGCGTCTCCGCCTGCGCCGCCCGCAGCCTCAGCACACCCACCTCCCAACACTCGAAAACCGCCCATTTCCAGGCCGATTCTCAAGATCAGCGCGGAAGGTCGCGCCCGGGAAGCGACGGTGATCGCCGGCCCGAGCACGGCCGGGCGCCCGCCGGCGCGGGGGCGGTCAGCGTCACGACTCATCCATGACGTATCACGTGAGGCCCCTCCGGCCGAGACGCAGCACGTCGGCGACCGGAAGTTTCGGACCACGCGTTGGCGTCGGCGACCTCGATACGGCAGCTTGCGGTGCCCGCCAGAAACGACGGCACGGGGTCTGACCGGCGGCTTAGCGAGGCGGTCGTGCACGCAGAATCCGTGTACTCGCCACTGACCCTGCTGATGCGACCGCTCTGCATAGCCGGGCAGCTCCACTGGTTGGCCTTGGACCGCAGGCGGGACTTAGCGGCTGGGGGTAGGTGTCCGCCTGGATCGCGACCACGCGGACCGCGCAAATCCGTTTGGAGGTTCGGTGTTCGTCCGAGGAGAGCGTAGAGTCGTATCTGACCACCGACGCATGGAGGACGGGAGGAGGGCGTAGTGGCGGAGGACCTCGCAAGGCGCTCCGGCTGGATCACCTTCGCCGGCGTCATCGCGTTGGTCGCGGGCGGGTACAACGCGCTGAGCGGAATCGCCGCTCTGGCCGATGACGACACGCTCGCGGATCGGGCCACCGAGGTGCTTTATGGGATCGATCTCACGGCCTGGGGCTGGTTCTGGCTGATCGTCGGGGTGGTGCAGCTCGTCACCGGAGTGCTCATCCTGGGGCGCAACCTGTGGGGACTCTGGCTCGGCGTCGGCATCGCGAGCATCAGCGCCTTGATGACCGTCTTCGTCATGTTCGTCTTTCCGTTGTGGGCGATCGCGGTCCTCACGGTCGACTTTCTTGTCCTCTACGGGCTGCTGACCCGGAGCGACGAGTTCACGGCTTAACGCCGGCGTGTGTCGGGGCGGCCGTGCAGACGGGGGCGTGCGCCGCGGCCAATTGCACCTTTACCCACGGCGCCGCGCAAGAGGTGCGCCCCGCTCGCGATCCGTCCAACCACTCCTTCGGTCAGCGCCGCCGGAGCTGCCACCACGCAAGGACGAGCAGCGGCAGGACGACAAGAACGGTGATGACGACCGGCCACATGACGCGCAGGCTACCCAGCTAGGCGGCGTCGCTTTGCGCGGGAAGGGCAAAGGTCTTGGACCAACGCTCCGAACGGCGGGATCCGGGGGGACCATCGGTGCATCCGCCCGCCCGCTTTGGACGACGCGTGCCCGGCGAGCGTGCGCTACGGTCGACGCGATGGCCCTCCTCAGCCGGATGATGCGCACCGTCGCCATCACGGGACGGACCGACACCATCAACGCGTGGTTTGCCGGGCGGCAAGGCGGGCGCTGGGCCGAGCAGACGATTGGTGCGGCCTTTCCGTCGGCAGCGCCCCACGCTCAGCGGACCTCGCCCGCCGTTTGCGACCCGGCCCGCGCCGACCCGGCCGAGACGCTCCGGGAACTGAACGAGCTACACCGGCGCGGCGTCGTCACTGACGCCGAGTTCGAGGGTCTCCGCGCTCGCCTGCGCGTCTGAGCAGAATCCGCCGGCGGGCCCAGCAGGCGCCCGGGCCCGCCCGCGCGGGCCAGACGACTTCCCCCGACCGAGCGACCCCCCACTCAGGACGAACGGGAGCGCCCGCAACCGGCTGGGGATCGGCCAATGCGCCACAGCGCGCTCAGGCCGGGCGCGGAGGCGCACGAACAGCGAGGCGGCCGCGACGGCATGGACGGCAGGGTCCCGGGCTGGGTAGCAGGCGCTTTCGGCTCAGCCGGGCAACTTTGCCTTCTGCGCGCCCGCGGGCGGATGTTCGAGTCATGCCCCGCTGATCCGAGCCGTCCAGCAGCACGTCGGTCTCGGGGCGACTGCGTGCGCGGCAGTCCGAAATGAGGATCGGATTGGCGTTCGCGCGTGATGGCGATTGTCGGGGTAGGATCGCGTAGCGGGCTCGAGGAGGAGGGATTGCGATCGCGATCGAAACGCTGCTGGCATAACGGGGTGTACGACAGCGTCGCCGACGCCGAGGCGGACTATCTGCTTGTGAAGGACCTCCACACGGAGGCGGGTTGATCGATGCCTAGGACGCGGCCGTCGTTGAGCGCCGCGACGGCGGCAAGACCATAGGTCGTCAAGAAACACGAGACTCCGACGCGGGCGGGCGGGGTGCTCGGGGGAGGGATCGGGCTGGCTACCGGTCTCGTTGTCGCGTTGTTTCCGTTCGCGGCCGTCGGCGGGGGGCTCCTCGCGGGCACGACGGCGGGCGGCGCCATCCTCGGTGCGGTCGCCGGTCATGCGGCGGCGGGGATGAGTCGGCACGACCTCAAGGAGCTCGGCGAACAGTTGGACGCCGGCCAGGCCGGGCTTGTCGTCGTCGCCATCGCCGACATGGGCGCGAAGGTCGAACAGGCGATGAAGCGAGCGGCGAAGGTCCAGCAGAAGCGGCTCGAGGCCGACATCGCCGAGCTCGAGCGTGACGCGGCCGCGGTCGGAAAGAGGATGTATTAGCCGGCTCGACGCTGGTGCCCGAGTGAAGTAAAACGGCGTCGCCCGACCATCCCTCCCACGCGCAAGCATGCGCACAGGGTGGTCTAGGGCGAGACGCCCGCAAGAAACGAGCCGCAGGCGTGCGCCGGTACACGATCGGCACCGTCGCCAGTGCTGGAACTGTGGACATCCAGCTGCGGCGCATCGTCGGACCCGGATTCGTCGAAACGGAGCATCGCGCACGTTCGCCGAGTTCGGCGTCTGTTGCGACACTCGGGTCCGCCGACGGGACTTCGCCCGAATCGACCCTGACGCTACGAGGCGGTGTAAAACCAGGGTCATGGCCAGCCGCACTGGCAGCCTGCCCACGGTGCGTGAGAATCGAGACATGGACAGCGCGGTCCCGATCGTCGCGGACTCCGCCTGGGCGGCCGCCCCGCTCGGATGAGCTCCTTGCGGGCGGTGGGCGTCGCGGCACCGACCTCGGCATCGGCGCAGCCTGCCGGCCTCGGTTGGGCGCTCGCAGCGATCGCGGCGGCGGGTGTGCTGGCCGGCTCGGGGGCGGTTGCGCTCCTGCTGACCAGCGACCACTCCGAGGGCGGCGTGCCGTTCGCCCTGCTTGCGCTCTTCATCACGTGGTCGTTCGTCGGCACCGGGCTCTATGCGTGGTGGCGCCGCCCCGAGACGTGGCTGGGCGCCCTGATGGTGGCTGTCGGGTTCAGCTGGGCCCTCCAGGGCCTAGAAAGCAGCGACGTTCCGGGCGTGTTCGTGACCGGGGTCCTGCTCGGAAACCTCTGGCTGGTCCTGCTGTTCCAGCTCGTGCTCACCTTCCCGGGCGGGCGGATCCGCAGCTCGCGGGAGCGCCTGCTCGCCGCCGGGGCCTGGACGTCCGGCGCGCTGTTGCAGGTGCCGCCGGTCCTCTTTCTGGCAACGCCCGACCCCGACCATTGCGCCGATTGCCCCGAGAACCCGCTGCTCCTAGGGGACGACGAGACCGCAGCCCAGCTGCTCTTCGATCTGCAGGCCGCTGTCGCGATCGCGGCGGTGGTGGGCCTCCTGGTGCTGCTGGTACGGCGCTGGCGCGCGGCCACCCCAGCGCAGCGGGGCGCCTTCGTCCCCGTCCTGTGGGCCGGCGGGATTACGTTGGCGCTGCTCGCGGTTCAGCTCGGAGCTCTGGCGCTGAACCTCTCCCAAGACGTGCCGGACGCGATCTTCGGGCTGCTGCTGGTGCCCTTCGCGTCGGTCCCGTTTGCGTTCCTGCTCGGTTTGCTTCGCACGCACCTCTCGCGCGAGGCAGCGGTGGCGGTCCTGCTCGATCGGCTCCGGCGGCCGGTGAACGGCGGCGAGCTGCGCGATCTGGCGGCGGAGGCGCTGGGAGACCCGTCGCTCGAGCTGGCCTACTGGCTCCCCGACGAGGGGCGCTACGTGGACCACTCGGGGCGCGACCAGCAGCCGGGCGACGAACGCTTCGTTAGCGTGGTGGAGCGGGACGGGAGGCGGTGGGGGCTCTGATCTGCGACCCGGCGCTGGGGGAGGAGCCGCGCCTGGTGGACTCGGTGGGAGCTGCGGCGGCGCTCGCGCTCGACAACGAACGGCTCGAGGCCGAGCTGCGGGCGCGGCTCGAGGAGCTGCGGGCCTCGCGGGCACGCATAGTGGAGGCCGGCGACAGCGAGCGCCGGCGACTGGAGCGCGACCTCCACGACGGCGCCCAGCAGCGGCTGGTGGCGCTGGCGCTGACGCTTCGGCTGGGGCGGGACCGAGCCGAGGACGCGGAGCAGCGGCAGCTGCTCGACAAGGCGCTGGAGGAGCTGCACACCGCCACGCGCGAGCTGCGCGAGCTCGCCCGCGGGATCCACCCAGCGATCCTCACCGACCGCGGCCTGGCCGCCGCGATCGATGCGTTAGCCGCGAGGGCACCCGTCGACGTGGACCTAGTGGGCAGGCCGGCCGAGCGGCCCCCGCAGCCGGTGGAGGCCGCCGCCTACTTCGTAGTGGCCGAGGCCCTGACGAACGTGGCGCGATACGCACACGCGCGGCAGGCGCGGGTTTCGGTGAGCGAGCGGGCCGGCACGCTGACGGTGGAGGTCGCTGACGACGGCCGGGGCGGCGCGGACCTCAAGGGCGGATCGGGGTCTGCGCGGCCTGGCGGACCGGGTGGCGGCGCTGGACGGCCGGCTCGAGGTGGAGAGCCCGGCCGGCGAGGGCACGACGGTGAGAGCGACGATCCCATGCGGGCGGGAGTCGGGCGATGGCTGAGCGTCCGCAGGGTGGAAAAGCTCAGGACGCCTCGGGCCCGCTGGTCAGCCATGCCTCGCTTACTCGACAGGTGCCTCGACGGGGTCCTCCGGGCGGCCTGCGAACCCGTCGATCGTTCCACCTCACTGACAGCTCGGCAGTCGATCGACACAACGGTCAACCGGGCCGGAGTACGGGATCCGTCGAGGAGCTCGCTCCTTATCTGTCGAGGAACCGGCTCGTCAAGCGCGGCCTCCGGGTTGAAGTTGACGGGGTAGGGGTGGGGTGTGGCGGCGTCGGGGGGTGACGGGCCGTCGTGCGCGCGGGCGCCCGGCCTTATCTGGGTGCTCGGGCCTGGTGGGCCCGGCGACATGATGGTTGATGGGGTGATCCCGCTTGGGGGCGGTGCGGCCACTCGGTCTATGGAGGCCGGCCACAAGGAGTTCGTGGCGGCGGGAGCAATGCGGGAGTCGGCCGCGGCTGATCGGTTGATGTGGGGACTGGTCGCGCACGAAGGTCATGGCGTGGTGTTCAGGTCGGGTGGGCCGGCTGCAGGGCCTCGTCGCCGAGCTCGCGCAGGGTGTGGTGGGCGCGGCGGATCAGTTTGCGGGCGATCGTCAGCGCGGCCTGCTTGCCTCCGAGCCGGGCCTTGGTCTCGAGGTAGTAGTGGTGGTCGGGCGAGCGCTCGCGCCAGGCGCACTGGGCTGCCTCGAAGGCCGCCCAGCGCAGCACCGGCGGGCCCTGGTGGGAGAGCTTGCCGGGGGCGCGCGACTGGTCGGACTGCGACACGGTGACGTCGAGCCCGGCGAAGCGGACGGCGTGACGCGAGGAGGAGAAGCGGCGGGCGTCGCCGAGCTCGGCCAGGATCGCGACGCTGGTCAGCTCGCCGATGCCGAAGTGGTCCTGCAGGGCCAGGCAGCCGGCCTGGCGGCGGGCGAACCAGCGCAGCTCCGCCTCGAGCGGGGCGAGCTGCTCGTTGATGTGGTCGATCAGCGCCAGCGCGGTCGCGATTACGCTGCGCGCGGAGTCCGGCAGCTCGAGACTGGTGAGCTGCGCGCGGCGCGCCGGTGTCAGCAGCCGCGACGCCTTCGGCACCCCGTGGTGGAAGAGCTGCGCCTGGATGCGGTGCTGCCAGGCAGAGCGCTGGTCGACGAGCGTCTTGCGCAGCCGCACCTTGGAGCGCAGCTCGCGGATGTGCTCGGGCGGGATCCAGGACTCCGGCAGCCGCCCCTCGAGCAGCAGGTTGCGCAGGTGGCGGGCGTCGAGGCGGTCGGTCTTGGCGCGCCGCTTGCGCCCGCGCAGACTGCGCGTCTCGGCCGGCTCGGCCAGGTGCGCCGTAGCGCCGGCCGCTTGGAGCTCCTCGACGATGAAGCGCCAACCGGTGGTCGCCTCCAGCGCCGCCTCGACCGGCTCGCCATCGAACCGGCGCAGGAAGCGCCGGAAGCTCTCCCGATCGGCCGGGCGAACCCGGCCAGACCGGACCTCGCCGGTCTCGGTGTTGAGCGCGTCGAAGGTGATTTGCTCGCGGTGCACGTCGAGCCCAACTACGATCGTCATCGGGGCCTCCTCAAGCTCCGTCTTTGACATCAACGCGGCGATGACCGCGCTTGAGCTGAGGGGGTCCCTACTCGTCGCCGAGGACGGATTCCTCGACATGCCATCTATGTCAACTGATGTTTGCTCGTAGCGGGTTTCTAGGTGAGGCAGATCATGGGCGTCGGGGCGCCGCCACGGCGCGCAGCTCGGCGAACGACCTTACGTGGGAAAGCGGTTCGGGGGTGTGGCCCGGGGAAGCGACAACCGTCGCGGCCGAGTGGTCGTCGACCGCGTTAGTAGAAGACGAGCACCCAGCCGTCGGCCCCGTCCACTGGGCCTCGACCTCAGCGTACCGGTCACTCAGCCTGTATTTGAGGTCTGAGTCTCCGCTGCGCACCGGCCCGCCGGCGGTAGCGCTCACGCAAATCCTCGTGGTGAGGCGATGATTCCAGACGGACCTGGGCTCGGGGGCGACCTTGGCGCGGCTAGTGCTCCGTCTCGCTCGGCAGGCGGTCTGCCAGTTGTCCGAGTACGCCCCGCATGACGAAAGGTCCGGCGCGACCCCGCTGCCGCCTCGCGCGCGCCGGATGCGGCGCGCCGCGACGCAAGCCGGTTGTGACGCAACACTTCATGACCTACGGCTAGTGACACCAGTTGCCTTACCGCGAAGTCGACCTTGCCGCGTCTTTGTCTATCAACGTTGTGCCGGCCACCGCTCGAGACCGCACGGGCGGGGCTCACACCCGTGTGCGCCCCGCGTTCACTACGTGGCGCCGAGTTCGCGCGCGATGAGCGCCAGCGGCGGCCAGTTCTCACGGCCGCGGCGGATGGTGACGTAGGAGCGCAGTGTCACGTCGGGGTGGCGCACGGGTATGAGGGTGACTCCGGGCATCGGCTTCTGGTCCGCGGGCAGCAGGCCGACCCCGAAGCCCGCCACGATCAGTTCTTGGACCAGCTCGAGCGAGTCGATGTGGTGTGCGATGGCGGGTTCGAAGCCGGCCATGGAGGCGATCGTCCGGACCGCGTGTTCGTCGGCGATGCTGCGGGAGTCGACGATCCACGGCGTGTCGGTGAATGCTTGGAAGAGCGTGGCCGCATCGGTGTCCTTCGGCGTCGACCGGGCGGCGCTCGACGGGATGCCGAGGGCCCACGGGACGGACCAGAGCGGCGTCGCGTTGAGCGATGGGTCGAAGCCGACCGGGGCGAGGTTGTAGTCGTAGACGAGCGCGAGGTCGATGTCGTCGCCAGCGAGCAGGGCGAACGACTCGTCGGGCTCGAGCTCGCGTATGCGCAGGCGGACGTCGGGGTGGCGCGTGCGGAGCTGATCGACGATCGGCACGAGCGACCGCCGCAACGCGGTGGCGAAGCCGGCGACGCGGACCGTGCCGCGCGGCTCGGCGGTCGGATCCAGATCGAGGCGCGCGGCGTCGACCGCGGCGAGGATCGCGACCGCGTGATCGGCCAGCCGCTGCCCGGCAGGCGTTAGTCGCACGCGGCGGCCGTCGGGCTCGATCAGGGTCGCGCCGGCCTCCTGCGCGAGCACGCCGAGCTGCTGGGACACGGTTGAGGTCGTGTACCCGAGCTCGTCGGCGACGGCGCGCATCGACCCAAGGCGCGATAGCTCGAGCAACAGTTTGAGGCGCCGGATGTCCATCTCCGCTTATTGTCCAGGTTCTTCGAACGGTATGTCAACAAATATGAGGTGGACGCGAGCGGTTGCTTGTCGTTCACTACGGGTGCGATGTCCCCCTCGAACTCCTCAACCCGAACCGGCGCCTCGATGGCGGTCGCCTCGATCCTGTCTGTCCAACTTGGCCTCGCGGCGTCCGTCGGCCTGTTCAACAGCGTCGGACCGGAGGGCGCGGCGTGCCTGCGGCTGGCTTGGGCGGGGCTGCTCCTGCTCGTGCTGGTACGGCCGCGCCGCTCGCAGTTCTCGCGGTCGGGGTTCCGCGCCTCGTTGCTGCTCGGTGTCGCGATCGCGGGCGTCACTCTGTTCTTCATGGCGTCGCTGGCGCGGCTGCCGCTCGGAACCGCGGCGGCGCTTGAGTTCATCGGGCCGCTCGGCGTCGCGATCGCACGCGGCGACGGCGCGGCCAAGCTATGGCCCGGCCTTGCCGCGGTCGGCGTCTTGCTACTCACCGAGCCGTGGCACGGCGGCGGCGACGCGATCGGGGTCGCCTTCGCGCTGGCCGCGGCGGCGAGCTGGGCGGCGTACATCCTGCTGACCCAGCGGGTCGGTGACGAGGTGGCGGGCATCACCGGGCTCGCCGTGTCGATGCCGGTGGCCGGGTCGATCTCGCTGATGGTGGGCGGCCCGTCGCTGGTCCCCGCGCTCGACCTCGAGCTGCTGGCGTTCGGCGTCGGGCTGGCGGTCCTGGTTCCGCTGGTCCCGTTCACGCTGGAGATGTTGGCGCTGCGCCGGCTGACGACGACGGCGTTCGGGACGCTGATGAGCTTGGAGCCGGCGGTGGCGCTCGGGACGGGCTTCGTCGCGCTCAGCCAGACACCGGGCGTGCTGCCGGTGATCGGGGTCCTGTTCGTGGCGGCGGCGGGCGTCGGGGCGGAGCGAACGGGCGCGCGCGAGCCTGCGACAGTGCCCGCATATGCCTGAGCTCGACGCTGACGGGACCGCGGTCCAGTCGGGCATTCGTGCTCTTGGGCCGGTCGCAGAAGGCACCGCACGAGCGGCTGGGTCCGGCTCCGGCGACCGGCACCGCGGAATGACACAAACGACAAGGAAGAAGACGGAACCCATGGCAACGCTCACCGCCCGGCTCGTCGGAGGGCCGACCGCCGTTCTCGAGTACGCCGGCCTGCGCTGGCTTACAGATCCCTCGCTCTCGCCCCCCGGCGAGTACGAGGGTGGCCTGGTGAAGACCACGGCCCCCGCCCTGGACGCCGAGACGATCGAGCCGATCGACGTCGTCCTGCTCTCGCACGACCAGCACAGCGACAACCTCGATCCGAGCGGGCGCGAGCTGCTGCCGCGCGCGGGACGGGTACTGACCACGGTCGAAGGCGTCCGGCGCCTCGCGGGCAACGGACAGGGCCTCGAGCCGTGGTCCTCGGTCGAGGTCGAGCGTCCGGAGGGGCCACCGGTAACGGTGACCGCGGTGCCGGCCCAGCACGGGCCCGCGGGAGCCGAGGACGTCACCGGCCCGGTGATCGGCTTCCTGCTTAGCGGCCCGGAGCTCGAGACCGTGTACGTGTCCGGGGACAACGCCTCGCTGGACGTGGTGCGCGCGATCGCCGCGCGGGCTGGTGCGATCGACGTCGCCGTGCTCTTCGCCGGGGCGGTCCAGGCGGCTCACCTCTTCGACGGCGCGTTCCTGACCCTCTCCAGCGAGCGGGCCGCCGAGGCCGCGAAGATCCTCGGCGTCCGCGCGGTGGTGCCCGTCCACTTCGAGGGTTGGACCCACTTCACCCCAGGGCGCCGACGTCCTGCGCGCCGCCTTCGCCGGCAACGGGATGGCCGACCTCCTCGCGCTAGCCGAGCCGGGAGCGGCCGTCGCCGTGTGACGGGGACCGGCCCGGCTTCTAGATCCAACAAGCACTCAGACACAACGAGAAGGAGAAGGAGAAATGCAGATCAGAACACGTATGGCGGTGAGCCTCGACGGCTTCGTCGCAACGCCCGACGGGTTGCCGGCGTGGCTAGCCATGCCCGACTTCGTTCCCGGCGAGTCCTACGGCTATCCGGAGTTCAGTGAGCAGATCGAGGCGCTCGTCATGGGTCGCACGACCTTCGAGCCAGCCGCCGGGGCGGACCGGTGGCCGTGGCCGGGCAAGCAGGTCTACGTCCTCAGTTCCCGGCCGCTGCCCCAGGGCACTCCCGACGACGTGATCGCCTCCACCGATGGCCCGGCGAGGCTCGTGGAGCATTTGCGCGATACGCCCGGGCCAAAAGCAGCTACGCACCGCAACTCGGGAGCTATGCCCCAGTGGAAATCGGACTACTCGCACTCCACGTTGTCGTCGGCCTCACGTTGGCCGCGCACGGCGCCCAGAAGCTGTTCGGCGCCTTCGGCGCCCCCGGGGTCGAGGCACTGCCGGCTTCTTCAAGATCGGGCTGCGCCCCGGCAAGCTTCACGCCGTCGCCGCCGGTGGAGCGGAGCTCTTCGGCGGCATGCTGATCGCGCTGGGGCTGTTCACCCCGTTCGCCGCGGCGGCGCTGATCGGCGTGATGACGGCCGCCGTGATCACGGTTGCGCTGCCGAACGGATTCTTCTCAAGCACGAGGCCCGGCTATGAGTACAACATCGTCCTCGTCGCGGCCCTGTTCGCCCTTGCCGCTAGGGGCACTAGCGAGGTGTCGCTGGCTCACGTCCTCGATGTCGAGCTTGCGGGAACCGGTTGGGCGCTCGGCGCGCTGGGCGCCGGCATCCTCGGCGGTCTCGGCGCGGTGCGCAGCGGCCGGCGGGCCGCCCGGCAGCCCACCGGGCCGAGCCCGCCGCACGCGGCGTAGGACGAGCAGGGGTCACCGGCACGAGCGAGATACCCGCTCCCCCGGCGGGTGTCGCGCCAACCAGCGAGGAGGAAGCAATGCAACAGCACGCAGACATGTCGCGGAACATCGAGACCGTCAACATCTACCTGGACGGCTTCCGCAAGAACGATCACGAGCAGATCCTGTCCTGCTTGACCGACGACATCGAGTGGACCGTCTTCGGTGCCTTCCACCAGACCGGCAAGGAGGCCTATGACAAGGCCATCGACGGCGCGCCCGAATTCATCGACCCTCCCCAGTTGGAGGTCGTGCGCATGGTCGAGCAGGGCGACGTCGTCATGGCGGAGCTCACCGGCACGGCGAAGCGCGCCGGGGGAGGGGAGATGCGCATGTCGATGGCCGAGGTCTTCGTCATGCGCGACGGCAAGATCGCCGAGCGCCGCGCCTGGGTGATCGAGCTCGAAGAGAACGACTACCGCTGAGTCGGTCAGCCACCGACGTAGGCCGCGAGGTGCTCCCCGGTGAGGGTCGTGCGGGAGGCGACCAGGTCGGCAGGCGTGCCCTCGAACACGACCCGGCCGCCGTCGTGCCCAGCGCCTGGACCGAGATCGATGATCCAGTCCGCGTGCGCCATCACGGCCTGGTGGTGCTCGATGACAACTACCGACTTGCCCGAGTCCACGATCCGGTCGAGGAGGCCGAGCAGCTGCTCGACGTCGGCGAGGTGCAGCCCGGTGGTCGGCTCGTCGAGGACGTAGACGCCGCCGTCGTCACCCATGTGGGTGGCCAGCTTGAGCCGCTGCCGCTCCCCGCCGGAGAGCGTGGTGAGCGGCTGGCCGAGCCGCAGGTAGCCGAGCCCGACGTCGGCGAGGCGGTCGAGGACCTTGTGCGCCGCCGGCGTCTTCGCCTTGCCGTCGGCGAAGAACTGCTCGGCCTCGGCTACCGACATCGCCAACACCTCGCTGATGTCCTTGCCGCCGAGCTTGTAGGAGAGAACCTCGGCCTGGAACCGCTTCCCCTCGCACTCCTCGCAGGTGGTGGCAACGCCCGCCATCATCGCCAGGTCTGTGTAGACGACGCCGGCGCCGTTGCAGTTGGGGCAGGCGCCGTCGGAGTTGGCACTGAACAGCCCCGGCTTGACGCCGTTTGCCTTCGCGAAGGCCTTGCGGATCGGGTCGAGCGCTCCGGAGTAAGTCGCCGGGTTGCTCCGCCGCGAACCGCGGATCGCGGTCTGATCGACGGTCACGACGCCCTCGCGTCCGGAGACCGAGCCCTGGATCAGCGAGCTCTTGCCCGAGCCCGCCACCCCGGTGACGACGACGAGCGCCCCGAGCGGGATGTCCACGTCGACGTCCTGCAGGTTGTGGGTGCCAGCCCCTCGGACCTCCAGCGCCCCGGTCGGCGTCCGCACCGCGGCCTTGAGCGTGGCGCGGTCGTCGAAGTGTCGTCCGGTGAGGGTGTCGCTCGCACGCAGGCCCTCGACGGTGCCCTCGAAGACCACCTCTCCGCCCCCGGTGCCGGCGCCGGGGCCGAGGTCGATCACATGATCGGCAACCGCGATCGACTCGGGGTCGTGCTCGACGACAAGCACCGTGTTGCCCTTGTCGCGCAGTCGTATCAGTAGGTCGTTGGTCCGCTGGACGTCGTGAGGATGCATTCCGATCGTCGGCTCGTCGAAGACGTAGGTGACGTCGGTGAGGGACGAGCCGAGTTGGCGGATCATCTTCGTGCGCTGCGACTCGCCTCCCGACAGCGTCCCGGATGACCGGTCGAGGGAGAGGTAGCCCAGCCCGATCTCGACGAACGAGTCGAGCGTCTGCTGCAGCGCCTCGAGCAGGGGGGCGACGGACGGTTCGTTCAGATCTCGCACCCACTCGGCGAGGTCGCGGATCTCCATCGCACAGGCGTCGGCGATGCTGAGCTTCTTGATCTTCGACGAGCGAGCGCCCTCGCTGAGCCGGGTGCCGTCGCATTCGGGGCAGGTCGTGAACGTCACCGCGCGGTCCACGAACGCCCGGATGTGCGGCTGCATCGCCTCCCGGTCCTTGGACAGGAACGACTTCTGGATCTGCGGGATCAGCCCCGCGTACGTCAGGTTGATCCCGTCGACCTTGATCTTGGTCGGCTCCTTGTAGAGCAGGTCGTGCCGCTCGCGCTTGTTGAACTTCTTGATCGGCTTGTCCGGGTCGAAGAAGCCGCAGCCGCGGAAGATCCGGCCGTACCAGCCGTCCATGCTGTAGCCG
>Ga0081538_10002851_pt1 | contig 16527 bp, 14 predicted proteins | sample TabmetS5T2R1_FD_71022 | JGI IMG/M metagenome (GOLD analysis project Ga0081538, IMG submission 71022) | Tabebuia heterophylla rhizosphere microbial communities from the University of Puerto Rico - S5T2R1 | ecosystem: Host-associated > Plants > Roots > Rhizosphere ... | reverse complement strand
GATCGGCGGGAGGAGGGCGCTGTGCCGCCCGCCCCGGTACGGATTCCGCCGCTCGGCGCCACCCGGGTCCCGGTGGCGTCGCCGAAGGCGAACAGCTCGCGTGGCTTGCCGGCGCCGCCCAGCAGCGCCACCGAGGTGACCGTGCCCGGCCGCACGGCGACGTTGCCCTTGACCAGCACGGCGTCGGCGCCGCTGCGCCGGACCTCCACCTGGTAGTCGCCGGAGGCGAGCTGGGAGTAGCCGGTGGGCTCGGGGAAGGAGACCCCCGAGGACAGCGTCCGGCCGCCGGCCAGGGCGATGTCGACCTGCGGCAGGTCGACCGCGGCGTCCAGGAAGCGGACCTTGGCCCTGCCCGGCGCCGAGGGCGACATGTCGTCGCGGAACAGCACCCCGCGCAGCTCGGCCTTGCGACCGACCGCGGCCACCGTGTACGCCTTGCCGGCCGCAAGGGTGCCCGTGACCCGGATCGCCGGGGTCGACTCGGGCGTGGCGCCGGCCGGCCGCACCTCGTAGGTGAACGGCCCGGCGGCCACCTCCCAGTAGGCGGAGACGCCCTTGTAGAAGACGTTGGGGAAGAGCTGCTTGCGGTTCAGGCTCACCATGTAGACGTCCACGTACGAGGCGTCCGGCGAGAAGTGGGCGATGCGGATCATCGCCTGGCCGCCGGGCGCCGCCTGCGCCGGCGCGGCCAGGCCCGGCATGCCGAGGACGCAGGCGGCCACGGCGACGGTCAGGGACGCTCTCAGGAAACCTCGCACAGGCTCCTCCTCCTGTCGGGTGCGCTCATCCCACGTTCGGGCGGGCGGCCCGCGTGGACGGCCCGCCGCGGCGTAGTTCCGCTACGGCAAACGGCGGACTTCTCTCCTACGCCGCCATCCGCCGGCGCCGCTCGACCGAACCTCCGGCGAAGCGAGCCAACGACCGTCCCCGGAGGAACCATGCCCCCAGCCCGCCGGAGCGAGCAGCTCGGCGCCGGCGCCCGCCGGCTCGGCCGCACGGTCACGGTCGCCGTCCTCGCCGCGACCCTGCTCGCCGCGCCGGCCGCCGCGGCCCCCGCCGACCCCGGCGGCGCCAGCGTCGGCCCCTGGGTGGCCGGTCCCGTCCGAGGGAACGGCGCGCCGCTCGGGCCTGGGGCGCCTACCGGTCCGGGCGCCCCAGCCCGCACGGCCGCGCCGACCGCGCGCAAGCCCGCCAAGGCCACGCCGGCGGACCTTCCCGCCCTCCAGGCCGAGGCGACCCGCCTGCGCACCAAGCTGGACACGCAGAACCGGCGCCTGGAGGTGCTGGCCGAGGAGCTGGAGGAGGCCTACGCCCGCGGCGTCGAGCTGCTCGCCGACGCCTCCCGCCTGGACGCCAGGCGCCGGGCCGCCGTGCGCGAGCTGGCCGCCGCCCAGACCGAGCTCAACCAGCGCGCCCGCAGCGCCTACATCTCCGGGCCCGGCTACTACGTGTCCGGGTTCCTCGGCGCCGCCGACCCGGCCGACACCCTCGCCCGCATCCCGCTCCAGCGTGCCCTCCTCGACGACGACCTGGCCCTGGTGGACCGCGTCGAGCGGGCCAAGGCCAAGCTCGACGACACCCGCGCCAAGCTGTCGGCCCGCCTGGTCGAGCAGGCGCAGGCCGCGGCCGGCCTGGACGCCAAGCGGGTGGAGGCCGAGCGGCTCGCCGACGAGATCACCGGCGAGCTGCGCACCATGGACCGGCGCGTCGGCGCCCTCATCGAGGAGCAGCGCCGCCGCGAGGAGGCCCGGCAGCGCGCCTCGTTCGCCCGCTTCATGGACGCCGCCCGCGCCAAGGGCCTGGCGACCGACGGGCGGGCGTCCGCGGCGGCCCTGGAGGCCGTCCGGATCGCGCTGGCCCAGAGGGGCGCGCCCTACCAGTGGGGCGCCGAGGGGCCGACCACCTTCGACTGCTCGGGGCTGACCAGCTACGCCTACGCCAAGGCCGGCGTGACCATCCCGCGCGTCTCCCGCGCCCAGTTCGCCGCCTACGCCGGCAGCCGCTTCGTGGACCGCATGCAACTCGTCGCCGGCGACCTGGTGTTCTTCGCCGACAACCCACGCGACCCGGGCAGCATCCACCACGTCGGCATGTACGTCGGCCGCGGGCTGATGGTGGAGGCGCCCTACACCGGCGCGGTGGTGCGCACGTCCTCGATCTGGCGCTCCAGCTACGCCGGCGCCGTCCGCCCGACTCCCTAGCGCCCGCGGCTAACCCGTGTCCAGGCCGCCCGCGAGCGTCGACTGGAGGTACACCATGGCCTGGGTGAACTTCGGGTCCTGCAGGCGCCTGGCCATCTCCTCGGGGGTGGGCTCCTCCAGGCGCTCCTGGATCCACCAGAGGTTCCCGAGCGGGTCGCGCACGCGCCCGACCCGATCGCCCCAGGCCAGCTCGGTCAGCCGGGTCACCACCGTGGCGCCGGCCGCCACCGCCCGCTCCACGACGGCGTCGGCGTCCTGCACGTACAGCCGCAGCAGGCCCGGCGTGGCGACCGGGAAGGGCGAGTCGAACATCATGATGATCGAGTCGCCGATGCGCGCCTCGGCGTGACCGATGGCGCCGCCCTCCACCTCGACGCGGCCGAGCTCCTCGGCGTCGAAGGCCTGCGTGAGGAACGCCAGCAGGCGGCGGGTGTCGCTGGTGACGACCCAGGGCGTGACGGTCCCGTAGCCGTCGGGGACCGGCGGGGGCCTGGTCATCCCCGCACCCTCCTGGTGCCGGCCAGCACGGCGGCGTCGATCAGCTCGACCAGCCGCTCGGCCGGCGGGTCGCCGGGCGCCTCGACCCGCACGTAGCGGACCGTGCGCCCCTCGCCGCTGAGCAGGCCGTGCGGGTCGTCCAGCAGCACCCCACGCTCGAAGCCGAGCAGCACGTCGTCGGCGCGCGGGAACACCGCGCACAGGTAGCCCGCCTGCGGATGGTGGTAACCGAGCCCGTGCCAGCCGCGGTACACGACCTCGCGGGCGTCGGGCAGCGCGTCGAGCACGACCTGGCGCAGCCAGGCGGCCGCGGCGGCGACCTGCGGGGTGTGCTCGGCGAGCAGCGCGGCCCGCTCGCGCTCGGGGGCCGGGCCGGCGGCGGTGCCGCGCCCGCGTCCGCTGGTCCTCATGCCGCCTCCCCGCACGCCGGTTGGTGTGGGCCGAGGGTACGCGCCGGGGGCGACAACGCCGTGGGGCGCTCCACAGCGGAGCGCCCCACGCCGGTGCCGTTCGGGTCAGAAGGCGTCGACGTTGAGCAGCCGCTCCTTGGTCGGGTCGGGGTCGTCGGCGTCGTTCCAGTTCAGGTTGCCGGCGTTCTGGAGGGCGGTCCTGACCTGGGCCGGGCTGGCGCCGGGGTTGGCGGACTTGTAGAGGGCGGCCGCGCCGGCCGCGTGCGGGCTCGCCATCGAGGTGCCGCTGAAGGTGTTGTAGCCGCCGCCCAGGTAGCTCGAGAGGATGCAGACCCCCGGGGCGATGATGTCGATGTCCGCGCCGAAGTTGGAGAAGTTGGCGAAGGTGTCGTCCTCGTCGGCACGGCAGGTCGCCGCCGCCCCCCCGCCGGGCTGGCCGTTGAAGTCGGCCAGGGCCGAGACGGTGATCACCTCGGAGTAGGTGGCCGGCACGAAGTTGTTGGCGTTGGCGGCGGAGTTCCCGGCCGCCACCGCGTAGGTCACGCCCGCCTGCACCGAGCGGCAGATCGCCGGGTGCATCGGGTCGAAGGCGGAGTTGCAGGCGGAGAAGGCGCCGAAGAAGCTGAAGCCGCCGAGGCTCATGTTGGCGACCTCGATGGTGCCGGCGTTGGCGGTCACCCAGTCGATGCCGCACATGATCTGCGAGGTGGCCCCCGAGCCGGCGGCGTTCAGGACCTTGACCGCCCAGACCCGCGCCCCCGGCGCCACGCCGACCACACCGTCGGCGTTGTCCAGGGCGGCGGCGGTGCCGGCGACGTGGGTGCCGTGGCCGTGGTCGTCCTCGGCCGGGGCGCCGGGCGTGACGCAGTTGGTGCCGTTGCGGGCGTTCAGGTCGGGGTGGTCGAGGTCGATGCCGGTGTCGATGATGGCGATGTCGGCGTCGACGGTGCCGCTGCCGTTGCCGGACACGGTGCTGGAAAGCTCACCGTCGATCCGGTCGATGCCGGTCGGCATCGTCTGCACGAAGGCGTGCACCGGCAGGTCCGGCGCGACCGCGGCGACGCTCGGGTCGGCCTTCAGCGCGGCGACCCGGTCGGAGGAGAGCCTGGCGCTGTAGCCCTTCAGCGCATGCCGGTAGACGTGGCCGACCCTGGCCCCGTAGCGGCCGGCATGTGCCCTCGCCATCGAGCTCGGGCTGGCGGTGTCCTTGAGGACGACGATGTAGCTGCCCGTGCCGCCGCTTGGCGCGGCGGCGGCCCCGGGCATGGCGGCCATGACCGAGACGAGCAGCGCGGCGAGCATGCCCCCGACGGCGAGCCTCCGCCTCATGGCACTCCTCCTTTGGAGCCAGACGCACGAATGGGCAGATAATTCCCAATTCCGGCATTCCAAAACATGGCAAGCACCAGGCGACCGGAGGCCGCCCCGCCCTTCGGTATGATCGACGCCGTCCGCCCCTGTAGCTCAACGGACAGAGCAGCTGTCTTCTAAACAGCAGGTTGCAGGTTCGAGTCCTGCCGGGGGCGCCAGAAACTGCAGATCAGAGGCCACCCCGTCCGTGCTTTGCTCGCTCTGCGGTCATTCCGTGGTCATTCTTCTGAGGACCACCCCGCTTGCACGCTACGCAGAGCCAGGAAGCCGGGCAGCCACCAGCCACACAGCGCCACCCACCCCACCGCCCGACCCGCAGGACACCAGCAGCCGTCCAGCCCCGTTCAGCCTGCCCGCCACCCCAGCAGACCCCACTTGCCCCAACCCCACAGGATGGTCAGTCCAGGGCGGCGTCGTGGACCAGGATGGCGACCTGGACCCGGTTGTTCAGCTCCAGCTTCGACAGCAGCCGCGAGACGTAGGCTTTCACGGTCGCGACGCTGATGAACAGCTCGCGGCTGATCTCATGGTTCGTCTTCCCCTGGGCGATGAGCTTGGCCACGGCCAGTTCGCCGTCGGCGAGCCGGTTCAACGACTCTCTGGCCCTGTGGCGCAGCGGGTCGGCTCCCGCGACGTAGGACATCATCCGGCGCAGCACGGTGGGGGAGAGCATCGGCTCGCCGGCGGCGACCAGGCGGATCGCCCGCACGATCTCCGGCGGAGGCGTGTGCTTGAGCAGGAAGCCGGTCGCGCCCGCGCGCAGCGCCCGGAGCACGTGATCGTCGCTGTCGAAGGTGGTCAGGACGATGACCTCCGGCGGGTGGCGCCGTGCGCGCAGCAGCTCGGTGGCGGCCAGCCCGTCCATCCGCGGCATCCGGATGTCCATCAGCACCACGTCCGGTCGGTGCCGGTCGACGGCGGCGACGACCTCGGTGCCGTCGGCGACCTCGGCCACGATGCGGATGTCCTCCACGCCGGCGAGCATCATCGACAGGCCGGCGCGGACCAGGGCGTCGTCGTCGACGATCAGCACCCCGATGGGGTCGGTCATGGTGGCCACGGGAGCCAGGCCCGGAGCTGGAAGTCGCCGTCCGGCGCGGGACCGTGCTCCAGCCGCCCGCGGACCAGGTTCACCCGCTCGTTCAGGCCGACCAGCCCGGCGCCGGCACCGGGGACCGGCGCCGGCGGCACCCCGACGGGCAGCCGGTTGCGAACCTCGATCGTCAGCCCGGTTCCCGGGGCCCCATCCACCAGCACCCGGACCTCGGCGCCGGGTGCGTGCTTGCGAGCGTTGGTCAGCCCTTCCTGGGCGATGCGGTAGGCGTGCCGTCCGATCCCGGCCGGGACCACACCGAGATCGGCGAGCCGGTTCTCGATGGTCACCGGCATGCCGGCCCGCCGGGACTGGTCGACCAGGGCCGGCAGGTCGCTCAGGGTGGGCTGCGGGCGTTCGCTGTCCGCGGTGTCGTCGTCGCTGCGCAGCACCCCGATCACCGCTCGCAGCTCCTCCGCGGCCTGAAAGGCGCTGCTGCGGATGACCCCGACCGCCTTGGTGACCTCCTCGGGGTCGGTCTGCGGGGAGAACTCCAGCGCCCCGGCGTGCAGGGTCAGCAGCGAGATCCGGTGGGCGAGCACGTCGTGCATCTCCCGGGCGATGCGTTCGCGTTCCAGGCGCCGTGCCTCCTGGACGCGGAGCTGCTGGCCTTCCTCGGCCTGGCGGGCTCGGTCCTGGAGCGAGCGGACGAGCAGGCGCTGCGACCGGACCAGCATGCCGGAGGCGATCAGCGCGGCGAGCAGGAACGCCACGGTCGCCACCGCCGACCAGTACTCGTAGGGGGTGCGGGCGGCCAGGGCGAAGGAGCTCATGAACACGGCGGCCAGCAGCCCGCCGAGGGCGGCCGTCATCCGCCAGGACCGCCGGGTGGCCACGGTGAAGACGGCCATGAGGGCCGCGCCCAGGCCCAGCGACGACAGCGGCGAGGCCACGACCAGGGCCAGGGCCAGCCCCACCGGCCAGCGTCGCCGCAGCAGCAGCAGCGCGGCGCAGGCGGTCCCGCCGACGACCAGCTCCCAGACCAGGTGCACCGGCTGCGGCGGTGTCTCGGTCAGGCTGCCCAGGATGAAGAGGCCACCCAACAGCACGGCGAAACCGGTGCAGGCGACGTCGGCCACCTGGTCCCGCGCCGATGGGCGTGGACGCTGCGCTGAGGCTGGAGCCTCCGGGCCGCGGTCCAACTCCATCCCTCCCTCGTCCCCGCCTTGCACGCTACTGGCCGTCTCGCGTTTCCGGTAGTGGCCAGGTGGCCATGGCGCCGTCGACTTTGGTCGATCGGCGATGGCCGCCGGAGGCCGAGGAAGCACCCGATGGCCGCTGCGCCGGCCCCCCGCGCCGTCCGAGACTGCCCACCGAGGTCCCGAGGACGAGGGGGTCGCAACGACATGGACCGGCATGGCCAGGCATGGCGAGCAGGGGCAACGCCCCCGCGCGGCCAGACCGTGGTGGCGGAGCCACGATGGCAGCGTCTTCTCGTGTGGGTCGGGTTCCTGCTGCTGGGGCTCGCCGCCGGGTGGCTGCTCGAGTCGGTCGCGGGTTGGGTGGCGTCGCTTCCATGGGTGCCGTTCCAGGGGCCGTTCAAGCTGGTGGAGTCGGTCCCCGAGCCGCATGCCAGCATCGGGGCGCTGGTCGTCGGTGGGCTCGCCGGTCTGGTGCTCGCCACCCTGGCGGCGCTGGACCGGCTTACCGTGACCGTCGGCGACGACCAGGTCATCTTCAGCCGCGGCGGCGTCGCCCGTGCGTTCAAGCGGCCGCTGGTCGGCGCCGTGTTCGTCGACGAACGGCGGCTGGTGCTGCTCGGCCGGGCCACCGAGGAGCTGGCCAGGGAGCCCTCCGACCTGAAGGCCGACCGGCTCGGCGACGCGTTCGTGGCGCACGGGTTCCCCTGGCGGGCGGGCGGCGACCCGTACAGGGACGCCTACCAGCGCTGGGTTGCCGGCGTCCCTGGACTCCCGGCCGGCGCCGATGCGTTGCTCACGGCGCGCGCCCGGGCGCTGGAGGGGGGCGACGGCGATGAGGTGGCCCAGCTGCGCGCCGACCTCGCCAGGCTGGGCGTGGTGGTCCGCGACGAGCACAAGCGGCAGTACTGGCGCCGCAGTGGGCGGCCCCCCGCCTCCCGCGGCGACACCGACCCCTGAGGAACCACCAATGGCACCGACCCTGTTCCTGTTCTTCTTCGCGCCGGTGAGCGCGGAATACCTCATCGGCTACGACGACATCATCGGTGATGCGGCCGCGTTGATCTTCGGCCTGCTGATCTTCGGGCCCTTGTACGGCGCTCCCGCGGTCCTCATCCGCGAGACCACCCGCCGGGCCGGCCGTGGGTGGCCGTCGATGTTCCTGCTCGCGCTGGCGTTCGGCCTGGTCGAAGCCGGCCTGATCGACCAGTCGCTGTTCAACCCCGACTACCGGGCCATCCCGTACTGGGACGAGATGCGCGAGCCCACCCTGATCCCGGCCATCGGCGTGAGCGCCTCCATGGCCTTCGAGTTCCTGAAGGGTCACGTCTTCGGCAGCATCTGGGCGCCGATCGCCCTGGCCGAGGCGCTGGTCCCACAGCGGAGCACCCGTCCCTGGCTGGGTCCCGTCGGTCTGGCCGTGATGGCCGTGCTGTGGCTGCTGGCCGCGTGGTTCGTGCTGGAGGACACCCTGGTCCAGGAGGCGTTCACGGCTTCGCCGGCGCAGCTGGTCTGGACCACGGTCCTCGTCGTGGTCCTGGTCGTGGCGGCGTTCAGGCTGCCGCCCACGGCCGGGCGCCCGGTCGAGTCGGGTCCCGTGCCGGCACCATTGGTGGTCGCGGTGCTGTCGCTGGGGCTGTTGGACATGGGGACGGTGCTGGGCGCGCTGAGCCCGCTGGGCCTGGAGCCCTTCGGCTGGCAGGCGACCGGGATCGCGTTGGGTGCCGTGGTCGTCTGGCTGGTGGCGGTGGGGCGGTGGTCGCGACGCCGTGGCTGGGACGGTCGCCACGTCCTGGCCGCGGCCGCCGGCAGCCTGCTCGGGACCGCCGGGACCGCGTTCCTCGTGGAGCCACTCGGCGACGTCCCGGCCGTGGCCAAGTACGTCACCAACGCCGTCCTGCTCGCCATCGTGCTGCTGCTGGTGGCCCGGGCGGCACGGGCGCAGCGTCGGCACCAGGCCGCAGGCGCCAGGTGAGCCGCGTACAAGCGGACAGTCAATCGCGAGGAACTTGGCTATTGCACGGTGCCGGCCGCCGCGATACCGCGTCAGCGCCGCAGCCAACTGATTGTCCGCGGCTGCCAGCGCTTCCCGCGATTCTGCGCGTGGGCCCAATACTCCAGCCGGACTTCGTGATGTTCATGGCGACCGCGGCCTGCCGCTGGTAGTGGGCCCGGCGGGCGCGCTTGATGTCGTCGGCGCCACCACGACCAGCGCAACCGCTGCCGATGATCACCGACCGGCCCCAGCACCAGGGCCGCGAACAGCAGCGCCCCGGCGGCGGCCGCGCAGGGCGGGCCAGGCCCGCACCCGCGCCGCCAGCGCCGCTCAGGACTGGTAGTGGAGTGCCCGATTCATGTTGGCTCCTCCGCCCGGTAGGACGCCGACGGTTGCTGGGCGGCGTAGCGGCGGCGGACGGCCGGCTGGGTGCGCCGCCACACCTGCCGCCACACCCAGCCGGGCAGCAACGGGCTGCGCTCCTCGTAGGCGACGCGGCCGCGGCGGTGGGCCAACCAGCCGGCCGATCCCGGGTCGTAGGCGCGCCGGTACTCGATGGCGTACAGGTGCTTGACGCTCTTGTAGCCGTAGTGCGCGGGCGCGACCAGCCGCAACGGCGCGCCATGAGCGGCCGGCAGCGGCGCATCCCCCAGCCGGTCCACCAGCAGCGCCCCCAAGGCGTCGTCCAGCCGCAGGCAGCTGCGGTAGCCGTCCAGGCCGCTGAAGGTCACCCAGGCGACGGCCGGGTGAAGGTCGACCAGGCTGGTCAGCCACTGGTGGACGTCGGCGAACCGCACCCCCGACCAGTGCAGGCCGGTGGCGGTCCAGGTGGTCACGCAGTGCAGGTCGGCCACCCGGTCGACCCGGCCGGCGGTGAGCAGGTCGACAACCTCCAGTTGCGTGGGGTGGCGCACCGCGCCGGTCACCGTGACGGTCGGCCGTGCCGGGATGTTGGGCCGTACCGCCGCGAACACCGGCAGGCCGAAGCGGCGCAGCGGCGCGGCGGTCTGGCCGGCCGGCAACCTTGGCATCTGGCGCACCTCCGGAAACCCCCGCGGCCACAGCGTCGCCCACCCCCCGACCAGCAGCTCCACGCCGAGGTAGAAGACCAGGCCGGCGCGCAGCCAGCTCGTCGGGCGCGCCATCAGGTCCTGCCTCGCACGGTGGTCTCGTCGGCACCCGACCGGCGTCGGTGGCCGACCTGGTCGGCGAGGAACTGCTCCCAGGTGCGCCGCCCGACCGCGCGGCCGGGTGTGAGGTGGCCGCCGGACCGGTAGCCGGCGAACACCGCGCCGGGCAGCCAGACCGCCAGCACGGGGCGCCGCCACCCGGCCGCGGCCAGGTAGGCGCGCACCAGGTCGGTGGAGGTGCGGATCTCGGGGCCGCCCAGGTCGGGCACCCGGCCGCCTGGGGGTCCGGTGGCGAGACCGGCCAGCCGGTCGGCGACCTCGGCGGCGTCGATCGGCTGGAAGCTGGTGGCGGCCGGCACCGGCACCACCGGCAGCCGGGCCAGGCGCCCGGCCACCAGCAGCACCAGCTTGTGGAACTGGGTAGCGCGCAGGATCGTCCAGGGCGGCCCGGACGCCTCAATCAGCCGCTCGGCCTCCAATTTGGCCTGGTAGTAGCGGTACGGGACGCGGTCGACCCCCACGATCGAAACGTAGACGAGGTGGGGCGTCCCCGCCGCGCGGGCAGCCTGCAGCAGGTTACGGGTCCCGTTGACATCGACGCGCGGCTGGCGTGGGTCGCTGGCACAGTGGACGACCGCCGCCACGCCGGCGACCGCGCCAGCGAGGCCTTCGCCGTTGAGGAGCTCGCCGATCACCCACTCGGCTGTGGCTGGCCCGGTGGTGGGTCGGGGTCGGCGGCTGAGCACCCGGACCCGGTGGCCAGCGGCCAGCAGCCGCGCCACCACGCCACGGCCGAGGGTGCCGGTGGCACCGGTGACGAGGATCGGTTTGGTCAAGGGCAGGACCTCCCGGCTCGGTAGACCTCACCGGGCCACTGCGGCCTCCTTCTGCCACCGGCGTCCGATCGATCGCAGCAGCATCGGGTAGATGAGCGCGTACCGGAACGGCTTGATCGCGGCCATGTACGCCTTGCCGAACCATCGATTTGGCTTCGTCAGCACGGCCATCTGAGCGTGATAGCCATCACCGGAGTGGTCAGCCACCCAGCCGATGTGCATCAGCGAATGCACGGTCTTGTTGCAGAACTCGGCCACCCACTCGTCGTGCGTCTGGTAGACCGAGCTGAAGACAGGTGGCCCGTCCATCTCTGTCCGCCCCGGAACCGCGCGCAGATCCGGACCACGGGGCGCCTCGAGAAGGTCGGCGGGCAACCGCTCGCGCAGCGAGCGCACCCGCTCACCGACGCCAGAGTCGGCTTTGTCCCAGCCGAACACCTTCCCGAGCTTCCAGCGCGCGGCGAAGAGGGCGCGGAAGACCGCCGGGAACTCGGGGCCGGTGGCGAGCTGCGGGGCCAGTCGTACCAGTCGTGCGAGGTCGTCCCGACCCCCTGGTGTCGGCAGGTCCCACACGTCCTCGAGCTCGAAATCGCCGGTGAGCTCGTGAACCCGCCAGGGCCGGGAGGTGTGCGCGGTCTTCGGGAGCCTCATGATGCTCAGAACCTCCCGTGCGGAGTGAGACTTGGTCTTCTGTCTCTGGCCGTCGACGCCCGCCGGGGCCGGGCTCCTGCGGCGTTCTCCGGCGGGCCTGCTGGCCCGGTGATGAGGCGGGCGCCGCGGCCGCGGGTGAGGAAGCTGGCGGTCCAGCGGATCAACACGTGCAGGCGGTTCTGCAGCCCGGCGAGGTAGTAGAGGTGGACCCCGAGCCAGGCGGCCCAGGCAAGGAAGCCGCCCAGGCGCAAGCGCCCCACGTTGCCCACCGCCCGCAGGCGGCCGATGGTGGCCAGGTTGCCCTTGTCGAGGTAGCGGAACGGCCGCGGGTCGGCCTTGCCGCAGAGGCGCCGGGTGACGACACGCGCGGCGTAGCGGCCCTGCTGCATCGCCGTGGGCGCGACGCCGGGGAGGGGCAGCAGGCCGCCGCGCCCGTCCGACACCCGCACCATGTCGCCCAGCGCGAAGACCTCCGGGTGACCCGGGAGGGTGAGCTGGGGGCTCACCGTGATGCGGCCGGCGCGGTCGACCTCGGCGCCCGCTTGCTCGGCCAGGACACCGGCCAGCTTGGAGGCGCGCACCCCGGCCGCCCAGATCACCGTCCGGGTGGCGATCCGCTCTGCCGGTCCCTGCTGCGGCTGGAGGGTGACCCCTGCCGGGTCGACGCCGCTGACCATGCGGTCCAGCTCCACGGTCACGCCCAGGCGATCCAGGCTCCGCTTGGCCTTGGCCGAGAGGCTCGGGTGGAGGGCGGGGAGCACCCGGCTGGTGCCCTCGACGAGGACGATTCGCGCCGAGCGGGGGTCGATGCTGCGGAAGTCCCGCCGCAGCGTGTCGCGCGCGAGCTCGGCGATCTGTCCGGCCAGCTCGGTCCCGGTCGGGCCGCCGCCGACGACCACGAAGGTGAGCCAGGTCGCCTGGCGCGTCGGGTCGGGTTCCCGCTCGGCGGCCTCGAAGGCCAACAGTATGCGCCGGCGGATCTCGAGCGCGTCCTCGATCGTCTTCAGCCCGGGGGCGAGCGGGGCCCACTGGTCGTGCCCGAAGTAGGCGTGGGCGGCGCCGCCGGCGACGATCAGGGTGTCGTAGTCGAGCTCTTGGCCGCCGCCGCCCACCTCGACGACCTGCACCCGGCGCCTGCGGAGGTCCAGGCCGGTGACCTCGCCGAGGACGACGCGCACGTTGGTGCGGCGCTTGAGGAGCGCGCGGAGCGGGGCGGCGATCTCCCCCGCGGCGAGGGCGCCGGTGGCCACCTGGTAGAGGAGCGGCTGGAAGAGGTGGAAGTTGCGCCGATCGACCAGCGTCACCGACAGGTCGGCGCCGCGCAGGCGGCGGGCGGCGGCCAGGCCCCCGAACCCGCCACCGACGACCACGACACGGTGGCTGGTCGGGCCTGTGTTCGGGGTGGCCCATCGGGCGTCGGCTAGCGGCACCTGCATCATGGGAGTCTCCTCGGGGTCGTCGTGTCAGCTGGGCTGGAGGATCACGAGTGGGATCGGGCGGGCCGTGCGTCGCTGGTAGGTGGCGCAGCGCGGGTAGAGGGCGGTGGCCTTGTGCCACAGCGATGCGTGCTGTTCGGGGGGAGCGGGACTAGCGCGCATCCGCCGCGTCGGCTGGCCCGCGAGCTCGACCTCGACGTCGGCGCACGCCAGGAGGTTCAGGAACCAGGCGGGATGGACGTCGGCGCCTCCGAACGCGGCGATCACGACCAGCCGCCCGCCGTCGGGGAGGTATGCGAGCGGTGCCGTCCGCGGCCTGCCCGACCGCCTCCCGATCGTGGTGAGGAGGAGGACCCGCCCGGCGCCGATGCGGCCTCCGATCCTGCCGCCGCTCACCCGGTAGAGCGCGCGGTGCAGGGCCGTCGCGACGCGGACGATCGTCCGGGGAGGCCGACGTGGCCGCGCTCGCCTCATTCGCGCGCCGGGCCTCGCGGTCGGCCGGCCGGCCGTGAGCGGGCGAGGAGGAGCGACGGCACGGGTCGAACCCGCGGCATGGGCTTGCATTGATCCTTCTCCCTCGAGCGATCGTCGGCTTGCGCCATTGCGGCTCCACCATCGCGGGCGCGGGTGCCCGCTCGCGTCGGCCATTTGGCCGCCCTGATGCGTCGGGAGGGCTACGATCGACGTGTGCTGTACGGCAGGGATCCGGAGCGCTCGATCATCGGTGGGCTCCTTGAGGGCGCGCGCGAGTCGCGAAGCGGCGTCCTCGTCATCCGCGGTGAGGCCGGGGTCGGGAAGTCGGCGCTGCTGGAGGACGCTCGCGAGCAAGCCGCCGGTATGCGGGTCCTCGGCTGCAGCGGGGTCGAGGCGGAGTCGGCGCTCCCGTTCGCAGCCCTGCACCAGCTCCTGCGGCCGGTCTTGCGGCACCTCGAGACGGTGCCGAGGCTTCAGGCGAACGCGCTGAAGGCAGCGCTGGGCCTCGGCGCGGGGCGAGGCGACGACCGCTTTCTCGTCTCCCTGGCCGTGTTGAGCCTGCTGGCCGAGGCGGCGGACCAGCGGCCGCTGCTGTGCCTGGTCGACGACGCGCACTGGCTGGATGACGCCTCCGCCGACGCGCTCGTGTTCGTGGCCCGGCGGCTCGAGGCCGAGGGGATCGTGCTGCTGTTCGCGGCCCGGGAAGGGGCGGCTCGAGGGTTCGACGCGCCCGCGCTGGCCGAGCTGCGCCTCGCCGGGCTGGATGCGGACGCGGCAGCCGCGCTGCTGGATCGTCACGCCGGCAGCGCGCTCTCGCCCGAGACGCGCGCGCGGCTGGTCGAGGCGACCGGTGGGCACCCGCTGGCCCTGCTCGAGCTGCCGTCGACGCTGAGCGAGGCCCAGCTCGTGGGGGGTGAGCCGCTCCTCGGGCCGGTGCCGGTGAGCGCCCGGCTGGAGCGCGCCTTCCTGGCCCGGGTGGGGGAGCTCCCCGAGGCGACGCAGACGCTGCTGCTGGTGGCGGCCGCGGACGACCGAGGCGAGCTCTCGACCGTGCTGGGCGCGGCGGCGCGGCTGGGCGTCGGGGCGGAGGCGCTGGATGCGGCCGAGGCGGCGGGGTTGGCGACGGTTCGGGGGACGGTGCTGGAGCTGCGGCACCCGCTGGTGCGGTCCGCCGTCTACCAGGGGGCGCCGCTCTCCAGGCGGCAGGCCGCCCATCGCGCGCTGGCCGGCGTGCTTGAAGGCGACGCGGCGGCGGATCGTCGCGCCTGGCACCGGGCGGCGGCCAGCGTCGGCCCCGACCCCGCGGTGGTGGGGGACCTCGAGGAGGCGGCGGTGCGCGCGCGGCGGCGCAGCGGCTTCGTCGCCGCGTCGCTGGCCTACGAACGCGCCGCCGCGCTCACACCCGAGGAGAGCGAGCGTGCGCGGCTGCTCACCGCGGCCGCCGAGACCGCCTGGTTCGGTGGGCGGCTCGAACGCACCCGGCTGCTGCTGGAGCGGGCACGCCCCCTCGCTTCGGAGCCGCGGCAACGCGCGGACATCGATCGCTACCTGGGTCTTGTCGAGCTGACCGGTGGGGTGCCGGCGGAGGCGTGCCGGTTGCTGGTCCGCTCCGCGGCGGCGGTGGCGCCGGTCGACGGTGCGCGGGCGCTCCAGCTGCTCAACCTGGCCAGCGTCGCCGCCGTCTACGCCGACGACGGCGCGGCGGCCGTCTCGATCGCGGCGCTGGCCCGCGAGGTCGACGTGGGGGACGGACCGTTTGCCCGCGCGCTGGTAGAGCTCCTCGTCGGGCTCGGCGCATTCTATGGGGGCGATCTCCCGCGTGCGGCCGCGTGCCTGCGCTCGGCGCAGTCACTCGAGGGCGAGCTCGAGGACGACGCGCTTGACGCGCGGGGGGTTGCGCTCCTGTTCGCCGGGCGGGCCGCGATGTTCCTCGGCGACGACGAGGCCGCACGCCGCAGCGCGGAGCTGGCGGCCGCGCAGGCGCGTGCCGAGGGCGCGCTCGGGCTGCTCACGCCGAACCTTTCGCGCCTGGTGCAGTTCGAGCTGTGGGCGGGCCGCTGGCCTGCGGCCTCGGCGAGCGCGCGGGAGGGCCTCCGGCTCGCGCGCGAGACCGGCCAGCACGACGTGGCCGCCTACCAGCTGGTGCTGCTCGCGCTGATCGCGGCCCATCGCGGGCAGGAGGACGAGTGCCGGTCGCTCGCGGCCCAGGGCCACGAGCTCGCCTCCGCTCGCCGCTTCACGCTCGTCGCGTCGCTGGCCAACTGGGCACTGTCGCTGCTCGAGCTCGAGCTCGGGCACGCGCAAGCGGCGGTTCTGCGGGCACGCGAGATCTCCGCCACTCCCGTGGTTGTCTTCGCTGGGCTCGATCGGATCGAGGCCGCCGTGCGCGCCGGCGAGCATGCGACCGCGCATGACTGGCTCGGCCACCTCGAGCCCTGGGCGGAGCGCACCGGCGCCGCGTGGGCGCGCGCGGTGGCCTTCCACGGCCGCGCGCTCCTCGCCGGCGAGGACGAGCAGGCCGCCCGCCTGTTCGGGGCCGCGCTCGACATGCACGCCCAGGCGGCGCGTCCCTTCGACCGTGCGCGCACCGAGCTCGCCTTCGGCGAGTTCCTCCGCCGAGGACGACGACCGCGCGACGCACGCGCGCATCTTCGGGCGGCGCTGGACGGCTTCGAGGCCTTGGGGGCCGAGCTGTGGGCGGAACGGGCACGCGTGGAGCTGCGCGCGAGCGGCCAGACGGCGCGCCGCCGCGTCGCCGCCACCCGGGACCAGCTGACCGAGCAGGAACTGCAGATCGCACACTTCGTCGCGCAAGGGCTCAGCAACCGCGAGGTCGCGGCGCAGCTGTTCCTCAGCCCGCGCACGATCGCCGCCCACCTCCGCAGCATCTTCCGCAAGCTCGGCATCAGCTCGCGCACCGAGCTCGCGCGGCTTCACCTCGAGTCCCTCGGTGCGGCCGCCGACGACGCGGCGGACGCGGCCGTTCGGCCGACGCGAGCCTAGGACGCCGGTTCCTAGGATCGCCTGAACGACCGAACGAGGAGGTACCAATGAACGTCTTCGTCGCCGGGGCGACCGGCGCGATCGGACGCCGGCTCGTACCGATGCTCGTCCAGGCCGGCCACGACGTCACCGGGCTCACGCGGACGCCTGGCAAGGCCGACCTGCTGCAGGCAATGCGCGCAACTCCCGTCGTCGGAGACGCCCTCGATGGTCGAGCGCTGAGGCAGGCCGTGGTCGCCGCCCGGCCGGATGTGGTGGTGAGCGAGCTGACCGACATCCCGCAGCGTCT
>Ga0081538_10002850_pt1 | contig 16534 bp, 20 predicted proteins | sample TabmetS5T2R1_FD_71022 | JGI IMG/M metagenome (GOLD analysis project Ga0081538, IMG submission 71022) | Tabebuia heterophylla rhizosphere microbial communities from the University of Puerto Rico - S5T2R1 | ecosystem: Host-associated > Plants > Roots > Rhizosphere ... | reverse complement strand
GAAGCGCTGGCTTGAAGAGAATCGTGCGGCCATCGACTCCATCAACGCCTTCATCGATCGATACGGACTTCTTGCCAATCGGCTCCGCTATCGGCCGGGGCAGGAATGATCCGCCAATTCGACGTGGTTGCGAACCCGGATGCCGAAGAGGCGGTACACTGGCCCTACCTCGTTGTCCTTCAATCAGACCTCATATCAGGCTTGCGCTCGACCGTTGTTGCTCCCCTGGTCAGTCGCCCGAACTTCGAAGGCGCCCGTCGGCTCAACCCGATAGTCGTTGTCGAGGGTCATGAGTTTTGGCTGGCAACGCATGAACTCTTCGCGGTCGATCAACTCATCTTGCGTAAAAGATTACAACGCTGTCCAATGCTCGCTACACGATCACAGGTGCACTCGATTTTCTATTCACTGGTGTCTGACGGTCAGAAATACGCAATGCTGCGGCCGCAGGCGGCGACCACCAGCCATAGTCCGAGCGAGACGAACCCGGCGATGCGCGCGCGGCGCGGCATGGCGGCGCCGGCCGGCAAGGCTTCGACCGCATGTCGCGCGCCCAACTCGTAGATCGCAACGTTGACGAGGCCGGTAGCGACCAGCGCCATCTTCAACAGGAATACCGGGTTGAGGACGACGTGGCTCGCCTCCGCCGAGAACAGCATGAAGCCGGTGACGGCCAGTCCACAAAATGCCGCGATAACGATGCGCCGCGCCCGCGTGATCACCTTGGCCGGCGCGGTTGCCGCGAAGGCGCCGACGAGGCGCAGATCCATTACGGCAACGGCGCCGGCAAAGCAGACGAGCGCCACGACGTGTCCGACGTTGGCGAGCGGATAGAGGAACAGCGACTGCCGAAGCGCGGCAGCGAAATCCGACGCCTCAAGCGCGACGAAGATCGCCGGCGCCTGATCGTTCATCACCGCATCTCGTAGGTCTTGCCGTTGACGGTGATGCGCTCTGCGCGCATTTCGTCCTTCTCGACCGTCGACGGATAGCCGTAGGCCGAGATATTGTTGCCCACCGCGACCATCGCGGCCAAGGCACCACGGCTGACCATGCGCGACGTGGGGGCAAGCGTCACCGTCCACACCTTGTCGCTGGCGCGGACCGTGATGGTGGTATGCGGGTTCTCGAACTTCGACGTCAGGATCGGCCCGGCGACGGTGACCGGACGGGCGGCATCGTAGCTGCCCCACCCGTGGTGCGCGACGGCGGGACCGACGAGGATCGCGAGAGCCGCCAGGATTGTGAGACGTTTGGCCATCGAGTCCTCCTATTGGTGGATCGGCTGGAGCCACAATAGCGCCGGCCAGGATACTAGACGGAGCACCTCCGGCTGGCGATGCCAGGGGCGGCAAGCGGTTTAGCGCACCACGCCCGACACGCAACACGGCTTGCGGCGCGGCGGGCGCAGTCGGTCCTTGAGATAGCAGCGCGCGGCGCTGTCGGGGCCGAGGTAGCCGGGCCGCACATAGGTCCAGGCGCGGCAGCGGTTTTCCGCCTCGCAGGCCGCCTTGCACGCGGCTCCGTTCGGGTCGGGCTGGGTATCGAAATTGCCGTAGTCGCCACCGAAGCGATCGATGCCAAACTCGATCGCGCCGTCGCGGCCTTTGCGCGGCTCCTGGACGCCCGCACCCTTGATGCCGGAGACGCAGCAGGCATTCTCGACCCGCGCCGGGACCTGATTCTTCAGCCAGCAGACCGCGTTCTGCCCGGCGGCTCCGGGATAGACGAAGCTCCAGGCCCGGCAGCGCGGCTCCCGGTCGCAGCGCGCGGCGCACAACGCGGGATCGGCGGTCCTTTCAACGGCGCTGGTGTAGTCGCCGCCCGGGCGATCAAAGCCGGCCTGGCCGGCGGCGGGCAGCGGTGCAGCCAATAGCGCCGCGAGCACCGACCAGGCGAAAAGGAAAAGGCCCCGCATCATCCGCCGCCGCGACTGGGTGCACGCGTCGCCCTCACGTCTGCCCAGATGGCACGTTAGTCAAGCGTCAAGTGCAAGGCGAGCCAGACTCTCGTCGAGCGTATGCCCCGCACTCCGCGCAGGGCTCGGCGGCCGGTCGTAACGAAAGCGCCCGCCGGGGCGGCCAGCGGGCGCGATATCCAAGCCCTGAGGGGAAGCGGGCCCGGATGAATCGGCCGATGGGAGAGGCGGCCGATGGCTCGTCTTCCGGCGTCACACCTTGGCGTCACACCTTGAAGCGCGCTGACCGGCTTGTCGCCGGAGGCTGGACATCCTCCTGCGGAACGAGAGGGGGCGCCGTTACGCCGGCGTCCTTGAGACCAAGCAAGACGCGATGGCGGGCCAGGCGCCGCTCCAGCGCGCGGGCGCGCAAGAGATCGGTCGGGTCGTGCCACAGCGGTTCGGCGAAAGCGTCGCGCACGTCGCTGCGCGTCAGTCCCATATCGGCCAGCGTCCGCTCATCGAGCGTCGCCAGGACGCCGGCGTCGCTGCGATTGCGGTAGGCGCGGGCGAGCCCGCTGATGCGCCGCCGCATCGCGCCTGCCATGGCGAGGATCGTCCGCGCGAACGGCACGGTGGGCCTCGAAGTGGGGGTCATCGCGCTCATGGAATCCTCCAAATCGACCCGACAGGCCCCATCCATGGCGCCCGACCGCGCGAGCTACCACCCGAAATGCCCACCCGATTTGTTCGATGATCGAAATATGGGCCTGCGGAATCAATTAGTGAAACGAATGTTTATGATGCAATCAATAAACATCCATGATATATGGGGAGTGGCCCGAGGAGGCAGCCATGACCGCGCTCATCGACATCGAGCAACTGCGCACCTTCATCGCCATTGCCGAGACCGGCAGCTTCACCCGCGCCGCAGACGTCGTGCACAAGACGCAGTCGGCGGTATCGATGCAGATGAAGCGGCTGGAGGAGCGGCTCGGCTGTCCGATCTTTGCGCGCGACGGCCGCGCCTCGAAGCTCACCGAGGACGGCGAGCGGTTGCTCGACTATGCGCGCCGCATCGTGAAGCTCAATGTCGAGGCGCTGGCGGCCTTTTCCGATGCCGAGCTCACCGGGCGGGTTCGCCTTGGCGTTCCCGACGACTATGCCGACCGCTACTTGCCGGAGATCATGGCGCGGTTTTCGCGCGCCTATCCGGGCGCCGAGCTGACGGTGACGTGCGAACCGACCATTGACCTGTTCCAGCGCATCGAGGCGAACGAGCTCGATCTCGCCATCGTCACCGACTGCGAAAGCACGCGGGCGTCGGAAAGCTTTCGCCGCGAACGGCTGCTGTGGGTGACGTCCAGCCGCCATCCGACCCACCTGGAGGAGCCGCTGCCGCTGGCGCTCGGGCGACCGACGTGCGGCTGGCGCCGCGCCGCCATCGAATGCCTGCAGTCGATCGGCCGGCCCTACCGCGTGCTCTACTCCAGCGCCAATGCCGGCGCCGTCGCTGCCGCCGTCCTGTCCGGGCTCGCGGTCTCGGTGTTTCCCGAATCGGGCCTGCGCACCGGCATGCGGGTGCTCAACCCTGCCGATGGCTTTCCCGAGCTGCCGTCCTGCCGCGTCGGGCTCGTGCGCAGCCCGCACGAGCGATCGCCGCTCGCCGAGGCGCTGGCCGAGCACATCATCTCTTCGCTCGACAACCTGTCCGAGGCGCGGGAAGCGGCGGAATGACGATCAAGACAAATCCGCGGCCGTCGCGTCGAGAATCCTGACGAGATCGGCGGGATCGAGCTCGATCTGCAGGCCGCGCCGGCCGCCATTGACGATGATCGTCTCAGGGCCGAGCGCTGCGCGATCCACAAATACGCGCGCACGCTTCCTCTGGCCGAACGGGGAGATGCCGCCGACATGATACCCGGTCGCGCGTTCGGCTGCGGCGGGCGTCAGCATGGCGGCATTCTTGCTGCCGGCTGCGGCGGCGAGCTTCTTCAAGCTCAGCTTGCGATCGGACGGGACGAGAACGCACAACACGACGCTGCCCGCGCGCGCCATCAGGGTCTTGAGCAGGCGTGCGGGCGCGACGCCGAGCGCGCCTGCCGCCTGCAGGCCGATCTGCTCCGCGTTCGGATCATAGTCGTACTCGTGCAGCCGGAAGGCGACACCGGCCTGGTGCAGCGCAGCCGTTGCGGGCGTTCCCTTGGCCATGTCGGTGCCCGGGCGAAATGCTGGCGCATGCACCGGCGACGTGGGCGGGGGTTCGCCGTCAAGAACATGCCCCACTCAATAAAGCTAGGTCAGTAAGCGTCCTCGGTGAATACCGGCTCGATCGATCCGCCCCACGGGCCTTTGAACTTTTCGATCAGCTCTTCCGCCGGCGTCACGGAGCGGGCGACGATGTCGTCGAGCGTCTCCAGATGGCGGCTCTCGTCGCGGCCGCCGATATCGAGCCGGGCGCGCCGGGCCAGGCCCTTGTGGGCGATGCCGAGGCAGTCCTTTGCCAGCTCGCGCGCGCTGCGGCCGCGGATCAGCGCGCGCAGGGCGAGCTTGGGCACGTCGTCGCGCAGCCTCTGGCGCTCCTCGGCGGTCCAATCCTTCACCAGGTCCCAGGCGGCATCGAGCGAGGCATCGTCGTACAGCAGCCCCACCCAGAACGCCGGCAGGGAAGCGAGCCGCCGCCGCGGGCCGGAATCGGCGCCGCGCATCTCGAGATAGCGCTTCAGCCGTACCTCGGGAAAGATCGTGGTCAGGTGGTTCGACCAGTCCGAAAGCGTTGCCCGCTCGCCCGGCAGCACGGCGAGCTTGCCCGCCATGAGATCGCGGAACGAGTGGCCGGCCACGTCGATGTAATGGTCGCCGCGCTTGATGAAATACATCGGCACGTCGAGCGCATAGTCGACCCATCGTGCGAAACCCATGCCGGGCTCGAAGGCCCAGGGCAGCATGCCGGTGCGGTGCGGATCGGTGTGGCGCCAGATCTCCGAGCGGAAGGACAGATAGCCGTTGAGCTTGCCTTCGGTGAACGGCGAGTTGGCGAACAGCGCCGTGGCGACCGGCTGCAGCGCCAGACCCACGCGCAGCTTCTTGACCATGTCGGCTTCCGAGCAGAAGTCGAGGTTGGTCTGCACGGTGCAGGTGCGATACATCATGTCGAGGCCGAACTGTCCGACCTTCGGCATGTAGGCCGTCATGATGCGGTAGCGGCCCTTGGGCATCATCGGCGTTTCGCTGCGCGACCATTTGGGACTCATGCCGAGGCCGAGGAAGCCCAAGCCCAGCGGGCGTGCGACCTCGCCGAGCTGCGCCAGGTGGGCGTGAATCTCGCTCGAGGTCTCGTGAACGGTCTCGACCGGCGCACCGGAGAGCTCGAACTGACCGCCCGGCTCGAGCGTGATCGCCGCGGTGCCGGTCACCGACGTGAGCCCGATGATGTGCTCCTCCTCCATGATCGGTTCCCAGCCGAGCAGCATGCGCATGCCTTCGAGCAGCGCGCGGATGCCGCGCTTGCCGTGATAGGGGACCGGGTCGTGGCCCGTGACGGCGAAGGGAAATTTCTCGTGCTCGGTGCCGACGCGGAATTCGGCCTTCGACTTTACGCCCTTCTCCAGCCACGCGACGAGTTCGTCGCGCGTCTCGATCGGCGTCATGTCGAGCTGGTCACGTGCCATTTGGGCTTCCGGTAAAAAAGGGCGGCGACCTTACACGCGGCTTGCGCGGAAGGGCAATGCGCATGGGTACTCTTCGTCACGCGACTTGACCGGATATTCCCATTCCCACGAAGACGGAGCGCTCATATCAGTCTGGCCCGGCAGGCGTGGCCGGCGTGGCCGAGCCATGACCGGTCGGATTGGGCGTCGACCTTAGATGCGGACGAATTCCTTGTCTTTCAATGACTGCTCGTGGTGGTGCGCCCGACTGAGGATATCGACCATCTCGCTCTCGACCAGGATGTTGTTCTCTGCGGCGAACGGCATCACCGGCCGACACGCGGTCGGGGCCGGATGCATGTACAGCTTCATGAGCAGCCTCCCTTTGATTGAACCGCCGATCGCCAATTCCACAGCGTGAGGAACACAAATGGTCGGAGACGGCGTTGCCATCGACTCGATTTCTTGCAATGGCACTGCGAGGTAACCGAGGCACGGCCGGCAACGGGAGGGCTTGGCGGCAGAAATCGTCGGCGCCCTGGGCGTGCCGCACACGCCCATCTATCCGGCGCTGGTGGAGCGGGAAGGTTCGGGCTGCGACACTGCACGGTTTTTCGCTTCGCTTACCCGCGAGCTCGAAGCGATGCGCCCTGACCTCATGGTGGTGTTCGACACCGACCACCTCAACATGTTCTTCCTGGACAATCTGCCGATCTTCGCCGTCGGCGTCACCGCAACCTTCAAGGGCCCGAACGACGAGCCGCGCGCGGTGCCGATCTACACGATCAAATCGCGGCCCGACGTCGCGAGCCATATCAGGCGTCTCGGCATAGAGGCGGGATACGACCTGGCGTTAGCGCAGGAATTCACGGTCGATCATTCGGTGGTCGTGCCGTTGCACTTCCTGACGCCGCGCATGCAAATCCCGGTGATCCCGATCTTCGTGAGCGGGCATCTCGCTCCGCTGGCGGCGGCGCGCCGCTGCTTTGCGCTCGGAACAGCGGTGAAGCGCGCGATCGAGAGCTTTCCGGAAAGCTTGCGCGTAGCCGTCCTCGGCAGCGGCAGCTTCTTGCTCGAAGTGCTCGGCCCGCGCATCGCGCCGGGCAAGTCGGACGGCGTTCCCGATCCGGCCTGGCCAAGCGCGCGGGCCTGCTCATCGGCGAAGGCCAGCATGAGACGCTGATCGCCGAAGCGACGCCGCAGCAGCTCCACAAGGCGGGAAACGTCGGCGGCGAAATCCTCAATTGGATCGCCATGCTGGCCAGCGTGGACGGACGGCCGCCGAAGTTCATCATGCCGCAGCTGGAGCAGGGCCACGCCTATGCGGCCTGGAACTGGAGCTGAACATGTCGGTCTATGCGGTGAATTATCTCTGTCGCGAGGTCTTGCGCGACCACGCGTTTCGCGCCGCCATGCAGGCAAACCCGGCGGGTGCGATCGCCAAGTACGAACTCACCGACGAGGAGCGCGAGGCGCTGCTTGCCGGCGACGTTGCGAAGCTCTATCGCCTGGGCGTGAACGCGTTCCTCATGGGGTACCTGCCGCGGTTCGAGGTGTGCGGCCTGACGCTCCCCATCTACAACGAGCGCATCCGCAGCTGCGCCGGCGACGTGGCCGGCGCGCCGTAAAGCGCGCTTGTCTGTAGCCGGACGGAGCGCAGCGCAATGCCGGCTACGGCAGGAGCAGCCGCAGCAGCGGCCTGCCCGGCCGCGAGACCAGCTCCTTTTCGTCGATCTTCCCGTTGTTATTGGGGTCGGCTGCCTTGAACCGCTTCTCAACCACGCTCAGATATTCATCCTTGGACAGCCTTCCGTACTTGTTGCGATCGGCGACAGCGAACTCCTGAGGGGTTACGCGCCCTCCGAGCTCGCGCTTGTTGAGGGTTCCGTCCTTGTTACCGTCGATCCGATCGAACACGGCTCCCGCCGCCTTCCTGGCTTCGGCGAGATCGATCGTGCCGTCGTGGTCCGCATCGAGGACTTGCATCGCGCGGCTGCGCTTGGGGGCGGCGAGCGCCGGCAGGATACCGCCAAGGACCATGCCGACCGACACGCAACCGAGAATGATCCTGCGTCTTGTCATTGTGACGGGCCTTCAGCGTCAGCTCCGCAGCACGATGCAGGCGCCGCCCGCCGATCGGATCTTGTTGCATAGCGTATCGGCAGCCGGCCGCGAGCCGGCCGGGACGCGCACGCGATAGAATGTGGTGGTGCCGCGGCTGCGCAGGCGCGTACCGATAATCATGGGCCGGACTTGGCCGATGATGCCGGCATAGCGCTGGCGCTGCAGTGCGAAAGCGGCGAGCGCGCGCTCCTTGGAGAAATTGCCGGCGAGCTGAACGCCCCACGGCGCGAACGTCGCCTCCTGCATCGGCTCTGCTCCGGGTGCTTCGATGGCCGCCCTGCCGGACCGGCGCAGCGAGGCCACGATCGCGCCGCACGATCTCGCGGCGGGCCCGGGTTTCGGCGGCTCGGCCGCGCCCTGCGCCGCCCAGTCGTCGACCGAGCGGCCGGTGACGAGGGCGACGAAGTTGCGCGTCTCGGCCGGCAGAGCGGATTCTTTGGCCAGCCATTTTTCCACCCTGCCGGGGCCCGCATTGTAGGCCGCCGCCGCCAGGCCGAGATTGCCGAAGCGCGCAGCGAGATCGGCGATCAGCCGCGCGGCTTGCGGGATCGCCTGCTCGGGATCGAACGGATCGGCAAGCCCGCGGGCGGAAGCGGTGTACGGCATGAACTGGGCTATGCCCTGGGCGCCGGCGGGACTGACCGCGCCTTTGCGAAAGCTGCTTTCACGCCAGATCAGGTTGGCGAGGAAATCCGCCGCGACGCCGTGTTGGCGGGCTGCCGCCTCGATCAACCGGCAAAGCGCCGCGTGCACCGATTCGGTTGCCTGCCCGGCGGGCGCGGCCGCTGGCGGCTCTGCTGCTGGCGGTGCGGCCCCTGGCGGCGCTGCCGCTCGCGGCCCTGCCGGCGACGGCTCCCCCGCTGGCGGCTCCGCCGCCGCAACGCCACACGCAAGCCCTAGCCCGCACAGCGCCAGTCCAAGCCGCATGTCATGCCCGCAACGCTGGTGCTACGCCGCCTCCTGGCGCCGCGCCGGCGCGAAGCGACGGTAGAACGTTTCGTTCTTGGCCGCCATCTCGGTGAGGAGCTTGGACGGCTTGAAACGGGGCCCGTACTTCTTCTCCAGGGCCTTGCACAGCTCGACGAAGCGCCTGGTGCCCATCATGTCGATGTAGCTGAGCGTTCCGCCGGTGAATGGCGCAAAACCGAAGCCGAGGATCGAGCCGACGTCACCCTCGCGCACGTCGGTGAGCACGCCTTCCTCGAAAATGCGCGCGGTCTCGACCGCCTGGATCACCAGGAAGCGCTGCTTGAGCTCCTCTACCAGCCCGGGGTTGTTGTCGATGTCGTCGGCGCTGAGGTTGGTCGGCTGCAACTCCTCCAGGCCGGGCCACAGCCGCTTCGCGCCGGACTGCGGGTAGTCGTAGAAGCCCTTGCCGTTCTTGCGCCCCAGCCGCCCGCGCTTTTCCACCATTTCGAACAACAGCGCCTTCTGCCGCGCATCGACCGCATCGGGGCCGAGATCCGCCTCGGTGGCCTTGAGGATCTTCCAGGCGAGATCGACCGCCACCTCGTCGTTGAGTGACAGCGGCCCGACCGGCATGCCGGCCATGCGGCCGACGTTCTCGATCATCGCCGCCGGGATGCCCTCGGTCAGCATGAGATGGCCCTCACGGATATAGGTGCCGACCACCCGCGAGGTGTAGAAGCCGCGCGAGTCGTTGACCACGATCGGCGTCTTGCGGATAGCGCGCACGTAGTCGAGGGCGACCGCGAGCGCCGCATCGCCGGTCTTTTTTCCCATGATGATCTCAACCAGCATCATCCGCTCGACCGGCGAGAAGAAATGGATGCCGATGAAGCTCTCCGGCCGCTGCGACTCGGCGGCGAGCGAGGTAATCGGCAGGGTCGACGTGTTGGATGCGAACACCTTGTCGCCAAGCACCGCCTCGGCCTTGGCGATCGCCTCGGCTTTCACTTTGCGGTCCTCGAACACCGCTTCGATCACGAGATCGCAGCCGGCGAGCGCGCCGTAGTCCGCGGTCGGCGTGATGCGGGCGAGCAGCTCGTCGCGTTCCGCAGTCTTGGCGCGACCCCGGTTGATCTGGTCGGTGATCAGCTTGTGCGAATAGGCCTTGCCCTTCTCCGCCGATTCCTGGTCGCGGTCGATGAGTACCACGTCGATGCCGGCCTGCGCCGTCACATAGGCGATGCCGGCGCCCATGAACCCCGCGCCGAGCACCCCGATCCTGGTGAACTTGGCCGGCGGCACGTGGGCGGGCCGGCGCGCGCCCTTGTTGAGCTCCTGCAGCGACACGAAGAGAGAGCGGATCATGGCCGCCGCTTGCGGCGTGCGCAGGATCTTGGCGAACCAGCGCGACTCGACCCGCAGCGCCAGATCTATCGGCAGCTGCAGGCCCTCGTAGACGCACTGCAGGATGGCGCGCGCGGCCGGGTAGTTGTCGTGGGTCTCGCGGCGATAGATCGCGTTGGCGGGCGGGAACACCATCATGCCGGCCTTGGAAAAGACCGGGCCGCCGGGCAGCTTGAACCCATCCACGTCCCAGGGCGCCTGGGCCTTGCCGCCGGCCTTGATCCAGTCCTTGGCGGTCTTGATCAGCTCCTCGGGCGCCACGATGGCGTCGATGAGCTTCATGCCCTTGGCGCGGTCGAGGCGCAGCTGGTCGCCCTTGAACAGCATCTGCAGGGCGTCGCCCGCCGGCATCATGCGGGCGACACGCTGGGTGCCGCCGGCGCCCGGGAACAGGCCGACCTTGATCTCGGGCAGGCCCACGCGCGTCTTCGGGTTCTGCGCCGCCACCCGGTGATGGCAGGCGAGGCAGAGCTCGAACGCGCCGCCCAGCGCCGTGCCGTTGATGGCCGCGACCCACGGCTTGCCGCAGATTTCCAGCCGCCGGTAGAGCAGCGACAGCTTCCGGCTCTCCTCGAATACCCTGGCCGTGGCCGCCTCCTCGCCCTGGGTCCGCACCAGGTCGGCAAAGGTCTGGTTGAGGCCCTCGAGCATGGTGAGATCGGCGCCGCCGGAGAACGTGTCCTTGGCCGAGGTGACGATCGCGCCTTTGATCGCGGCGTCATTCGCCACCTTGTCGACGATCGCGCCAAGCTCCTCGATCACCTCCATGTCGATGACGTTCATCGACCGGTCGGCCATGTCCCAGGTCACGAGAGCGATTCCGTCGCCGTCGGTCTCCACAGTAAAGTTCTTGTAGGTCATCGATCTCTCCCTGCGTGCATGGCCGCCTCTCCGCGCGAGCGGAGAAAGCAAGAACTCAATAGGGCTCGCCCGATTTGTGCAGATAGCGTGAGCCCGATGCGTCGCGCTCCACCCGCATGTCGATATCCGGATAAGCGACACGCTCATGCGTCGAGCGCGTGCCGATCTCCAGGAACACCGCATCGCGCCCGCTACGATTGATCAGGCAATGACCGTTGCCGGAATTGGCTTTCCAGCCGGCGGCATCACCCGGCCGGAGCATGATTTCGCCGGCGTCCTCGCATAACACCAGCTCGCCTTCGAGCACGTAGATCAACTCGTCCTCAGCTTCGTGCCAATGGCGCTGCGACGACCACGCACCCGGCTTGAGCGTCGTGAGATTGACGCCGAACTGATCGAGGCCGACGGCATTGCCGAGCCGCAAGCGCTGCCGCCCGGCCACCGCCTGCCGGTAGGGCTGCGGGTAGTTGCTCGAGGTATCGATCTTGAGACTGGCAATGTCGATCTTCGGCATTTCTGAACCGTCTGTTTGAGGCTTTGGCCAGCGGCCTCGCCGCCACGGCCAAGCCGCCGTCAGCCAACTTGGGATTCTTCTCGAAATGCGGGAAAGCCGGGTCCATGTGATGCCAAGGCGGCGCCGAACTCGTCCAGATGTGGGCCATCACACATGCAGCCTCCGTGAGCTCCACGGCAACCGGCCCATTCGCCTCATCATACCCGCTCGATGATCGTTGCGGTGCCCATGCCAGCGCCGATGCACAGCGTCACCATGCCGACATTGAGGTCGCGCCGCTCCAGCTCGTCCAGCAACGTGCCGAGGATCATGGCGCCGGTGGCGCCAAGCGGGTGCCCCATGGCAATGGCGCCGCCGTTGACGTTGATTTTGTCCGGGTCGAGCTCGAACGCCTGCAGGTAGCGCAGCACGACCGCCGCAAAGGCCTCGTTGATCTCGATGAGATCGATGTCATTGAGCGTCATGCCGGCGCGCTTGAGAACCTTCTTGGTCACGTCGATCGGCCCGGTGAGCATCATCGCCGGCTCGGAGCCGATATTGGCAAAGGCCTTGATCCTGGCGCGGGCCTTGAGGCCGGCACGGCGACCCGCCTTCTTGTTGCCGACCAGCACCGCGGCGGCGCCATCGACGATGCCGGAGGAGTTGCCGGCATGATGCACGTGATTGACCGCCTCGACTTCCGGATGCGCCTGGATGGCAACCGCGTCGAAGCCGCCGAGCTCGCCCATCTGCACGAACGAGGGATTGAGCTGCGCCAGCGACTGCATGGTCGTGGTCGGCCGCATATGCTCGTCCTTGGCCAGGATGGTGAGGCCGTTCGGATCCTTCACCGGCAGCACCGAATGGCGGAAACGACCCTCCTCCCATGCCTTGGCGGCCCGCTTCTGGCTCTCCACCGCATAGGCGTCGACGGCATCGCGGGAAAATCCGTAGCGCGTTGCGATCAGATCGGCCGAGATGCCCTGCGGCATGAAATACGACTTGATCGCGATCGAGGGGTCGGCTTGCCACGCACCGCCGGCGGCGCCGATGCCGACGCGGCTCATGGACTCGACCCCGCCGCCGATCGCCATGTCCTGCTGTCCGGCCATGATCTGCGCCGCGGCGAAATTGACGGCATCGAGCCCGGAGGCGCAGAAGCGATTGATCTGGAGGCCGGGTACGCTGTCGCCGTAGTCGGCGACCAGCGCGGCGCTGCGCGCGATGTTGCCGCCGGCTTCGCCGACCGGATCGACACAGCCGAGCACGACGTCGTCGACCAGCATGGGATCGAGCTCGCTGCGGGTCTTGATCGCGCCGAGCGCCTGGGCCGCAAGATTGAGGGCGGTAACCTCGTGCAGCGCGCCGTCCTGCTTGCCGCGGCCGCGCGGGGTGCGCACGTGATCGTAGATGAAAGCTTCGGCCATTGAATTCCTCCTCGCATATTGATGAGCCGCGGGATACCGTCGATGATCTCCTCCAGGTCGGACACGCGCTTGTCGAGCGTTTTGCCGTCGATCACAAGCTCCTCGCGATCAACAGCTTCATGATCTCGTTGGTGCCGGCGTAGATGCGCTGGACGCGGGCGTCGCGGTACATGCGCGAGATCGGATACTCGTCCATATAGCCATAGCCTCCGAACAATTGCAGGCAGCGGTCGACGATTTTGTTCTGCAAGTCGGTCAGCCAGTATTTCGCCATCGAAGCGGTGGTGGTGTCGAGCTGACCGGCGATGTGGCGCTCGATGCAGTGGTCGAGGAAGACCTTGCCGATCGTCGCCTCGGTCTTGCACTCGGCGAGCTCGAACTGCGTGTTCTGGAACTCGAGGATCGGCTTGCCGAACGCCTTGCGCGCCTTGACGTAATCGACGGTGAGGTGGAGCGCGCGCTCCATCATGGCGACCGCGCTGGTGGCAACGATCAGCCGCTCCTGCGGCAACTCGGTCATCAGCTGAGCAAAACCCTGGCCCTCCTCGCTGCCGAGCAGGCTTTCGGCCGGCAGATTGACGTCCTCGAAGAACAACTCGGAGGTGTCGGCCCAGTCCATGCCCAGCTTCTTGAGCTTGCGGCCGCGCCGGAAACCCGGCGCATCGTCGGTCTCGACCACCATGAGCGAGACGCCCTTGGCGCCCTGCTTGGGATCGGTCTTCGCCACCACGATGACCAGGTTGGCGTGCTGGCCGTTGGTGATGAACGTCTTGGAGCCATTGAGCACGTAGCCGTTGCCGGACTTGCGCGCGCTGGCGCGCACGCCCTGCAGATCGGAGCCGGTGCCGGGCTCGGTCATGGCAATGGCGCCGACCAGCTCGCCGGTCGCCAGCCGCGGCAGCCAGCGCTGCTTCTGCTCCTCGCTGCCGTAATGCAGGATATAGGGCGCAACGATCCCCGAATGCAGCGGCGCGCCGAAGCAATCGAGCCCGGCCAGCGCAATCTCGCGATTGATGACCGCTTCGTGGGCGAAGGTGCCGCCCGCTCCCCCGTATTGCTCGGGCATCGTCGCGCACAGCAGCCCGGCCTCGCCGGCCTTCGTCCACATGGCGCGATCCATGATGCCATCCTGGCTCCAGCGCTCGAGGTGCGGCACGAACTCGGCGGCAAAGAACCGGCGCGCCTGCTCCTCGAGCAGGACGAGATCCTCGGTCATCCAGGCGGGACGCGGCAGGTGGAGGACGTCCATTGGTTCCGGCGTTCCTTTGGGAAAATCAAGCGTCGTGATCCGGATGCTGATAGCTGACGAAGCTCATAGCGCACGCCGCCGCATTGGCAACCGCTCGTCCACTCACGCCTTGTGTGAACCTCTGCGCGTCACTGCCTGTCCGCCGCCGATCAAAACGCCTCCGCGCTAAGCTCCATCATAGAATTGGCGCCCGATTGAACGCGCTTGAGGTGCGCCGCGGTCTCGGGCAGTAGGCGCTCCATGAAGAAGCGGCCGGTGACGAGCTTGGCATCGAGGCGGTCGTTGGCGCCGCCGGCGCCGGCGCGCAGCTTTTCCTGCGCGCTCTTGGCCATCTGCGCCCACATGTACCCAAGCGCGACCAGGCCGAAGAGATGCATGTAGTCATAGGCGCCGGCGCCGGCATTGTCCGGCTTGGCCAGCGCGTTCTGCATGAACCACACGGTCGCCTGCTGGAGATGCACGAGCGCCTCGCCGAGCGGCGTCACGTACGGCTTCATCCCGTCGCTGCCGTTCTCCTTGATGAAGCCCTGCACCTCGTTGAAGAAGGCCATGACGGCGCGGCCGCCATCCTTGCCGAGCTTGCGGCCGACCAGATCGAGCGCCTGGATGCCGTTTGCGCCCTCGTAGATCTGCGCGATGCGGGCATCGCGCACGAACTGCTCCATGCCATGCTCGCGGATATAGCCGTGGCCGCCGTAGACCTGCTGCGCCATCACCGTGTTGGCGAAACCATGATCGGTGAGCACGCCCTTGATCACCGGCGTGAGCAGCCCCATGTGGTCGTCGGCGGCCTGGCGGTCCTTGCCGTCTTGGGAGCGATGCACGATGTCGCTCTTGAGCGATGTCCACACGATCAACGCGCGGCCGGCCTCGTTGATGGCTCTCATGGTCATCAATTTGCGGCGTATGTCGGGATGGACAATGATCGGGTCCGCCGCCTTGTCCGGGGACTTGGCGCCGGAGATGGATCGTCCCTGCAGGCGGTCCTTGGCGTAGGCGACGGCGTTCTGATAGGCGACTTCTGACAGCGCGAGCCCCTGCACGCCGACGTGGAGGCGCGCCTCGTTCATCATCGTGAACATGGCCTGCAGGCCGCGGTTGGCTTCGCCGATCAGCCAGCCGATCGCGCCGTCATAGTTGAGCACGCAGGTCGAGTTGCCGTGGATCCCCATCTTCTCTTCGATCGATCCGCAGGTGACGCCATTGCGCGGCCCCAGCGCGCCGTTGGCGCCGGCCAGGAACTTCGGCACGATGAACAGCGAGAGGCCCTTGGTGCCGGCCGGAGCGCCCTCGATCCGCGCGAGAACCAGGTGCACGATGTTCTCGGCAAGATCGTGCTCGCCGGCCGAAATGAAGATCTTGGTGCCGGTGATCTTGTAGGTGCCATCGGCCTGGGGCACCGCCTTGGTCCGCAACAGGCCGAGGTCGGTGCCGCAATGCGGCTCGGTCAGGTTCATCGTCCCGGTCCAATTGCCGGCGACCATGTTGGGCAGATAGGTGACCTTCTGCTCGGCCGTGCCGTGCACAAGAATCGCCGCGATCGCCCCTTGGGTGAGGCCCGGATACATCGTGAAGGCCATGTTCGCTGAAGCGAGGAACTCATTGATGACCGTGGTCAGGAATGCCGGCAGGCCCTGTCCGCCGTACTCGGGCGGCGCTGAAATGCCGATCCACCCTCCCTCGGCGAGCCGCCGGTAGGCTTCCTTGAAACCCTCGGGCGTCGTCACGCTGCCGTCGCCGTGGCGGCGGCATCCTTGGCTGTCGCCGGCCCGATTGAGCGGCAGCAGCACTTCCTCGCAGTACTTGCCCGCCTCGATGAGGATGGCCTCGACGGTGTCGGGCGAGGCGTCGGCAAATCCCGGCAGGTTGTTGTAGCGGTCGATGCGAAAGACGTCGTTCAACAGGAACAGTACGTCGTCCACCGGTGCATGGTAAGTCGGCATCAGCTCCTCCGATTTCCTTCGCCGTCCGCCTCCAAGCGTGCGGCCTTCATGCGGACGCGCGGCTTGGTGCCCGGCTGGCCGCTGCCCGGCTGGCCGCGGTCGAGCATGCTTTCGACGGTCTCGCTGGCGCGGCGCAATTCACTGATCACCCGCTCGATCTCGGCTTTTCGCCGCTCCAGTCGCGCGACGCGGTCGCGAAACTTGGACAGCGCCACCCGCAGCTGGGTCTCCTGCCCGTCACCGAGATCGTAGAGATCCAGCATCTCCCGCACCTCGTCGAGCGAAAAGCCGACATTTCGGCCCATGAGGACGTATTTCAGGCGGGCACGGTCGCGGCGGCTGTAGAGGCGCTCGAGGCCCGCCCGGCGGGGGCTGAGCAGGCCCTTTTCCTCGTAGAACCTGAGCGTCCGCGCCGTGATCCCGCATTCCAGGGCCAGTTCGCGGATGGTGAATACCTCGCTGCGGCCCGAATCCGCCGATTCGATCAAGCGTTCCGCCCTGCCATCGATGTCAGCCATGATGTGGTCCAGTTTACGTAAACGTAAACCATCTCCCACAGAGCTGCAAGAGGCGGCGA
>Ga0081538_10002849_pt1 | contig 16537 bp, 14 predicted proteins | sample TabmetS5T2R1_FD_71022 | JGI IMG/M metagenome (GOLD analysis project Ga0081538, IMG submission 71022) | Tabebuia heterophylla rhizosphere microbial communities from the University of Puerto Rico - S5T2R1 | ecosystem: Host-associated > Plants > Roots > Rhizosphere ... | reverse complement strand
ATCGTCGTCCCGGGCAAGCTGGTCAACCTGGTCGTCTAAGGACCGGTCTCCGTACCCTGTGGGAGTGAACGTCGTCGACGTTCTCCTGCTGCTCGGGGTCGCGGCCTTCTCCATCGTCGGGGCGCATCGCGGGCTCGCCGCCCAGGCGCTCTCGCTCGGAGGGCTCGCGCTGGGCGCGATCCTCGGCTCCATCGTCGCCCCGTACTTCTTCTCCGACAACTCGACGTGGTTGCCCGTCGCCGGTCTCATGGGCGCACTCGTCGGCGCCTTCGTCCTGGGAACGCTCGCCGGCGCCCTCGGCCGTCCCGTCCGCCAGTTCCTCGCTTCCCATCCACCGCTCGCATCGCTCGACCGGGCGGGGGGCATCGCCCTCGGGGCGCTCATCGCGCTCGCGATCGGATGGCTGCTCGCCGTGCTCGCCCTGCACCAGCCGGCCCTCGGTCTTCGCGCGGAGGTGCGGAGCTCGGCGATCCTCCCCCGGCTCCTGAGCGCGGTCCCGCCCGACCGTGTGCTCCAGGCGCTGAACCGCTTCGACCCGCTCCCGCTCCTCCCCGGCCTCGAGGAAACGCTCCCGCCGCCCGACCCGAGCGTCCTCCGGAGCCCGGGCGCCCGCGCAGCTGCGGGCTCCGTGGTCAAGATCCACGGCACCGCCTGCGGGGTGGGCACGCAGGGATCCGGCTGGGTCGTGCGGGACGACCTCGTCGCGACCAACGCGCACGTGATCGCCGGCCACGACGGCACCCGCCTGCTCGCTCTCAACGGCCAGTCGCTCTCGGCAAGCCCCGTCTACGTAGACGCCACGAACGACATCGCGCTGCTGCGCGTCCGCGGCGTCGACGTCGAGACGCTCGGGACCCACGCGGACGCCGAGCGCCCGCTGCCGGTCGCGCTGCTCGGCTACCCGCGGAACGGCCCGCTGACCGCCACCGCCGGGACGGCTGGAAACGCGCGCACCGTGCTCTCTCCGGACGCGTACGAGCGACGGGTGCGGCCGCGGGTCGTCGTGCCGCTCCGAGGCGGCGTCCAGCCCGGTGAGAGCGGCGGCCCAGTTGTCGACCGCCGAGGCCGGGTGGTAGCGATGATCTTCGGCGGGACCCGCGACGGCGACGGCGGCTACGCAGTGCCGGTCGATCTCGTCCTCGACGCGGCGCAGGAGCGTCTGCGCCCCGTGTCGTCGGGCCCCTGCCTCGTCCGCTAGGCCGTTCCGGCGCTTTCGGCACACACTCGCGCGGAGCCTGGCACGGTCCGCGCGCCATACGTGCGCTTTGCTCCCGCAGCATCCATGGCATGCGACGCGCAGCCCTCCTCCTGCTGGTGCTGGCGACCCTCGCCGGCCCCGGCGCCGCTGGAGCCGGCGCGGCGACGGTCTCGATCACTCCGAGCGCCGACATCGGCTTCCCGTTCTTCTGCGACTGGGGGTACGACTGGGAATCGCGGTGCTTCCGCGACGACGGCCAGCGGCTTCCCATCGGAGGCGTCGACGACAAGGTCTGGCGCGCCGGCCTACGGTTCTCCCTGAAGGCTATTCCGGCCGGCGCGACCGTGACGGCGGCGGAGCTGCGGACGTACCACGACGGCGTCTGCGTGGCGCCGCTTCGCTCGACCCAGCCGTGCGTCGCCCCGGGTGCGGTGGTAGACGCGCACCGGATCCTCACCTCGAGGTGGTTCGGCGAGCGCGAGCCGGAGCTCGACGTCCAGGTCATCTCGACGGCCGTCGTCTTCTCCGCGACCCAGCCGCAGTGGCTCGCGTGGGACCTGACCCTGCTCGTCCGTGCCTGGCACGGCGGCCTTCAGAACAACGGCGTGCTCCTGAAGCTCCAGGACGGCGACGAGGACTACGGCGTCAGCGGTCCCTACGGGCCGTCGGCGAGCTATCCGGATCCCTCCCTGCGACCCCGTCTCGTCGTCAGGTACGCGGGCCCCGGTCCGCACTGAGCGGTGCGCATGCCGACCATCTCCCGCGCGCGGGCGCTTGCCTACGCGGTCACCCTCCTTGTCCTCGTCGCAGTCGCCGGCCGCCTGGCGCTGGATCGTGAGCAGGCTCAACCGACCGAGGGCACGCAGTCGGTCGCGTTCGAGCTCGAGGATGCGCCTCCACGCGACCTCGTCGTCCACGTCGCCGGCGCCGTCGCTCGGCCGGGTCTCTATCGCCTGCCCGACGGCAGTCGGATCGACGACGCGATCGCCGAGGCCGGCGGGGCGAAGCCGAGGGCCGCACTCGATCTCGTCAACCTCGCCGCGCCGGTCGCCGACGGCCAGCAGGTCGTCGTGCCGCTTCAGGGAAGCAGCGCCGCGGCCGGGGCCGCGGACCCGAGCGCCGGGGCTCCGGCCGGCAAGGTGCACCTGAACTCGGCAACCCTCGAGCAGCTCGACGAGCTGCCCGGCGTGGGCCCGGTGACCGCGCAGCAAATCCTTGCCTACCGCGACGCGAACGGCGCGTTTCGCTCCGTCGACGAGCTCGACGCCGTGCCGGGCATCGGGCCGGCAACGCTCGAGCAGCTCCGACCGCTGGTCGACCTGTGAGCCTACGAGCGATCGCGCTCGACGCCGTCGAGCGAGCGCCGCCGCCGCACGTGCTGTGCGCGGCGTTGTGCTCGGGGCTCGGTTTCGCGCTCCTCGTCAGGCAGGCATCGTTCTGGCTCGCTCTGGGCGCGGTGGTGCTCGGGCTGCTCGCGCTGCTCGCCGACCAGGGGCGGCTGCTTCTCCTCGCGGCCGCGCTCGTCGTGGCGGGCCTCTGGTGGGGCAGCGTGCGACTCGACGCTCTCGACAGCAGCCGGCTCCGCGCCGAGGTGGGCCGGGCGGCGCTCGCGCGCGTCGAGGTGACCGGCCCGGCCCGGCGCAGTGCGTTCGCAGTCCGGGTTCCGGTCCGGGTGAAGCGGTACGGGGAGCTCGTGCTGGACGAGCGCGCGCGGCTCGATCTCCCGCTCGGGCGCTCACCGCCCCAGGGCGCGATCCTCGAGACCGTCGTCACCGTCGCGGAGCCCCGTCCGCCGGATGAAGAGGGTGGCTTCGACGAGGCCGGCTATCTCCGCCGCCAGGGCATCCACGTCGTCCTGCGCGCGAGCAGCTATCGCATCGTGGGGAGGAGAGGAGGGCTCGGCGGGGTGGCGGATCGTCTCCGGCGCGGTGTCGCCGATTCGCTCGAGAGCGTCCCGTCCGAAGAGCGGCGAGCCGTGCTCGCAGGCGTCGTCCTCGGCGAGGACGAGGGCCTCGACGAGGACCTTCGCGACAGCCTCCGGGCGTCGGGCCTCTACCACCTGCTGGCCGTGTCGGGCCAGAACGTCGCCTACGTCGTCGCCGGGACGATCCTCTTCGCGTGGACCCTCGGGCTCCCACGCTGGCTCGGGGAGTCGGCCGCCCTTCTCACCGTGGCCGCCTATGTCCTCGCGGTCGGTTGGCAACCCTCGGTCGTGCGCGCAGGGATCGCCGGCGGTCTCGCCTCGCTCGCCTGGCTCGCCTCGCGGCCACGCGACCGGTGGTACTTCCTGCTCGTCGGCGCGGCGGTCCTGCTCGCCTGGAACCCGTACAGCCTGCTCGAGCCGGGCTTCCAGCTCTCGTTCTCCGCGGTCGCGGCGATCTTCCTGCTCGTGCCGTGGATCGGACGCCGGCTCGAGGGCTATCCGATTCCCCGTCGACTTGCCGAGGTGCTCGCGATCTCCGCCGCCTGCGGCCTCGTGACCGCGCCTGTTCTCTGGCTCCACTTCGGCGCGATCCCGGTCTTTTCCGTGATCGCCAACGCCCTTGCCGCACCGGTAGTCGGGCCGCTCCTGGGCCTCGCGCTTGCCGCGGCCACGCTACACCCCGTCATCCCGGAGGCCGCCGCTGCGCTCGTCTGGCTGGACGCCTGGCTCGCGGCGTACCTCGCCTTCTGCGCCCGGCTCGTCGGCGGCCTTCCATTCGCCCAGGCGGGTTCGGTCGACGCGCTCGCCCTGCTTGCCGGGGTCGCGGGCCTTGCCGTGGTCCTGCTCCGGATGCGCGGACCGCTCCTCCGCCGCGCGATCGCGGTCGGAAGCCTCGCCCTCGCGCTTGTTGTCGCCTGGTGGGCCCTGCCGGACGAACGCCCCCCGCCGCCGCCTGCAGGGTTGCGCATCACCGTCCTCGACGTCGGCCAGGGCGACGCCATTCTCCTCCAGGTCTCCGACGGCACCGTCCTCGTGGACCAAGGCCCGCCGGAGGCGGAGGTCGCGGACCAGCTCGCAGAGTTAGGCGTGGATCGCCTCGACGCCCTTGTCCTGACGCATCCGCAGCGCGATCACATCGGTGGTGCCGCCGACGTGATCGGGCGCATCGAGGTCGGCGCCGTACTCGATCCACGGATCCCGATGCAAAGCGAGTACGAAGCCGCTGCGCTGGCCGCCGCCGAGCGACGCGACGTTCCCGTGCTCCTCGCGCGGGCGGGGCGGAGCTTCCGCATCGGTGCTCTTGGCGTTCGCATCCTCTGGCCGAGCGGCGACGTGCCCCATGGCGACGATCCCAACAACCACGCGACCGTGCTCGTCGCCTCCTACGGCTCGGTCGATGCCCTCCTGACCGCAGACGCGGAGGGAAACGTCACAGTTCCTCTCGGGCCTCCACACGTCGAGATCCTCAAGGTCGCCCACCACGGCTCGGCCGACTCCCTTCTTCCGGGCCTCCTCGAGCTCGTGCGTCCGCAGATCGCCGTGGTCTCCGTGGGCGAGGGCAACGACTACGGCCATCCAACCGCTCCCACCATGGCTGCCCTCGCGGCGTTCCCGGGCCTTGCCGTGTACCGCACCGATCGCGACGGCCGAGTGACCATCGAGACCGACGGCGAGCGCATCTCGGTGACGAAGGGAGGGTGACTATGCTTGCCCGCAGTGGCCGAGACCGAGCTCCGCCCGATCTACCTCCTCACCGGAGGAGACCGACCGAAGATTCGGCGCGCGCTCGAGCGCCTCCGGTCCCGCTTCGGGCCGGAGTCGATCGAGATCCGCTCCGCTGAGGACACCGACGGGGAGGAGGCCGTCGCGGCGATGAACTCGCTGGGCCTCTTCGCGGGCGAGGGCGGACGCCTGGTCATTGTCGAGGAGGTCGAGCGCTGGAAGAAGCCCGACGAGGAGGCGGTCGCCCGCTATCTCAGCGATCCGGTGACCGGGGCCGTCCTCGCGCTCGTCGCCGGCGAGCTGAAGGGCTCGTCCCTGCCGGCTCTCTGCGCCGAGGTAGGCGAGGTGCTCACGTTCGAGGTGCCGAGGCAACGCGACCTTCCGACCTGGGTGCGCGCCCAGTTCGAGCGGCTCGGCGTTCAGGCGGACGGCGAGGCGGCGCGTGCGCTCGTCGAGGTCGTCGGCGAAGACGTGTCGGCGCTGGCGACAGAGGTCGAAAAGCTCGCCGCGTGGGCTGGCCGCGAGCCCGTCGGCAGGCGGGAGGTGGAGGCCCTCGCTGCGCCGGCGCAGGAGGCGTCCGCCTGGGCGATCATGGACGCCTGGGGCGCCCGCGACCTGCCCGCGGCGCTCGCCGCGTGCCACTCCGAGCTCGAGCACGGCTCCGACCCCTTCGTCGTTGCGATGCGCCTGTCCTCACAGGTCACGCTCGTCCGCCAGGTGCGGGCGCTGGCCGACGAAGGCCTCGGCGTCAAGGACATCTCGAAGCGCCTTCGTAAGCACGAGTTTCGCGTGCGCAAGGCCCTCGGCCATGCGGACAACTACACGCGTGACGAGCTGGACGAGGCCGTGATCCGTCTGGCCGCGCTCGACGCGGCGCTCAAGGGTGACAGTCGCCTGTCCGGCGAGCTCGAGCTCGAGCGGGCGATCGTCGAGCTCGTCAGCTCGCCCGAGCCCGCAGGCCGCCGCTAGGCTTCGCCTCGACCGGCCGAGCCCGCCCCGATCGCCTGGGGCACCCCGGCCCACCACCCGCTTTCAAGCCTAACGCCGAAGAGCGCGCACGTGGCGCGCGGATCGTGCCGAGAGCGTGTCCGGACCGTGCCGGTTCTCAGGACTGCGGGCCGGCGACGAGACGTGCCGCCTGTGACTTCTTTCGTGCCGCGCGATTTGGATGCATGGCGCGGCTGGATGCGGCCCGATCGAGGCAGCGCACCAGATCTCGGTGAACCCGCGCCGCCTGCTCCTCGTGGCCATCGGCCACCGCGGTCTCCAGCCGCTTGTACAGCGTCTTGGCGGTGGAGCGGTAGCGGAGGTTCTCGAGCCGCTGGCGGGCGGCGATGGACACGCGGCGCTTCTGCTGCTTGATGTTCGGCATACGCGAGAAAAAGGCCCCGTCGGGCCGCGGAGAATCGTAGCAGGAGCCGCGTGCTCTGGCCGCTCACCTATTCTCGGCGCGTGAGTACGGACGCCGAGGCGGAGCCGGTCAGCGAGCCCAGGAGACCGCGGCGTCTGGCCTGGTCGACGGCGATGTTCTCGGCCGCCACGGGGGTCTCCCGGGTGCTCGGTCTGCTCAGGGAGATCCTCACCCGCCGCGCGTTCGGCGTCCAGGGCGAGATCAACGCCTTCACGGTCGCCTTCCAGGTGCCGAACCTCGTCCGTGCCCTCGCGGCCGACGCGGCCCTGAGCGCGGCCTTCGTGCCCGTGTTCAGCGAGCTGCTCGAGGGAGAGCAGCGTGCCCGGGCATGGCGGGTCGCGTCGACGCTCTTCTGGCTCGTGCTGATCGTGCTCGGGACGTTGACGGGCCTTCTCATGCTCCTGGCGCCTCTGATCATGCGGATCTTCGGGCTGGGTGAACTCGAGGATCTCGCCACCGGCCTCTCGCGTGTCCTCTTCCCGGTCGTCGTCCTGATGGGGGTCTCCGGGATCATCGTCGGGATCCTCAACTCGTACGAGGAGTTCACGGTGCCGGCCTTCATGCCGGTGCTCTGGAACCTCGCGATCATCGTCGCGCTCCTCTTCTTCGTGCCGCAGTTCGAGAGCGAAGAGGCGCAGCTCTACGTGTACGCGGGGGCGATCCTCTCCGGAACGGTCATCCAGGTCGTAACGCCGGTCTGGTGGCTGCGAGGACGCGACGGGCGCATCCGCGCCGTGCTCGATCTGCGCGACCCGGCCGTCCTGCGCGTGCTCGCGCTGATGCTCCCGGTCACGCTGGCAATCGGCCTCATCAACTTCAACGCCATCGTCAACACGTTCTTCGCGGCGCGGTTTGTCGATCCCGAGCTGGCGCCGAGCGCCATCGACGCTGCGTTTCGGATCTACATGCTGCCGCAGGGGATGTTCTCCGTCGCAGTGACCACCGTCCTCTTTCCCCGTCTGTCGCGTCTCGCCGCCCGCAGGGATCTGGTCGGCTTCAAGGAGACGGTGTCGCTCGGGCTGCGTCAGATCGGCTTCCTGCTCCTACCGGCTGGGGCGGTCTCCGCGGTCCTCGCCGAGCCCATTGTCCGCCTGCTCTACGAGCGCGGGGAGTTCACGGCCGACCAGACGCCGGTCGTCGCCGGCGCCCTCGCCGCCTTCTCGCTCGGGCTCGCCTTCAACGGCACGATGCTGATGCTGAACCGGTCGTTCTTCAGCCTCCAGTCCGCGTGGGCGCCGACGGCCGTCGCCCTCGGGAACCTGGCGCTGAACGCCGTCCTTGCCGGCGTGCTCTACCGAGTCGGCGTCTGGGGCATCCCGCTTGCCACGTCCCTCGTCAGCATCGCGGGCACGGTCGCGCTGGTCGCGATCCTTCGGCGCCGTCTCGGGCGACTCGACGGAAGGGCGATCGTGTCGTCCTACGCTCGCATCGGGCTCGCGTCGGCGCTCGCCGCTGGCGCGTCGTACGGGGCCTGGTACGCGCTCGACGCTCTGGCCGGAGACTCGCTCGGCGGCCAGGTCCTCTCAGTCGGCGCCGCCGTCCTCTGCGGGGCGGCCGCCTACCTCGGCTCGGCTGCGCTCCTGCGCGTTCGCGAGCTTCAGACGCTGCTCTCGCTCGTGCGCCGATCCGCTACAACGGACCAGCCACGGCCATGAGCAGCCTCGACCGCATCCGCAACTTCTCCATCGTCGCCCACATCGACCATGGCAAGTCGACGCTGGCGGACCGGATCCTCGAGCTGACCGAGACCCTCTCGGAGCGAGAGATGCGAGAGCAGGTCCTCGACTCGATGGAGCTCGAGCGCGAGCGCGGCATCACGATCAAGGCCCAGGCGGTCCGGGTCCTCTGGCGCGGGCACCAGCTCAACCTCATCGACACGCCCGGCCACGTCGACTTCACGTACGAGGTCTCGCGCGCCCTCCAGGCCTGCGAGGGGGCCGTGCTCGTGGTCGACGCCGCGCAGGGAATCGAGGCCCAGACCCTGGCGAACGCCTACCTCGCCATCGAGAACGACCTCGAGATCGTCCCGGTCGTCAACAAGATCGATCTGCCCCAGGCCGATCCGGGTGCAGCCGCGACGGAGGTCGCCGAGCTCGTCGGCGACCGTCCCGAGCGCGTGCGCCGCATCTCCGCGAAGACCGGCGAGGGGGTCGAGGAGGTTCTCGATGCGATCGTCGACCGCATCCCGCCGCCGGAAGGCGATCCGGATGCCCCGCCGCGAGCGCTCGTCTTCGACTCCTCCTACGACCAGTACCGCGGTGTCGTCGCGTTCGTGCGCATGGTGGACGGAAGCTTCTCGACCCGCGAGCGGCTTCGGGCGATGGCGGCCGGGACCCGCTTCGAGGCGGAGGAGCTCGGATTCTTCTCCCCGGACCGCCGGCCGGTGCCCACACTCGAGGCGGGCGAGGTGGGCTACGTCGTCACGGGCCTGAAGGACGTCAGCCGGCTGCGGGTGGGAGACACCTTGACGGCCCAGGAGCAGCCGGCGATCGATCCACTCCCCGGCTACAAGGACGTGAAGCCGACCGTCTTCGCCGGGCTCTTCCCGACCGACTCGGACGACTACCCGGCCCTGCGCGATGCCCTCGACAAGCTGAAGCTGAACGACGCCTCGCTCTTCTACGAGCCGGAGACGTCCCAGGCGCTCGGCTTCGGCTTCCGCTGCGGGTTCCTCGGGCTGCTGCACATGGAGATCGTTCGGGAGCGGCTCGAGCGGGAGTTCGACCTGGATCTCCTCGTGACCGCTCCGAACGTCGCGTACCGGGTGCTGACGAAGGCCGGCCAGGAGCTCGAGGTGCACAACCCCGCCGACATGCCGCGCGAGGTGGAGCTCGTCGAGGAGCCGTACATCCGGGCGAGCACGATTGTGCCCAAGGACTACGTGGGCAGCGTGATGGAGCTGAACAACGAACGCCGCGGCCGCTTCCACCACATGGAGTACCTGAGCGAGGAGCGCGTCCTCCTGACCTACGACCTGCCGCTCGCCGAGATCGTCTACGACTATTACGACCAGCTGAAGAGCCGCACGAGGGGCTACGCCAGCTTCGACTACGACATCATCGGGTTCGAGCCCGGCGACCTCGTGCGCCTGGACGTCTTGCTCGCGGGCGAGGCGGTCGACGCGCTCAGCCTCATCGTCCACAGGGAGGGCGCCTACCCGCGCGGGCGGGCTCTCGTCGAGCGTCTTCGCGAGGAGATCCCCAGGCAGCTCTTCGACGTGCCGGTGCAGGCGGCGATCGGGTCGCGGATCGTCGCCCGCGAGACGATCAAGGCGCGCCGCAAGGACGTGCTCGCGAAGTGCTACGGCGGCGACATCACGCGCAAGCGCAAGCTGCTCGAACGCCAGAAAAAGGGCAAGAAGCGCATGAAGCAGGTCGGATCGGTCGAGGTGCCGCAGGAGGCCTTCCTCGCCGTGCTCAACCTCGACGGGGAGCGCCGGTGAGCCCGGGCGTCCGCCATCTCTACGTCCACCTGCCGTTCTGCGCGCACCGCTGCGGATACTGCGATTTCGTGACCCTCGTCGGCCGCACGGGGTCGCATCGGTCCTACGTCGACGCGCTCCTGGCCGAGCTGGAGCTGGAGCGGCAGGCCCTGGCCGCGGACGTCGAGACCGTCTTTCTCGGCGGCGGCACGCCGACCTTCACCGAGCCCGCCGAGCTGGCGCGGCTCCTCGCGGCGCTCCCGGCGGCGGACGAGGTGACCGTCGAGGCAAACCCGGAGACCGTCACCCCCGCGCTCGCCTCGATGATGAGAGCGGCCGGGGTGAGGCGCGTCTCCCTCGGCGCTCAGAGCTTCAACCCTCGGCTGCTCGCGGTTCTCGAACGCCGAGCCGACCCGGACGTCGTCCGGAGCGCCTTCTACGATGTTCGTGATGCCGGGTTTGACAACATCTCGCTCGATCTCATCTACGGGATTCCCGGCCAGAGCGCCGCCGACCTCGCGTCCGATCTTGCAGAGGCGATCGCGCTCGCGCCGGAGCATCTCTCCTGCTACGAGCTCGAGGCGAAGCCCGGCACACGCTTCACGTTCGCGCACGGGGACGAGCTGGAAGCGCAGGCCGAGGCGATGGAGCGCTACTTCGAGCTCGTGGTGGAGACGCTCGTGGACGCCGGCTATCGCTGGTACGAGACGGCGAACTTCTGCCGGCCGGGTCGGCAGGCGCGCCACAATCTCGGCTACTGGCAGGGCCGGGACTACCTCGGGATCGGGATCGGGGCGGTGTCGACGGTCAAGGGCCTCCGCTGGCGAAACCGCCCGAGCCTCGGTGGCTATCTCGCTGCGCTGGCCGCGGGCAGGAGGCCGCCACGCGAGGAAGAGGCTCTCGAGCCGGCCGTCCAGCGCCGCGAGCGGCTGCTTCTGGGGCTGCGTCTGGACGAGCCAGTGTCGCTGGCGGGAGTCGCCGGCGCAGTGGATCCGTCCGCGCTCGCCCGCATGGAGAGGCTGGGCCTGGCGGAGCGACGCCACGGCGGGCTCGCGCTCACCAGGCGCGGGCGCTTCCTCGGCAGCGGGGTCACCGTTGCCTTGATGGCCGAAAGTCCTGCAAAAAGTACAATTTAGGGCGATGGTCGACGCACAGGAGCTTCGGCTGACGCAGCGGCAGCAGCTGATCCTCGCCAGCGTGGTCGAGGAGTACATCGCCACCGGCACGCCCGTGGGCTCGAAGACGCTCGTGGAGCGAGCGGGGCTCGGCGTGTCCTCGTCGACCGTGCGCAACGAGCTCGCGGTGCTCGAAGAGCAGGGGCTGCTCATGCATCCGCACACGTCGGCGGGCCGCGTCCCGACCGACACGGGCTACCGCTTCTTCGTCGATCGGCTGCTGGAGCGGCTCGAGCCGCGGCCGGCGGACCTCGAGCTCGATCTCTCGGGCGTCGAGAGCCAGGTCGACTCCGCGCTGCGGGTGACCACGGAGGCGCTGGCGGAGCTCACGCACCTGTTGGCGCTCGTGTCGGCGCCGCCGCTCGAGACGACGATCGTCCGGCACGTCGAGGTCCTGCTCCTGCAGCCCCACGTCGTCATGGTCGTCGTGATCACCTCGACCGGAGGCGTGACGAAGCGGCTGTTCACGTTCGAGCAGCCGGTCGACTCCGGGCTCGCCGACTGGGGAGGCCAGTATCTGAACGAGACCGTGGCCGGGCTCCGGCTCGGAGCCCGGCTCCTGCGCAGCAGATTCGAGGACCCTGCGCTCTCGGACGGTGAGCGGACCTTCCTGCAGAGGCTGCGCCCCGCGTTCACGGAGGTCCTCGAGGCCGAGGAGCAGAACCTCTACGTGGGAGGGACCGCCGGCGTGCTCGACGAGTTTCGGGCCGACGAGCTCCGGACCTACAGACGGCTGCTGGAGGTCCTCGAGCACCGGGCGGCCGTGCTCGACCTGCTGCGGGCGAGCCTCGGCTCGAAGCGTCCGTTCGTCCGCGTAGGGCCCGACCTGGAGGACCCCGACCTCGAGGGCGTTTCCCTGGTCGGGGCCGCGTACGGCCTGCAGCATCTGAACCTCGGCACCGTCAGCCTGCTCGGCCCGACGCGGATGGACTACGAGACGGCCATCGCCGCGGTCCGGTCGGCTGCGCACGAGCTCTCACGCTTCGTCGAGAGGCTCTACGACGACTGAGCGGGCCGGTGCCCGCGAACCGCCGGAGTACCCTACGACCATGGCCGCGACGCGCGATTACTACGAGATCCTCGGCATCCCGCGCGACGCGGACGAGCGCACCATCAAGTCGGCGTTTCGCCGGCTTGCCCGCGAGCTCCATCCCGACGTCTCCGATCACCCCGAGGCGCAGGAGCGTTTCCGCGAGGCCGCCGAGGCGTACGAGGTGCTCTCGAAGTCCGAGACGCGCGAGCTCTACGACCGCTACGGCCGCGAGGGCCTGCGGACGGGCGGCTTCCGGCCGACCGATTTCGACTTCGGGAACCTCGGCGACCTCTTCTCCGTCTTCTTCGGCGACGAGCTCTTCGGCGGCCTGGGAGGCCGGCCGGGTCGACGCTCCGCGCGCGGAGCCGACATCCTCGCCGACGTGAGCATCGAGCTCTCCGAGGCGGCGTCGGGGGTGACGCGGACGGTCCAGTTTCCGGCCGTCGTCGAGTGCGGGACGTGCCGCGGGACGGGCGCTGCGCCCGGAACGTCCTCGACTGCATGCTCCAGGTGCGGCGGGACGGGCCGCCTCCAGTCGGTTTCGAGCTCCTTCTTCGGCCAGGTCGTGCGCACGCAGGCCTGCCCCCAATGCGGCGGGGCCGGAGAGGTCGTCGAGACGCCCTGCGAGGACTGCTCGGGAACGGGCAGGTTGACCGAGCGGCGGGAGCTCGACGTCGAGATCCCGCCGGGAATCCACGACGGGCAGCGCATCCGCGTGAGCGGCGAGGGGCACGCGGGCCTCCTCGGCGGTCGCTCCGGCGACGTCTACGTGCTCGTCGAGGTCAGGCCCGATCCGCGTTTCGTTCGCGAAGGAAACGACATCGTCTCGGCCGTCGACCTGACGATGACCCAGGCGGCGCTAGGCGCGACCGTGCCGGTCGAGACGCTCGCAGGGGAGCAGGAGTTCGAGTTCGGGCCCGGTACGCAGCCGGGCGAAGTGCGCGTCCTTCGCGGCCAGGGAATGCCGGTCTTGCAGGGCCGCGGTCGGGGCGACCACCGCGTGCTCGTCAATGTCGCGATCCCTGCACACCTCACCGACGAGCAGCGCGGTCTGCTGGCCGAGTTCGCGCGGAGCGAGCACGAGCGCAACTACGGGTCGGAGGGCGGCCTCTTCGAGAGGCTCCGCTCCGCGTTCCGCTGAGCGCGCTCCGCCGAGTCGCGGTCACCGTTCCGGCCGAGGATGCCGAGGCGGCGCGCGCGGCGATGATCGAGCTCTTTCCCGACGGGTTCGAGGAGCGGGAAGCGAACGGGGCGCTCGAGCTCGCGGCCTATACCGAGCGGCCGGACGCCCCGGCGCGGCTGGGAGAGCTCGGGCCCGTGCGGGAAACCGGTGTCTCGGCGGGTTGGGAGAGCGCCTGGAGGCGCTTCCATCGGCCCGTCCGGGTCGGACCGCTCTGGATCGGGCCCTCCTGGGAAGCTCCCGAGCCCGGAGCGACCGCGGTCGTCGTCGACCCCGGCCGCGCGTTCGGGACCGGCGGGCACGCGACCACGCGGCTCTGCCTCGAGCTGCTGCTCGGTGTCCCACCCACCGGTCTGGTCGACGTCGGTTGCGGGTCCGGCGTCATCGCTGTCGCGGCGGCGAAGCTCGGGTTCGCCCCCGTCGTGGCGCTCGACAACGACGAGGCGGCGGTCGAGGTCGCTTACGCGAACGCGGTCGCAAACGGGGTCGAGGTGGACGCGCGCCTCGCCGACGTCCTGACCGCTCCGCTTCCAGACGTCGGCCTCGCCGTGGCGAACATTGCACGACGGCCGGTGGAGATCGTGGCCGAGCGCTTCGCGGGCGACGTCGTGATCGCGTCGGGCTATCTCACCGGCGAGGAGCCGGCCGCCGAGGGCTGGCGGTCGCGCGAGCGGCGCGTGGCCGGGGAGTGGGCCGCCGACCGCCTCGAGCGCGTGGGCTAGCATCGGCTCCCTCATGGCGACCTTCACCGTCGGGTTCCTCGGCTGCAAGGTCTCGCAGACGGATGCTCGCGAGATCCGCGAGCGACTCGTCGCCGACGGCCATGTGGAGGCGCGCGCTGGGGCGGACGTGGCGGTGGTGAACACCTGCTGCGTGACCCACGAGGCGGTGCGGAAGTCACGGCAGGCCGTACGGCGGGCCGCCCGAGGGGCGAAGCGCGTCTACGTCACCGGCTGCGCCGCCAACCTCGGCGGCGATGCGTTCGCCGGCCTTCCGGAGAACGTGACTGTCGTTCGCTTGCCCGGCGAGCGAACGACGGAATTCGTCGCGCGTGACGTTGGCGCCATCGGCTGCGTCCGTGCGGATGTCGGCCTCGACCGGATCAGGGCGTTCGTGAAGGTCCAGGACGGCTGCAGCTTCTCCTGCGCGTTCTGCGTCATCCCCCAGGTGCGCGGCGCGTCGCGGAGCCGGGCCGCGGGCTCTGTGCTCGCCGAGGTGCGACGACGCGTCGGGCAGGGCCATCGCGAGGTCGTGCTCACGGGGATCAACCTGGGCTGCTTCCGGGATCGCGCGGCCGGCTTCGACCTCGCCGGGCTCGTGCGGGCGGCCGGGGCGACGCCGGGGCTCGAGCGCCTCCGGCTCTCCTCGATCGAGGTGAACCACCTGAGCGAGGACCTGCTCGCCGCGCTGCGGGAGACCCCGACGGTCTCTCCCCACCTCCACGTGCCGCTGCAGTCCGGGGACGACGGCGTCCTCGTTGCGATGGGGAGGCGCTACACGAGCGCTACGTACCTCCGGCGCGTCGCCCGCGCCGAGGGCTTCAACCTGACCGCCGACGTCATCGTCGGCTTCCCGGCCGAGGACGAGCTCGCCTTCGAGCGGACGCTCTCGGTAGTCGAGGAGGCGGGTCTGACGAAGGTGCACGTCTTTCCCTACTCCCCTCGCCCGGGAACGAAGACGGCCGCGGCCGACACGGTCCCGCCGGCCGTGAAGAAGGACCGGAGCGCGCGCCTACGGGCTCTCTCCGCGGAGCTCTGTGCGCGCCACTGGCGGGCGAAGATCGGCCGCGACGACGTCGTGCTCGTCGACCGCCCTGGGCGCGGCTACGGGGACGACTACACTCCCTGGCTCGTGAACGCCCCCGTCGGCGGGCTCGTGCGGGCCGTCGCGGTGGACGTGACCGAGGAAGGAGTCGTGGGTGTCCCAGCCTGACTGCCTCTTCTGCAGCCTCTACGCGGAGGGCGACCACGTGCGGAAGGCCGACGGCTTCGCCGCTGTCCGGGACATCAACCCGAAGGCGCCGGTGCACCTGCTCGTGATCCCCGAACGGCACGTCGACACGTTCCGAGAGGTGGGCGAGTTCAGCGGGGAGGAGGCGCGGCGGATGCTCGAGTTCGTCGCCGCAACCGCACGCGAAGCGGGGCTCGACGACTACCGGGTGATCGTCAACGTCGGTCCCGGCGGCGGGCAGACCGTCTTCCACATGCACTGGCACATCCTGGGCGGCAGCGCCGGGCTAGCGGGATTCGAATGACGCTGATTGCGGAGATCGAGGACGAGATCAAGGACGCGATGAGGGCGCGCGACCAGGTTCGCACCGACACGCTCCGGCTGACGCTCGCCTCGCTCCGGGCGGCCGAGAAGGAGCTCGGTCGTCCGCTCAAGGAGGACGAGGAGCTCCAGGTCCTGCAGCGGGAGCGCAAGCGCCGAGCCGAAGCCGCCGAGGCCTTCCGCGACGCCGGGCGGAACGAGCAGGCCGACAAGGAAGAGGACGAGCTCGACATCATCGAGGAGTTCATGCCCGAGCCGCTCGACGAGGAGGAGCTCGAGCGGATCGTGGACGATGCCATCGCGGAGACGGGAGCGACCTCCCTCCGGGACCTCGGCCGCGTGATGGCCGACGTGATGCCGCAGGTCGCGGGTCGCGCCGACGGCTCCGAGGTGAGCCAGCTCGTCCGCGAGAAGCTCGCCTAGCGCATCTCCGCCGGGGCGAGCGGCGGCACGCTTCTGCCATGCTTCCGCCCGCCACGCGTGCGCCCTTCAGGCGTAGAACCCCCGATGGGGGACGCCGGTCGGTGCCGGCCGTAGGCGCGCGTCCGCGGTCGGTCGGTGCCGATTCGCTGCCGATTCGGCAACTACACTTTGGTTCGTTGCAGCAGGTTCTTTCCGTCTCCAACGAGGTCGCCGCCGAGCTCGCCACCGTCGACGACGGGATCCTGGGTGCGCTGCGTGACCGGATGGGATGCGCGATCCGCCTGCGCGGCAACCAGCTCACCCTCGAGGGCGACGACGGCAAGGTGGACGAGGCGCGCCTGGTCATCGACGAGCTCGTCGACCTCGTCGAGGGCGGGCACGCGATCGGGCCGAGCACGGTCGACGCCGTCCTCGCCGCGCTCGACGCCGCCAAGGACCCGCGCGAGATCTTCGAGGACGTCGTCTGGCGGCATCGCGGCAAGAAGATCACCCCCAAGACCGTCAACCAGAAGCGATACGTCGACGCCATCCGCTCGGGGACGATCACGTTCGGGATCGGGCCGGCCGGCACGGGCAAGACGTACCTCGCGATGGCGCTCGCCGTCGCGGCGCTCGCCGACCGGGACGTCAACCGGCTCATCCTCACGCGGCCGGCCGTGGAGGCCGGGGAGCGGCTCGGCTTCCTGCCGGGTGACATGCTCGCCAAGGTCGACCCGTACCTACGGCCGCTCTTCGACGCGCTCTACGACATGCTGGACGCCGACCGGCTGAACGCCTTC
>Ga0081538_10002848_pt1 | contig 16540 bp, 17 predicted proteins | sample TabmetS5T2R1_FD_71022 | JGI IMG/M metagenome (GOLD analysis project Ga0081538, IMG submission 71022) | Tabebuia heterophylla rhizosphere microbial communities from the University of Puerto Rico - S5T2R1 | ecosystem: Host-associated > Plants > Roots > Rhizosphere ... | reverse complement strand
CATGCCAGTCGTCCGGCCCTCCCATCGGCTTGATCACGAGCATCACGCGCTCCGGGACCTCGATCGGGGCGCAGAAGGCGCGCGGGCTCTTCTGCGGCCGCGGCTCCAGGTCGAGGTGGACGTTCTCCTGCGCTTCCAGGTCGATCCCCAGCCCGTCCAAGGTCCACTGGAGCGCCGGCACCATGCGGTCGGCGGGAAAGCCGTCGTCCCACTCGCTGCCGCGGAACGCCCGGAGGACGTCGTGGCGCCGCGCCTCCTCCAGGGGCACGCCGACGCGGCGGCGCAGGAAGCGGTCGAAGGAGGCGACGTGGAGCGCCTCGGTCTCGTCGAGGAACGCCCGCGCCTGCGCCGCGAGCTCCTCCAGCGGGAAGCCGAAGCGCTCGTACAGCTCGCGGTAGGTCGGCGCTCCGAGCGCGCGCGTGCCTTCGCGCCGCGTCTCCGCGTGCGTCGTCCAGCGCGGCATCAAGTGCTCCTCCGCCAGGTCGACGCGGGCGGCCTCCAGGCTCTCCCGCCGAGCCCGGTCCGCCTCGTTGGCGATCGTCGGGCGGAGCATTCTGTACGGGATCTTCTCGTCGTCCACCGCGGCCTCGAGCGAGGTCTCGAGACCGGCGATCGCCTCGGCGTCCTCCCGGGTCAGGTTGCCGAGGTAGCCCTCGCAGGCGAAGTGCCAGAGCTCGACCTCGCCGGAGCCGCCCCCCTCCGCATGGGCGGCGATGCTCCTGGCGGCGTCGAGCGTCGTCAGGTCGGCGAAGCGCTCGTAGATCGGCTCGAGCTCGAAGCTCTCCTTCAGGCCTGCATAGTGGAGGTAGTACTCCTCGTCGAGCGCCGCGATGAAGCGGTCCGCCTCGTCGCGGTAGGCGTCGAGGCTGCTCGCGGGGGCCGTCGCCATGGGTCGCGTAGGATACCCGCCCGTGCAGGAGATCCAGGTTACGACGGAGCGCAAGACGCAGCTCCTCGACATCACTGCACCGGTGCGGGAAGCAGTCGGCGCCGACGCCGGCGGGAGCGCCGTCCTCGTCTACGTTCCGCACACGACCGCCGGCGTGATCATCAACGAGAAGATCGACCCGGACCTTCTCGACGACTTCGAGATGGCCCTCTCCGGGATCGTCGACGAGGAGTGGTCGTGGAAGCACGTCGACGCCGACGGCCCGAACGCCCCGTCGCACGTGCGCGCCTCGATGCTGGGGCCGCAGGTGCTCGTTCCCCTCCGCGACGGCGAGCTCGCGCTCGGGACGTACCAGGGCATCTTCTTCTGCGAGTTCGACGGCCCGCGCTCGCGGAAGGTCTATGTCTCGACCCTGATCTAGGTCCAGCCGCCGAACCCGCCGCCGCGATGCGCGTCGATCGGCGCCCGCTCCTCGGCCATCCGGCTCTCGGCGCGGATGCGCTCCCGCTCCGCCTCGCGGCGGATCGCCTCGTCCTCGGCCAGCTCGCGGTCCGTGAGCTGGCTGCGGTTGCGCTTCAGCAGCAACGTGAGCCGGCGGAACACGTCTCGAATGATACGCCGCGGTGGCTAGGCTCTCGACGTGGCCGCGCCGGTAAGGAAGGATCAGGAGCTCGAGCTCCGCGTCGACTCGCTCGCCTACGGCGGGCGTGGCGTCGCGCGCCTCGACGGCTTCGTCGTCTTCGTGAACCGGGCGCTGCCCGGGGACGTCGTCCGCGCCCGGGTCACGAAGGTGAGGCGGAGCCACGCCGAAGCGGTCGCGGTCGAGGTCGTCGATCCGGGCGCGCCGCGGGTGGAGGCGCCGTGTGCCCACTACCCGGCCTGCGGCGGCTGCCGCTTTCAGGACCTCGCCTACGAGGCGCAGCTCGAGGCCAAGGCCCAGCAGGTAGCCGACGCGCTCCAGCGGATCGGCGGCTTCCGCGAGCTCGAGCTCGAGCCGCCGGTCGCTGCCCGCTCGGTCTTCCACTACCGGAACAAGCTGGAGTACTCCTTCACGACGCTTGCCGACGGCGCGCTCGGGCTCGGCTTCCACCGCGCCGGCCGCTGGGACGAGGTGCTGGACATCGAGCGCTGCTGGCTGACCACCGACCTCGGGAACGGCATCCGCGAGGCCGTCAAGGCCTGGGCGCGGGCGGAGGGCCTGCCCTCCTACGACCAGGATGGGCAGGAGGGCTACCTCCGCCACCTCGTCGTGCGCGAGGGCCGCAACACCGGCCAGGCGCTCGTCGTCCTCGTCACCGCTCCCGGGGACCTCGCGGGCGCGGACGGTCTCGTCGAGAGCTTGCGCGCCTTTCCGGAGGTGCGATCGGTTCACTGGGCCGTGAACGACTCGCCCGCCGAGGTGACGAACCTCCCGACAGACCTGCTCTGGGGGGAGGAGGCGATCGAAGAGGAGCTCCTCGGCCTCCGCTACCGGGTGCGGCCGAACGCCTTCCTCCAGACGAACACGGGGATGTGCGAGCTGCTCTACGGGCTGGCGCGCGAGTACGCGGGCCTGACCGGCGACGAGACCGTCTACGACCTCTACTGCGGCATCGGCACGATCGGGCTCACGCTCGCCCGCGAGTCGCTGACCGTCTGGGGCATCGAGTACTCGGAGGAGTCGATCGCCTGCGCCGTCGAGAACGCCGATCTGAACGGGATCGCGAACGCCGCCTTCTTCGCCGGCGACGTCGCCCGCGACCTCGACGAGCTCCGCGACCGCGCCGGCCCGCCGGACGTTGTCGTCGTCGACCCGCCCCGCGCGGGCCTGACCGGCAAGGCCGTGCGCCGGGTCGGGGAGCTGCAGGCTCCGCGGCTCGTCTACGTCTCCTGCAACCCGACCACCCTCGCCGGAAACGCCAAGGAGCTGGTCAACGACTTCGGCTACAGGCTCGAGCGCGCGCGGCCGGTGGACATGTTCCCCCACACCCCGCACGTCGAGACCGTCGCCCTTTTCACGTTGGCGGGCGAGCCCGCCAAGTAACACTCTGTTACTTGGAAAGCCGTGGCCGGCCAGGGCGCGTCCCCGCTCCGAAAGGCGCCTCGTCGCAGGCTCCGCGACCGTCTTTTCCCAAGTAACAGTCTGTTACTTGGGATCGTTCTCGGCCCGGGCCATGCGCTCGAACTGGTCCGTGGCCTCCTCGGCCGTCGGCACGGTGAGGACGTTCTCTGCGGCCAGCTCGTCCGCTTCCGGGAAGCCGGTGGCGCGGATCGCCGCCGCGGCCGCCTCGAGGTCGTACTCCGTCCGGCGAAGCTCGACGTCCGGGCCGAGGAGCGCCCAGTACGCGCCCGGCCGCGCCTCGTAGGGCAGGCCGACGCTGCCCGCGTTGACGAGCCGCTTGCCGGCGACCTCGCGGTCGAACTGGACGTGGGTGTGACCGCAGACGATCACGCGCTCCGAGACGCCGGCCGTGGCTGCCGCCACGCGCTCCTCCGACGAGATGCGCGTCAGGATCTCGTCGTCGCGCCTGGGTGAGCCGTGGCAGAAGAGGACGGGACCGAGGCCGTCGACCACCACCGACTGCGTGTCGGGAAGCGCCGCGAGCCATGCGAGTTGGCCGCGGTCCAGCTGCTCCGCCGACCAGCGCGTCTGCTCGCCCCAGAGTCCCTCTTCGTCCGTCTCGCCGGCGATCTCGCGGTCGCCGTTCCCGCGGAGGAAGAGCGCCCGCTCCCCGAGCGCGAGGAGCAGCTCGAGCGCCGCTCGCGGCATCGGACCGATGGCGATGTCTCCCCCGACGACCACCGCGTCCACCTCGAGGGCCTCGACCTCCGCGAGCACGGCCTCGAGCGCGGGCACGTTCCCGTGCACGTCGTAGATCGCGGCGACCCTCATCCCGCCTCCGCGGGGGGCCGGCGCGAGCGGATCTGCCGCCAGAGCAGGTCCGCGTTGGCGAGGATGAAGGCCGCCGAGAGGAGCGGCAGCGCCGGCAGGCCGTTGATCTCGAACGCGACCGCGAGCGCCAGCGTGGCGCCGAAGGAGAGAGACATCAGCACCCACGTCAGCCCGGGCCGAAGGCCGAAACGGACGGTCGCCCCTAAGAAGAGCGCGAAGAAGAGCACGTCCGGGAGGCCGAGCTGGGCCGAGTTGTGCTCGCCGGGGATCGGGAACGCGATCGAGAGCGCGTCGAAGATCTGGGGCTGCTCCTCCACGATCACCTTCGTCGGCCCCTGGAAGACCGAGTAGGTGTCCACCGGGATGATGAGGAGGGCGACGAGGAGCACCCAGCTCACCGACTCGAAGAACGCCAGGAACCACCAGCCTGCGGCCGTCACGGCGGCGAACTTGACGAAGTTGGCAGTGACGTCGAGCCCTGCCAGCTCGAAGAGGACGGCGAGCACCACGAGCGCCACGACCGCCCCCCCGAGCGCCACCGTCGGCGCCTGTTGCCAGAAGGGGAGCGCGAGCCACGTCAAGGAGAAGAACCCCGGAATGAGGACGAGCCCGACGAACGCCACGTCCCCCCAGGTCGTGAGGTCGAAGAGCGACTCCGAGACGCCGTAGTAGACGGCGAGGAGCGTGAGGACTGCTAGTACGGCGGCAGCTCGGACCACCAAGGCCCGAGAGCCTTGAACGCCTCCCAGAAGGCCCGCTTCGTCTTTTGCTCGTCCAGGGACTCGTCCACGTCCGGCGTCAGGAGAGCGTCGATCGTCGGGGTGAACCGCTGGATCTCCCCCGGCCGGTCTTCGATCTCCGTCGCGAGCGGAAACCTGACGGCGTTCAGGCATGCCCGGGCATCTTGCCCCATGACGACGACGATCTTCGGCTGGACCACGTGCAGCTCGCGGGCCAGCCAGCCCTGGACGTCCTCGTCGCTCGCACCCTCGAACTTGAGGCAGTTCGTGCCGTAGATCGCCATTGGATCGACGTGCAGGCGCTGGATCGACTTCAGCACCGCCTGCCCCGAGCGGCCGAAGAACGCGACGCCTTCGTGCACCTCGGCCGTCTGCGGCGCCAGCTTGAGGAGCATGATGTCGGCCAGGGGATGCCCCGAGCCGAGCACGGGCACCCGGTCCGGCCCCGCGGCCTGTGCGATCTCGTGGCCGAGCTCGTTGATCTCGGCAATCGCCTTCTTCAGGTAGCGCTCGGAGATGTCGTCGGCGGAGACTGGCACTGGGTCGCGGACGTATTCGGGTCCCTTTCGCTTCCTCCTACTGGACCGACGCCTTCGTCCGGCGCTCGCGCGCCTGGGCGACCCACTTGAGGCCCTGGAGGTAGAGAAGGGACTTGGGTCGGCGGACGATCTCCGCGCTCCGGAGGCTGATGAGGAACTCCTCGGCAGTCTCGAAGGCCCGCAGCCTGACGAGGCCCGTGCCGACGCCCTGGAGGACGTGCGCGTCGGAGCCGGCGCCCATCGTGAGGTTGTACTTGCGCGCGAAGCGCAGCGCCTCGTCGTTGAAGCCCTCGAAGAGGAGGCGTGCGTTGTAGACCTCGAAGACGTCGATCTCGGCGAGGTGGCCGTGGAGGGTACGAGCGTCGGGGATCGTGTGCAGGCGGTCGAAGGGGTGGGGGAGGTAGACGACGCCGCCCTGCTCTCGGATCGCCGCGATCGTCTCTCCCATGGAGAGGCCCCGCGGGATCTCCTCGTGGAGGAAGAGGCCGATCACCTCGCCCGCGTCCGTCTTCACCTCCTCGCCCGGGATGACGGTGAGGGCGCGTCCCTGGGCCAAGTCCACGGCTTCCTGCGCGCCGGAGAAGACGTTGTGGTCGGTGACGGCGATGGCGCCGAGGCCGATCTGCTCCGCATGGTCGAGCAGGTCTTCGACCGGAACGGCGCAGTCGTGCGAGTGCTCGGTGTGCAGGTGCAGGTCGGCGAGGATCATGGGGCGGTCCACCAGCGGGTCGGGAGCCGGGATCGACCTGGCCCGCCGCTTCCGCAGGACGGTGCGATAGAGGCGCTCCAGCTGATCTGCCAGGGCGCCGAAGCTCTCCGGCTCTGCGGAGCGGCGCGCTTCCAGCGAGCGCTCTTCGCGCCAGGCGTCATCCTCCGCCAGCCGCGCGAGCGCGGCCCCGACGAGCTCGGGCTGGTCGACCGCCCCGGGCGGTTCGATCTGCGGGACGCCCGCGGCGCGGGCTTCGAGCCCGAGTCGCGCGCTCCCACGCGGCGACGGGACGAAGCCGGCCGCTCCGGCGAGCTCTGCCGCCCGCGCCCCCGCGTCGAGGGCGGTGCGGACGAGCACCCGGCGTCGCAGGGCCCGCGGCACGTAGGGACGCCCCGCAAGCGACGTCGTCCTCAGGACGACGAGCTGCCAGCCGGGCAGCTCCGCGAGCGCGTGGAAGACCGCGCGGAGCCGCGGCAGCTCCTCAGCCCGCCACTCGAGGACGAAGCGCTTCCGCGCCTTCGAGGGCCGGAAGCGCTCGAGGTCGACTCCGAGCGGGAGCGTTCGAAAGTCGCCGGGGAAGCGGGCGCCGGCTGCGGCGGCCGCGGCCCGGCTCGTCGCCGTCAGGGCGTCGACGCGCCCGAGCAGCTTCTCCCGCTGCTTCTTTCCCGGCGGGTAGCCGAGCCGCTCTGCGGAGTGGAACGTCGCGATCGCCAGCCCGCGGGTGTCTCGGAGCGCCAGATAGGAGAGGCTCGGCACCCCCGGCTCGTGCACGTGGACGACGTCGAACCGGTCCCTCGTGAGCGCGAGCTCGAGATTCGCGCGGACGCCGATCGGGACGCCGAGGCTGCTGCGCCGCGAGACCGGGACCGACGGCCCGAGCGCGATGACGCCCTCGAGCGGCGCTCCCTCGCGCCCGAGCCGCTTCAACGCGCGCCGGCCCGCGGCGAGCTCCGTCGCCCGCCCGGAGGGCGCGAGCACGACGACCTCGTGCCCCCGCCGGCGCAGCTCGTCCGCCGCCCCGGCGACGTGGTCGTTCACCGGATGCGGCTGCGACCAGGCGAAGGGCGTGACCATGCAGATGCGGAGTGCTCCCACCTGGACGATTCTACGGCTCCCCTTGAAGGCTCCTGCGAGGCACGGTACGGTCGCTCGTTCAACCCCGTGGAGAGGAGCAACCATGTGTCTTCCGGGCACTGCCGAGATCGTTCGGGAACGGGTCGAGGCGGAGGGGGCGCCGAGGGTTGACAGGCGCGCGGCTCTCCTCGGCGCGGCCGGCGCCGCGCTCGCCGCGAGCTTCCCGGCTGGCGCGCTCGCCAACGGAGGTCGGCGGCGCAAGGGCCGCTTCTGCGACCTGACGCACACCTACAGGGAGGGCTTCCCGGTCTTCGTCGTCGGCGAGGAGCCCGAGCGCGAGACCATCGCCGACTACGCCACGTCGGGCTTCTACGCGCAGAGGTGGACGCTCGGCGAGCACTCCGGCACCCATATGGACGCGCCGGGCCACTTCATCCCCGGCGGCCGGCTCTCGCCGGAGATCACCCTCCAGGAGCTGATCGTCCCGATCGTCGTCGTCGACATTCGCAAGCGCGCGCGGCAAGACCCCAACGCGATGGTCGAGCTCGACGACATCGAGCGCTTCGAGCGCAAGCACGGGAAGATCCCCAGGGGCGCGCTCGTCGCCGCCGACTCGGGCTGGGCGGAGAAGGTCGACGACCCCGACGCGTTCAAGGGCGGGCCGGCCTTCCCGAACTACAACTTCCCGGGCTGGGGGCTCGAAGCCGCGATGTTCCTCGCCGAGAAGCGGGACGTCACCGGGATCGGTATCGACACGATGAGCCTCGACCCGGGCAACTCGACCACGTTCCCCGTCCACGTCAACTACCTGGCGACCGACCGCTACGGGCTGGAGAACCTCACCGGCCTCGACTGCATCCCGCCGAGCGGCGCCACCGCCTACGTGGGCCTCATCCCGTGGGAGGAAGGCTCCGGCGGTCCCTGCCGGGTCATCGCCCACTGGTAAATGCGCGAGGGGGCCGGGGAGCCGGCCCCCTCGTCTTCTTCGCTCAGGCCTTCGCCGCCGTCTTCGCGGGCTTGCGCGCGTAGCGCTTGATGAAGGCCTCCGTGAGGTCGTACGCCTCGTCGTCGACGATTTGGGTCGGCGGCGACTTCATCAGGTAGGCGCTCGGGCCCTCGAGGGCGCCGGCGACGCCGTTATTGAGGGCGAGCTTCGCCAGCCGCACGGCGTCGATGACGATGCCGGCCGAATTGGGAGAGTCCCAGACCTCCAGCTTCATCTCCAGGTTGAGCGGGACGTCGCCAAAGGAGGTGCCCTCCATGCGGATGTAGGCCCACTTGCGGTCGGTGAGCCAGGGGACGTAGTCGGACGGGCCGACGTGGACGTTCTTCGCGCCCAGGTCGTAGTCGAGCATGGACGTGACCGCGTTGGTCTTCGAGATCTTCTTCGACTCGAGGCGGTCGCGCTCGAGCATGTTGAGGAAGTCCGAGTTGCCGCCGACGTTGAGCTGCATGGTCCGGTCGAGGTGGACGCCGCGCTCGCGGAAGAGCGACGTCAGCACGCGGTGCGTGATCGTCGCGCCGACCTGCGACTTGATGTCGTCGCCGATGATCGGGAGCCCGTGCTGCTCGAACTGCTTGCCGAAGTAGCCGCCTTTGGCGATGAAGACCGGCATGCAGTTCACCATCGCGCACCCGGCCTTGAGGATCTGCTCCGTGTACCACTTGGTCGCCTCCTCGGAGCCGACCGGGAGGTAGTTGACGACGACGTCCGTGTTCGTCTCCTTGAGGATCTCGACGACGTCGTCGGTGTCGCCGGGCGCCTTCTCGACGATCTCGGAGATGTACTTGCCGAGCCCGTCGTGCGTCATGCCGCGCGAGACGGTGACGCCGGTCTTGGGGACGTCGGCGAAGCGATACGTGTCGTTCGGGTGGGCCCAGATGGCGTCGGCGAGGTCCTTGCCGACCTTGTCTTTCGTGACGTCGAAGGCGGCGGTGAACTCGACGTCGCGGACGTGGTAACCGCCGAGGTCGACGTGCATGAGGCCCGGGACGAAGGTCTCCGGATCGGCGTCCTTGTAGTACTCGACGCCCTGGAGGAGCGAGTTGGCGCAGTTGCCGACGCCGATGATGGCGACCCGAACCTTGTCCTCGGAGTGGACGCGGCCGTTGGTCTTGCTGTTCGTGCTAGCCATTGGTTCCTTTCCTCGCTTGGACTCGAAGGGGATCTCGAGCTCGTCTGCTAGCACCTGCAGGATGACGTCGTTCGTGTGGCCGCCCGAGTGGGCAGCCTCGGCGTCGATCGCGGCCTTGAGCGCATCCGGCATGCGCAGAAGCGTCACCCCGCTCGAACCCGCGAGCGGGCTGCGACGCCCCGTAGGGGTGTACGGGACGCCGAAGCGCTCGGCCAGGATTCCCGTGGCGAGGTCGTTCAGGTTGCCTCCGCGGCGCGCCACCTCGCGGACGAGCGCGCGCTTGAGGGAGGCGGGCATCCGAACCAGGACGCCGCGTCGAACAGAACTGCTAGCAGTCAAAGTGCTAGCACTTTACCAGACCAACACCTCGACCGGTCCGTGGTCTCGCTAGTCCCGCTCGGCGAGCTGCTTGCGCACGAAGACGATGCGCTGGAGAACGGTGAGCCAGGCCGTAGCAGTGAGGACGGCGACCACGTACGGAAGCGACCCGAACGGTGCGAAGGCGAGCCCGACGGAGATCACCACGACCCGCTCCGCGCGGCTGCCGAAGCCCACGTCTCCCTTGAGCCCCATCACCTCGGCGCGGGCGCGCGTGTAGCTGACGAGGAACGAACCGCCCATCGCCGCAAAGGTGAGGGCGACGCCCCACTCGCTGCCGTCGCGCACGAGCACGAGCCCGATCGCCCCAAGCATGAACCCTTCCCCGACACGGTCGACGGTGGAGTCGAGGAAGGCGCCGAAGGGTGTGCCCTTCCCGCTCCTCCGCGCCAGGGCCCCGTCGAGGATGTCGAGGACGCTCCCGATCACGAAGAGCGCGCCGCCGAGGATGAAGAGCCAGCCGCTCAGGTACTCGAAGTAGACGGCCACCGCCCCGGCGATGCAGAGCCCGACCCCGGAGAGGGTGAGCGCGTCCGGCGTGACGCTCGTCCGCTCCAGCCCGGCGATCCAGCGGCCGGCGACGCGCCGGACCTCGTCTTGATACGTCCGCTCGGGCGGCTCTGCTGGCTCGGGGCGGCTGCTCACCGGAGCGCCGAGGCTACCAGCGCCGGTAGCCGCAGCGGTAGAGCGCGGGGGACGGGGTGAACCGCCGCTCCTGCGCCCAGGCGACGAGCGTTCCGCCGACGAGGGCGATGCCCACGCCGGCCGCGATGTCGAGCCAGTAGTGGTTGCCGGTCGCCATGACTGAGAACCAGACCCAGGTCGGCCAGAGCGTCCATAGCACCGTCGCCCAGCGCGTCTTCACGAGCGTCGCCATCGCGAAGCCGATGATGAGCGCGTCCGCCGAGTGCACGCTCGGCATGGCCGCGTAGGGGTTCGACGCCAGCTCGATCAGGCCGCTGCCGTGGTTGACGGCCGAGGAGGCCGCCAGCGTGTCCACGAAGCCGTGCTCGGGGAACATCCGCGGCGGTGCCGTCGGCATGAGCACGTAGCCGATGAGCGCGAGCAGGTTCGTGGCGAAGATCCAGTTCCGGACCGTGACGAACGCCTCATTCCGGAAGAGATAGATCCAGAGGAGCGAGAGCCCCAGCACGGGGAACTGCGAGAGCCAGTACGTGATGTTGACCGCCCCGAGCGCCCAGTCGCCTCCGTGGATCACCGCCCGCTGGATGTCGATCTCGACGAGGGCGTTGACCGCGCGCTCGGCGTCGATGACGGTGACGCCGTTCTGGATCGCCTCGAACGTGCTCCGGTCGGCGATCCCACGCGCGACCTGGTAGACCAGGCCGAAGCCGAGCCAGAGCGAGAGCTGGAAGCCCAAATCCTTCCAGCCGTTGGGCAGATAATGTCCGACGGCGGTCACGCCGGCCAGTCTACCGACCGTGTCGGTACGGTTTTCCCCCGGTTTCGAGGTGGTTACGTCCGTTACAAAGGGCGGCCGGAAACACCCTTTCTGGCGTCAGGCGAGCGTGTCCAGGTGGAGCGAGAGGAGCTCGACCTGGCGGGCCGGCGAGGTGATCTCGGGCTCGATGGTGGCATGCATCGCGAGCCCGTCGATGAGTGCATGCAGCCGCTCCGTCTCGTCCTGAAGATCGAGGTCGGAGCGCGCCTTGCCGTCGGCGCGCAGCGCTTCGATGGCGCTGCGACACAGGGTGCGCACCTGTGCGTGCGTCCGATCTCGGAGCGGCCGGAGGCTCGGATCGACGCGCGCCCGGGCCGCGAACGCAAGCCAGACGTCGAAGATCGCGCGTGTCTCCGGGTCGAGGACGAGCACGGTCTGCAGGGTGCTCTCGACGGATTTCCGGATATCGCCGGAGGGCTCGACGGCTTCGACGCGTCGGGTGACCTCGTCGACGATCAGCTGCATCGCGAATGCGAGCAGCTCCGACTGGCTCGGAAACACGTGGCGGAGCGATCCGGCGGAGACGCCCGCTTCGGCCGCCACCTTCCGGACCGATGCCGCTTCGATCCCGTCGCGCAGCACGACCCGCCAAAGGGCTTCACCGAGCTCCCGCCGGCGCGAGTCACTGTCGGTCCTGGGCAACGAGGCACCTTAATACATTCGTGCTAGCCGCACGCACGACACCGGCTAGCCGCACGGCGCGGGGCGCCCGTCTCTGCGACCATGGTTCTAGCACAGTCGTACTAGAGCGATAGGAGACCGACCAATGCGCACCGAGCGTCAGTCCAACCGCTGGGCCCCCTGGTGGGTCTACGTCCTGGTCATCGCACCGGTGAACCTGGGCAAGCAGCAACTCCTTCCTGATGACACGGCGTGGTGGCTCGTGGTCACCTCGACGGCGGCGACGGTGCTCGTCGGGATCGCCGTCATCACGGCCGTCTACCGCGCAAGCACGGCCCTTGGAGCTCCGGAAGGCCGTTAGGGCAGAGGCGTCACATGGTCCTCGTCCTCATCGTCGCCGCCGAGATCGCCTTCTGGGCGGCGCTCCTCTCGGGCCTCGTGGCTCGCTACGTCCTCCGGCGTCCCCGAGTGGGCTTGGCCCTCCTCGCCGCGACTCCGTTCGTCGACCTTGTCCTGCTCGTGGCCACGACGATCGATCTGCGCCGCGGCGGGGAGGCGGCTCTGCCCCACGCGCTCGCTGCGGTCTACATCGGCGTCTCCGTCGCGTGGGGCCGGCGGCTGCTCACGTGGGCCGACGCCCGCTTCGCCCACCGGTTCGCGGGCGGCCCGCCGCCGGCGCGTCCTCCGCGCGCAGGCCGGCGCCATGCATCCCACCAGCGGCGCGAATGGGGCCGTCATCTGATCGCGTGGGCCACCGGCACTGCCCTCCTGGGCCTCGGCGTCCTCCTCGTCGGCGACATCGACCGCACATTGGCGCTGGTGAACGTCGCGGCGCTCTGGACCCTCGTCCTCGCGATCGACTTCGTGATCTCGTTCAGCTACTCGTTCTGGCCGCGCGAGCCCTGATGCTCAGCCGCCGATGTAGGACATCTCGACCTTCTCCAGGTCGGCTGTCGCTGCGGAGCGGAGCTCCGAGTAGCGGTCGGTCCGGGCGCGCCAGATCCCCGCGATCGCCGTGCTCAGCTCCTCGTCGGAGGCGCCGCCGCGCACGAGCGCGCGCAGGTCGTGCCCCTTGACGGCGAAGAGGCACGTGTAGACCTGCCCGTCCGCCGAGAGGCGGGCGCGGGTGCAGTCTGCGCAGAAGGGCTGCGTCACGGAGGCGATAACGCCGATCTCGCCGCTCCCGTCCCGATAGCGCCAGCGGTTGGCCACCTCACCGCGATAGGCGGGCTCCACGGGCTCGAGCGGAAGCTCGGCGTCGATCGCGGCCACGATCTCGGCGGCCGGGACGACGTCGTCCAGCCGCCAGCCGTTCGAGTGGCCGACGTCCATGTACTCGATGAAACGGAGGACGACGCCGGTGCCGCAGAAGTACCGGGCCATGGGGAGGACGCTGTCCTCGTTGAGGCCCCGCTTGACGACGACGTTCACCTTCACGGGCACGAAACCGGCCGCGAGTGCGGCGTCGATTCCCTCCAGGATGCGCGTCACCGGGAAGTCGACGTCGTTCATCGCGCGGAAGACGTCGTCGTCCAGCGAGTCGAGGCTGACGGTGATGCGGTTCAGGCCGGCGTCCTTCAGGGCCTCCGCCTTGCGGGCAAGGAGGGCGCCGTTCGTCGTCAGCGTCAGGTCGAGCCCGTCGATGCGCGCGAGGAGCCCAACCAAGATCTCGAGATCGCGCCGGACCAGCGGCTCCCCGCCGGTGAGGCGGATCTTCTCGACGCCGAGGCCGGCGAAGACGCGCGCGAGGCGCTCGATCTCCTCGAAGGTGAGCAGCTCCGCACGGGGGAGGAAGGGGTAGTCGCGCCCGAAGACCTCTTTCGGCATGCAGTAGACACAGCGGAAGTTGCAGCGGTCCGTGACCGAGATCCTCAGGTCCCGCACCGGCCGCCCAAGCGTGTCGACGAGCCGCTCCACCACGCAAAGCGTAGCCCGAGGGTTCTCGGCCGAGGAGGGCGGGTACTTCGCGCGCGACATCCTCTTCGCCGCAGCGGGGCGCCCAGGCAAGCAGCGGGCGTCCCGCGGCGCCATCAGGGAGGGTGATGGAATCGCGCGGTAACTCGACTTGAGCTGATAGACCGGCAGCGGGCATGCTGCGGGGTGTGGTCGCTCGGTACCCAGCGCGGGTCTGGCTTGCCCTGCTGACGATCTACGTCGTTTGGGGCTCGACGTTCATCGCGCTCGCGATCACGGTGCGCGATCTGCCGCCGCTCCTCTCCATGGCCATCCGGCACCTGCTCGCCGGGGCGGTCCTGCTCGCCTGGGCGCTGCCGCGCGGCGATCGCGAGGGCGACCGGATCGGCGGGCCCCAGATCGTCGCCGGGTTCGTGTTCGGCGGCCTCCTCTTCCTGCTCGGGCACGGGAGCCTCGCCTGGGCCCAGAAGACGGTGCCCGCAGGCGTCGCGGCGCTCCTCGTCGGCAGCATCCCCATCTGGATGGCGCTCCTCGACCGCGTGCTCTTCGGCAAGCGGCTCCGCTCCTCGGCCTACCTCGGCTTCGTGCTCGGGTTCGTCGGCCTTGCGTTCCTGGTGGACCCGTTCGGTCCGGGGCGCATCGATCGGGTCGGGGCGGTCGTGATCATCTTCGGCGCCCTTGCGTGGTCGGCGGGCTCGCTCTACTCGCGGACTGCTCCACTCCCGCAGCGCCCCCTGGTTTCCGCCGGCGTCGGCGCGATCTGCGGCGGCATCCTCCTCCTCGTCGTCTCGATCGCGGGCGGTGAGCTGGGCGAGGCAACGTGGTCGGCCGACGCGCTGCTCGCCGTCGGCTACCTGATCGTCGTCGGGAGCCTCGTCGGCTTCAGCGCCTACGTCTGGCTCTTGCGGGTCGCGCCCGTCTCGTTGGTCGCCACGTACGCCTACGTGAACCCGATCGTCGCCGTCGCGCTCGGCTGGCTCCTGCTCGGCGAGACGATCACGCTGCAGATGGCCGTCGCCGGGGCAGCGATCGTGGTTGCGGTCGCCCTGATCCTGCGGGCGAGCGGCGCTGCGCTCGAGCCCGGCCGGGGCCTCCTGCGCGGGCGCGAACGGGTCCCCACGCCGCTGCCGGAATCGACGCACTGACCGCGGATCGGGTAGAACCGCGCTCCGTGGACCAGCGTGAGACTCCTCTGGCCGACGCGGCGGCCGCCTTCCTGGCCGCCGACGTCACACCCTTCACGACGCCGGGCCACAAGCGCGCCCCGCATCTCGTGGACGACTTCCTGCGTCTCGACCTGCCGCTCTCGTCGGGAGCGGATGACCTGCACATGCGCTCCGACGTGCTCGGGCGGGCCGAGCGCCTTGCGGCCGACCTCTGGGGCGCCGATCTCTGCCGCTTCTGCGGAAACGGCTCGACGGAGGGGAACCAGGCCCTGGCGCTTGCGCTCGGCAGGCCGGGTGACCCCGTCGTCGTCTCGAGGAGCACCCACAAGTCCGTCCTCGCAGGGCTCGTCCTCTCCGGCCTCGAGCCGGTCTGGGTTCGTCCCGACGTCGACCCTACGACGGGGCTGCCGCTGGCGCTTCCGCCCGAGCGGGTCGCCGCCGCGCTCGCCGAGGCGCCGCACGCCTGCGGCGTCTTTCTCGTCGAGCCGAGCTTCGTCGGCGTCCTCTCCGACGTCGCCGGCATCGCCGATCTGGTCCATGCCGCCGGCCTTCCGCTCGTCGTCGACCAGGCCTGGGGCGCCCATCTGGGCTTCCACCCCGAGTTGCCGCCGCACACACTCGTTGCCGGCGCCGACGCGTTCGTCGCGTCCTCCCACAAGACGCTCGCCGCCTTCACCCAGAGCGCGTTCCTCGTCACGCGCGGCGACTTCCTGGACCTCGAGCGCCTGGACGAGTCCTTCGAGCTTCTGCACACGACGAGCGTGTCCGCCGCCGTCCTCGCCAGCCTCGACCGTGCCCGCATGATCCTGGCGACGCGGGGAGAGGAGCTCCTGGGCGAGACGCTGCGCCTCGCCGCGTACGTCCGGGCCCGCCTCGCCGAGGTGGACGGGCTTGTCGTCGTCGACTCCGACGACCCGACGAAGCTCGCGCTCGCGCTCCCGGGCACCGGCGCCGACGGGCTCGAGGTCGAAGCCGACCTCTTTGCCCAGGGCATCCGCTTCGAGCTCGCCAACCGCGACCTGCTCGTTCCGCTGCTGACCATGGGAGACACGCAGGCGGGCGTCGAGCGCCTCTGCGACGCGTTGATCGCCTCCCTCGAGCTGCGGCGCGGCGAGGCTCGACCGCCGGGCGCGGCCAGCGCGGTCTGGGACATCACCCCCGAGCCGGCGATGACGCCCCGGGAGGCGTTCTTCTCGCCGCGGGAGACCGTCGGGGCGGAAGACGCGGCCGGCCGCGTCGCCGCCGAGATGGTGGTGCCGTACCCGCCCGGGATCCCCGCCATCGCGCCGGGCGAGGTCGTCTCGCGGGAACTGGTCGACGCGCTCAGGGAGGCGGCCGCGGGTGGCACGCGCCTCTCGTACTGCGCCGATCCGGCACTGAATTCGCTCCAAGTCATCGCGGCCTCCTAGCCGCTGATCTGCTATAAAGTCGCTTAGATTTTCTAAGCCATCGCTTCAAGCAACCACGGAGGACTCACCACATGGCACGAACCATCGGCATCGATCTCGGCACGACGAACTCCTGCGTCGCCGTGCTCGAGGGCGGCGAGCCGACCGTCATTCCCAACGCCGAGGGCGGACGCACCACGCCGTCCGTCGTGGCGTTCGCGAAGGACGGCCAGCGGCTCGTCGGGGCACCTGCGAAGCGCCAGTCCGTCACGAACCCCGAGAACACGATCTCCTCGATCAAGCGCTTCATGGGCCGCAAGCACTCGGAAGTCACCGAGGAGATGAAGATCGTCCCGTACGAGGTCGTCCACGGCCCGAAGGACGACGTGCGGATCAAGGTCGGCGACAAGGAGTACGCGCCGCCGGAGATCAGCGCGATGATCCTGCAGAAGCTGAAGGCGGACGCCGAGTCCTACCTCGGCGAAACGATCACGGACGCGGTCATCACCGTCCCCGCCTACTTCAACAATGCCCAGCGCGAGGCGACGAAGGACGCCGGCAAGATCGCCGGCCTCAACGTCCTCCGCATCATCAACGAGCCGACCGCGGCCTCGCTCGCGTACGGGCTCGACAAGGAGGCCGACCAGACGATC